>Ga0187885_10000329_pt1 | contig 58215 bp, 51 predicted proteins | sample June2016WEW_20_1_3_FD_132970 | JGI IMG/M metagenome (GOLD analysis project Ga0187885, IMG submission 132970) | Peatland microbial communities from SPRUCE experiment site at the Marcell Experimental Forest, Minnesota, USA - June2016WEW_20_100 | ecosystem: Environmental > Terrestrial > Soil >...
AAGTTCAAACCCGACATGGTCATCGTGGATATTTCGCTGCCCGGCCGCGACGGCATCGAATTGACCAAGGATCTAAAAGTGCAACGCCCGGATCTTCCGGTCTTGGTGCTCTCGATGCATGACGAATCATTGTATGCCGACCGCGCACTGCGTGCCGGCGCCCGCGGCTACATCATGAAACAGGAATCACCAGAAAACCTTATCCGTGCCATCCGCCGCGTCTTGGCGGGCGAAATCGCCGTGAGTCAGAACACCGTTGGACGTATCCTCGCCCGCATGGATGGGACTCATTCCAAGGTGGGGGCTTCCCCGCTTGAGTTGCTCAGCGACCGCGAACTGGAAGTATTCCGTCTCATTGGTTCAGGGCACTCTCGAAGTCAGATCGCCGCTGAATTGCATCTGAGTGTAAAAACCGTGGAAGCGCATCGCGCCAAGATCCGCGAGAAACTTGGGCTGCAGAACGCCACCCAGTTGCTCCAGCACGCGCTTCAGTTCTCGTGGGACCAAGGCTCTGGTGCTCGCAACAAGCCTCGCCGTTCCTAGCCAGCCATAGGACTCCGTCCGATAGCGGAATCAGTCTGTTGCCCAATTGTCACAGTCGGCCTGCCGTCTTATCCTGCGCCACGATCACTGAGGCCAAGGGAGGTACGGTGATGTGGCGTAGGTGTGGATAATTTTGTGACTGCCGAAAGGAACGATGCGGAGCAATAGACTTTCAACCAAAGATTTACCAGAGACATGTGGAAGCGTTCTCGGAGTGTTTCCGCAGGAGGATGTTCAGGTCTCCACACTGGACGGTTGCATAAGCGCGCTTGCCACCGCTGAACAATGGACCAGACAATTTGACGGCATCGACATCAAAAAGGTAGGGCACAGCGGCACAATCACGAAATTGCTTCACGAAGCGCGCCTCTGCCAGAGAACTTCTCCTACAGTAATTGCATACTGCAAGGGAAACTGGGATGCCTGCATTGAGGCGCTGGCTGAACGGATTGCGCCTTACCTGCCGTATCCCATCGACAAGCGCGCGTTACGGGCTGCGATTCAACAACTGTTCACCCACGAACCGTCTCCATTGCACTATTTCGAGAGCGTTCCTGAAACGCAACACCAGTCTCAGGAAATGGAGGATCAATCCAATGGAATCTAATCAACAAGCGCAACCCACCTACCAGGAAATTGCCGCCGACGCCTACTTGATCTGGATGAAGGAAGGACGACCGCATGGACGCGAGATGGCCCATTTGCTGCAAGCCGAGCAACACCTGCTCGCCAATTGTTCGCGCGACAAGAAGACATTGATCCACCGCAAGCCTGAACTTATCCAGTCATTGACCGCAACCCACAAAGTGCGTCCACGCGGATTCGGACCCGCACCCGTCAGTCTGCAGGAGGTGTGATCGTGACGACCGTACGGAAGGACTTCGAGTTGGCCATCCGCTTGGAAGACGGCGACAAGGGGACGAAGAACCTTTTTTCCTTGTTGTCGGAGCAGTCCATCCGTGTTCGATGTTACAGCTCGTATAACGATTGGGACCAGCTGGTGATACTGGCGATCGTCGACGATCCGAAGCACATCCAATCTGTTCTGCAAGCCGCAGGCTACAGTTGCCAGCTTGAAGATGTCATCATAATCAGTCTGCCCTCTTATCGTCCGGGTATCATCGCAAGTTTCGGCTGGCTGCTGTCTCAGTCCGGGATAAATATCCTCTGTTCTCATCTGGCAAACATCGTCCCAGACGGCTTCTGCGTGGTTTTCAAGACCACGAACAATCAACAGGCAGTTCAAGTTTTAAACGCCGCGATCTGCACCCCCTTGTTTTCCGGGGAATACGGAAGTTCCCACGCGGCAACGGAGGAGATACACGTTTAACCTGACTTGCCTCATGACAACACGGACGATTTTACTTATGATTTGTACAACCTCGCAACACCGGCTCGTAGAGTCAACTGAGGGCATGCACTCGCCAGTCATCCCTCGATTCCTCCAATACTCCCCGACGAGCCGGTGTTGCTCTTTTGACCCGTTGACGCATCTCCACGGTGAATCAGTGCGTCCCAGCAACGCCCTCAGCGCCATTCGTGTTTTGGGTATTTCCGCTGCAGCTCTTGTTTGAGCTTTGGGTAGGTCTCTTTCCAGAACGTGGCAAGATTGTCCGTCACCTGCACTGGGCGATGGTTGGGCGCCAGTACCTGTATACAAATGGGCACATGATGGTCGGCAACCCAGAGGCCTTCCTTGACGCCGTATAAATCCTGAATTCGCGCTGCAATGATCGGCGGCTTGTCCGGGGCATAAACTATTTTGAGCCGTTTTGGTGGCGCAGTCCCGCGACTGCGTGGTCGTTGTGGTAATTCGATCCATTCAGGCGCGTGTTTCTCGATCCATGCCTGTTGCTGCGGTGATAACCAGCCTTTCACCACCGGCCAAACAGCCTTGTCCTTGATTTCCTTGTAGCTTGCCGCGCCGTGGCAGATGTGCTTGAGCATGGACAATCTCTCTTCCGCCGCGATCGTGGGCAACCCGAGTTCAGGCATCCAGTCGTGCAACCGATTCACGCGCACGATCCACTGTTCGACGGCTTCGCTCCAATTCTTTAAAATGCACCTACCCGCTTCCACCTCGTGCGCCAGGATGTTCGCCGCCTCATCCGTCGGCACATTGTCAGAGCGTTCGGCGGTCAGGACCAAATCACGGAATCGCTTCTGTCGCTCGGCAAAGACCCGCCGCAACGTCGATTCATACACGACTTGCTGCGTCTCCTGAAAATCGTCGGGGAACAACTCCCGCAGCCATTCCTCCTTGATCGCCGTTGCCAGACTCAGCAACACGTTCAACTTGCGATCCTTGCCTGTGCCGGTTTGCACCTCGCGCACCTCCGCTGCCACCAGCAACGGCGCATTCTGCACTGTGCTTTCCCGCACCAGCATACCGCGCCGGCCATGCACCAGTTCGCACCGCAACGTCCCGACATCCATGCGGCGGGCCAGATGGTCAGTGAAACCAACCAACAAACACTTCTGCACAGCCTCGCGGTTTAAAGGCTTTTCGCTCGTGTCCAATCCTTCGCGTTCTGCGATTCGCAAAAACTGGTCGTACAACGGTCCGACCTGCCGCGCCGTTTGCGCGTGGACGCCAAGCCGGCGACAGCGCTCGACGTAGAACCCGTTCCGTTCCGCGTACCGCCATGCCCGCATCAGCACGAAGAAATCCGATTCCGTTTCGCCGCCGAACAGATCATCGCGCGCGTCGGCCACCGTGCGTCCCTGACCGTGCACCAGCAACTCGCGTCCTTGCGTAAGCGCGGCGATCAATGCGACGGGGCGGACGCAGCCCAATTCCTGTGCCTCCAGCAACATCCGCGCGTACCGTGGATGCAACGGAAAGGCCAGCATCCGGCGACCGAGTTCCGTGATACGGCGTTGGTGGTCAATCGCTCCCAAATCCTCCAACAACGTTTCCGCCCGTTCCAATGCCCGCGGGTCGGGTGATTCCAACCAGCGGAACGTCTTCACGTCATCCACGCCGCTAGCCTTGAGCGTCAGTACGACCTCCGACAAATCCAGCCGTTTAACTTCGGGCAATTCCTGCAATGAGCGCGTCTCGTGATCGCGTTCAGTCCACAGCCGCAGACAATGTCCCGGCGCAGTTCGTCCCGCGCGGCCAGTGCGTTGGTCGGCCGAAGCGCGGCTGATCTTTTCGACGAGCAACGTGTTGATGCCGCGATATGGATCGTAACGCGGGATCCGGGCCAGTCCGCTGTCCACGACCAGCCGCACACCATCGATTGTCAGCGAGGTTTCGGCGACGTTGGTGGCGACTACAACCTTGCGACGGTCGTATCGGGCGACGGCAGCGTCCTGATCGTTCGGCGGCAAGTCACCGTGCAACGGTAGCGCGATGAACTGGCTGCCAAGCGTGTCCCGCACCGCCTGCACAGTGCGGCTGATCTCGTACGCGCCGGGCATGAACACCAGCGCGTCGCCCTCGGGATACTTGCGCACGAGCCGGGACAGTTCTTCGGCAGCGACATCCCAGATCGGCATGTCGCCGACGGATTTCGAAAGGTATTCGATATCGACGGGATGCGTGCGACCCTGCGACGACAATACCGCGCATGGTTGGAGATATTTCTCCACCGCGCCGACGTCGAGCGTGGCCGACATGACGATGATGATCAGGTCCGGCCGCGCCGACTCCTGAATTTGCAGCGCCCGTGCCAACGTAATGTCGCCGTAAAGATGGCGTTCGTGAAACTCGTCGAAAATGATCGCATTGATGCCGCGCAGTTCGGGATCCGCAAGCATCTGGCGCAGTAGCACACCCTCGGTGACGTACCTGATCCGCGTGGCCGGCGATGTCACGTTATCGAGTCGAATCTGGTAACCGACTTCCGCACCGAGTCTCGAGCCGCGAGCTTGAGCAACCCATGTCGCAAGCATACGTGTCGCCAACCGGCGCGGTTGCAGGATGATCACCTGCCTGCCCGCCGACTTGTCCGCCAAAGCCGGTGCGGCGTCGGCAGAAGCTTCAGCAAAGGCCGGGCCCATCGATCCCAGCACTCCGCCATCGAGCAGCATCTGCGGCACCTGCGTGGATTTACCGGAACCGGTCGGAGCAGTGATGATTAGACGCCGTTGTCCCGCCAGTGTAGCGAGCAAAGAGTCGCGAAGTTCAAAAATGGGTAGTTGAAGGCCCTGCATCACTGCGCAGCATACCACAATCTTGGCCCGGATTATTCGCGATACTTCGCGAATAATCCGGGCTAGGATATACAGACAATGGTCGAGAAGCTGCATCATAACGTCTACGTCGTGCTGCTGGATGCAGCAGTGCTGCATGAGCGGCGTGTGTTGATGGCGAATCCGAAGCGTGATCCCGCAAAGCCATGTGTGTACGTCGGGATGACGGGGATTCCACCCATCAAGCGGTTCCAAAACCACAAGAACGGTTACAAGTCGTCGCATTACGTCAAAAAGTATGGGGTGCGATTGTTGCCGGAATTGTACGAGTACCTGAACCCTATGCCGTTCGGCGCGGCCTGCCAAATGGAGAAGGAATTGGCAGAAGAACTTCGCGAGCAGGGTTACACCGTCTGCGGCGGGACGTGACGGAACTGCGGATGTTTGTCAACCCCAGATGCGATTCAGGGCAAGTTTCGCATCAAATGGGAAATACTCGCTTGTCACGCGCAGAATTTTTCGACAAAGTGCGGGGCACGTGAAAACACAGCAACAAAAGGAAAGAATCATGTCGAAGGAACCAGTTGTAACCGGAGCCAAAGGTTGGGTGGCGTATCGTCCTGAGATCAAGGTGCTCGATTGCACGATCCGCGACGGCGGGTTGATGAACGATCACAAGTTCGAACTCAAATTTGTCAAAGCCGTCTATGACACCTGCAAAGCAGCGGGGGTCGACTACATGGAGGTCGGGTACAAGGCGTCGAAACGATTGTACTCGCGGACGAAGTACGGGACGTGGAAGTTCTGCGACGAGGAAGACATTCGGCGCGTCGTTGGTGAAAAGAGCAAGTCGTTGAAACTCTCAGTTATGGCGGATGCGGAGCGAACAGACTATCACACGGACATTCTTCCACGGGAAAAGAGCGTGGCGGACATGGTGCGCGTGGCGACTTACATTTACCAGATTCCGGCCGCACTCGACATGCTGAAAGACGCGCACGACAAGGGATACGAGACGACCGTCAACCTGATGGCCGTTTCCACGGTGCCGGCCAGCGAACTCGACAATGCGTTGGAGGCGCTCGCGGCGTCCAAGGTGGGAACACTCTATGTGGTGGACAGTTTCGGCTCGATGTACAGCGAACAGATTCGCGCCCTAATGAAGAAGTTTATGGGGTTCGCAAAACCAGCGGGCAAGGAAGTGGGTATCCATACGCACAACAACCTTCAGTTGGCGTACGCGAACATCATCGAGGGGATCATCATGGGCGCGAACCGTCTTGACGCGAGCATCGCGGGCTTGGGACGTGGAGCAGGTAACTGTCCGATGGAGTTGTTGCTGAGTTTTCTGCACAACCCGAAGTTCAAGCTGCGGCCGGTATTGGAGTGCATTCAGGATCACGTCGAGCCGCTCCGCGAGAAACTAGGGTGGGGATTTGCGATCCCATACATGATCACGGGGCACCTCAACCAGCATCCGAAGGCAGCGATGGAATTGATGGAGAGCAAGAAAAACAAAGACATCGTGAGCTTCTTCGACTCGCTGACTGTGGAACAGTGACGTTTTTCGCGCTTGTCGTGGGCAAATTTTTTTGCGAGAGTGCGCGCACATAATCGGAGGCGACATGAGGCGGGTCGAGTTCAAAGGCAAGATTCTGATGGTGGGCTATGGGGCGGTGGCGCAGTGCGCGCTGCCGATCCTGGCGAAGTTGATCAAGGTGCCGCTCCAAAACATCACGGTGATTGATTTTGAGGACCGCCGCGAGCAGCTCAAGGAATGGACGAAAAAAGGCGTGAAGTTCGTACGCGACCGTGTGACCCAGGATAACATCGGCAAGTTACTTGGCAAGTATCTCGGGGCGGGCGACCTGCTGGTCGATCTGGCCTGGAACATCGACTGTTGTGAAATCCTCAAGTGGTGCCATGATAACGGCGTGCTCTACGTGAATACGTCGGTGGAACTGTGGGACCCGTATGCCGGTCCACCAGATCAACATCCGACTGAGCGGACGCTGTATTGGCGGCACATCCGTATCCGCGAGATGAAGGCGAAATGGAAGAAGCCGGGGCCGTCCGCGGTAGTGGAACACGGCGCCAATCCCGGTCTAATCTCTCACTTCACAAAGCAAGGACTGCTCGACATCGCGGAGCGATTGCTCTCCGACAGGAAAGTCAAAGGCAAGGATGCGGAGGAAATCCGTCAGCTCGTCAAGGAACAGGCGTTCAACCAACTTGCGATGAAACTTGGAGTGAAGGTGATTCATTGCAGCGAGCGCGACACGCAAATTGCCAACAAACCGAAGCAGGTGGACGAATTCGTCAACACGTGGAGCGTGGAAGGTTTCCGCGAGGAAGGCACGACGACGGCTGAAATGGGTTGGGGCACCCACGAGAAGGAATTGCCGGCGCAGGCATACGAACACAACGAAGGTCCGCGCAACCAAATCTGCCTTGCGCGGATGGGCATGAATACCTGGGTTGTGTCATGGGTGCCGAACTATTGCATTCAGGGGATGGTCGTCCGCCACGGAGAAGCATTCACGATTTCGGACAAGCTCACGGTCTGGAAAAACGGCAAAGCAATTTACCGTCCGACGGTGCATTACGCGTACTGCCCATGTGACGCGGCAATCGCGTCGTTGAACGAGTTGCGCGGAAACAATTATAAGCTACAGTCAAACGTGCGGATCATGTATGACGAAATTACCAGTGGTTCGGACATCCTTGGGGCGCTGTTGATGGGTCACGCATACAACTCATGGTGGACCGGCAGCGACCTGAGCATCAAGGAATCGCGGCGGCTCGTGCCCCGCCAGAACGCGACGACGATGCAGGTGGCAATTTCGGCCGTGGCGGCGTCGATGTGGATGATTGAGAACACGGCGATGGGCGTTTGCGTGCCCGACGATTTGCCGCACGAGTACATACTCGACATCGCGAAGCCTTATCTCGGCAAGTTTATCTCAATCCCATCGGACTGGACGCCGCTGAAGCATTACACCAATACGTTTGACGGCTATAACAACCCCTCCATTGACTGGGATGATCCGTGGCAGTTCAAGAACTTCCTGACTGCGGACAGAGATTAAGATGGTCACCCGTAGCGCCCTAAAGAAACTCGCGAAAGAACTCGGCACACCGCTGTTTGTGGTGGACCACGATGTGTTGCGGCGTAACTACGCCACATTCAAGAAGTATCTCCCGCGCGTGCAGGCCTATTATGCGGTCAAGGCCAACTCTGATCCTGCCATCGTCAAAACGTTGTACGAGTCGGGCGCGAGTTTCGACGTGGCTTCAATGCCGGAATTCAAGATCGTCCACGAGTACATCAAAGACATGCCGGCAAAGCAGCGGCAGGATTGGATTTGGGACAAGATCATTTACGCCAATCCCATCAAGGCCAACGAGACTTTGCGGGAACTCGACCCGTACAAGCCGCTGGTAACCTACGACAATTACGAGGAGATCAAAAAAATCAAGAAGTACGCGCCGCACGCCGGTCTCGCGTTGCGCCTCCGAGTGCCGAACACAGGCGCCATGGCCGAACTCTCCTCGAAATTCGGCGCTGCGCCCGGTGAAGCCGTTGACCTGATTCTCGCCGCGGAGAAAGCGGGACTGGTGGTCGAAGGATTGAGTTTTCACGTCGGCAGCCAGACCACGAACTTCGAAAACTACGTTCAGGCGATCAATCTCGCCGCGAACGTGTTCCGGGAAGCAAAAGACCGCGGCTACACAAAAATGTTTCTGCTCGATATCGGAGGCGGTTTCCCCGCGCCGTATGATCCCACGGTCAAGCCGTTCCGCGTGCTGGCAAAGATCATAAACCGGGAAATTAATCGGCTGTTCCCGAAGAACATTCAGATTCTGGCTGAGCCCGGACGATTCCTGGTCGCAACAGCCGCAGTCGCTATCTCGAAGGTCGTAGGCAAGGCGGTGCGCGACGGGAAACTCTGTTACTATATCGACGACGGCGTCTATCACACGTTCTCGGGCGTCATCTTCGACCACTGCCATTACCACCTGAAGGCGTTCAGCAAGGGGCCGACGCAGATCTGTTCGGTGTTCGGTCCGACTTGCGATGCGCTCGATGTGGTTTCCATGGCCGAGGAACTCCCCGCGGATCTTGAGCTTGGCAACCTGCTTTACAGCGAGAATATTGGCGCCTACAGCCACGCCTCGTCCACGTACTTCAACGGTTTCCCACCGGCGAAAGTGGTACACATCAATCAATAGGCGCGGTAAAAACAAATGAGGCCGAGAAAAATGGCGGTCAACGACCTCATGCAATAGAACTCGTAACGAACGTTTGCCGTCGCCATTTTTCGTTGCTGATAACAACAGAGCCGACTATATTTTGCGCGCCAAACTTGGCGGTGCGCCCATAGCTCAACTGGATAGAGCGTTGGTCTACGGAACCAAAGGTTGCAGGTTCAACTCCTGCTGGGCGCGCCATTTTCCCGGCTGACTCGTGGGGACAGTCGACAAATCGCTTTCGCACTCCGGTCTCACACTGCATCTTTCCCGCTATTCAGCCTGGTTATCATGTCTTGGACCCAGCGCGCATGCCTGGATTCCTCGTTCTTAAGTTTCTCCAGAAGCTCTTTTACAAAGTCGATATTGCAGTGAATCGCCAGATCGGCATAGAAGTCGTGGGCTTCATTCTCTCTCCTCAACGCCTCCTGTAGGATTTGATCCGGCGTCCTCGATTCACGTATTTCCATTACTGGTCCCTCCTGTGCATGTCGGCTATCTTCATCTGGCGTCACCGACTAACGATAAGTCTTGTCGTCCACACGGCTGAGATCAATTCCATCCTTGAAAACTCCAACCGTCACGACCGCGAATGTAAACACACTGGTGCCGGTTTCCAAGTGTCCGCCGAATGCCTTGTCGGCATCGCTCATGGTGATGTGGGCGTGGATGCGGCCGTCAATCACGTATCCGTTCATGCTCACGATGTCAGCCGGGGCATCGGGGTTTTTCACAAAGTTATTCTTCGATGGGAACGTGCGATTGCTGACCACGTGGTAATTATAGCCGCGAACCGATCCGATGCCGGACAGGATCACAGCATTTCGAATATGCTGTTCTTTCACCATGCGCTCCAGACCGGCAAGGAGGTCTGTTTGATACTTGAAACGCAGTACTAGGACCCGGTCGAATTGGCCACTCAGCGCATACGCCTCCGGCACCGTGTCGCTATTCGGCTTCGAATCCTCCGCGGGCTTGGCGGCATTGGTCACCTCGGTGCGGGTTGATTGGGCCGCCGCTATGCTGGTAATCGCCAGAAAACTTAGAATCTGAATCAGCGTGCGCATGGGAATGCTCCTTGTTCAATAGGCATTGAGTACCATTTTATGGTTCGCGACGGTAAGCTAGCGCCCGAGTCTCTGCGTCGTCAAGGGCGGAAACCAACGTGATCCATGTGATGGAGTTCGACCTGTGCCTCTCAAGCCATCTGGTTCCGATGGACTGGCGTCAGAGCGCCCGAACTTTCGCAATGATTTTGGCGGCGCTGATCCCGTAATGATCGAGGAGTTCCTCGGCCTTGCCGCTGCGCGGCAGTTCGCGCACGGCGAGCTTGTGGACCCGGATGCCTTCGGGTGATACCGCTGCGGCTACGGCATCGCCGATACCGCCATCAGCATAATGATCTTCAACGGTGATGATGGTGTTATTCGTGCATTTCGCCGACTCGATAAGCAGCGCGGCATCAATCGGTTTGACGCTGAACAAATCAATGACGCGAATGAACACGCCCTGCGCCTTGAGTTGCTCGTATGCCTTCAACGCCTCGTGGAGTGTCACGCCCGCGCCGACCACGGTGACTTTGTCGTGATCGCTGTGTCGGAGCACCTTGGCCTTGCCTATGCTGAACTGTTCATTTGCAGCATACAAGGTTGGCGTCTTTGGGCGCGACGTGCGGACGAACACCATGCCTACGTGATTGGCTGCCAGTTCTATAGCGCGCTCCGCACTGACGCCATCGCTTGGATACAACACGGTGCAATCCACGATGGCGCGGAACAATCCCAGGTCCTCCAGTGCCATCTGCGACGGGCCGTCCTCGCCGATGGACACACCGCAGTGCGAGCCGACGAGTTTGATGTTTGCCCTGGAAATCGCCGCCATGCGGATTTGATCGGCAGCGCGTTCGAAGAACGCGGCAAACGTCGAGGCGAACGGCACTTTGCCACGTGATGCCAATCCCGCGGCGACGCTGACCATGTTTTGCTCGGCGATGTAACACTCGAAATAACGGTCTGGAAAAACCTTCATAAACTTCTCGGCGAAGGTCGAATTCTTCGTGTCGCCGTCCACCGCGACGATGCGCGGATCCACCTTGCCAAGCTTAGCCAATGCGACGCCGTAAGCCTCACGCGTTGCCGTCGTTTCACCGGGCTTGTAGGTGGGCGGTTCCATTGGTACAGGCGTATGCGCCGGGATTGGTTCGGCCTTGGGCGTGCGTTTGACCTTGGCAACGCCAACCTTCGTCATCTGCGCCTGCAACTCGGCGATGGCCTTGTCGCATTCCTCGCCTTTCTTCAATGCCTTGCCGTGCCAGCCGTCTTTGTCCTCGCAGAACGATATACCTTTGCCCTTGATCGTCTTTGCCAGAATCACCACCGGCTGATCAGTCGCCTTGCGCGCTTTGCGCAACGCGGAAACGATCTGCGCCATGTCATGCCCGTCAATCACCAGCGGTTTCCAGCCGAATGCCGCCCAACGTTTCTTGTACGTGTCCATGTCGTGCTGAAGCATCGTAGCCTGCGACTGTCCGAGACGGTTGATGTCCACGATAGCCGTCAAATTGCCGAGCTTGTAGAAAGTTGCTATCGCAGCGGCTTCCCAGACCGAACCTTCTGCGGATTCGCCGTCGCCCATCATCACCCAAACGTGATAATCGCGTTTATCAAGTTTCCCTGCCAATGCCATGCCCACGCCAGCGCCAAGGCCTTGTCCAAGCGATCCCGTCGCCACATCCACGAAATCCAATCGCGGTGTCGGATGTCCTTCGAGATTATTGCCGAATACGCGCAACTTGAGCAGTTCAGCTTCCGGTATATGACCAACCTCAGACCACGCGGCGTACAGGATCGGCGCGGCATGACCTTTCGAGAGAACGAACCGGTCGTTGTTCGGGTTCTTCGGATTCTTCGGGTCGAACCGCATCCCGCCGAAGAACAACGCGGCGATGATATCGGCCGCCGAGCAACACGAAGTCGGGTGACCCGAAGCAGCCTCGGTCGTGGCGCGGATGGAATTGATTCGTAATTTGTTGGCAACATCTTTCAGGGCGGAAAGTTTATCTGTCGTCATAGTGCGGTGGATGCTAAAGGAATCGCCCGTTTGTGTCAACGACGGGGAAAGCAAGGTGTTAGTCAGGCGTACCGCTTTCCATCTTTACTCGAACTGAATCGCCGGCCATACTTGGGCGCTAGGAGGACATATGGAACAAACCAGCAAATCAAATGAGATGCGTCCGGCGGTTCGACTACTAATTGGAATATTCGCCACTTCGATGCTCTTCATTGGGCTGCCCATCTTAGTTTACCATGCCATTGCCGGTGGTTCTTGGGATATTTGGCTGTATGCGTTTTTGGTATTAGCTATAGGGGTAGGCTACGCTAAGATTGCGGTCACTGGTCGGTGGTTTTGTTTTCGGAAACCAAGCGGCCCAAAAGGTGCTTAACACCGCGCTGAAGCCAACGCCAAAAGCATTCTGGGCTTGCGGCGGCTGACCTCAATCATTCCCTTCCCCACACCCTGACCTTCCGTTTCCGCTGGCTGATTGCTAGAGTTCCAGCATGATCGAACCTGAATTGCTTTTGGACGCCTATCGCGACGGCATTTTTCCGATGGCGATAGGCCCCGACAAGTGCATCGGGGCAGGCAAGCGGGGTGACATCGGTTGGTTCTCGCCCGATCCGCGCGCGATCATTCCGCTCAATGACCGGTTCCATATCCCCCACGGGTTGCGTCGCGTGCTCAAGCAGAAGAAGTTAGACATAACATTCGACACCGATTTCAAGGCCGTCATCCGCGCGTGCGCCAAACGGAAGGAAGGCACATGGATTTCCAGAACAATCATTGAGAGCTACTGCAATCTCCATCGCCTCGGTTACGCGCATAGTGTCGAGGTTTGGCTGGCCGAAACCGCCGCTCCACGCTCAACGCCCCACGCTTCACACTCTACGCGCCTAGCCGGCGGTTTGTATGGCGTCCATATCGGTGGCGCGTTTTTTGGCGAAAGCATGTTCCATCGCGCCACCGACGCCTCAAAGGTCGCGCTGGTGGCGTTGGTTGAACGGCTGCGCTTGCGCGGATTCGTGTTGCTCGACACACAATGGATCACCCCGCACCTTGCACAGTTCGGCACCTACGAAATCCCGCGCGCGGAATACCTGCGGCGTCTGCGTCGCGCCGTGGCAATCAAGTGCGAGTTTTGAGCTTGCGAGGCATTAACCTTTTGACGATTTTAACTTTTTAGACGGTTTAACATTCGTGAAGACCGCTGACTTCAATTACGTTTTGCCGCCGGAATTGATCGCGCAACAACCGTTGCCCGACCGCGCCGCATCGCGGATGATGGTCATTGAGCGCGCTACGGGCGAGATTCGTCACGACCAGTTCCGCAACCTTGGCGCGTACCTACATGCTGGCGATTTGCTGGTGCTAAACGACACCAAAGTCATTTCCGCTCGTATCTGGTCGCAATCGCCTGTCGTTGAGTTGTTGCTCGTGGAAAACCTTGGCGATAACCGTTGGTCGGCGTTGGTCAAGCCCGGACATCGCGCCAAAGTTGGATTCAAGCTGCGATTCACGCCGTGGTTCAACGCCGTTGTGGAAGGCGAGGCCGATTTCGGCGGACGCGTCCTCCGCTTTGAAGGCAACGTGGATTCGTATCTACAACATCACGGTGCGCCGCCGTTGCTGCCGACCGAGATCGTTACCAAACGGTGTTCGCGCGGGCAGCCGGGGCGATTGCCGCGCCGACAGCAGGTTTACATTTCACCTCCGAGATACTGAAACAACTCAGTGAATTGGGCATCGAACATACGTTCATCACGCTGCACGTCGGCATAGGTACGTTTCGGCCCGTGAAGGTTGAAAACGTCGAAGAACACAAGATGCACGCCGAGAAGTTCTCCGTTTCCGCCGAAGCCGCAGCGGCAATGCGAGCAGTTTGGTCTTGTAGGAGGGGCATTCCTGCCCCGACCGGTCGCGACAAGAATGTCGCTCCCACAGAATCTAAGTCACGTATCGTAGCTGTCGGCACGACTGTGGTGCGAACACTGGAATCGCTGGGTGAACCCTGGTCGCCTATGGCGCCGCCAGAGGCGGGTAAACCACGCGCGGCGGAAGGTTCAACCGACATTTTTATACGTCCGCCATTCAAGTTCCGCGTGGTTGACGCGTTGTTGACGAATTTTCATCTGCCGCGCTCGACGCTATTGATGCTGGTGAGCGCATTCGCAGGGCGGGAATTAATCCTGCGTGCGTACGACGAGGCCGTGCGAGAGCGGTACCGGTTTTTCAGCTACGGCGACTGCATGCTCATTCTTTGATGGAGTCGTTCATCTTCTTGGGCCAGACGAACGAGGCGATGATCGACAGGGCCAGCAATCCCGCCACCACCGGAAGCGCGATGCCAACGGGTATTTCGCACCATCGGCTGAGCAGCATCTTCGCGCCGATGAACACCAGCACCGCCGAAAGGCCAAATCGCAAGTGATGGAATAGCTCCATCGCGCCAGCCAACATGAAGTAGAGCGCCCGCAGCCCCATGATCGCAAACACGTTGGACGTGTACACCACGAACGTGTCGCGGGTAATGCCGAGCACGGCGGGGATGGAGTCCATCGCGAACACGATATCGGTCGTCTCCACTACCAGCAACACGACGAACAACGGCGTCGCCATCAGGCGTCCATCCCGGCGCAGAAAAAACTTCGTTCCTACATAGTCCGTCGCCACGGGCACAAAGCGCCGAGACAACTTCAACACCGGGTTCTTCTCAGGCTCGATTGTTCGGTCATTCTGCAGTGCGATCTTTACCCCGCTAACGACCAGTACCACGCCCAATGCGTATAGGAACCAATGAAACTTCTGGATTAACGCCACGCCGCCGACAATGAAGGCCGCCCGAAACACCATCGCGCCTAGGATCCCCCAGAACAGGCAATTGTACTGATACTGCGATGGCACTGCGAAATATGAGAAGATCAACAGGAAAACGAACAGGTTGTCCACGCTGAGCGATTCCTCTACGAGATACGCCGTCAGAAACTCCAGTGACGTGTGCGCTCCATTGGGGTGCAACCACCACACCAGCCCCATGTACGACAGCGCCAACGCAATCCACAGGCCGCTCCACAGCAGCGCTTCGCGAAACCTGATCGCATGCGCCTTGCGGTGGAATACCCCTATATCCAACGCCAGCACCGCCGCCACCACCACGCCAAAGATCGTCCACAAGGTCGCGCCTGCTGTCATTGCGGGCGATTCTGCGAGCTGCCGGCAGTTGAGTCAACCGAAACCGGCTCTTATCAGCCGACGAGACTGGACAGGGCACCACCGTTTGCTATGCTCGCGCCATCCGATGAATAAAACGCTGCGAGTGCTGGCGGCATTGATATTGGTGGCGGTTCTGGCACGCGCCAGAACCGTGGCTGGGGTTGATTCAAATCGGACAACCAGTGAAAGTGCGCACCGATTCATCCCGCGAAGAGTTCACTGGCGCCATCAACAGATCAATCGACAGGCCGAGTTTACACCGCGGAATGTGCAGACGGTGGAAGACCGCGTTGCGGCAGGTGTTCGGCGTCAATGTCCGTTTGCCGGGCGACAACCTCAAACTCCGAGCGGGCATGAACGTGGACGCGTTCTTCCCCAACGTGCCGCCAATACCGAAATGAGCAACCACATGAATGGCTGCGAAGAAGCGCAAAAGACGCAGAAGTTGTTTGCCTGGTTGCGTTGTCACTTTGCTATTTCTGCGCCTTTTTTCGGCCAACCTTGCCTTCCGATATGCCTGAACGTGACTTCATAATCGAGAGCGGGCCAGATGGTGGCAGTGCCGGAGTCTCCGTAAGAAAGTCCCGGTGGATGCAGTATGGAATCTTGGGGACAGCGTGTGCGCTGGTCATCGGGGTTTACGTGTATGCCGCCCACTCGAGCGCGTTTGCATCGTTGAGCCCGAATGCGGCTGACGCTTATTACAATTTGCTGGTGCAGGGTTTTCGCGCCGGCCAGCTCAGCCTGAAGAAAGAGGTGCCGCCCGGACTTGCACAACTTGCCGACCTCTACGATTCGACCGCCAATGCTCACTACCGATCTGGCTCGTACAAGATACTCGACCTGAGCTACTACAAGGGCCGGCTCTACCTCTACTTCGGGGTTACGCCCGCCTTGCTATTATTCTGGCCGTTCACTGCGCTGACCGGCCACTACCTTTTCCACGGACAAGCCGTGGCAATCTTTTGTGCCATGGGCTTTCTGGCCAACGTGGGCCTCCTGTGCGCATTGTGGCGGCGGTACTTTGCCGAAGTGAGCGTCTGGGTGGTGGCAGCTTGCACGCTCGTGCTCGGTCTGGCAACAGGCATGCCGGTGCTGTTGTCGCGATCCGATGTTTGTGAAGTGCCGATCAGTTGCGGGTACATGCTGACGATGTTGGCCCTGTGGGCGATTTGGTGTGCGTTGCACGACACGAGGCGAAGACACCAGTGGCTGGCGGCGGCGAGTGTGGCTTACGGGCTGGCACTGGGGGCGCGCCCATCCTTGCTGTTTGGCGCAGTCATTCTGTTGGTGCCGGTGGCGCAAGCGTGGCGTGAGCGACGACCGATTGGGACTCTGTTGACGGCGGCGCTCGGCCCGATCATGCTCATCGGGCTCGGGCTGATGCTCTACAATGCCCTGCGATTCGACAATCCGCTGGAATTTGGGCAGCGCTACCAGTTGAATCCAGACCGGCAGGACAGTATCCAACATTTTAGTCTGCGCTATCTCTGGTTCAATTTTCGGATTTATTTTCTGGAGCCAGCCCGGTGGAGTAGTCGTTTTCCCTTCGTGCATGACATCGCAGCGCCACCCCTGCCAGCAGGCCGTGCAGAGGCTGAGCATTCCTTCGGAGTCCTGACTACCATTCCCCTGATATGGCTGGCACTGGCGGCGCCTCTGGCCTGGAGCAACTGGTCGGCGGAATCGCGCTCCGCCTTGCGCTGGTTCGTAACGGCTGTGGCGCTATTTTTTGGAATTTGCGCGTTGACCTTGGGTCTCTATTACTATTTGGCGGTCCGGTTTGAAGTGGAGTTTCTGCCCGCATTGGTGCTACTGGCCGTGGTTGGCATACTCAGCCTGGAGCGCGCGCTGGCCCCGACCTCGAAGTCGGGGCTGGCTGACCGGCCGGTCTGGCGGCATACGGTGCGCTGGGGCTGGGGGCTACTGCTCGGCTTCTCGGTAGCATTCAACCTATTTGCAGGTGTTAGGCAGCACGCCGGGGTGCACAACGGTTTGGGGAACACTCTGCTCCGATCGGGCAAGGTGACGGAAGCGATGCAACACTACGAACAGGCGCTGCGGCTCAACCCCGATTACCCCGAGGCACACTATAACCTGGGGTTTGCCTTGGCTCAGGCGGGCAAGGTGCAAGAGGCGATCGAGCACTACGAGCAGGCACTGCGGATCAAGCCCGATTATGCCGATGTACACAACAGTCTTGGAATTGCCCTGGCTCATGCGGGCAGGATGCAGGAGGCGATCGGACATTGGGAGCAAGCACTGCGGTTCAAACCCGATTTAGCCGAAGCGCACTACAATTTGGGATTTGCTCTGGAGCTAGAGGGCAAACTCAAGGATGCAATCGGACATTATAAGCAGGTGTTGCGGATCAAGCCCAATGACGCCATGGCACGGAGTGGACTGGCGCGATTGCAGGCTGTTCAGTGACAGATTGGGTTACGGATATGGGAACAGAACCTTCTGAAGCTCGTGTCGACCAAGGCGCAAACTCAAAATGAAGCGATGCAGATGAGTATGACCATCATGCTGCCGTCGATTTTCTTTTCCGGCTTAATCTTCCCACGCGAAACGATGCCGTGGATTTTCTACGCGATAAGCACGATGCTGCCGTTGACCTATTTCATCGAATTGATGCGCGGGATAATACTGTGCGCGGCGAGGGGCTGACTGAATTCTAGCGGCACTTGATGATTTTGGCGATCATGGGCGGAGTGCTGTTCTCCCTCTGTGCATTGCGTTTCAAGAAGAAGATAGCGTAGAATTGGTTTTTATTCGGACCTGCTTTTCGATATACGCTTTGGCAGCGCAACGGTCGAGGTTGGTGCGGCGGCGAGCAATTCGCATTAAGATGAGGGCACCATGAGCAAAAAACATGTGCAGTGGTTGTACGAGGAACTGCCGACACTGGTGAACCAAGGCGTGGTGTCGACAGAAACGGCGGAAAAACTGCGGCGGCATTTCGGCGAACCGGGGGTGAGCAGCGAGAAAAAACTAGCAGTCCTCATTCTCAGTATTCTCGGCGCGGCCTTCATCGGGGCGGGCGTGATTCTACTGGTGGCGCACAGCTGGGATGGTCTGAGCCGTGAGACACGGATGGTGCTGGCGTTCATTCCGCTACTGACTGCGATTGCTCTAGCCGTGTGGGTGCTGCTACGAAGGCGGGAGAACTCACCTTGGCGTGAAGGGGCGGCAACGTATTGGGCGCTCACAATCGGGTCAACGATCTCGCTCGTAGCGCAAATTTATAACATTCACGGAGACACGGCCCGGTTTTTCCTGACATGGATTCTGTTGGGGGTTCCCATCGTGTACATATTGCGGTCGAATGTGGCCGCGTGTCTTTATGTAATCGGTGCGACGACATGGGTTGGGTGCGCCGCAGACGAGTACAAAGCCGGGACCGCGCTGTGGTATTGGGCGCTTTTGGCGTTGCCGATGCCGCACATGATTCGGCTCTGGCGCGAACAACGATACGGTTGGGGTTCGGCGCTGACTGGCTGGGTGTTGGCGTTGTCTCTGTGCGTTGGAACGGGGTTAGCGCTCGAAGGGACGATGAAAGGTTCTTGGATTGGAGCGTACACGGGTTTGCTTGCGTTAATGTATCTGGCGGGCGTGCGTTGGTTCAAAGAGGCGACGACGATATGGCACTCGTCTTGGCAATCAGTGGGCGCAATCGGCCTGGGAGTGGTGGCGCTCATTCTGACATACCACCAGCCGTGGAAAGAGATTCAATCTCATGGTTGGCGCGAGGTTTGGGCGCCCGGCTCGGTCTTGGTCATAGGGAGTTTGATCGCGGCGCTCTTGCCGATTGCCGCCGTGTGTGCGGCGGGGCGTGAAGCGCGCGCCGCAAGTTGGAACAGTCTGGATAGGGTGATGGTCGGACTGGCCCCGCTTTGCGGGGTGGTCGGGTACGTTTTCGCTGCGGCTTGTCAAAATGAAGTGGTCGGGCGTGCGCTATTCAACGTATATCTTTTTGCGCTCGGCTTGGGGCTATTGGTGGCTGGCGTCCGAGCAAACCGGTTAGGGAACGTGAACCTAGGTCTGTTGGCGTTGTCTGTGTTAATGATTGCGCGATTTTTTGACAGCGACTTGAGTTTTCTCGCGCGCGGGGTGGCTTTCATCGTCGTGGGCGCCGGGTTTTTAACGGCAAACGTGATGATGTTGCGGCGGAAAGGAGTGGCTCGATGAAGACTTGCCGTTGTGCGGCGGGTTATGAAAACCGTTGGTAATATCCCGTGCTGGTGTAGCTGATATCTGCCAGAGTGACACCAAGCATAGGTATTGCAGTGGATCTGAGTTGAGGTGCATCGATGCGGTCCAGAAGCTGGTTTCGTAGTCGAATAAATGGATTGCTGCTCAACGAAAAGAAACTTGCCCTGAGAAGCGGAACTTTCTCTCTCGTTCCACGCTTTCAGGACATCGATAGTCTCGGATTATACCTCCATATTCCTTTCTGCCGCCAAATCTGTCCCTACTGTCCTTACAATAAGGAACTCTATCACCCGGCCGTGGCGGAACGATACGCGGAAGCCGTCCTTCGAGAAATCGATCGGTATGCAGACATCGTCGGAAACCGCCCCGTCACTTCTTTCTACATCGGCGGTGGCACACCAACGACGATGCTCCACACCGGACTGGCCAAGATTCTGGAACGCATCTATCAGAGGTTTAACATGCAGTGCAGTATCCACATGGAAAGCCACCCAAACGACCTAAACGCTGCAAACCTGAACAGCATCGCGGCCATGGGCGTGGAGCATCTGAGCATTGGCGTCGAGGCGCTTCAGGATCGCCATCTGCGCACGCTCTGCCGTCCCTACACGGCTGCTGAGGCGAGGGCCGCCATCGGGCGCGCCGTCGGCAGAGGCTTCAAATGCGTCAATGTGGATTTCATCTTCGCACTACCCAATCAAACCCACGACGAACTCAGACAGGCAGCCAGGACGCTGGTCGAGATAGGCGTGGATCAAATTGCGGCGTATCCGCTCTTCAGCTTTCCCTATACAAAATGGGCGCAGATGGCACAACAGAACCGCTACCAAAGCTATAACCTTTTGCAGAAACGGCAAATGCGTCGAGTTCTGGAGCAGACTTTCCACGACGCCGGCTACGAGCAGACCTCGGTGTGGGCTTTTACTCGAGCCGGTGCTCCTAGGTACTGCTCCGTAACGGTCCCTCTCTACCTTGGCCTTGGCGCCAGTGCTGGCTCCTATCTCCGCGATATATTCTACCTCAATACTTTCAATGTTCTTGAGTATATACGGGCACTGGAAGAGGGGCGGACGCCGATTGCCCTTTCGCTGGAACTCTCAAAACGGATGCAGATGGCCGGTTGGCTCTATTGGCGGATTTATGAGACTAGGTTTAAGAAGACTGATTTTCAAAGGCGTTTCTGCGAGGATTTCGACGCAGTCTATGGGAAGTATTTGAAACCGTGGTCCCTCCTCGGGCTTTTGATAGAGCGGAAAGATGAGATCGCGCTCACGGATACAGGTGCCTATTGGCTGCATGCGATACAGGACTTGTTTTCCATCGACTACGTCGGCGAGCTTTGGGGCACTTCTCAGCAAAAACCCTGGCCCGGAGAAGTGATTCTGTCGTGATGAAATGATCTGCACGGATCACTGACCACCACGCGCACCACGGCGTGGTCCACGGCATCGCGGAAACCGAGATGGCATGAATATTGATCTTCTTTTCAGCAAGGGCGCGGCAGACCGCCGCCAGTGTGCCGGTCGGACTTCGATGAATTGGTTGCGCCAGAAACGACACAGGCGCGTTTGCTCCGCTCGAAGCGGAGCGTCTCGTCCGACTCGGCTCCGTCTGACTCGGCTTACTAATTCATAATCGGCGCGACAGGGGAAGCCGTTAAGTCCCACTTGACAAAGACCCGAATCTGCATTAATTATTCGCATACAGGGCATAAGTAGAATCTGGATTACTAATGCAAGTCGAGTCGCTTAAGATTTTCTGCGATGTCGCCAATCTCGGGAGTTTTTCCCGTGGGGCGGAGGCAAATGGCGTGCTGCAATCGGCGGCCAGTCAGGCGGTGCGCCAGCTCGAAAAACGCCTCGGCGTCAGGCTGATTGACCGCTCACGACGACCGTGGCAGTTGACCGCGGATGGGAAACTGTTCTACGAGGGCTGTCGCGACGTGCTGGCGCGGTATCGCGATCTGGAGGCGAGTGTGCGCCGCAGTCGTGTCGATGCGAATGCGGTTGTGCGCGTGGCAGCGATTTACTCAGTCGGGCTGGGCGACATGAGCCAGTACATCCGGCGGTTCTCGGAATCCAACGCCCGCGCCCGTGTCCAAGTGTCGTACCTGCATCCCGATCAGGTGTATGAGGGCGTGCTCGAGGAAAAGGCGGACCTTGGCATTGTCTCGTTCCCGCAACGGCGGCGCGAGTTGACAGTGATTCCATGGCGCGAGGAACCAATGGTGGCGGCGTGTCCCCCGCAACATCGGCTGGCGGGGCGTAAAAAGATCGCGCTGGCAGAAATCTCGGGTGAGAAGTTTGTCGGATTTGACCGTGGCCTGGTCATTCGTAAGCATGTGGATCGGTTCCTGAAGCAACACGGCGTCCAAGTCGAGGTTGTTGTGGAGTTTGACAACATCGAAGCGATCAAGCGCGCGGTGGAAGTCGCGTCTGGCATATCGGTTTTGCCCGGGCCGACACTGGACCGCGAAGTGAAGGTGGGCACGCTGGCAGCCGTGCCATTCACGCCGGACGGGTTTGTGCGGCCGCTGGGGATTATTCATCGTCGGGGCCGCGAGTTATACCCAAGCATCCGGTCGTTCGTCGAGTTGCTGCTGAACGGGCGCAAGGAAGGATCGTAGATGAACGGCGATTTCAGGCGAGCAGAAGGTTTGTACGACTCGCGGCATGAACACGACGCGTGCGGTGTCGGGTTTGTCGTCAACATCAAGGGCCGGCGGTCGAACCAGATTCTACGCCAGGCGCTTACGGCGCTGATCAACCTGCGCCACCGTGGCGCGTGCGGCTGTGAACCAAACACGGGTGACGGCGCGGGCGTGTTGTTTCAAAAACCGCACGCGTTCCTACAGAAGGAGTGCGCCCGTCAGAATATTTCACTCCCCTCACCTTCCGAGTATGGCGTTGGCATGATCTTTTTGCCATCCGACAAATCGGAACGGTACAAATGCGAAAAACTTTTTGAGGAGATCGTGGACACTGAGGGTCTACAGTTACTGGGCTGGCGCACCGTGCCGACCTGCAACGCCAGCCTCGGTAACACCGCTAGGTCGTCCGAACCGGTGATGCGCCAGGTGTTCATCGATCGCGGGACAGAGTTTGGCGACGACATGGCGTTTGAACGGAAGCTATACGTCATTCGGCGGCTGGCCGAGCGCGGCATTCGGTACTCGGGCATCAAAGGTGGCGAACACTTCTACATCGCCAGCTTGTCGCACAAGACGATCGCCTACAAAGGCATGTTAATGTCGGAACAGTTGGAGCAATTCTATCCCGACCTCGCAGATCCGGCGATGGAGACCGCGCTGGCGTTGGTGCACTCGCGGTTCAGTACGAACACTTTTCCGAGTTGGTACCGGGCGCATCCATACCGTTACGTGGCGCACAATGGCGAAATCAACACGCTACGTGGCAATATCAATTGGATGCACGCTCGTCAGACCCTGTTCGTCAGCGACGTATTCGGCGCCGACATCAAGAAGGTGCTGCCGATCGTTCAGGAAGACGGTTCCGACTCAGCGATGTTCGACAACTGTCTGGAGTTCCTTGTGCTTGCGGGACGATCGTTGCCGCATGCGATTATGATGATGATTCCCGAGCCTTGGGAAAATCATGAGAGCATGCCCGACGACAAACGCGCGTTTTACGAATATCACTCTTGCCTGATGGAACCGTGGGACGGCCCGGCCTCGATCGCGTTCACCGATGGAGTGCGGATCGGCGCAGTTCTCGACCGTAATGGTTTGCGTCCATCGCGCTATTACGTGACGAAAGACGATCTTGTCATCATGGCCAGTGAGGTTGGGGTGCTGGATGTGCCGCCTGATCGCGTCCTGCAAAAGGGGCGGCTTCAGCCCGGTCGCATGTTCCTGATCGACACCGAACTCGGGCGCATCGTCGCCGACGAAGAACTCAAGCACAACATGGCCGGCGAGAAACCGTATCGGCTTTGGCTCGATAAAAACCTCATCCATATCGCCGACCTGCCGGTCCGCGCATCCGCGCACGAGTCGGACCACAAGACTGTGCTCCAGCGCCAGCAGGCGTTTGGCTACACGTTTGAGGATTTGCGGATCATCATGTTGCCGATGGCGCGCGATGGCGTGCAACCCCTCGGTTCGATGGGCGCAGACACGCCGTTGGCGGTGCTGTCGCATAAACCGCAGTCGCTCTACAATTATTTCAAGCAATTGTTCGCGCAGGTGACCAATCCTCCAATCGATCCGATCCGCGAAGAGGTCATTACCTCGACCAATACACTGCTTGGCAGTGAGGCCGACCTGCTTGAGCCCGGCCCGGTCAACTGCCGTCAGATCGCGCTCAAAGGTCCGGTTCTGACCAACGAAGAACTGGAAAAACTCCGGCGCATCAACAAGCCGGGTTTCAAAGCGGTCACCCTGTCGATGTTGTTCAAAGCCGCCCACGACGCCAATGGCATGGAGCTGGCCATGGACCAGCTTTGCGTTCAGGCCAGCCGTGCCATTGCCGACGGCGCAAACATTCTTATCTTGTCCGACCGCGGTGTAAACAGGGAGCATGCGGCAATCCCCGCGTTACTGGCGGTGTCTGGTCTCCACCACCATCTCATCCGCGAAGGCACGCGGACGCGCGTCGGTCTGGTCATGGAATCGGGTGAACCGCGCGAGGTGCATCACTTCGCATTACTGATCGGTTACGGCTGCAGTGCAATCAATCCGTACCTGGCATTCGAGACCATCGACGACCTGATCCGTGATGGCATGTTGACGGGTATCGATCACAAGACTGCGGTCAAGAACTACATCAAAGCTGTCATAAAAGGCATTGTCAAGACGATGGCCAAGATGGGCATTTCGACAATTCAAAGCTATCGCGGCGCGCAAATCTTCGAGGCGATCGGCCTGAACCAGACGGTCGTGGACAAGTATTTTACGTGGACGGCGTCCCGTGTTGGCGGCGTTGGCATGGACGTACTGACAAAAGAGGTCTTGCTGCGGCACGAACGCGCGTATCCCGACCGCCCATCGCCGGAGCATGGCACACTGGATTCAGGCGGGTTTTACCAGTGGCGCAGGGATGGCGAATTTCACCTGTTCAATCCGGAAACGATTCACAAACTGCAACTGGCTACCCGCACCAACAACTACAAGGTGTTCAAGGAATACAGCGAGTCGGTGAATGATCATGCCCGGAATCTGTGTACGTTGCGCGGATTACTCGATTTCAAGGTTGCCGAGCAACCGATTCCGATTGAAGAAGTCGAACCGGTCGAATCCATCGTGAAACGGTTCAAGACCGGTGCGATGAGTTACGGCTCGATCGGCAAAGAAACGCATGAGGCGCTCGCCATTGCCATGAACCGGCTCGGAGGCAAGAGTAACACCGGCGAAGGCGGCGAAGATCCTGTTCGCTACCAACCGCTGCCCAATGGCGACTCGCTCTGCAGCGCCATCAAACAGGTTGCTTCAGGCCGTTTCGGTGTGACCAGCCAGTACCTCGTCAGCGCGCAGGAACTTCAAATCAAGATGGCGCAGGGCGCAAAACCCGGCGAGGGCGGCGAACTACCCGGACGTAAGGTCTATCCGTGGATCGCCAAAACGCGCGGTACGACAGCAGGTGTGGGTCTCATTTCGCCGCCGCCGCACCATGATATTTACTCAATCGAAGATCTCGCGGAACTCATACACGATCTGAAGAACGCGAATCGCAATGCGCGGATCAGTGTGAAACTGGTCGCTGAGGTAGGCGTCGGCACTATTGCAGCCGGTGTGTCGAAGGCGCATGCCGATGTTGTCCTGATCAGCGGCTACGATGGCGGCACTGGCGCATCGCCGCTGTCGTCCATCAAGCACGCCGGTATTCCGTGGGAACTCGGTCTTGCCGAAACGCACCAGACACTTGTGCTGAACAATCTCCGTAGCCGCATCGCGGTCGAGACTGACGGCCAACTCAAGACGGGCCGCGACGTGGCAATCGCAACGCTGCTGGGCGCCGAGGAATTCGGTTTTGCGACCGCACCACTGGTGGCTTTGGGCTGCATCATGATGCGCGTTTGCCATTTGAATACCTGCCCGGTCGGCGTCGCGACGCAGGACCCGCAACTGCGAGCGCGGTTCGCCGGCAGTCCGGATTACGTGGTGAATTTCATGCGGTTTATCGCCGAAGAATTGCGCGAAATCATGGCCAAACTCGGTTTCCGCACCATCAACGAAATGATCGGGCGCGCGGACCGTCTGGAAGTGAAGAAAGCCGTTGACCACTGGAAGACGCGTGGATTGGACTTCTCGAAGATCCTTTACCAACCCGAAGTGCACGGCGACGTAGGACGTTATAAACAGATGGAACAGGACCACGGCATCGCGCAGTCGCTTGACGCGACAAAACTGCTGGATCTTTGCCGGCCCGCTTGCGAGCGGAGCGAGAAAGTGCGCGCGACATTACCGATTCACAATGTAAATCGCGTCGTCGGCACCATTGTTGGCAGCGAAGTCACGAGGAAATACGGGCCAGCCGGATTACCTGAAGACACGATCGAACTGACATTCAAAGGTTCGGCAGGCCAGAGTTTTGGCGCATTCGTGCCGCATGGCATGACGCTGATACTCGAAGGCGACGCGAACGATTACCTTGGCAAAGGCCTAAGCGGCGGTCGCATCATTGTTTATCCGTCTGAAGGTTCCACGTTTGTGCCCGAGGAAAACATCATCGTTGGCAACGTCGCGCTTTACGGCGCGACTGGTGGCGAGGCATTCATACGCGGCATGGCGGGTGAACGCTTCTGCGTTCGCAACAGCGGCGTGGACGCTGTCGTTGAAGCAGTCGGCGACCACGGCTGCGAGTACATGACTGGCGGGCACGTCATCGTCATAGGGCCGACGGGGCGCAATTTTGCGGCGGGCATGTCGGGCGGCATCGCCTACGTGCTTGACGAGCGGGGTAATTTCGCAACGCGCTGCAACACTGCGATGGTCGGCTTGGAAAAACTCACCGATCCCGAAGAAATCGAGTTCGTCTGCAGGATGATCGCCCGGCACGGCGATTACACCAAGAGCACGCACGCCTGGAAGCTGGTCGCGGAATGGAAGCAAACAGTGTCGAAGTTCGTCAAAGTGATGCCGAAGGACTACCAGCGCGCCATTGAGGCGATCGACCGCGCGAAACAGGCCGGCCTCAGCGGCGACGAGGCGATCAACGCCGCGTTCGAGGAGAACTCCAGCGACCTCGCGCGCGTCGGAGGAAATTAACGGTTGGATAGGCAAGAAGAGTGATAGTGTGGAAATGATGACCATCAAGCATCGAATTCTGTTTTTAATGTTCTTTTTTTCGGGTTGGTGTGGGCTACTGTATCAGGTCGTCTGGGTTCGCATGGCGTTTGCCAATTTCGGCATCATTACCCCTGTTTTGTCTGTGGTCATCTCAGTGTTTATGCTGGGACTTTTCATCGGCTCTTGGCTCGGAGGAAAGTGGATCGGCCCGTTAACCGCCAGGACCGGGATTTCATCAATCACGGTTTATGGGATGAGTGAGCTTTGCATTGGATTGGGCGCTTTTATCGTGCCAAAACTATTCTCGCTTGGGGCCTCCTCTCTCTTGCCGCTAGGGAACATGGATTCGTTGCGCTACCTGTTGTTGTCCGGTGCTGTCATCTCCATTTCGATTTTACCGTGGTGTGTCTGTATGGGCGCTACGTTCCCATTGATGATGGCGTTCGTCAAAGAGTCTGATCCATCCCGGGAATTTCATGAGACGAGCTTCAGCTTTCTTTATCTAGCGAATGTTTTAGGGGCCATGTGCGGCACCGCCCTTACAGCGTTGGTGCTGGTAGAGGTCTACGGGTTTTCCCATACCCTCTGGATCGCTGCCCTCTTCAATTTCCTCATCGCGATGTTGAGTTTTAAGTTGGGCCGTGGCTCCCGTCGTCCTGTCGCATCTCAGGCGCCTGCAGGAACCCAGATAAGCCAGCCTATGGCGGCAGCAAGACCGGTGATAGCGAGTTGTGCCGACGATGGTCCCACTTGGACGAGTCCTACGCTTGTCGGTGTCATTCTATTCACGACAGGTCTTATTTCTATGGCCATGGAGGTTGTGTGGATCAGGGCATTTATGCCGGTTTTGAGTACGACAATCTATGCCTTTGCCGCACTCCTCACGACTTATCTCTTCGCAACATGGGTCGGCTCCTGTTTTTACCGCCGGCATTTGCGGAAAAGCCATGCATGGACCACTGCCAAGCTACTGGCCTATCTGGCTGTGTTTTCGTTTCTGCCGATTGCGCTCAACGATCCTCGTTTATCGTCAAGCCGACTCGTGGTTTTACTGAGTATCATTCCCATTTGCGCAGCCCTTGGATACCTTACCCCTAAACTCATTGATCAATACTCTTTAGGCTCTCCACGTAGTGCGGGCAGGGGGTATGCACTCAATATTCTCGGTTGCATTATTGGGCCGCTGCTCGCCGGTTATGGTCTCCTGCCCTGGCTGGGTGTTCGCTTTTCGTTGGTGTTGCTGGCGACCCCGTTTCTGGTGTTTTACGCCAAGCATTTGGTGTCGAACCGGGAAGCGAGATATGCCGGACTTGGTTTCTTATCACTGGCACTACTTCTGATTTCGGTTTTTGTGAACGTAACCTACGAAGATGGTGCCTTTTCCCGAAGTGCGGTGGTTCGTCGTGACTACACGGCAACTGTCATCTCCTATGGCGAGGGGATGCATAAGGGACTTCTTGTTAACGGAATCGGGATTACCGAGCTGACCCCCGTCACCAAGCTTATGGCGCACCTTCCACTAGCGTTTCGGAGCACGCGACCGCAATCAGCGTTGGTCATCTGTTTCGGTATGGGAACGACGTTTCGCTCCTTGATGAGCTGGGACATCGAGGTTACAGCCGTCGAGTTGGTACCCAGCGTGAAAGAGGCATTTGGGTATTATTTTAAGGATGCGCCGACGTTGCTGCGGAATCCTAAAGGACGGATTATCATTGATGACGGGCGGCGATTTCTCAATCGCACCACCCAAAAATTTGATGTCATCACGATCGATCCTCCGCCGCCTGTCGGGGCAGCGGGGTCGAGCCTTTTGTATTCACAAGAGTTCTATGAATTAGCTAAACAGCACCTTACGACCAACGGCATTTTACAGCAGTGGTTTCCAGGCGGCGAAAAACAAACATTCGTAGCTATCGTGAACACGCTCACCAAAGTTTTCCCCTATGTCAGGATATCCCGCTCGATTAAAGGATGGGGGGTTCACTTTCTTGCTGCCACGCAGCCGTTCCAAACCCCTTCCGTGGACGAGATGATCGCGCGGATGCCGGCGGCTGCACGCGCGGATTTGATGGAGTGGTTTCATGGGTACGACTTGAAAACGGTGGTCAACGCCGCCTTGAGCCGGCAAATTGGGTTCGACAAAGCTGTCCTGCAAAGCGACCGCATCTTGATTTCCGATGATAGGCCGTTTAACGAGTATTTCTTCTTGCGCCGGCAGTGGGACCGGTTTACCGGCTCCCCCTATCACGTGAACTAAGGATTTAGCTGGAGAAACACATGGGCAAACCAACTGGATTCCTGGAATATCAGCGCGAACTGCCGCAGGATCGGCCGCCAACTGAGCGGATTCATGACTGGCTGGAGTTCCATCTCCGCATGCCCGAGGACAAACTGCGGGCGCAGGGCGCGCGGTGCATGGACTGCGGCATTCCATTTTGTCATAACGGCGCATTATTGGCGGGCATGGCCAGCGGTTGCCCGATAAATAACCTCATTCCTGAATGGAACGATCTTGTTTATCGCGGGCTATGGCGTGAAGCGTTGGAACGCCTTCACAAGACGAACAATTTTCCCGAGTTCACTGGTCGTGTATGTCCCGCACCGTGCGAAGGCTCCTGCACGCTCGGCATCAATGCCCCGCCCGTCACCATCAAGAACATCGAAAACCAGATCATTGAACGCGGATTCGCCGAGGGCTGGGTCAAACCCGTGCCGCCAAGCAGGCGCACCGGCAAGAAGATCGCTGTTGTCGGCAGCGGTCCAGCCGGTTTATCCGCTGCGGCGCAGTTGAATAAAGCGGGACATCTGGTCACCGTGTTCGAGCGGGACGACCGCATTGGCGGCCTGCTCATGTACGGAATCCCGAACATGAAACTCGACAAGGCAATCGTCCAACGTCGCATTGACCTGCTCGCGCAAGAGGGGGTGAACTTTGTAACCAATACCGAAGTCGGCAGGAACTATCCCGCCGAGCAATTACTCAAGGAATTTCATGCTGTTATCCTTTGCGGCGGTGCGACCAAGTCGCGTGATTTGCAGATCGAAGGCCGTAACCTTAAGGGCATCCATTTTGCGATGGAATTTTTGACTGCCAACACCAAGCACATACTCAATCCGCACGGCAAATTCATCTCCGCCGCTGGTAAGGACGTGGTTGTCATTGGCGGTGGCGACACCGGCACCGACTGCGTGGGCACCTCGTTGCGTCAGCAGTGTCGGTCGCTTGTTCAACTTGAGATTTTGCCGGAACCGCCGCGGGAACGCGCTGCCGACAATCCGTGGCCACAATGGCCGAAAGTGCTTAAGGTGGATTACGGACAAGAAGAAGCCGCAGCAATGTTTGGCGCCGACCCGCGCCGTTACCTCGTCACTGCGAAACGGTTTATCGGTGACAAAAACGGACAGGTTAACAGCGTCGAGACCGTCAATGTCGGGTGGGAGCGGGACGATAAAGGACGATTCCTTCCGAAGAATATTCCCGGCACGGAGCTGATTATTCCCGCGCAGTTGGTTTTGCTGGCGATGGGATTCCTTGGACCCGAGGAGACAGTATTGAAACCACTGGGGATCCAGCAGGACGGTCGCAGCAACGTCAAGACCGAGCACGGCAAGTTTGCTACCAACGTCCGCGGCGTATTTGCCGCTGGCGACTGCCGTCGCGGCCAGAGTCTCGTTGTCTGGGCGATTAACGAGGGTCGCGCCGCCGCCCGCGAATGCGACCGCTATCTTATGTCCCACACCGATTTGTTGTAAACTGGGGGCGACGTTCCACCATAAGGCGATTTGGTCCGGCCAAACGGCGATTGGCACTCGCAGCCGGTTCGCCTGTGGTTTATTCCCCGTAAACAACCGTCGTGTACTCTGCGTAGACACCTAGGATGTTCTTCACTTGGGTATCCACATGGTGGACTTTGGTGATGCCACCGTTCTTCATTGCGGTTTCGATGCTGGCATCGCCCGTTGCGATACCAATAATCGCGGTGGCTGTTGCCGTACCGGTCTTGGGCATATGGGATGCATCCCCCATCGCCACTGGTCCTTTCATGTCCGTGTACAAGCTGCCGTTCATCGGCGTAACCATCGCACAGCCAGTAAACAACACGACCGCTACCACACATACAAATAACGACCCGAGGATTTTTTTCATGTGTTTCTCCTTTCGCGTTGTGGCTGCGAGTGCCAAACTGAATGCAAGTATATGCAAAACATATTAATTTGGCAAATGAATGAGAACGATGTTGTAGGAGTGGTTTCCAGCAATCGCCTCAAACTAAGGGTCGAGAGACAGACATGAGGACGGTTCGGATGCATGTGTTTGTGCGGGCGTTGGCGAGGCCAGTGCGCGCGATCCTCGTTGTCTTAACCATCTTGGTCGCCATGGCGACCCCGGTCCGCGCCGCAGGTTTCACGTATACATTCCATGAGAAGCCATGGGGACAACTTTCCGACAAGAATATCTCGACGAACGGGCGGGCGGCACTGGCGATCGACGCTCCCCAATGGAGACACGGTGAGACGGAACACTTCATTCTTCATTATGGCCGCAACGGCGACAAGATTGCGCGGCGCGCGGAGGAGTTCCGCGCGGAGATTCGCGAGTTTTTCGGGAACCCCGACACGAGTGTCGGGGGCCGCAAACCGCACATTTTCGCCATGCATGATCCGGCCGACTGGCAAAAATTCCTGAAAACCGTCGGCATGTCGTCGTCGGTCGTCGGTTTCACGCGCGGTAACGAGTTTTTCTATTTCAGTCTGGACGAGGAAGGACGGTTCGACCCTAAAAGCCGGGTGCAGACGCATGAAATGACGCATTTGTTGTTTCAGCAATTCTTTCGCAACTCTCCGCCACTCTGGCTGAACGAGGGTATTGCCGAGTATTTCGGCTTCCGCAAAACATCCACCAGCATGGAATTCCGTCGTACAATGAGCCAACAAAAGAGGTTCAATCTTGACACATTGTTTGCCGCCACTGATTATCCGAGCGACCCCAAGGCAGTCCAGGCGTTCTACGCCGAGGCTGCGATCATCGTGGACTTTTTGACCAATACTGCTGAGCGGCGGGCGGTATTGCCAAAGTTCGTGGATGCGATGATCGCCGACAACGACCTGAACAAAGCCGTCAAGCTGTATGGCTACCGCGACCACGCCGACTTCGAGTCGGCATATGAACGCTATCGTAGACAGTTTTAACCTCGAAAGTTTTAGAGCCAACGAAGCATCAGACTGGACGCGATGGCCTTTGCCTAGTATGCTTGATCTCATGGCATACAATAGGCCGTATAACGGAGGAATATTATGAAGCGATTCGCTTTTTTCTATGTGACTACAGTTAGCGTGGTCGTAATCGCGTTGGCCATGGTAGGTTGCCAACGCAAGTCAGAGTCTGAGGAGTCACGGACACCGTCAAAATCCATTTCCCCAGCCCCACGCGTGACTACGCCGCCGCCATCCGCACTTGCCGGAAGGTTGCCGCCTGGCCACGGAACAAGAACGGCGCCACTCACTGTCATGACTGATTCAAAATTAGCCGACAAGGAATCCGCCGCGCTGGAGACGGATTACCTAGCCACGACCGATTTTGCGGGCAAGATCGAAACGCTCTACAAGATCAGCGACTTGGAGACGGGTGCCGCGGTGGACACCCTGACGCGCCTATTTCTTCAGGAGAAAGACGCCGACATAAAAACCCAGATCATTGACGCGATAGGCGACATCGAGGGGTTCAAGGATAAGAAGCTGGCGCTGCTGACCTTGGCGGTCAAGGCCGACCAGTCGCAAGACGTGCGCGAGAGCGCCATTAATGCATTGGGTGACATTGAGGATGCGCGGGTCATTCCAATCCTGCAATCGCTGCTGAACGACCCAGATGAAGATATTCGGACAGACGCCGAAGACACCATGAAACAGCTGCAGGATACCCTAAGCCAGGCGGGTACCCCATAGTTTTCGCCGTCTTGACTAAACGCTTGACGGCAGGCGGCGGTTCCGTTAACTTTTCGCCCCCTCGCAAGAGGAATAAAGGAGCAGTTCTGTGTACGCAGTTATACAAACAGGTGGTAAGCAATATCGTGTCCAGTCCGGCGACGTCGTCGAGGTAGAACTACTCGACGGCGAGAAGGGTAAGGAAATCGCGTTAAATAATGTCCTGCTGGTGGCCGATGGCGACAAGATTCAGGTCGGCAAACCGACCGTCTCTGGCGCCCATGTGACCGCTGAGGTCATCGAATCCGACAAGAAGGCCGTCAAAGTTATCGCTTTCAAGTTCCGGAAACGTGAAGGTTATCACCGCAAACGGGGTGTCCGCGCGCACCATACCGTTTTGAAAATCAAGGAAATCGTTGTAAGATAAGTCGCACGGAAACAGGAGTTTGAGTTATGGCTCATAAAAAAGGTAAAGGCAGTTCCAGCAACGGTCGCGATTCGGTCAGCAAGCGGCTCGGCGTGAAACTTTTCGGCGGCACGCCCGTCGTCGCCGGCAATATCCTCATTCGCCAGCGCGGTTCACGTTATCTCGCGGGAGCCAACGTCGGCATCGGACGTGACTGGACCCTGTTCGCGCTGGCCGCCGGCAAGGTCCGCTTCGACAAACAAGGCCGCCGCATCAATATTGACCCGGTTCCTTTGGACAGCGCGTCGTAACCAAGGCTTCGCCAAGTCTTAATCAAGGGCATTCGCCAGCAGGCGGATGCCCTTTTATTTATTGAACCGTCGGTGCGCCAAAGCCAAGGCGGAGGCAATTGATCGGCGGTTTACCTGACTACCCGGCGATTACTCAGAAATGTCGTTCGGTCTTCGCAGCTAAGGAATTCTAACGCTTTTCGCGGCTTTGTGATAGGATTTTGCGTGGATGACGATGCTCGACGCACTGACGAAAAAAACCGCCTCTAGCGCCGACCTTTCCCGCGAGGAAATAGGTGAGGCTGTGGCGCTGCTACTCGACAGTCGTGTAGCTGACGACGCGAAGGCGACGTTCCTGATGGCACTGGCGCGCAAGGGCGAAACAGCAAGCGAGATCGCGGCATTCGCGCTTGAGCTGCGGATGCGCGCAGTTGACCCTCAGATCGATCCCGCCAGGTTCGGCGGAGTGGTGCTTGACGTGGTCGGCACAGGCGCGGACATGGCGCACACGTTCAACATATCTTCGTCTGTTATCTTTGTGGCGGCTGCGGCAGGTGTCGCGGTCGCCAAGCACGGCAACCGTGCCGTCACCAGCAAGTGCGGCAGTGCCGATGTGCTCGCGGCATTGGGGGCACGCATCGAACTTACACCTGCGGCGGCCCGGCGTTGTCTGGAGGAGACTGGCCTCACGTTCTTCTTCGCGCCGTTGTATCATCCCGCGTTCAAGGCGATCGCCTCCGTCCGCAAGCAGCTTGCCGCGCAGAAACAGCGTACCGTGTTCAATCTCCTTGGCCCACTGGTGAATCCCGCGCGCCCGACTCACCAACTGGTCGGCGTGTTCGATAAGACACTCATCCGCCGTTACGCCGAGGTGTTGCAGTTGCTCGGCTTGAAACACGCGTTAGTCGTACACGGCGACGGTTTGGACGAACTCTCTATTGTGGGCCCGAACACGGTTGCCGAGGTATGGGGTGGACGGATCGAGGAAACCGTCCGCGATTTTCGCGTCCCGCACTCGCAGTGGCGCGGCGTGGAGGTAAAACTGGCGGAGTTGGCGGGCGGCGATCCACCGGCCAATGCGCGGATCGTCCGCGATGTGCTCAGCGGCAAGGAACGCGGCGCACGACGCGACATCGTGCTGCTCAACGCGGCTGCGGCGTTGGTTGTGTCGGACAAAGTTGATGACTTTGAGTCAGGCTGGCAACGCGCGGCGGAGTTGATCGACAGCGGCGCGGCGCTGGACAAGCTGAATCAGTTTATCGCTGCTACGAATCGTGGTTAAACTGTCCCGCGACTTGCAGGGCTAGAGACCCGAGTCGAGCACGGAACGGATCATCCTGCAGAGGTCTTCTGGGTTGTACGGTTTTTGCAGATAACCGAGACAACCGTGTTGGAGCATGTGCTGTCCTTCGAGGTCCGGACTGTAGCCACTGGATACGACAACCCGCACCTTCGGATTAACCTCTTTCATGCGCGCAACCAACTCCGGCCCGCTCATGTGTGGCATTACCATATCTGCTACGACGAGATCTATTTCCTTCCACTGGTTGCGGTAAATGCTCAAAGCGGCCGCGCCATCGGGTGCCGTCAGGACTTTGTACCCTTTCGCCTCCAACGCCATCTGTGCCATCTCGCGAATGATTTCCTCGTCTTCGGTCAACAGGATACACTCGTTTCCGCCCCGAGCCACAGCCTTGGTAAGGTCTTGAACCTTGAGCAATGGTTTGGAGGTCACCGGCAGGAAAACTTCGAACAGCGACTCCTTGCCCTGCTCGGACTCGACATGTATCACACCGGCAAAACTCTTCACGATATCTCTGGCAATCGACAGGCCGAGGCCGGCATTCTTTGCTTTGGTCGTAAAGAACGGGTCGAACACGTGCTTCTTCGTCTCGGCATCCATGCCGCAACCCGTATCGCGGAACCCGACCACAACATAGTCGCCATCGGGCAAGGGGACATTAGGACGATGAGGGTCTTGTGAATTGAGACGCACGTTGCGGGTACTGACGGTGAAGTTGCCACCCGTCGGCATGGCATCACGAGCGTTCAGGGCGATATTGAGCATCGCCTGTTCGAGCAGGGGCGCATCGGCTTCGATAGGCCGTAGCTCTTTCGCAAGCTGGCGCTGAATGAGAATGGCCTTGTCGAAGCTGCGTTCGACGAACTTAAGCGTCCGTTCGACATGTTCGTTGACATCGAGCGCCGTAAGCTTCCGATGCTCGGGGCGCGCGAACGCCAACAGTTGTTTGGTCAGGTCCGCGCCGCGATGCGAACTGTTCTCGATGGTTTCCAGATAGCGATATGTTGGATGATTGGGATCGGTCTGTTGCTTGACGTAGTTGGCACAGGCGAGAATCGCAGCGAGCATGTTGTTCAGGTCGTGAGCGAGTCCACTGGCCAGCGAGCCGATGGAATTGATCTTCTGGACCTCCATCAATTCTCGGTACAACTCCTCGGCCTGAATCGCTCCCGCCACGAAGTTTGCTACAGACTGCATTTCCGTCGCCCGTTGCTGCTCGATGACCATATGTCGGCGATAGAACACACCCAGCACGCCTGCCAGTTCGCCGCGACGGACAATCGGGCACAAGACGTAGGTGGCAATCTCCTCGTTCCGGCAGAATTGCGCCAGCGATGGCGTGAGGTTCTGCGGCACGTCTTCCACGACAATATCCCGCGATGCACCCGTCTGCTCGCCGAAGGCCTGGAAGGTCCAGCGCTGTTTCCGTAGCTGTTCCAGCTTCGAAGCGCCCACACCAGATGCGCCTTTCAGGATGAAGTTGCCCGGCGTTCCTTCATCCACCTGCCACGCAGCGGCAATGTCGGCCTCGAATAACCCGACCGCCTTGTCCAACACTTTGGGCGCAAGCTGGCTGAAATCAGGTTTGTCGATCAGTATGCTCAGAATCTCGTTAAGAAGGTCCTGCCGTTGGGCGACCGAGGTTTGGGTGATTTCCTGCTCTGCCTCCAATTCCTCGTTCTGCCCTCGCGGGCGCAGAATGTACAGATACATCTCCGCGGCCACCAACCCGAACGCCAGTATCAACGCGGCGTTCAACTGCAGAGATATCTCGAACAAACTTTTGTTCGGGTTACTCAGGCTACCGATGGCCAGGTAATAGACCGTCAACGCCAGCACGATGGCGTACAATCGGCCTCGCAACGATCTCATCTGGCCTTTTGATTTTGCTCTATTCATCTGTCTGCACCCAGTCTGCACCCTGATTGCCAATCCGGCAACCTGCTTCTGCCTTACAAACCATCCCAAGCTTTTCCCGTCATCTACTTCTTAGCACTGGATACCAACGGTTGCCGGTCGATCAGGAGACGATCGATGAAGCTTGTGCCATAACGACCGCGACGGAAATTGGGGTCTTTCAAAATCAACTGGTGCAGCGGCAACGTGGTCTTGATGCCACGGATAATAAACTCATCAAGCGCCCGCGACATGCGATCCATCGCCATTCGCCGGTCGCGCCCATAGCAAATCAGTTTTGCGACCAGCGAATCGTAATGCGGCGGGATCACGTACCCGCCGTAAACGTGGGTGTCCACGCGCACTCCGTGGCCACCGGGCACGTGCAGGAATTCGATCCGGCCGGGACTGGACTGGAAATTATTGAACGGATCCTCGGCATTAATGCGACACTCGATCGCCGCCTTGGTGAACTGCACATCCTTCTGGCTGTACCCGAGCTCCTCGCCTGCGGCGATGCGGAGCTGTTCCTCGACAATGTCGATCCCCGTCACCTCTTCAGTCACGGGATGCTCGACCTGCACGCGGGTGTTCATTTCGATAAAGTAAAACTCGCCATCCGGGTTCAATAGAAACTCCACCGTGCCCGCATTGACGTATTTCACCGCTTGCGCTGCCTTGATGGCCATCTTGCCCATCTTTTTGCGCAAGTCATTGGTCAGAGCCGGCGACGGTGATTCCTCAAGCAGTTTCTGGTGCCGTCGCTGCAAGCTGCAATCGCGCTCACCAAGGTGAACCATGTTGCCCTTGCGGTCAGCGAGAATCTGGAACTCGATGTGCCGCGGATTCTCAATGTATTTCTCGATGTACACCGCACTGTTGCCGAACGCGCGTTCCGCTTCCGCCCGTGCCATGTGGTAACCCGTGACGAGACTCGGATCGTTGTGCGCCACGCGCATACCGCAGCCGCCGCCGCCGCCTGCGGCCTTGACGATAACCGGATAGCCGGTTTTGCGCGCGATCTTCAGCGCATCTCCCTCGCTGTCCACAAGGCCGTCGCTGCCCGGCACCACCGGCACGCCCGCCTTGCGCATCGCGTCGCGCGCCGCAACCTTATCGCCCATCGCCTTGATCACACTGCTGGGGGGACCTATGAACTTGATGTTACAGCCCTCACACACCTCGGCGAAGTGCGCGTTCTCCGCTAGGAATCCGTAACCGGGATGAATGGCCTCGACGTCGCCCACCTCGGCGGCACTGATGATCCGGTCGATCTTCAGATAGCTCTCCTTGCTCGGCGCCTCGCCGATGCAGATTGCCTCATCGGCCAGTTGCACGTGCAGGCAATCGGTGTCGCCTTTCGAGTAAACCGCCACGGTACGGATGCCGAGCTCTTTGCAGGCACGGATTATGCGCACAGCGATCTCCCCACGGTTGGCTATAAGAATCTTGTCGAACATGACTTTGTTGACCTGTCAGTTCCTTGTCGTTGCCGATTCAGCGCGGCTTGACTGCAAACAGTTTCTGCCCGAACTCGACAGGTTTGGAGTTCTCAGCCAGTACGTCGGTGATCACGCCTTTCATTTCGGCCTTGATCTCATTCATCACCTTCATGGCTTCGATAATGCAGACCACCGTGTCTTCCTCCACGGCCGCGCCAATCTCGACATACGGTCTCGCTTCCGGTGAAGGCGCCCGGTAGAACGTCCCTACCATCGGTGCCGTGATATGTTTGACATCTTCTGCTGGCAAATCGGGGATCGGAGCCGTCGCTGGTGCTGCCGCAACTGCCGTCAGCGCTGCCGGGGGTGTCCCAGCTGCGGGAGCGCTCACTGTGACGGTCGGCTGCGCATTTTCGGGGCTGCGTTTGATATGGATTTTCAGCCCGTTCTCTTCCATGGCAAACTCCGCGAGGTCGTTTTCTTTCATCATGGTAATGATGGTTTGGATTTGGTCGAGTTCCATGGTATTAGTCCTGCCTTGTCTTGGGTATGGCGGCAACTCACTGTTGTTCTAGGACTTGTGAATCCCGCCAATACACCCTCTTTTGTTAGCTTTGACTCTAGCAAATTATGGGGTGATTGTCTAACGGTTTTCCTCAAGCAGCTGCAGGGCCTCCCGGTACTCCGACTTTGTCGGATTCAGCTCCACCGCGCGCCGCAACTCCTGAGAAACCTCGTTGGCTGGCCATCCCGCTGTTGCCAGGGCCATTGCCATGCGGTAATGATTCCTCGCCCGTAATGGATCGTTTTCCACTGCCTGCCGACAGTATTCCAGTCCCTCGGCAAACCGCCCCTCCGACACCAGCAACTCGCCCGCCGCGATTTTGTACAACGCATTTCGTGGCGCCAGCGCCGCCGCCCGCTCAGCAGCAGTGATCGCGGCCTGCCAATCCGTCCCGCAGTCGCGTGATTCCCCGTAAGCCAGATTTGCTGCCAACATCCGCCCTTCAAACCATATCACCGCCGATAGCAGCCCAACAGAGACTGCTAACACGAGTGGTCTTCTGTGGTTAACCTCTTGTCTCACGTCTCCCTTCAGTCCCCGTAGAATCCCCAACAGTACAAACGCCGGCAACGCCACCCCCGGCGAGTACAAATCAAAATCCACCAGCCCGTGCACCACCCAACCCACCAGCGCCATGCACAACGCCACCGACACTGCGTCTCCGCGCCGCCGCGCCAACCGAAAGGCATCACCCAGTGCCACCACCCACAACGCCACGAACACTGTAAACGCCACCACGCCCGAGTCACACCACATTTCGAGATAATCGTTGTGCACCAACTGCGCTTCCTCGGTCGTTGCGGTCTTGTACTTCAGGTAAACCGATCCAAACGTTCCCGGCCCCGTCCCGAGCCACGGATAATCCTGCGCGATTCGCACTGCGCCATTCCAATAATCCAACCGCGCTTCCAGGCTGCTTCGTCCCCAATGCATCAACCCGCCTCGTTGCGCCGCGACGAACACAACGACCAACGCTATCACCACGATTACGCCAGCAACCATCGTGCGAACGATCCTTCGACCGCGCACCAAACAAAGCGTTCCCGCCACGGCTGCCGCCGCCAATGCGGCGAACCCACCCCTCGAACCCGTAAGAACCAGGCAAAGCATCATTATCCCACTCGCCAGTGCTATCCTGACGATCCGCCCAAGATTGGCGTGTTTTTGCCAAATACGAGCCAAGATCGGCGCAAACGCCACCACCAAGAATCCTGCGAACGCATTCGGATACGCCAGCGTTCCGAACACGCGGTTGCTCGTCATCCGCAACCGGAGATCGTCCGACAGCGATGACGAATCGAGATATGCAGTTGCATACTCACGGGTCGCCGCGAACCCGCCAAACCGTTGCTGGAGCGCAACCAGGCACGCCACCGCAGTCGCTACTGTCAACGCGCCGAATACAAAATTTGCTGCCTTCTCGTCCCTCACCCAACGTGCTGCCGCATAGAACGCCACCACGCATGCTGCGAAATAGAGAAGCGTATCGAGCGATACTTGGAGGTTGATTGAGTTCGGTGTCGCGGCGATCTGGGTTAGCAACCAGAGCAACGGCAGCCACCACGCCGCATCGAATCGTCGTTTGGAGGGTTCCGCTCCGCTTGCCCTGATCCCGCAGTCGCGGGACGAAGGGTCAGAGCGGCAAATTGCGAACCATATCAACCCTGCGAAAACAAACATCACCAACAGCGGATTCGGCCATGGCGAGAACACCCATTCCCAGAGGTCGCGCGGCGCAGGAAAAAACGATTGCATGACCACCGGCGTGCTGAACTTCAACGGCGCGATAAGCACCAGCGCGCCCAGCACTGCCAAGGCCCAACGGCCCGCATTCTTGCTCGCATTCACTGGGATAATTCGAGCAGACCTACTTCGAGCGCGAGAGGCTCGGAGATGTTGCCGCCGAGCGCGTCGCGGACTTGCTCGATGGCGTCGAGGTTGGCCGTAGCCTGCGGATAGGTCAGCCGATCCGCCACTGCGTGCAATGTGCCGGCCTGCTCGGGATGCGCAAGCAACTCCTCGTCGGCCCCAGTAACGCACAGTAGCACGTCGCTGAACCAGGCGTACAATTCCTCCAAAACCTTCTCGCGTGCTGCGCGGTATTCGCCTTCGATTCGCGCTTCCATTTGATTGTTGAGCTTCTCTCGTACTTTCGGCTCGAGTTCCTCATAGCGGTCGAGGTTCGTTTCCGCCTCAACCCGCTGTCGAATTTCGTTTTGAATCTGACGTAACACAGCCGTTAGATCGGCCAGCAGTTGGTATGCGTTGACCAGACGCTGGCCGTCTGCAGTACTGAACTTTGCCAGTAGTGGCAGCAACTGCGTCCGGTACGGCGCCGTCGCGAGTGCGCCGCGCGATCCGAAAGAGATTTTCAGGCAGCGCGAGAGAATTGTCGGCAACAACCGTTGCGGCTCGGCGGTGAGCAGAATGATGATTGTCTGCGCGGGCGGTTCCTCGAGCGTTTTCAGGAACGCGTTGCTCGCCTCCTTGCCCAGGCAATCGGCGTCCACCAGCACGCCGACCTTCACACGTCCGAGGGACGGCTTGAGGTTCACGGCGTTCTCGAACTCGCGGATTTGTTCGACGGTGATCCGACGACTCTTCGATTCGGGCCGCACCCAATAGACGTCAGGGTGCACGCCGTCGTCGATGCGGCGACAGGAATCGCATGAGTCGCAGCAATCGTGCGTCTTCTTCAAACAATTGAGCGCCTTTGCCAGCGTGCGCGCCATCGCTTCCTTGTCGCTCCCGTGCGGCCCGTGAAACAGGTACGCGTGCGCCAACCGTCCGCGTTTCAGGCTCCGCTGCAGTTGCCCGGCGATCAACGGCTGCTCGTTGTGGTCGTTAAAGGACACGCTGCACCAGGTTCCAGACTTGCTCCTCAATGGCCTCCATTGATTGGTTGCCGTCAACGACTTTCACGCGATGCGGTTCCTGTTTCGCAAGGTCCAAATAACCTTTCTGAACGCGCCTGAAGAACTCCCAGTCAGCGTTTTCCATACGGTCGAACAGTTCTCCATTTTGTGACGGGCGGTTCAAGAATGCTTGTTCGGCTGCCCGGGTGCGCGCTCGCTTAAGGCCAATGACAGGGTCGATGTCGATGACTATCGTCAGATCCGGAACGCAACTATTCACCGCAAACTCGTTGATGGCGGCAACCACGCGTTGATCCAACTGCCGCGCAAAACCCTGGTAAACAGTCGTGGAATCGTGAAACCGATCTGACACCACGATTTCTCCGCGACGTAACGCAGGAACAATCATCTCGCGAACAAGCTGGGCACGGCTGGCGCAAAAGAGCAGCAATTCTGTTTCTGCCACCAACGGTTTTGCTTTGTAGCTGAACTTCACAATGTGCCGGATCTGATCTCCAACATCGGTGCCGCCCGGCTCACAGGTCGTTCGAACGGCATGACCTTGCTTAAGAAGGCGCTCGGCCAGTCTTTCCACTTGCGTGGACTTGCCACAGCCTTCCCCGCCCTCAAACGTAATGAATTTACCTTTTCGCGCCATTTCTGGGATGATTCCACCCAATGTTAGCCTTCGATCCGGCATGGGTCAAGGCTTGCTCCGAAGTCTTTCGGGGCTTGGCACTCGGTCTGCAAATGTTTCCGCGCGCCGTCGCAACAAGAACTGCTACCCCGCCTGCAGCCCGAGGCGAATCATATGGATGGCGATTGCCACCAGCAGCAGCGCGACGATCTTCGAAATCGCCCGCAACCCGTTCATGCCAACCCAGCCAGCCAGTCGTTCGCTGTAGCGCAATGCAACAACCACCAGCAGCAGATTGACCAGCAACGCGGCCAGCGTGAACCCGAGACCCACGGTATCCAAAAGAATCAGCAGCGTCGTCAGAGTGGCAGGGCCTACAATCAACGGCAAGCCCAGTGGCACCACGCCAAAGTCTCCGCCCACGTGCGGCATTTTCCGCTCGGGGAACAGCAGGTCGCGCGACGCCACGCCGACGAGTACCAACCCCCCTGCAATCTGGAAATCGGCCACCGTGATGCCCAACGCACGGAAGATCACCTTGCCCAGAAACATGAAACCGACAGCAACCAGTGCTGCGGTCCATGCCGCCTGCTGCGCGATGCGCCGGCGATAAGCCAGCCCCGCATCCTCGGTCATCGCCAGGAAAATCGGCACGATCCCAATGGGATCAATCGCCACGAACAACGGCACCCACGCCAGAAGGAATTTCGCCCAAATTTCCATGATCGCCGTCCTCCACACACACTTTGCCGTAAAACGCCGTCGCGCGCAACCCTTGATAGAGCGAGCCAGCCGGCATGCGCGCCGTTCTTTGTCGGCAATTTATTTTTGCCACTCTTGCAGTCGCCGGGTGACGCGGTGATGCGCTGGATCCGCCGCAACGAGTTTTTCTCTTTGCGCAGCTCGAGGAGCGCGTGTAGTTTACAGGATATTGATGAAAGATTTTTTGATTTTGACGTTGAATACCTGCAAGTTGCTTCTAATCCAAGCCGCCGAGATCGTCCGCAAATGGTTTTTGCTCTGGATCTTCCTCGGACTGGCCATGCTGGTGGGGGCGGTCATCTTGTATCCCCATGATGCGTCGATGTCCGCGCAGTGCGTGAAGGCTCGTCACGGAATCACAGCCCGAATCGCCACGCAACTCAGCATTTGGGGTGACTACCGTACCGGGACGCTGATTCTTTTCGTTACGATCTGGCTCGCCGGTCTGATCGGCAAACGAAAAGAATGGCAGGTGGCGGCGCTGGCCGTCCTGTTCGCCGCGACCTTGGCCGGTGTTGAGGTGTATGCTCCACGGCTGCTGCTTGGGCGCGCCCGACCTAACTCCGGTTTACAGGACGGTTTCTACGGACCGAGCCTTAAATATAAATACAACAGTTTTCCATCGGGACACGCTACAACTTCCTCCGCCACAGCCGCGGCGTTGGTGGTGGCATTACCGCCCGTGGGCGTGCCTGTGCTCATCGGGGCTGCGGGTGTGATTTGGTCGCGGCTGTGTCTGGGAGTGCATTATCCGACCGACATATGGGTCGGAGGCTGGATTGGGGCGTTGAACGGAATCGTGCTCGGTTTGGCGGCGCGTCGACTCCGCACTAAGGTCGATGGTAAACCCGCAACGTGATCCACTTACCGCCGGTCACAACGAAACCGTCAACAATGGATTCCTTGTAACTTTCCGATGAAATCTGCGCCAGTTCCGTGGCGCAGTTGACTCCTTCGAGCTTCTCTTGCGCGCCTCGCCAGCGCCAGCGGAAATAATCTTGAAATCGAATCTCCCGTTCCACGCACACCGCAAGTCGCGGCCCAGGTTCCGCCATGAAATCCTTGAGTTTCTCCGCAGTGCCCAGCGGCTGCCACTGATGATTTGAGTAGAAAACGAGACTCGGCTCCATAAAACGGTAACCGCCATACGCCGTGTCGGGGGGCATCTGCTGGAACAGCCCCTGCAACCGCACTGCCGGCGTCACCGCGCGTAGGCCGTTGGCCAACCAGACCGTCGCACACGCCACCACCAGCAACGGCACCACCGAAGCTGACACACAGCCGAACCGCCAGAGTATCGCTAGTACGATCAGCGCCAGGACGATGCAACCCAAACCCGCCAACGCGCTACGTAGCGGGCTGTATGACTCGCCCGCCGGGATTCGGAATGCTTCCATCAGCACCACGCCGGCGATCAGCGCGCCCAACAGCAGCACCGCCCAGAACCAAACAGACGTCCACCGTGACGTTGTGACTTGTGGCTGCGCAAGTTGGCCGATGATCAGGAAGAATGCAGGGAATGACGGCATCACGTAGTGCGGCAACTTGGTGGTGTAAAAACTGAACAACAGATATGTGCCGACCAGCCACGAAATCAGAAACGCGTTCCGCGAGTTCCAGTTCCGCCGCACTGTTGCTGCGCCGCTGCCCGCAAAAGCAATCCACGGGAACAAGCTCAGCAGGGCTGTCAACAGATAGTAGAATAAAAAACCGCTGTGGCCCTGAAAGGTTTTGTAGCCGCGTTCGACCACGTGCTCGCCAACGCCGACCTTGAAGAACAGACCGTGTGTGCGTAGCAAGGCCGGGATGCCCCATGCGCCGATGATAAGCAGCAGCAGCGGCAGCCCCAGTTCTAGCCGCAGATTGCGCCAGCGCAACGGTTGACGCCAGAAAACGAACCGGTACATCAGGACGGTCAGCAGCGGCACCACCAATGTGACGGGGCCTTTTGCAAGAAACCCGACGCCCAGGGCGCCATACAGCAGCAGGAACCATCGGCGCGGATGTTCCGGTCGTTCGGTGTGCAACAGTTCAAACACAGTGTAGTGCGCCACCGTCGCGCCCAGGACCATCGGCATATCCGCCAGTGCGCCGCGTCCGTGCTGGAGCAACTGTACGCATGTGACGAACCCGAACCCTGCGAACACGCCGCAAGCGGCACTAAACCACCGCCGGCCCATGTGCCACAACAACCACGCCATCGCCGCAGCACACAATACCGACGGCAACCGCGCACTGAACTCGTTGACGCCGAATCCCAGATAACTCAGCCGCATCAGCCAGTAGATCAAGACCGGTTTGTCGAAACGATATTGACCGTTGAAATATGGCACTACCCAGTCATCGCGCGCCATCATCTCGCGCGTTGCCTCGGCGAACCGCGGTTCATCGCGATCGAGCAGGGGAATCGTCCCTGAACCGGGTAGCAGCACCACGAGCGCCACGAGCATCAATAGCAGCGGCGCGACCCGCTGGATACGCGGACTGCCCAACCGTGCCGCGAGATTTGAAAATGAAACCATACTCACAAATCGGTCTGCAATTCGTTGACCTCGCCATTGAGAACAGCAGCGGCCCGCTTCGCATCAAAAGCCTTTTCCCATCGGGCCACAACGATGGTGGCGATGCCATTGCCAATCAGGTTGGTCACCGCCCGCGCGGCATTGACGAAGCGGTCAATCCCGACCAGCAACACCAGGCCGGCAACAGGTATCTTGTCCATCGAAGCCAATGTCGCAGCGAGCGCGATGAACCCGGCACCGGCCACTCCGGCCGACCCCTTGGAGGTGAACAGACAAACTCCCAGAACGAGAAGCTGCTCTCCAATCGTCAAGGGAGTGTTGGTTGCCTGGGCGACGAAGATCGCCCCCATCGTCAGATAGATGGACGAACCGTCGGCGTTGAAGGTGTAGCCGGCGGGCAGCACCAGGCCCACGACCGGTTTGGCGCAACCCAGTTGTTCCAGCTTGACCATCATTCGCGGCAGCACGGCTTCCGATGAAGCTGTGGCGAAGGTGATCAGGATTTCATCCTTGAAGAACTTGAGATATTTCCAGAGCGAGATGCGGTTCATCCAGGCGATGACGCCGAGGACCAGGAAGATAAAGATCGCGCTCGTGAGATAGACGCCGCCAATCAGCTTGCCGAAGTGGCCCAGGGTGCCGACGCCGTATTTCCCGATGGTGAAGGCCATGGCTCCGAATGCTGCCAGCGGGGCCAGATACATGACAAAATGCACGATGCCGAACAGACCGTGCAGGACGGAGTCAATCACCTCCACGATCACTTTTCCCCGGTTGGGAAGCTGCGCCAAAGCCAGCCCGAACAACACCGAAACCAGAATAATCTGCAGCATGTTGCCTTTGACAAAAGCATCCGCAAAGCTGGAAGGGATGATGTCCATGAAGAAACTGACGGTGTCCTGTTGTTTGGCGGCCGTGGTGTAGGTGGCAAGTGATTTGGCGTCCAGCGTGGAGGCATCAATGTTCATCCCGACTCCCGGTTTCATTACGTTCACCACCACGAGCCCGATGACGAGCGCCATGGTCGAAACGATTTCGAAATAGACCAGCGCCTTGATGCCGACCCGGCCCACTTCCTTCAGGTTTCCCATCTTCGCAATGCCGACGACAACCGTGCCGAAGATGATCGGCGCGAGCAGCATCTTGATGAGCTTGATGAAACCGTCGCCGAGCGGCTTGAGCGTTTCGCCGAAGCCAGGAAAGTAATAGCCGACGACGATGCCCAGCAGGAAGCCGAGGAGCACTTGAAAGTAAAGCTGACCGAAAATGCCTCTCGTTTTGCCTTTGACTTTGTCCATGACTGTTCTGTCGTTCAGTCGCTGAGCGATTTCATCAGCTTGAAGAGTTCGGCTTTGGTTTCGAAACCTATACCAGGAACATCCGGCAAACCCACATATCCATTCTCAACCGCAATGTCGTCAGCGAATCCGCCAAATGGCTGGAAAACACCCGGATAAGACTCATTACCGCCGAGATGCAGTCCGGCGGCCAGATTGAGCGACATCTGATGACCACCGTGGGGTACGACCCGCCGCGTTGACCAGTCATGCTGTTTCAGGACCTCCAACGTGCGCAGGTATTCAACCAGGCCGTAGGACAGCGCACAATCAAATTGCAGCCAATCGCGTTCGGGATTCATGCCGCCGTACCGGATCAAGTTGCGGGCATCCTGATGCGAGAACAGATTCTCGCCCGTCGCCATCGGCAACTTGTAATGCTTCGACAACTCGGCCTGTAATGCATAGTCGAGCGGATCACCAACTTCTTCGTACCAAAACAGGCCGTAAGGTTTCATCGCCTCGCCGTAGGCGATGGCGGTATCCAGATCAAAGCGGCCATTGGCATCCACCGCCAGGAATTTTCCGTCGCCCACCACCTCCAGCACCGCTTCGATGCGACGAATGTCGTCGGCGAGCGGAACGCCGCCGATCTTCATTTTAACGACCTGATAGCCGAGGTCGCGGTAGCCCTTCATCTCCTTCTTGAGAGCTGTCATATCTTTCCCCGGATAATAGTAACCGCCGGCTGCGTAGATCCACACTTTCGAGTCGGCTTTGCCGCCACGGTACCGGTCAGCGAGCAGACGGAAGAGCGGCTTTCCCGCAATCTTGGCGACCGCATCCCAGACCGCCATGTCAATCGTCCCCACGGCAACTGATCGTTCGCCATGACCGCCCGGTTTTTCGTTCTTCATGAGCGTACTCCAGATGCGGAACGGGTCCAAATTTTCGCCCGTCTCGTCCACCAGCTTCTCGGGATCGGCGGCCATGAGGCGCGGGAAGAACCGTTCGCGCATCAACGCTCCCTGGCCGTACCGTCCGTTGGAATTGAAACCGTAACCAACAACCGGTTTGCCGCCCCGCCTGACATCGGTGATCAACGCGACGACCGAGCATGTCATCTTTGAAAAATCGATGTATGCATTGGTAATCGCAGAAGCGATGGAGACTGTCTTTTCCCGGATTTCAACAATTCGCATTTCAGATCTCCCGAACCAAACAGATTTCTTCAAAAGAAGACGAGGAGTTTCATAGCGCGGTTTGAACTTGGGTTAAAGTTCAAAATTTTGCCTGCCGACGACTTCGCGTGCGGCATTTCGCTGGCGCTTGTGTTTCGAGTTCGCTGTGATAAAATTGAACATTAACCACTTAAAACGTGGTAAAGAAACGTGATGGCCACCCGTATTCAACAAGCCAAGCTTGCCGCGAAGCATTCGGGGCTTGCCGCGCGCAGGTGGCTTGCCGTGTGGAGCGCAGCCGTCGCACTTTGTTGCGGTTGCGATCGGTCTGCGCCCACGACGCAAGTGTCGGCACCCGATCCCGAACGCATGTCGGAGTATCTCCAAGCGCGACGGTTGTATGATCTTCATGAATTCAAGGCATCTGCGCAGCAATATGAGAAACTGCTCGCCATGAATCCTGATTTCGCCAAGGGACACTTCGAGGTAGCGCTGCTTTACGACGACAAACTCGCCGACCCGATTGCGGCGGTCTATCACTACCGGCGCTTCCTCGAGTTGGAGCCGGACTCGGAAAAGCGGCAGTTGGTTGAGGATTTCATCGAGCGGGCAAAGGTGTCGCTCGTGGCAAAGTTGCCGCAGTCGGCGGTCACAGATCCTGCGGAGGTGACGCGGTTGCGCGATCAGAACATGACGCTGGCGCATGAGAACGAGATGTTGAGGGCGCGAATTACCAACTTGGAGAATGCAGGCACTGCCGCGAGTGCACGGACACAGGCTGTGACCGCAACAGAAGTGGAGCAGGTCGCCCCGCCGATGCCGCCTCCAACCAATATCGTTGTTACGCCGCCTCCCTCGAACACCGTCGAGACGCCGTCCCGCGCACACGTTGTGCAGAAAGGTGACACGCTGCAGGCCATTGCCCTGAAGTATTATGGGACACGGTCGGCGTGGACCAAGATTTACGAGGCGAACAAAGGTGCATTGCCGAACAAGGACCAGATCAAGGTCGGCCAGCAATTGGTGATTCCGTGACGCAGGCTGTGACGTCATATCCACCTAACGCGCCTTGGAAACCCAGCACCAGCAGCAGGAATAGACTTTACTTCACGACTTTTTTTTGTATTCTCGCGCCAATAAGGAGGTTGTTTGGATGAATGAGGGGGAAACGAACACCACCGCTTTGCCGCCTGCCGACCGACTCACACCGAAAGAAGAAGTCGATTTAAAACTGAATGCGGCGCAGGGTGAACTGCTTGCGTTACATCGTCAACAGGAGGAGTTGGAACGACAGAAGAGCGAACTGGAAGAACTGCGGCGCAAACAGGATGAATACACCCGTGGACGAACCGAGTTGATCGAGGACTTGACGCGCGGTCTGGCGGCGGTGGAACGTCAGCAACTCGGATCACAGCGGTTGGCCGAGCTTTGCGGTCGCACCCGCGAATCGTTTCGCGATTGCCTCGAACAAGTTCAGAACCTCAACGACGCGGAATGGACCGGCGCCAACCTGCATATCGAACTGAACCGTGCCTTGGGGATCCTTGAGAACGCGCGCCTTGAGTTGAACCGCGCGCGCGTCAAACTGGATTGTTTGAATCCGTCCGTAGACGACCAGCTAGCGGCAGGTTCCAAAGCGAAACTGCTGAGCCGCGCAGAAATGTGGCGGTATGTGCTGATTGGCGCGGCAGTGTCGGCGCCGCTAATCGTCGCGGGCACGATCTGGCTGATCGTTCTTCTGGTCGCGCGGCGGTGAGGAAACGATCATGGCTGTCTGGCGCAAACAAACTTTGCCAGTTGACCGCTGCGTTGCGGAACTGGACGAGCGGATGATTGCGGTGCGGCGTCAGATCCGTGCATTGGAAGGACAAACAAGCACCAGCACGGGGGAAGGGAATGCGCCGGCGCAGTCGGAAATCAGTTTTACGAAGAAAGTGCTGTCGATCTTGGACGAAATCCCGGACCAGTCGCCTCAAAAGAGCCGCGCTTTGTCCGATGAAATTGCCGATCCGTTGAAGGATTTGGGTACAGGAGCGCAGTTCTACGGGTCGGGCAAACAACCCGAGTTGTTCAGCGTTTCGCCACAAAGCCCGGTAGCTGAGCCGGCGAAACCTGCCACGCGTGAATCGAAGTTGGCCCGGTACTTGAAGGCGGTCAGCTTCGAATCTTCAGTACCGCTCAGACGCGTCCAGCGGGAGACGCGAAACAAGTTTTGGTTATGGCTCGGACTCGGATTACTCGTTGTACTCTTCATTTGCATTGTCGTACGTTGAATACCATCGCCATTCTAACTCGTTTGGGCGTCGTTCGTGTGACGTACATGCCCAAAGCTATCGTGCGATTGGAGTTGGGACGTAACTCTCGGCGTCAATCTAGTATTCAACCGGTTCCGTCGTTTCTTGCCCAATTCTCTCGCCAACTTCGAGCCTATGCGCGCGGACAGCGCGTGACGTGGCGCGTGCCGCTGTCTCTGACGACAGGTACGCCGTTCCAACGTAAAGTCTGGCGGGCGCTCCGTGGGATTCCGCATGGCGAAACACGGTCGTACGCATGGGTGGCAGGGAAGATTGGCCGTCCGCACGCTGTGCGAGCGGTGGGCGCGGCTTGCGGCGCGAACCCGGTCCCAATAATCATCCCTTGTCACCGCGTTGTCTACACAAACGGTTCGCTTGGCGGTTTCAGCGCCGGTCTGTCATGGAAACGCCGCCTGTTGCATCTTGAGAGAACAAAGATCTGCTCGCCGCGTCATCACAATGAATAATAGATAGACCTGACCCTTAGTCCGTATTCCACAAGAATCGGATTACTTGTTGAGGAGGGGCTGCTTCTCAATTCTCAGCCCAGCAATTAGAAGGCTCTCGACCAAGGTATGCATTCCAGGACTTGGTATTTCAATCCATGAGATTGAGCAGTTCTCGCACAGCCAGCGTTGGACTTCATACCCATCCGTCAGGCCCTCTTCGGCTGCCAGCTTACCTCTGAAATCCTTGTCGGCCTGCTTTTCCGCCGATAGATGGTCCCCACAGATTCTGCCTCTCAAGTTGTGCGCCTTTCCAACCTAGATGACGGCTCCGTCGTTTTTGGAGATTATGTAAACACCACCTGTTCGTGGTGGAATTGGAGAATCTTTGTCAGGCGATTTGCCCTGTGTGTGTGGTATGTCACAAACCGGCACGGGGGAGCAAGCGACGAGTTCGGCTGTCAGCCTTTCAGCCTCACACAATAGGCTTCTGAGGGTTTCCGGGTTCATGCTGAAAAATCGGGGTCAAGATTGGAGTCAGGCCTATCCATTATACAATTCCCCCATCGCGCGTTCGACCGCCTCGCTCGGCAAAACGCACCATCACCCCAGCGCTGATCTCATTGCGCGGATATGGTCGGGCGTGGTGCCACAGCAGCCGCCGACAATCGCCACACCGAGCGCCTTCATCCGCGACGCAAACGCAGCCATGGCGTCCGGTTTCAGTGAGTATCCCGTCTTGCCGTTCACTATCCGCGGCATGCCAGCGTTCGGTTTTGCCAGCAACCGCACGGGGGGCCGCGTCGCGCGCATCGCCCGAATCATTTGCTCTACGACGTCCGGCCCGGTACTGCAATTGACCCCGACCGCCGCGGCCCCTGCATCCGCGAGCCGCGTCACGGCTTCTTCGGGCGTCACGCCCATCATCGTCCTGCCCCTCTGCTCGAAACTCATGCTCACCAACACCGGCGCTTTGACGGTTGTTCGCACAGCTTCAAGGCATAACAATGCTTCCTCGATATCCATGAAGCTTTCGCACACCACACCATCCACACCGACTGCGGCCAGCGCAGCAGCTTGCTCAGCAAATGCCGCTCGTGCCGTTTTCAGCGACAGTTCCCCGTACGGCTCGATCATCTCGCCCGTTGGTCCGACTGATGCGACGACCCACGCCCGCGTCTTCGCCGCGGCGACGCCCTCGCGCGCCAGTGTCACGGCCTGCTGGTTCAACTCGACAAGCCAGCCAGCCAGATTGCATCGTTCGAGCCGAATCCGGTTTCCGCCGAACGTGTTGGTGAAGACAAGGTCCGACCCCGCCGCTGCGTACTGGCGGGCAAGGTCACGAATCGTGTCGGGCCGATCCCGGGTCCAGAGTTCAGGCGCTTCGCCGGCGGGCAACCCTGCTGCTTGCAACATGGTTCCCGTCGCGCCGTCCGCCAACAACGTCCGACCGCTTGCCAATGCATCGGTAAATGTCATGGCTGCCTGCATCTGTGCTGTTCTCCCTTTTTCATCCCGCTAATGCGGGATTGCCGACGTTCGTATTATAGTCGCACACCGGTTTGTCTACAATGGAAATGCGTGTCATATCGCGGTGATCCGTCCTCTTTGTAGCTAGAACAATCCAATGGTCTCGCCATCGGCGTCGATGTCCATCCGCTCGGCGGCCGGCGACTTGGGCAGGCCTGGCATCGTCATGATGTCGCCGGTGTACGCCACCACAAACCCCGGACCAGCACTGAGTTTGACGTCGCGCACTTGTACGGTAAAGCCTTGTGGCCGGCCACGCAGGTGTGGATCAGGAGAAAGCGAGAACTGCGTTTTCGCCATGCAGATCGGCAAATGTCCGTAACCGGCGTCCTCGTAGCTCCGAAGTTTCGCCAACACCTTGGCATCCGCTTGCACGCCGTCCGCGCCATAAATCTCACGGGCGATGACTCCGATCTTCTCCCACAGCGGCATGTCATCGGGATACAAGAATCGGAAATTGTTCTTGCTGGTCTCAATGGTTTGCATGACGGTGCACGCCAAGTCTTCAGCCCCCGCGCCACCGCGGCTGAAATGCTCGGTCCGGGCCACCGGCACGTTCCGGCGGGCGCATTGTTCCTGCACGTAACGCCATTCTTCTTCGGTATCGGCGGCAAACGCGTTGACGGCCACGACGATTGGCAGGCCGAACTTTTGAATGTTCTCGATGTGCTTTGTGAGATTGGCCATGCCCTTCTCCAAAGCCGCGAAGTCCGGCTTGGACAGTTCGTCAAGTTTCATGGTCGAGCCGTGATACTTGAGCGCCCTGATACTGGCGACGAGGACGACGGCGTCGGGACGTAGACCCGCTTTGCGGCATTTGATGTTCAGGAATTTCTCCGCGCCGAGGTCCGCGCCGAACCCCGCCTCCGTAATCGTGTACTCCGACAAACGCATCGCCAGCTTGGTGGCCACGACACTATTGCAGCCGTGCGCGATATTCCCGAATGGACCACCATGGATCAGGACCGGATTGTTCTCCAGCGTCTGCACGAGATTTGGCTTGAGCGAACCGCGCATCAGAGCGGTCATTGCACCTTGCGCTTTGAGGTCGCTGGCGGTGACCGGTTTACCGTCGCGCGTGTAAGCCACGATGATTCGACCGAGCCGCTCACGAAGTTCTGGCAGCGATTCGGAGAAACAAAACGTCGCCATGATCTCAGAAGCCGCCGTGATATCGAAGCCGGTTTCGCGCTGGATCGAGTTACCGGTGCCACCCAGACCGATCATAACCCGGCGAAGCGACCGATCGTTCATGTCCAGCACACGTTTCCAAACGATGTTCTGGATATCGATCCCAAGCTGGTTGCCGTGATAAAGATGGTTATCCAGCATCGCTGCCAGAAGGTTGTGGGACGAAGTAGTGACATGGAAGTCGCCGGTAAAATGGAGATTGATCTCTTCCATCGGCGCGACCTGCGCCATACCGCCGCCGGTCCCGCCGCCCTTCACGCCGAAACACGGGCCCACCGACGGCTCGCGCAGGCAGACGGTGGCGCGTTTACCGATCCGGTTCAGCGCGTCGCATAGACCAATACTGGTTGTAGTCTTGCCTTCGCCAGCGGGAGTCGGCGTAATCGCCGTGACCAGCACCAGTTTTCCGAACGGCTTGCCATCGAGTCGGTGGTAAAGATCCTGCGAGATTTTCGCTTTGAGTTTACCGTACAACTCGAGGTCGTCCCCGTCGATGCCCAGCTTCTGTGCGACTTTCTGGATGGGCAGCAGCTTGGTTTTGCGGGCAATCTCAATCGACGTCAGCTGACTGGGCTTGCCCCGAATGTCCGTTCGGGGTGAACTCTTTGGTGTCTCCTTCACGAATAGAATCCCATGACGCGCTCGATCGTGTCGAACCCCTCCAGTTTCAACACCTCCTGCAAACAAACCAATGCCGGATGGCCGGGTGGCAGCAGTTCGTATTTGCGAACTGTCGAACCAATTATCGTGTCCAGTCCCAACGGCATGGCCAGGGTCAGGAACGCGCTCTCGAGCGGGCCTTTCACAGGCGAACCATCGGCACGTTTGGGCGGCAGCATGACCGTGAAATTGCTCAGGCCAACTGACCGATGGACGCCCACGAAGTCCGGGTCGTCGTGGATCATTTTAAACGCGCCGAGCAACCTCTTAAGGTTCCCTTCGGAATCGCTGCCAATCGGCGCGATACCGGGATCGATGATGAGTTGATTGTTAGGAATGCCGTAACCGAGTTGTCGGACGGTCTCCAACATCTGTTTGGCGGTCCTATAAGTTTCCTCGGCGGTCGTGTTGGGCGCAGCCTGGCCTTGCTCCAGCCGTTCCGACACCAGCAGGATGGGCATGAACGGTTGTATCTTGTAGAGGTCGAACATCTTCAGGCGCAACGGCGAGATGGAATTGAGTATTGGCAGTTTGCCGCCCGCGCGCTTCGCATCGTAGGCTTTCAATCCCGCAGCCGCGAGGTCCATGTCGGGCGTATCGATCGACAACGGCTTGGCTGTAATGCTCTGGATTTTTCGGATCAGGTCGGCCATGAACTCGGGGGTGCGCCGTCCGACGTTCACGTCAATATAAGCAGCGCCTTTTTCGTCCTGAGTCTTGGCCAGCGCCAGCAATCCGTTGATGTCGTTGGCGTCGAACAAGGCTTTCGTGGATGGCACGGAATCGTTTACGGATTCGCCGATGATCGTTAAACCGGGTATTGGCATGATTAGGATTTCCTTTTTCGTTGCCCCCGAATTCTTCGGGGTAAATGTATTCCACGGTCTTCCAAGGTCGCCGTGATGGAAATGGTCGCGTCCCAGAAATGTGTTGGCCCAAGCAGACGTGTTCTTGAGAGCGGCGTTGTAGAATATCGTCGGCCCTTTCAGCATCTGTTCCGACTCGTGGTAGTACTTGAGTTTGTCGTACGCGCGCGCCCAGATGCAGTCCTTGTCGTTCAACTCGCAGATGCCGTCGTGCGATCCGCCGCACGGTCCGTTTCGGCAATCCTTCGAGCACGAGTGTCTCGGACACAAAAAAGCGCAGTCCGTCAAACTGCAGTCGCCGCAATCCTCGCAGCCGTACATGACGAACTTGGACAGTTTTTCAAGTTGATGTGCGGCATTGGCGGAGAATCCCGGTTTTTCGTCCAAGCGCGAATACAACCGTTTCATCGTTCGAAAACCGGCCGTGTCCGGCGTGAACACTTTGTCGTGCATGAACCGCGAAAACCGATAGTTCAAAGTTACCTGTTTGGTCTTTGGCGGATTTTTGAGCGAGCGCGAGTATCCCGGGTTAGTCCGCGTACCGTTTCCCAACGCGGTGCCGGCATCTTTCTCGTACAAGTAGAACTCGTTCTCGTTAGCGAACTGGATTTCCTTGGCGAATTCTTTCCAGTCGTTTACGCCGAATTTCTCTGCGCGATCGATCAACTCGAAGAAAACCTCCGGCTTGGTAATCCCACCGAGGTATCCCCCGGCGAATCCCAGTCCCTTGAACACCGCGAGTTGTTTGGCCGCCAATTCGTAGAAGAAACTCCGGCCTTTGTCCGGACCTGCGCCATATTTCTCAGCCTGTGCCATGAGCCGATTGCTGACGACGCAGCCCGGCACCTCGTTGCGATTGAACATGCCGGCCACGGTCTTGTTCAATAGATAAACGTTGCCGATCACCGGTGCCTTGATCCCCTTCGCCGCGAGGAGCAATTTCACCTCGTGGAACTTCCGCATATCGTAGCCGAGTTGCGTGTAAACGAACTGTCCGCCACAGGCGATCTTGCGCAGCAGTTTGTAATACTGGGGCAACAACTCGCGCTCCTGACATTTGAATGGAGAGACCACGCATCCGATGAAGAGATCCGTCTTCGGCAGGATCACGGTATCTCCTTTTCTGCCTGGGACGGACAACCCCCGGTTCATGGCGTCCAACAAGGTGATCAAACCAACCGAATCCAGATCGAACACCGGGCCAGCGTTGCCGCCATATCCGCTGCGCGGGTAATCACCCGTCATGGCCACAATGTTCTCGACGCCTTCTGAGGCGTATCGCCAGATGGCGGACTCCAGCGCGTTGCGGTTCGCATCCTTGCAGGACAGATGAACGACGACAGAAGCCTGCTTGCGGGCGAGGAGCCGGGCCAGCCAATCCGGTGGCAGCATGACGTTGCCACCGGGATTGTCGGTAACGGAAATCCAATCAATCCGCGGATCACTGCAAAGCTGCTCGCCCAGTTCAACAACCTTGCTGGCCCCGATCCTATCGGGGCTGGGTTGCTGCGGCGCCGCGAATCCACGGGTGGTCACCAGTTCCGCCCCGTAGCAGAACCGTTTGCCATCAAGCCGCTCTCGGAACTTGCCTGCCGACTGGCATGGTCGTCCGGGTTTCTCTGGAGTATTCATCCGATCCTTTTTTGAGATGACAGCGTCCTAGCACCCTGTAAACCGCGACGGATACGTCTTGGAGATTCGTTGTCCGTGCTAAACGGCTCCCACAAGCTGCTTGACGATGTCCACTGCCGTCGCGGCGTCGGGGCCGTAAGCGTCCGCGCCGATTTCCTCGGCAAACTCCGCCGTGACCGGCGCGCCGCCAATTATCACTTTCATGTTCTTCAGACCCGCTCCGCGTAATGCGTCCACGGTGGTCTTCATCGATGGCATTGTTGTGGTCAGCAGCGTCGACAGACCGACGATATTCGCCTGATTGTCCCTGGCGGCGGCGACGAATTTGTCCGGTGACACGTTTGTGCCAAGGTCCACCACGCCGAAGTTGGCGCCTTTCCACATCATCGCCACGAGGTTCTTGCCGATGTCGTGCAAGTCTCCTTGCACGGTTCCAATCACCGCGGTGTATTTCGGTTTGATACCGGCTTTGACCAACAACGGCTCCAACATCGCCATCGCTTCCTTCATCGCGCGCGCGGCAATCAGCACCTCTGGCACAAACACCTGGTTATTCTTGAACTTCTCGCCGATGTTGGACATGCCAACCACCAGCGCTTGGTCGATGATAACCTGCGGTTTCGTGCCCGTATCAAGCAACGCCTGCGTCAGACGCACCGTTTCCTTGCGATTGCCCTTCTCCACCGCTTCTGCGAGAGCCGAAAGATCGCTCATTGTCCTGCCTTCTTACGCTTTGGTTTCGGCCACGAGCCAGCCCAGCCGTTCCTGACTCGTATTCTTGACCAGCATCACAACTGCCACAAAAATCGCCATGAACGCCCAGTCGCCGATCAACGTGCCGCGCAGAAACGGTAAAGCGGCCGTATAACATTCCGCCAAACCCGCGAACGTTTTTGGATACGGCGTGTTCGCCAGGCTCAGCCCGAACAGCCATACACCAAAATTGCTTATCAGATAGAATGCGAACGGCGTGGCAACCGCCGCGCCGACCTTGATCCCGCGTCCACGAGACCGCGCCCACAATCCCACCAGCCCGATCATCGCAAACACGCCGTAATCAATCAGCCGCGGCAAGTGGAACAGCGGATAACCCATCAGCCGATTCAGGATCAGATCGGTTGCCGCCAGTGCCGCGAGCGGCACCCACAAAGCGTATTTCCGACCGAAATAAATCCCGCCAAGCAGCGCCATCGCCCCGAAAGGAGCAACGTTCCACATCGCATTCTCTGGCGACAGGGTCGCGTTCCAATTGTGGGACAGCAACCTATATGCTGCCGTCGCCAATATCATCAAAATTACCAGGATCATCGTATCATCCTCCCTCTGTCTGCCGCTTGTTTATTAACGTCTCGCAATGAGATGCACATATAACACGGGCTTGACGCAGCAACGCAAGTCGAAAACCGGCGGCGCGCCCAGCGGTCGCGCCCTACAGATCGGCGCAGTTGGTAGGGACGGATTGCCGCTAAAACGACATTGCGGCGTCTCGTCCTGCAGTCGCGGGACTCGGCTGTCCGGGCCGTCCATGGTGCTTGGGACTCAAGGCGCGTGATTCTCGCGCAAAAGGCGTGGAAAGTGACTCTTCCGGCCGTGGGGTAAGTCCATTGTTGTTGAATTTGCGCGAAGTTTCACAGGGTGAAACGTTGTTTTGGTGAGGCATGAATTGTGCTATTATACAAAGCCGTGAGCCTTTATTGCGCGGAACGCTGGGTGCGGTGTGTAACGATTCTCAGTTTGGTTGTTCTACATCCCCCTCTCATTGCTGCTCAGGAACAGTTGTCCCAGGCACCAGTCAATCCCGCCTTTGAGCAGTATCAGGCTGTGCGACAACAGAGTATGGCACGGGCTGTATCAGCGCAAGGTCATCCATTGGGCT
>Ga0187885_10000331_pt1 | contig 57978 bp, 58 predicted proteins | sample June2016WEW_20_1_3_FD_132970 | JGI IMG/M metagenome (GOLD analysis project Ga0187885, IMG submission 132970) | Peatland microbial communities from SPRUCE experiment site at the Marcell Experimental Forest, Minnesota, USA - June2016WEW_20_100 | ecosystem: Environmental > Terrestrial > Soil >...
GTGATGTCGGCGCACAGGGAACCGCTATTCCGGGAGTTGTTTGGGAGGGTCTCGGACCACGTCGGGCGAACGGCTCGGATTCGCGTAGTGTTGGTGGAGACTCCTCAGGAAGGCGTCTCGATTCCAAGACACCCAAAACACATTCTCGTGCCTGTCTTGAAGGAGCAACACCCCGACCCCTATGTCATCGCGGCCGCGCTGACGTCCTCTGCTTCAGTCGCCGACGTTGAGATTACGGCGGCCAAAATCATGGAGCTGCCTCCAACAGTCCCTCTTGACGCGATCGACACGGTCTATTCGCTCAGGAAAGAGGAGAGGGAGTTCTTGTATTTTACGAGCCTAGCCATCAAAACACTCGGCCGTTTCATCAACCCAAAGATACTTCCCGTTCGGGAAGTGGGGAGCGATGTCGCTCAATTCGTGAGAGACAAGGGCATCGACGTCATGGTCATATTCTGCAAGAGGGAGACCGGGTTCCATAGTTTCCTTACAAAAGATGAGTATGACATCGTTAGCAAGTCCCCCTGCGTCGTGATCGTCACCCTCCCCGGAGCCTAGAGCTTCAGAAGTTCCCTACTAGCGTTTTTCTCGTCGCTTTCGCTTCTCTTCGTCCTTCTTCCGCTTCTTGTCGTGCTCCTTCAGCTTGACCTTGTCGTAATGTCCCAGAGGTCCTTCATGTTCGACGTAGCCATGATGCGTCTCGATCGTCTGCCTCACCAACCCTTCGGTTGCGGCGTCTCGCTTCACGAGCCTGACAGATAGGTTCCTCCTGTCCACCACTTCCCACACGACCCCTTTGTGATTCTTGAGCTCCTCGACAGCCTGTTCCATAGCGAATTCGTTGCCGAAGAGCCCACGGATCTCCCATGTCTCAGCCATACGCCGACCACTTCCCGGCGAGTGTCTTAAGGGCTAACCTCGAATCTCTGATAATTGGGTTCTTCTCGTCGATTGGAAAGTCGGACTTCCGGGACAAGTCATCGCGAAGCTCTTCAGCTCGTAACTCAACATTTCCTCCTTGGAAGCTGCACGCTGGTACGGTAGCGTAACCATCTTAGTGCAGAAGAGAATTCGAGAGATCAATGAAGAAAAGGCAGTTCCTCTGCTTCGGACAGACCCTAGAAAAATCTAAATATGCGCTCAAACTCGCCTTTCATTGGGCCCTGCGCAATGTATTGTGCACGTCAGTTACTATTAGTTATGAATGGGGGTAAGCCGGCTTAGTAGTAACCAAATCTGGCGCCAAGAAGACCACGAGACGGAAGGCGGTGGAAGATGAGGTCCCTCCTTTCAAGGTCAGCACTCATTTCTTGATTCCAAAGCATGAGCTCCTGACGAAAGAGGAGTCACAGCAAATGCTTCAAAGATTCCATTCTTCTCCTAGCCAGCTGCCGTACATTCTCGTGACCGACCCGATAGCCAAGGAGATTGGAGCGAAGCCCGGTGATTTCGTGAGAATATCCAGGCGGAGCGAGACCGCGGGTTCCAGCACCTACTACAGGTACGTGGTGGAGGGCTGAACTTGAGTAAACAGATGCAGAAATCAAATTCCTGGGTGGTCCTCCGCGACCTGCTCGAAAGGGAAGGTGTCGCAAAGCAGCACCTCAACAGCTACAACGAATTCGTCTCCAGGGGCCTCCAGAACATCGTCGATGAGATAGGTGAGGTCGAAGTGGAGACGGTCAGCACGCCCTATAAGATAAAATTCGGAAGGATCACACTCGGTTCCCCGAGGGTCGTTGAGATTGATGGCTCTGTCAGTAGCATCCTGCCAATGGAGGCACGCCTCAGGAACCTCACTTACTCCGCCCCCGTCCTGCTCGAAATGACTATCGAGGAGGAGGGCCTCCCACGCGACACCATGCGTCAGCACATCGGGGACCTACCTGTGATGGTGAAGTCCGAACTGTGCCAGCTCTCAACCCGTTCCAAGGAGCAGCTGATCGAGTCGGGCGAAGACCCGAATGACCCAGGGGGTTATTTCATAATCAACGGGGCGGAGAGAGTCATCGTCGGCTTGGAGGACCTCTCGCCCAACAAGATCCTCGTCGACTCAGAGAAGCTCTCCGGAGCGACCACCTACAAGTCAAGGGTCTACTCCTCGGTCGTAGGCTACAGGTCGAAACTCGAGCTGACTCTGAAGCAGGACGGCGCGATCAACGTGAAGGTTCCGAGCTGCCCCGTCGACATCCCCTTCGTAGTAGTTATGAGGGCGCTGGGGATCAAGTCAGACAAGGATATCGCTGACGCGGTCTCGCCAAAGGCCGAAATTCAGGATTTCTTGGAAGTCTCCTTTGACAAGGCCAGCGAGGCGCCCACCGACAAAGACTCACTGGTTTACATTGGCAACAGGGTTGCCCACGGCATGCTTGAGGAGTTTAGGGTCAAGCGTGCGCAATCGATGCTCGACTGGGGTCTCCTCCCGCACCTGGGGAAGACCGAGGACAGGAGATACGACAAGGCGATGTTCATGGGCGAAGCGGTCTGCAAGCTCCTTGAGCTTAGGCTCGGTTGGATCGGTGCAGACGACAAAGACCATTATGGTAACAAGGTGATCAAGTTCGCTGGCCAGATGCTGGCAGACCTATTCAGGACAGCCTTAAGGAACCTGGTCAGAGACATGAAGTACCAGCTCGAAAGGACTGGCCAGAAGCGCGGGGGCAACGTGGTTGGGGCCGCGATCCGGACAGGGATTATAACCGACAAGCTCAACAACGCAATAGCTACAGGAAACTGGGGACGAGGCAAGGTCGGGGTTACGCAGCTCCTTGATAGGACCAACTACCTCAGCACCCTAAGTCACCTGAGGCGGGTCCAGTCGCCATTAAGCAGGAGCCAGCCGAACTTCGAGGCTAGGGACCTCCATGCGACCCACTTTGGCAGGATCTGCCCCTCGGAGACACCCGAAGGCGTCAACTGCGGCCTGGTCAAGAACTTGGCCCTTTCGGCCATCATTTCCGTCGGCGTTCCGACTCAGGAGGTCGAGGAGAAGCTCTGGGAGCTCGGAGCCAAACAGATTCGTGAGACAGACCAGAAGATCCAGGTCAACGGCTGTAGGATCTTCATGGACGGCAGGTTCCTGGGCTACGTGGATGACGGCGAGCGGCTCGCCAAAGCCTTCAGGAAGCTAAGGAGGGAGGGCCAGATCAACCCGAGCGCGAGCGTCCTCTATGTCTCTCCTGTCAACGACAAGGCCTACCCTAGGTTGTACATCAGCCTGAGTTCTGGCCGCGTCCTTCGGCCCCTGATCGTGGTGGAGAACGGCAGGCCGCTGCTCGACGCAGAGCTGATCGAGAAAGTCGACTCCCGCCAGATGTCATGGCGTGAACTGGTGGAGCGGGGAGTTGTCGAGCTAATCGACGCCAACGAAGAGGAGAATTGTTTGGTCGCGATGGGCTCAGACGACGTCAGCACCAGGAACACGCATATGGAACTCTTTCCTGCTGCGATGTTCGGAATCGCCGCTTCGATTATCCCGTACCCTGAGCATAACCAGTCGCCTAGGAACACCTACGAGTCGGCCATGGCAAAGCAGAGCCTCGGCTTTAGCTCTCCGACATATCCAATCTCCCCACACGTCAGGCAGCACCTCTTGGTCAGCCCCCAGGCACCAGTCGTCAGGACGAGGACCCTTGACCTCCTGAAGATCGACGAACGTCCGCTGGGGCAGAACTGCGTGGTCGCCGTTCTCTCCTTTGAGGGGTATAACATCGAGGATGCAATCATCATGAACAAGTCTAGCGTGGAGCGGGGACTCGCGCGTTCGTTCTTCTACCGGCTCTACGAGGGCGAATCCAAACAGTACCTAGGCGGCATGAGGGATACCTTCGAAGTCCCGGCCGCGGAGTCAAACATAAGGGGCTACAGAGGCGAGAAGTTCTACCGTCTCCTTGAAGGCGATGGGATCGTCGCCCACGAGTCGCAGGTGACGGGGGGCGACGTGGTCATCGGCAGGACGAGCCCGCCGAGGTTCATGGAGGAATACAAGGAGTTCGAGATCAAGGGTCCATACAGGAGGGACACGTCTGTGGCCGTTAGGCCCTCAGAGACCGGCGTCGTGGACTCGATCTTCATGACCGAGAACGTCGAAGGGGGTCGAATGTTCAAGGTCAGGGTCAGGGATATGAGGGTCCCCGAGATTGGGGACAAGTTTGCCTCCAGGCACGGACAGAAGGGAGTGATCGGTCTAGTCGTCCCCCAAGAGGACATGCCCTACACGGCAGAGGGTGTCGTCCCGGACATAATAATCAACCCGCACGCCTTCCCTTCGAGGATGACCGTGGGTCAGTTCATCGAGTCCATCGCAGGCAAGGCAGGCGCCCTCCGTGGCTCGCTGGTTGACGGGTCAGCCTTCGCTGGAGAGAGCATCGAGGAGCTAGAGAAGGTACTTCGAGGAAGGGGCTTCGAGGCAACAGGAAGGGAAGTGATGTACGACGGAAAGACCGCGAAAAAGTTCGCGACCGACGTCTTCGTGGGCGTTGTCTACTACCAGAAGCTCCACCACATGGTCGCGGACAAAATCCACGCAAGAGCCAGGGGTCAAGTCCAGATGCTGACGAAGCAGCCAACAGAAGGGAGGGCCAGGGGAGGCGGTCTGAGGTTCGGGGAGATGGAGAGGGACTGCCTAATCGCATATGGCGCTTCGATGGTTCTCAAGGATAGGCTACTCGACGAAGCAGACAAGACCGAGATCTATGTCTGCGAAAAGTGTGGCCTAATAGCATACTACGACGCGAAGCAGAGGAGGTACACCTGCAAGATCGACGGGGACCAGGCCAAGATCTCCACCGTGGTCGTCGCCTATGCCTTCAAACTCCTGCTCCAAGAGATGATGAGCCTCAACATAGCACCGAGACTCCAACTGAAGGACAAGGTGTAGAGAAGTGTCAATGGAACAGGCGCTCAAGACCATAGGCGGGATCGATTTCGCAGTCTTCTCGCCCAGCGAGGTAAGGAAATACTCAGTTGCGGAGATTACACAACCCGAGACGTACGACGAGGACGGAATGCCGGTCCAGGGCGGTCTGATGGACAGCAGACTCGGGACGCTGGAACCTGGACAGAAATGTGGGACCTGCGGCAGCACCGCGGGGCGGTGCCCAGGGCACTTCGGCCACATCGAACTGGCCGAGCCAGTCCTTCACATAGCGTTCGTAGACGAGATCAACAAGCTGATTCAGACAACCTGCAGGACTTGCGGAAGGATTCTCCTGCCCCAGCAGGAGCTGGACGCCTACCGGGTTCGGATCTCCAACAGGACAGACTTCAGCCCTGCGCTCGTCGACGCAATCGCGAAGGAGATCACGACGAAGGCGAAGAAAGTCAAGCTCTGCCCCCACTGTGGCAAGCAGCAGTATCAGATTGAGTTCACAAAGCCGACCATCTTCCACGAAATCACGGAGGAGGGAGGCGCGACCCGGCTTCTACCGGTCGCCATCAGGGAGAGGCTCGAGAGGGTCAACAACGAGGACCTCGAGCTCCTCGGTTTCAACGCAAAGGCAGCTAGGCCTGAGTGGTTCGTGCTGCAGGTTCTTCCTGTTCCACCGCTTACCGTACGACCTTCCATCACGTTGGAGTCCGGAATCAGATCTGAGGACGACTTGACTCACAAGGTCGTCGACATCCTCAGGGTTAACCAGAGAGTCAGGGAGAGCAAGGAGTCCGGGACGCCCCATCTGATCGTTCAGGACTTGGTCGACCTGCTCCACTACCATGTCACCACATACTTCGACAATGAGGTCTCAGGGATTCCCCAGGCACACCACCGCTCTGGAAGACCACTGAAGACGCTGAGCCAGAGGCTCAAGGGCAAGGAGGGAAGGTTCCGAGGTTCGCTTTCAGGAAAGAGAGTCGACTTCTCCAGCAGGACTGTCATCAGCCCGGACCCGAACCTAGACATCGGAGAGGTAGGCGTCCCCTACGAAGTGGCCAAGAAGCTCACGATACCTGAAAAGGTCTCTCCCGCCAACATTGAGAACCTGAAGTCTCTCGTGACTAGGGGGCCGTTCGAGCATCCAGGCGCAAACTATGTCATCAGACCCGACGGAGTCAAGATTAGACTCGACTTCGCGAGCGACAGGAAGGCTCTGGCGGATACGCTTGCACCGGGCTACATCGTCGAGAGGCACCTCATGGACGGGGATGTCGTCCTCTTCAACAGACAGCCGTCGCTCCACCGCATGTCCGTGATGGCGCACTTTGTCAGAGTCCTGCCCTACAGGACCTTCAGGCTCCACCCGTCGGTCTGTCCGCCGTACAATGCCGATTTCGACGGCGACGAGATGAACCTGCACGTCCCCCAGAGCGAGGAAGCGCGGTCTGAGGCGCTGATGCTGATGAAAGTCCAGGACCAGATAATCTCGCCTAGGTATGGAGGCCCGATAATCGGCGGGATTAGGGACTTCATCACTGGCGCCTTCATGCTTACTCGAGACGAGACCCTTCTCACCCCCGGTGAGTTTTCAAATCTGGCGCTGGTCGGCGACTACGAGGGAGACCTCCCAGAACCCGCTGTGAAGGGGACCCACCCCATGTACACCGGCAAGCAGCTCTTCTCGCTCTTCATTCCGAAAGGGATGAACTGCGTCCTCACGTCGAAATGGGCGAAGTCGTCCAAGACGGGAGCTTCGAACGACGTCATGATCAAGGATGGGCAACTCATCTCGGGCGTCGTCGACAAGGCGGTTATAGGGGCAGAGGAGCCAGACTCGCTACTTCACAGGATAGCCAAAGACTACGGGAATGAGGACGCCAGGAACTTCCTCAACTCGATCACGAAGGTCCTCAAGACCTTCCTCACCCGGAGAGGCTTCACTTACGGCTTCAACGAGCTGGATTTGACTGAGGAGGCGAAGAGGAGTATCCGCGAGACCCTGGACGAGGCCTACACTGGCGTCTCCGAGCTGATCAAGAAGTACAAGGCAGGGACGCTCCAGCTGACGCGGGGGCTCTCGCCAGAGGACTCGCTAGAGGCGTACACCATTAACGAGCTCGCGCGCGCGAGAGACAGGGCCGGAAGAATCGCAGACCGCTCTTTCCCCGCCGAGAACTCCGGGATGATAATGGCAAGGACCGGCGCCAGGGGCTCGAGCCTCAACGTCGGCCAGATGACAGCCGCCCTCGGACAGCAGTCGGTCCGAGGGAAGAGGATCGAGAAGGGAATGAAGGGGAGGGCTCTGAGCCACTTCCCGTGGAACGACACCTCGCCCGAGGCGAAAGGCTTCGTCCGGAGCAACTACCGTGACGGCCTCTCTCCGACCGAGTTCTTCTTCCACGCAATGGGAGGAAGGGAGGGGTTGGTCGACACTGCGGTCAGGACCCAGCAGAGTGGCTACATGCAGAGGAGGCTGGTCAACGCACTGGAACACCTCAAGGTCGAGTATGACCTGACTGTCCGGGACCCCCATGGGCACGTCATCCAGTTTCTGTACGGAGAGGACGGCGTCGACCCCGCAAAAAGCGACCACGGCCGCCCAATTAACCTTGACAGGCTGGTAGAGACCGAGGAACTCCTTCACAAATCAAAGGCCAAGTTGGACGACGAAGTGGTTCAGAGGCTGCTCAAGAAGTACCAATCGGGGCTCAACGACAGGCTCTCGCAGGAGTTGAAGGACAAACTCGCGAACTCCCACCTCACTGAGGAGGGGGCCAGAGAGACCCTGGAGAAGGTTGATGAGGCACGGGACTACTCGAGGGTCGAGCCGGGCGAAGCGTCAGGCATTGTGGCTGCCCAGTCGATTGGCGAGCCGGGGACACAGATGACCTTGAGAACATTCCACTTCGCGGGAGTTAGAGAAAGGGACGTAACTCTCGGTCTCCCGAGACTGATGGAACTGGTGGACGCGCGGAAGATCCCTGCGACCCCGTCTATGGATATCTACTTCACTAAAGAATACGCCACTTCTAACGAGAAGGCGGTCAAAATCGCGAAGGAGATACTCTTCAGCAAGGTGGGCAACGTCGTCGCCTTCAGCGAGGTTGACCCTACCGAAGGGATCAAACTGCACCTTAGCCCGGAGATGCTGGTTGACAGGGACACCAACCCCGAGGAGATATGCAAGGTCGTCGAGACCGGCAAGAGGAACGTCCAGCCCGACAGGAAAGACAAGAACGTCATTCACGTCAGCATGGAGAACGCCGATCTCTCGGCCCTATTCACGCTCAGGAACAAGATTCTCAACATGAAGCTGAAGGGGATCCCTGGGATCACTAGGGTGACGGTTGTAAAGGAGGGAGAGGAGTGGTTCATTCAGACCGCCGGCTCGAATCTTGGTAAGGTCGTCATGGTCCAGGGCGTCGACCCTACGAGGGTCTACACCAACAACGTGCACGAGGTAGCGCAGGTCCTCGGCATCGAGGCGGCGCGGGCCACTCTGGTCAGAGAAGTCATGAGTACGCTGGACGAGCAGGGACTCGAGGTCGATATACGCCACATCTTCCTTGTGGCAGACTTGATGACCTCGAAGGGATACATCCAGCAGATAGGAAGGCACGGGATTGCCGGCGCAAAGAGCAGCGTCCTCGCAAGGGCCGCGTTCGAGATCACCGTCCCGACACTCGCCGAGGCAGCGGTAAAGGGCGAGGTCGAGGACTTGAAGGGCGTCACGGAAAACGTAATCGTCGGACTGCCAATCCCGGTCGGAACCGGAATGATTGATCTCTACATGAGCTGATTGCGATGGTTGAAAATGTGCATCTTTCGAAGGTGTTGAAGGACGCGATGAAGGGAGGGAAGACGACAGTGGGCGCCAAGGAGTGCCTGGCGTCAATGAAGGGCAGCAAGGCCATCCTACTAACCCGCTCGGTTCCGACAGTTCTCGGGGCGAAGCTCAGGAAGGAGGCGAAGCACCACGGGGTCCCAGTGGTAGAGCTGCCGCACTCCTCCACCGAGCTTGCGAGGATGATAGGAAGGCCCTACAGGGTATCGACAGTCGCCCTGCGTTCCGTAAGCGAGGCAGACATAAGCCAGTTGATGCGGTGAATCACTGATGCCCGAAATCAGGCTCACATCAGATCAACTGTCCATGCTGTCGATGATCCAGGGTATGACCGGGGCCACTGCCCGCGACTGCATCATAGACGAGAAGGCGAACCGGGTCATCTTCGTTGTCGCGAAGGGTCAGATGGGCCTCGCCATAGGCAAGGAAGGTGCTGCGGTCAAGAAGATTGAAAGAGCCGTCAGAAGGCCGGTCGAGGTTATCGAGTGGGCTGACGACATCGAGGGGTTAGTGAAGAACGCACTCGGCGCGAGGTATGTCCGAGAGGTTAGGGTAGAGGAAAGGCTCGACGGCACGAAGAGCGTCATGGTCGTCGTGGACCCTCGGAAGAAGGGCGCAGTTCTGGGGGTGGGGGGCAAGAACGCCGCGAAGGTGAGGCTCCTGGCACGTCGGTATTTCGGCGTCAGTAACGTCCAGATCACCAGCGAGTTTTGAACGCTTTTATACGATGAAAAATAGTTGCGACTGGAAAATTGACAGGCCCCCCACGCGGAGAATTCGCCGCCCGCCAGGTTTCGCAGAAGAGGCAAAGGTTCCGCTGGTCGAACAAGTGGTACAAGAGACGGAAACTCGGGCTCGACTACAAGTCGGATCCGCTTGAGGGATCCCCGCAGGGACGCGGCATTGTCTTGGAGAAGGTGGGGATCGAGTCGAAGCAGCCCAATTCTGCAATCAGGAAGTGCGTAAGGGTTCAGATAGTCAAGAACGGGAAGCAGATCACAGCCTTCCTCCCGGGCGACGGCGCTCTGAACTTCGTCGACGAACACGACGAGGTGCTCCTGCAAGGAATCGGCGGCTCGATGAAAAGGGCGATGGGCGACATACCGGGAGTTCGGTGGACAGTATTCAAGGTCAACGGCGTTTCGCTGAACGAGCTGGTCTACGGAAGAAAGGAGAAACCGAGGAGGTAGAGTCATGAGCAGGCAGTCACTGGAGTATCCCAACCTGCTTCTCTGGAACAAGTGGGACATGACTGGGGTTAAGATTGAAGACGAGGGCCTCCAGAACGTCATCAGCCTAAGACCGATACTGGTGCCCTATTCCGGAGGGCGCCACGAGCACAAGAAGTTCGCGAAGACCAAGGTCAACATAGTGGAGAGACTCGTCAATCACATGACACACTTCGGCAAAAAGTACGCGAAGAACACAGGTAGGATGGGGGGCAAGAAACAGAAGGCGATGAACATCGTGAAGACGGCGTTCGTCATCATGGAGCTTAAGACCGGCCAAAACCCGGTCCAGCAGCTTGTGAAGGCCATCGAGAACGCCTCCCCGAATGAAGACACCACTAGGCTGAGCTATGGCGGAGTAGTCTACCACCAGTCGGTCGACATCTCCCCGGTCCGTAGAATTGACCTGGCCCTTCGTTTCATGTCGGAAGGAGTGAGAGAGGCGGCTTTCGCATCATCCAGAAGCGTGGAAGAGGTCCTCGCGGACGAGATAGTCCAGGCGGCGGCGGGCGACTCTAACAGCTACTCCGTCAAGAAGAAGAACGAGCAGGAACGCGTCGCGATGGCGTCTAGGTAGAACCCTCGCCGGTCTTTCTTCGTTCCTGCGCAGTTCCATTTCCTTCAACTCGTTCTCCAGTTCGGGTGGTTTTACGACCATTGTCTTCGGCTTCGACAGGAAAAGCCTCACGAGCTGTAGAGTCTTCGAGGCCGAGTCTCTGGAGCAGTGCGACGCGCACGGTGTTCCCCGCTTCCTGTCGTCACGTAGTTTGTCGTGAATTCGCCCGCTTCCAACTGCTTCTCGGCCAGTCCCATCAGAACGGCGCCCTCACGGTTCGCCCTTTCAAACCTCTTCACCTTCGAGGGTAACCTTCGGGCAGGCCAACTGTCTACTTGACAAACGAAGAGTCGAACGCGACACGGTTGGAGCGCAGGACATCTTCTTCGCCCACCACACCCTCCCGGAGCAGGAAGTCGATCTCTCCTCTGAGGTTGGTCCTGAGCATTTCAGGCCCGTCTGTGTTGAGGGTGTAGCTAATGCCGTATCTTTTGAGCACTCCGAAGATGCGCCTCAGCTCCGTTAGGTCCTTAACCACCCCTGTGTGAAGGTTCGAAGTGGGGCACACCTCGAGCACGGTCCTCCTCCTCTTGAGCAACTCCATTGTCCCCGCGTCCTCGGTTGCCCTTACGCCGTGCCCGATTCTGTCAGGTTCCAGGTACTTCAGGACCTGCCTGACGGAGTCATGCCCTTCGTCCTCTCCGGCGTGGACTGTCAGCCCGAGCCCCTCTCTCCTAGCCCTCCTGAAAACGCCGGCGTAGCCAGCGTAGCTGAAGTCCTTGCTCCCCATGCCCGCCATGTCGATGCCAACCACTCCTCTCCCTGAGTAGGCAACCGCTTTCTCAAGCAGAATTTCGTTGAGCCTCAGTCCAAACCCCCTGTCGAGGCACACGATTATCCCAGTCTTCACTGGATACTCCAGGGAGGCCCTGTCGATCCCCCTTACGGCGGCCATCATTATCTGGTCGAGGTCTTGCTCCCCTCCTCTATTCCGCTTCATTGGATTGAACCTGAGCTCCAGAAGAGTAATGTTGTTCTTCCTGTATGCCCCAGCAATCGTCTGGTACACTGAGCGCTCTATCGCGATCGGGCTGGACTGAATCAGCTCGGTCAGGTGAAAGAGCGAGAGGTAGTGCTCGAACGACTTCTTGCTCCGTGGAGTGACTGTCACAAGGTCCACGAACTTCCAGTAGTCCTTGGTCGGGAGCTTGATTCCCTGGGCGTGCGCGATTTCCCACATCACGGCAGGGTCTACCGAACCACCGAGATGAGAGTGGAGCTCGGCTAGTTCTGTCTTCGGACTAAGGGTCCTCAAAAAGGTCACTGTGGTTCAATCGTCGCGGGCGGTTTGGCGGAAATTGAGTAAGCGACTCCCACCACGCCCTCGACCTCATTGGTCACCCTGGAGGAAATCCTCTCCAGGACCTCGGGCTGGAGTCTCGCCCAGTCGGCGGTCATCGCGTCGATGGATTCGACCACCTTCACCGTGACCTGGTATCCGAGACGTCTCTCGTCGCCCAAGACCCCGGTTACCTTGTCGTCACCTACGTAGGCGAAGGCCTGCCACACCTTCGAGTAGAGTCCCTCTTCCTCGATTACTTCCTCGACAATCCTGCTCGCCTCCCTCGTGATCCTCAGCTTGTCCGGCGTCGTCTCGCCGATGATTCTTACTGCGAGCCCCGGCCCGGGGAACGGGTGCCTCTGCAGGATTTTGTGCGGCATCCCCAGCAGTCGGCCCAGCTCCCTGACCTCATCCTTGTACAGGTCCCTGACGGGTTCCACCACCTTCATGGAGAGCCCTTCCGGGAGCCCTCCCACGTTGTGGTGCGTCTTGATGACCGCGGCCGGCCCTCTGGACCTCCCGCTCTCGATCACGTCTGGGTAGAGCGTCCCCTGTGCCAGGTAGGCGAACGGACCCTCCTTTTCAGCAAACTCCTCGAAAACGGCTGCGAACGTCTTGCCGACCACCTTGCGCTTCTCCTCAGAATCGGCCACTCCCTCGAGGGCCTTCAGGAACGTGGCAGAAGCATCTGCGAAGGTGACGTTAATCCCTAGGTCCCGCGCTAGGAACTCCTTCACATTGTCGGCCTCCCCGGCTCTCAGGAGCCCGGTTTCGATGAAAACGCACATCAGTCTGTCGCCTATGGCCTCATGCAGCAGCGCGGCAGTCACCGACGAGTCGACCCCTCCCGAGACCGCACAGAGAACCCTGCCCTGCAGCCTAGCGAGCGACTCGACTGACCTCTTCATGAACCCCTCAAGGCTCCAGTTGCGCCGTGCCCCGCACACGCCGAACACGAAGTTCGCCAAAATCGTTTGCCCCTCCTCCGTGTGCGATACCTCCGGATGGAACTGGACGCCGTAGAGGTGCCCGTCTGACGACCGGACCGCGGCGTAGGGCGAGTTGGCACTAGACGCGATTGCCTTGAGGGAGACCGGGAGTCTAACGGGAGAGTCCGTATGGCTCATCCAGCAGACCAGCTGGTCCCTCTCGACCCCATCGAAGAGCCCATTCTTGTCGAGAATCCTCACGCTCGACCTCCCATACTCCCTACGGTCGGCCCTTCCGACCTCGCCGCCGTGAGCTATCACCAGAAGTTGGTAGCCGTAGCAGATTCCTAGGACAGGGACCTCGCCTCCAAAGAGTTTCGGGTCGGCCTTTGGCGCACCTTCCGAGTATACACTCGCTGGGCCGCCCGACAGGATCACGCCAGCGACTCCTTTCTTCTTCAGCTCTTCCACGGAGATGTCATGCGGCTCGAGTGTCGCGTAGACCCCAAGTGCTCTGACCCTCCTGCAGATTAGGTGGGCGTATTGCCCTCCGAAGTCGAGAACCGAAATGCCGCCGGTCAGCTCCTGCTCCGTCATTCTACTTCTTGACCTCTAGTGAGTGCGCCCCCAGCTCTCCCGCCCCTATCGCGCTAATCACTCCGAAGGTCGCATTGCTCCACATCCCCTGCACATTCTCTGCACCCGCGTACCCGAAGGCAGCCCTTAGGCCGTTCGCCATGGTCGCAACCACCGTCTCCGCCCTCCCAGCGTAAGCCACATATGCCTCGACCCCTTCGTCGAACCCCTTCGCTGGAACCGCATACCTGTCGACCGCAAACCTCACCCGTCTCGCGGCCGCGCTTGCCATTCCCCTGTGAATCTTGAACCTCCTTCCATCCCTGACCACCACCTTGCTCGATGCCTCTTCTGTACCCGCCAGCATCGAACCCAGCATCGCAGTGGACGCCCCCGCCCCGAATGCCAGAGCTGCGTCGCCAGGCCCTCGGATTCCACCATCGGCGATCACCGGGAGGTTGAGCTTCCTTGCGGCGACAGCGCTCGCGACTTCTGCGACCGCGAAGAGTGTTGGGGCCCCGACGCGGGTTACTTCAGAGGTGATGCAGATTGAGCCGGAACCGATCCCAGCCCTGAATCCCTCTACCCTGGGCAGCTCGTTTGTGATCTCCGCCACAGCTTTCCTTGTCCCCACGTTGCCTGCAATGAAGTCAGCGCTGAGGTCAGGGAGAATCCGTTTCGTTGCCGTGATGACTTTGGAACTGTGAAAGTGCGCAACATCGGCTACGAGGAAGTCCGCCACCCGGTCAAGAGCTCTGCACCTCTCGACGTCCAGGGGTGAAACTGCTGCCCCCACCAGAGGCCTCCCCCTGTCGTCGCGACTCCTCGCATCGACCCTAGACGTTTTAGCCTTCTTCACCTGCGCGACTTGGTCCTCGGTCGACATGTTTCTGTGGATGGCCCCCGCCCCGCCGAGCCTCGCCATCTCGACTGCCAGGCGCCACTCCGTGACCGTGTCCATCGGTGAAGAAATCAGGGGAACCTCGAGCCGGATGTTCTTCGTCAGTCTCGACGAGAGGTCGATCTCCCCCGGCTCTTTCCTGCTCCTCCCAGGAAGGAGGATCAAGTCCCGGAAAGTGAAGACTCTCTTTGCCCCGTCGAGCTTCGAGACAAAACTACGCGGCAAGGCCACCCATCTTGCCGAATCCGGAATCCATCCTCACTATAATAACGCTTGCTCGGGACGATTCTACCAACTCATATGCGGTGTTACATCGTTTTAGGAATCGACCACGAAAGATGATTCAGCGCTGACAGATTCAGCCTCCGCAACCGTTAATTAACTCAAGATCGCATTTTTGCCATCTGAAATGGCCAAGGACCCCATGTCCTCGTTCGGGAACTTGATGCTCGGATGCATCAGCGACGAGTACATACAACAGGAGAGAATGGTCGTGCTAGAAGGGGTCCTGTTCCTCGCACTGGGTGTCTGCGCGAGCTTGGCGACGACCTACATGCTTTCCCTCGCGAGGGTTTTGCTCTAAAGATTTCCACAAAACCGTGAAGGAATACCATCTTCCGCCCATTTACCGACTTCGTGACCGATATCAAGTATCGATACGGCATGGGAAGAAGAACAATCCTGTTCGGATTCTGGCTCCTGGGCTACGCTCTAGGCTTCTTCGCTTGGCTCGTCAGGGCTCCTGTGATCAACTTCTTCACGACCCTTGGGCTCAGCGCGGATGCCGCGAGTGCGCTCATAACGGGCTTCGCTGGTTCAATAGTGATGCTCGTGGGCGTATTCCTCTGGAGCTACCTGTCATCGAGCTAATCCGCGTAAGCCCGTAGAGGGTAAAACGGGCTGCGGTAAGCTCGATGCTCTTTGTTTTTCCTCAGACCTGAAGACTGCCTTCGCTCACTACGCTAGTTAGTAAACTCCAAGAGCTCAGAAAAGAAGGTTCCGCAGGTCTCCCCGGAACGCAGGACTCTTCAGACTTCGCCAACTGATTAGACGGAACAGAACCCTATTTCACTCCACTACGCTTAAATATAGTCAGGGAGGGTCGCTTCATGTAAAGAGTGACGTAATATGGCGAATAAGCCCCACCTGAACTTGATTGTCTGTGGCCATGTGGACCACGGTAAGAGCACGTCTATGGGCCACTTCCTTTTCGACCTCGGTGTGGTCGACCAGAGGATGATCGACGAGTTCGCCAAGGAGTCTGAGAAGACTGGCGCAGGTGACTCCTTCAAGTACGCATGGGTTCTCGACGAGCTGAAGGACGAAAGGGAGAGGGGAGTGACAATTGACCTGGCGTTCCAAAAGTTCGAGACTCCGAAGTTCTTCTACACGTTGATCGACGCACCCGGCCACCGCGACTTCATCAAGAACATGATCACAGGCGCCTCCGAGGCAGACGCCGCCATTCTCGTGGTCTCCGCCAAGAAGGGCGAAGAGGACGTCGCACTCAACCCCGGTGGGCAGGCAAGAGAACACGCGTTCCTCCTGTTCACTCTCGGAGTCCGCCAGCTCGCAGTTTGCATCAACAAGATGGATGACCAGACCGTGAAGTACTCCGAGCAAAGGTTCAACGAAGCAAAGCAGGACGTCGAGAACCTCCTGAAGAACGTCGGGTTCCCGGTCGCCAAGATCAACATCATCCCCGTCTCCGGCTGGACAGGCGAGAACTTGGTCAAGAGGGGCACAAACATGCCCTGGTACAAGGGTCCGACTCTCATGGACGCGCTCGATCAGTTTGTGGAGCCGGCAAAGCCCATCGACAAGCCGCTACGGCTTCCAGTCCAGGATGTCTATACTATCACCGGAGTCGGTACAGTCCCTGTCGGAAGGATTGAAACGGGTAAGATTAAGGTCGGTGACTCGGTAATGATAATGCCCGAAGGTCTGACGGCGGAAGTGAAGTCCATCGAGACACACCACATGGCCATGACCGAAGCAATGGCGGGCGATAACATTGGGTTCAACCTGAGAGGGGTTGCGAAGACCGACTTCCGGAGGGGCTCGGTGCTGGGGCCAACAAACAACCCGCCCACAATCGCGAAGGAGTTCCTAGCGCAGATCATAGTTGTCTTCCACCCGACTGCAATAGCGCCGGGGTACACTCCGGTCCTGCACGCCCACACAGCTCAAGTCGCAGCAACGATTTCAGAAATTGTCGCAAAGATCGACCCCAGGACTGGTCAGCCGACCGAGGAGAAGCCGAAGACGATAAAGACCGGAGACTCAGCGATAGTGAGAATACAGCCCTTGAGGCCAATTGTGCTCGAAACGTTCAAGGATTATCCTGAGTTGGGAAGGTTTGCCCTTCGTGACATGGGTAGCACGGTGGCAGCTGGCATCGTTCGGGAAATCACGCAGAAGGGGCAGGTCGAGAAGGCAGCCGCTAAAGCGTAGCGTTGGTCTTCGAGTCATCAGAGCAAACTGCCTGTATCCGTTCACATTAGCCCGCGTCACCGTCTCTCTCCCACCCATATCCCACGTCGAAGAGACTCCTGAAAAGCGGGGGTTCACTCTCCTGCAAAATTCTTTATATTCGCGAGTTTGACCGGCACACATCACATGGCAAATGACAGGGCTGTAGGCGGGGCGATCTTCGGAGGAAGCATCATCGGCATAATCCTCTACGCGGTCCTCCTGCTCTATGCATGGGAAATCACCATCAGGGTCACGGCTTTCATCGGCGTGGCTCTACTCTTGGCGATTCTAGCCTGGATCGGGTACACGATGGCCACCACTCCTCCGCCGGAGCCGATAACAGAGATCCCAGAAATGGGGATGCCTTCGGGAGAAGCAAAGACCGAAACGAAGAGCAAAGGGCAGTAGCTCTTGCCTCACGGAGGACAATTCGGCACTCTGCCGCGGTGGCCTCCAACAGTGGTGTTCGATGAACCCAACATTCCTGAGTAACCTCTTTGAATCGGCTCGGTCGGGAAGGCGGGGCGGCAGCGTCGCGCTTCTGGGCATAGATGGGAGTGGGAAGTCCACACACGCCTCAGAGTTGGAGTCCTGGTTCAAGGATAGGGGTTATCTCTGCACACGGGTTCCGTTCCACCACTACCTGGTCGTTGACATGTTCTCCAGGCGCCACAAAGGTAACGACGCTGCCCTCGGAGTGAGGAGGGGCGGACATCCGCTGCGACCCCTGCTCTCGGCCCTGGACAACCTCCTGATGTACGTCATCCATTCCTTTGGACGGGGGACAGAAGGGAGGGTCGTCGTCTACGACAGGTTCAGCTGGAGTACCTACGTGAAATACAAAGGCCTGGGCTATCGGGTCAGAGGACTAAAGTGGATCTTCTTTCTGCCTTCCCCCACCTGCGCCCTCGTCCTGGACGTGCCCGTGCGGAGGTCGCTCGACGTAATAGTGTCTCGGGCGGACCACATCAGGTATGCAGAGACGGTCCTTGCGAAAGAACGCGAAGAGTACCTCGCAATCGCCACCTCAAAGCGCCTCGCGGTGATAGATGCCACGAGGGGGCGTGCGGAAGTGCAGGAACAGATCGAGAGACGCCTCGGACAGGTCTTCCCAGTCGTGGGAGTGCGGCGCCCGAATCGCGGGAAAGGAAGTGGGTAGGGGCAGTGGCGAGGCAGGGCAGAGAGACATCGGCAAGGGTCGCGAAGGACCATGACCCGTTTTGCCGCGGCGGGGTTGCCTCGTGACGGGAGACCTTGAAGCGCAGAGGCGCAGCTTCGAGCAGATCCATGCTGGGCTTGCCTGTCTGGGGATTGACGTAGCCCTTGTGGGGAGCGTCGGCGCTGGGAGGGCCTCAGCGCACGACATTGATATCCTCGTTCTAAGGCCCTCCAGTGCAATCCAGACGAGAAGGCAGCTCCTGGCCTTCTTCCAGCCCTTCGAGTCGTGCGATGCCACCGATTGGAGGGGGTATTTCATCAGGGGCACTCGCTTTGGCTCGGTCGAGGTCTTCTTCCTTGATATGCTCATGAAATCGGCTGCCAACCCCGGCCCGCTCCGACTCATGAGGGTGATCCTGAGGAGCTTGAGTTCCTTCGTCTCCATCATGGTCGGCGGTCCCCGATCCTAGGGATAGGTGGACATCCGTGACAGATACCCTATACTTTCCTGTCGAGAAGGGAGAGCAGGCGGAGTGAGCGCAGCCGCAAGGTCTTACGTCGCGGCCTTTCTCGAGGACAGCATGGGCCTGATCCACCAGAGTCTGGACCCCACCTCGATTCCCTCGGAGCTGGTCGATGGCCTGACCGCGGCCATGCGCGGCTCGCCCGAATCTGCCACTCCGGCACCCGTGCTGGAGGACGACATCATCCGCTTCCTAGCCGATGTCGAGGCCGAAACCCTCGGCCGCTCAGGATTTTTCGTCCGCAAGGCTCGTTGGCCTCGGGACGCCCGATTCGCTGTCTGCATCACGCACGACGTTGACAACGTCCACAGATCGATTACTCATCTTCTCAAGCGGGCGGATCGCTTCTCCTTCTCGGACGTCGTGCTAGCTCTGATAGGGCTAAGGTCGCTGTACAACAACATCGACCTGATTTCCGATCTTGAGGCTAGACATGGCATCAGATCGAGCTTCTACTTCCTGTCGAAGAACTACGACCTGAGTGCGCTGGCTCGCACAGCCCGGCGTCTGGTCGGGTCTGGATGGGAGGTAGGCCTCCATGGAGACTTCGGGACGCACGATTCGGCAGAGGCGATGGAGGACGCAGTGACGAGGTTGAGCTCCGCCTTCGGGAGCAGGCCGGTCGGCCTGAGGGAGCACTACCTTCAGTTCGACTACGGCAAGACGTGGGAGATCGCGCAGTCGTCTGGTTTCATCTACGACAGCACAGTCGGGAACAGGGACAGCCTGGGGTTCAGGCTCGGCCTCTGCACGCCCTTCCATCCCCCGGATTCGGGATGGAAGCAGATGAAGATGGTAGAGCTCCCTCTTGTGCTCATGGACACGACGCTCTGGGGGTATCTGAGAAGGAGCGAGGACGAGGGAGAGAAGGACTTCCTGAACCTTCTCGACCAGGTTAACAGAGTTAACGGTCTGATGACCCTGCTCTGGCACCAGGAGTCCCTGAGGATGAAGGGGGGAAGGATTTACCCGCGTCTCTTGGCTTCGCTCGCGGGCAGAGACTGCTACGTTGCCACCGGTGAGAGAATTGCACGCTGGTGGGTCGAGCGGGGCAGCCCCCTGGTAGCCGACGGCGCGAGCGTCAGAGTGGACGGCGCCCCTGAGGGCATGGTGCTAACCTTCAAGACCACGGGGGAGAAGGCCCTCGTGGTCGAGGGAGGGGTGTTGAGTTCCAGCACAGCAGGCCGTGCAGTGACAGCTTCAGGTGGGTTCCTTAAGGTCAGGGTCGGCTAGCATGCCAAAGAAGCGTGTGCTTGTGACGGGGGCAGGCGGGGTTGCCGGAGTGAACTTCGTCCGCGCTCTTCGGATCTCGGCGATTGGGTATTGGATAGCCGGCGCCGACTACAGCAAGTACTACATCGAACTGCCGGACCTCGATTCCAGGCACCTGACGCCCCGGCATGACTCGCCCGACTTCGTCCGGAGGGTGGCCGGCATAGCAGAGAAGGAGAAGGCTGACTTCCTCCACCCCCAGCCTTCCACAGAGGCCCTGGTCCTCTCTAAGGCCAGGGATCAGGTTCCAGTCCCGCTGCTGCTGCCGAGGCCCGAGGTGATGGAGACGGGGCAGGACAAGCTGCTGACCAAGACGCGTATCGAGCAGGCGGGCGTCCCTGTCGCAGGCACCGTGGCCCTGAAAGAGTTGGATGACGTGGAGGAGGCTTTCGCCAAGTTCCACGCTCCTCTCTGGGTGCGGGCCCGTCACGGAGCCGGGGGGAGACTTAGCCTGCCTTGCGGTTCGAAGGAGGAGGCGCTTCACTGGATTGCGCTGTGGACGGGCAGGGGAACCTCGCTCGACGAGTTCATCCTCCAGGAGTACCTCCCGGGAAGGAACATCGCCATGGATACAGTGTGGCACGAGGGCAAACTGGTGACTTCCTACTGCCGTGAGAGAATAGAGTACCCGTTCAAGCACATCTCGCCTTCCGGCATCACCGGGACGCCGTCGGTCGCGAGAATCGTCCAAGACGACGAGATCAACAGGGTCGGAGAGAGGTCGGTCGAGGCTCTTGACCCACAGCCAAACGGAGCGTATTCGATCGATATCAAGGAGGACTCTCACGGGCATCCCTGCGTGACCGAAGTCGACGCGGGGAAGTTCCACACAACGATGCCCCTCTGGGGGTATGTCGCAGTCAAGCACTTCCGCCTCCCATGGTACTCAAACCTAGCCGACCTCTACGTCAGGCTGGGCCTTGGTGAGGAGCCACCCGGCGACGCCCCTCGACATGACCTCCTGCCTGCGGGCTACTACATGATCAGGAACATCGATTCGGGGGTTCTCCTTTGGAGGGAGGATGGTTGGAAGGAAAAGGTCCTGTGAGTCTCAAGGACTACTCAGCCTACGTCTTCGACTTGGACGGCACCCTGTTCACGATCCCAGTCGACTGGGTCAAGGTGCGTGAGGAAGTAGGCAGGATAGCCGGGGGCCCGTTCGAGAACGTGCCCATGTTCCTCAAGGTGGAGCAGCTTGTCTCCGTCCGTCCCTCCATGAAAGAAACTCTCTTCGCAGTGCTCGACATGCACGAGCTGAAGGCAGTCGCCGAAGCTACTCCAGTGAACGGGGCTGTAGAGCTAGTCTCCCACCTCTCAAAGGTGGCCAAGCTGGGCTTAGTCACGATGCAGGGCACAGCAGCGTGCGACAAGATCCTGAGCAGACATCATCTTGGAGAGCTTTTCGATGCCCTAGTGACCAGAGAGGATTCCCTCGATAGGGCTGTGCAGCTTCGGATTGCGCTTCGGTCGATGGCTTCGCCCCCCAAGGACACGCTCTTCACGGGGGACAGGCTCAACGATATCGTGTGCGGTAGGAAGGCTGGCGTCGACACCGCGCTGGTGGGGAAAGACCCGTCGGGGGACGTAAGGCCCGACTACGCCTTCCCGAGCCTCGCCTCGCTCAAGGACAACATCGTCTGAGCAGCCGCGACTTCCGAGAGCCTAGAGCGCGCCTTTAACGCCTCCGATCTGAAGGCACTTTTCAAGGCTTCAGAACCCGGCGGGCCATGGCCCTGAACTTGGAGTCCCATGCGAGCAGGAGGCCGAAGTAAATGGCCGATCCTAGAGCGACCACTGCAGTCAGCTCGAGTCCATAAACAGGGGTGTCTGCGCTCTGGTCGAGAACTGTCCTTGAGAACAGGCTCACCGCGACCCCCATTACGGCTGCCGACGCCAAGTAGTACACTACCTTCGCCCCAGCGAAGAGCGTGGCCGAGCGGCTGGCGCGCCTGGCCTTGATGATGAGGAATGCGACCGTCGTGCAGAGCTGGACCAATGCCCACAACGCCACGGCAACCGAGGACCCCAGCCCGTTCGAGAAGGCGTACGACAGGGCGGCGAACAAGCCTGCGAGATACACGAGATTCCAACAGATGTTGACCACGGGCACGTAAAGCAGATTGCTCCTCACGAGACTTCGGAAGCCCAATTCGCCACTTACGTCCACCTTCTCGGTGCCAAGGAGGGTCTGATCGATGATGAGCGAAACCGCTTGGAAGAGGAACACGACCGAGAGGATTGAAAGGCCAAGGCTGCCAGGCATATACTTCGGACCGAACAGGTGCAGAATCGGACCGGCCAAGACAACTCCGCCCACTGCCATAGGTATGCCGAAGAGGAGCGAGAACTCTATGGTGATCGCCGGCAGCCTCTGGTTTCCTCCCCGCAGCAGGAGGGGGTAAAGGGAGTAGGCCAGGGCGGACGAGTAGCCAACGACGGAGGCAACTGTGAAGGCAGGCTGGTAGACGCCCGCAATCGCCGTTCCGAAGCCCAAGGAGGCGATGTATGTGTCTGCGACCGCCAAGAGCGGAGGCAGGTAACTGACAACGGGCAGCCAGGAAAGTCTGATCCAGCGTTTCGCGACGGACCCCTGGAGCTGTTCCGTGGTCGCCCCCCTGACCATGTAAGTGCCGACAGCGGAGTTGACGAAGTATGAAACCAGGAGGGCCAGGATGATTCCTTCGATGCCCATCCTGAACACATACAGCGCCTCATAGGCTGTCGCGATTTTGACCAGTTCCGAAATCACGAGCGAGTAGCCAGTGGCGACTGGCCTGTATCCCACCACGATTGAAGTCGTGACTTGGCTCCAGTAGCTCAGCGGAACAAGAAGGCTCCCAAGCAGGAAGGGGAGGAGTGGAGCCGCCAGACTCGAGTAGGTCACGAAGGAGAAGAGGAAGTATGCAAGGAGTCCAAATCCGCTCATCGCGACGCCCAACACGAGCGCGGTCTTACCGACCAGTCTTCCCCTCGCTATGTCCCTCGTGGCCCAGTATGCCACAATTCCGATTGGATATGATGAGAAAGTGACGAGGTCGATGATGACCTCCCAAAGCCCAAGCTGACCGGGGGCGAGCCATCTCGTCGCCATCACGATAAACAGCAGGCCCGTGATTGCGCTCACGGCCCTGCCCCCGAAGACGACCAGGCCAGTGGAACGAATTCCGATCCTGAGCGTCACGTCCGGATGCTTCCCGAATGTTCCCCCGAGCGCCCTCGAGATTGGTCATGCATTGGATTCGCAGCTTGTCGGCCGGATGGGTAGAGGATTGAGCGGAGCCGGGACACCTCCTCACTGCGGGTCGACTCTAGCTGAAGGTATTTCGAGGTCACTCTCAGCCTGTATTGCCCCAACAATTCCTTCGACGTAATAAGCTCCTGCACCTTGGCGGCGACTTCGCCAGGGCCAGACTTGTCGACGTAAAGGAGGGCGTCGCCGAAGACGCCCTCCACAACCTCTTGTCTCGAGGAGACCACCGGGAGGCCGCTTGCGAGGTACTCGAAGATGACGTGCGAAAGTGTGTAGGGTTCATCAGTTATGTTGATGGCGAAATCACAAGAAGCCTTTAGAGCGAGGTAGTCCCGCATCGGAAGCAGGCCCAGGTAGTGGACGTTGCCGGGCAGCTTGAGCGAGGCGAACCTAGCCTTCAGCTTCTCCTCAGGACCGGTGAGGACCAGCGTCAGGCCGGGGATGGCGGCAGCGGCCCCCACCTCTGACTCTATCCTCTCAAGCAAATGGCCGCCATGAGAAGCGATGGCGAGAAAACCGTCTGCCCCGTATCTGCCCCTGACCGCACTGTCTCTCGCGTAGGGGTTCTTTTCGACGTGGTCGTGGACAACGAGGACGTTTCTCGCTCCCATTCTCTTGAGCTCCTTCGCCCAGATGTCATGTGGCGCGGTGTTCGCATAGGCCTTCCTGGAGACCACGCCCTCGATACGCCCAATCAGGGCGCCCACGGTGCCTCCGAGCGTCTTGACCCTCCATACCGAGTGGTGGTCCACCACAAGGCGCTTGCCCTTCAGCCAGCAGAACAGCATGCAGGTCAACGGGCAGAACACAGGAGGGTTCTGCGCGTAGACGACGTCGGGGTTCTCAGAATGCAACAGGACCAGCGTCCGAAGAAAGAGGGCGAAGTACCTGATTGGTGCGAGGTATCTCGGCCCATAGAACAGGGTGATGCTCCGCCTGGTGCCTCCGACCGCTTCGGCAAGTTCATCAGCCCGATGCCCGAAGGGGCCCCAGAGAATCACCAGAGTCCTCATTCCACCCGCTTGCCTTTCCTCCATTAATGAATCCGATGGGCATCCGTTGGCGCCTGCACCCTCGAAGCTCGCAGCGTCCCGAATCCTCTGATGGAGCCCCGGCTCTTCTCCTCGATGTGGCACGCCTCGCCGCCTACGCGCGCTCAAACTGCCCGACGCTTGGGCTGAAGGCTACGCATAACCGCACTGTGAAGGGACTGGTTCGCGGACGCGCAGAAGTCAAACCTGGTCTCGAGGCTGAAGGTCGGGGCCAACCGAGACTCACCAACCAACGAAATGAGAGCTCCCGCCTCTCTCGCTATCAAGTACCCGCCGGCGATGTCGGTGACCCTCATCTGCCCCCTGACATCGACGAAGGCGTCGATCTTTCCTTCAGCTAGAAGGCACAGTTCAAGCGCGTTCGCTCCGTAATGGACCACCCGCTTGGCGCCAGCGAGGAGGGGGATGAGCCCTGCGATCACATTTCCCGAGGTTCTACCCAGGTCCACGTCCAGAACCGATTTTCCCAGCTCACCTCCTTGAGTCGTGTGGATTCTCCTCCCGTTCTTCGATGCTCCCTCCCCTCTAGCTGCGAAGTAGATGTCTCCGTTCACAAGGTTCCTGACCATGGCCAAACGGACTCCTCCAAGGCTCTGCCCCTCAACGATCGCGACCGACGTGCAGTAGAACGGGAGGCCTCTCTCGAAATTCGAAGAGCCATCGAGGGGGTCGATGACAGCGATCGTCTTGCATCTGGGGTCGCCGACGTTCCCTGATTCTTCGCTCAGAATCCTCACCCCTTCGACCCGCAGGAGCGCTCTTGACAGCTTCTCCTCTGCCTTCATGTCTGCCAGCAGGGTCTTGTCCCCCGAGGCTCCGGTTCCGACCACGAGCCCACGGTCGCCTCCGACAGCCACTGCTAGGACTGACTTCTGAGCCTCTCTGGTCGCCTCGGTAAGCAGTTTCTTCCAGGAGGCGTTCCCAGCGTTCAGACGCCTGCCACTCCTTTCATCTTTAGTGCCGCGAGGATCACATCGAGCGTCTTCTCGACCTCTGAATCCGTGCGCACTCTCTCTATGTTGGTCTCGTTCAGCTCTTGATGGATCTCGGCCAGCGCTTTGTAGTACATGGCTCTGAAGATTTCTGTCGCGTTCCTGTCCTTTCCATTCTTCCTGACCTGCCTGTCATCGATTGTCTCAGGCCCTGCGTCGAGCAGGACGTAGAGGTCGGGCCTCATTCTCGGGATGGCCAGGACTTCCCTGCACAGGGCCAGCATGGTTGGATACGCCGTACTCTTCTTCAGCTCGAACCTGGCCTTCGCGTAGGCGAGGTCTGAGAGGATGAAACCCTCCGCGATCAAGTCCCTAGTCCCCCTCAGCCTAGAGATCGTCGAAGTGTAGGTCAGCGTAGCCCCGAGGAGACTGTAGTCAGAGCAGGTATTGCCATTGTCGGCAACCGGGACTTGGCTCGGCAGAGCGTGGGCGGACTCTTGGAGCCTGAGCCAGCCGCGCCTTTCCAGGCGACGGGCCAGGGTGGTCTTGCCTGTTCCGGAGAATCCCTCAAGGACGACAAAGGCCATGCGGCCGCATCATCCGGGTCAATCGGCATTTAACCTCGTCAGCGCTGAGGCGTCATGGTAGCGAAGACAACGCGGCTTGGTTGAAGATCAGTAGGTAGGCGAGGTACGCCAGGTACCCAATTCCAAGGTATGCGACCGTTGGGACCCCGTACTTCACTTCGACCATGGCTCCGAGCTTCTGGTTCGCTTCAACCTCCTCCCTTGCAACATTGACGTCGTTGTTCACCTCCTCCCTGACTCCATCAGCGATGACTGCCTCCGGTATCCACTTCTGCTCCTTCAGGAACCTTTCAATCGGGATCGTTCTTGATCCCCATGCGTTCCCCGTCACTGCCTCGTATCCGATGTGCCCGAGAGCGACTGCCGCCCCGCCAATGAGAGGCAAAATCGGAGAAAGCTGATAGGGGTCTGCCGCCACAAAGACAAGGGCGATCGAGTCGGCCTGCCCAACAGCGCCCAAGTAGGCGAACATCAGCGCAATCCCTCCGATGAGCCCGAGTTTGATCAGCTGGAGCTCGAGGTTAGGGAACATCGAGTAGATTACGTAGGCCGATCCGATCAGCGCCGGAACCCAGACGATGTCATTTACCGCCCTTTCCTTGACATCCTGGTACGAAGCCACGGCGAATGAAGACCCGATTAAGAGCTGCGAGAGCAACCGCGCCTCGGACTCCAGGGCCACCTATAAGAGCCAATCAGAGACAACAGGCTAGGGTTCGTCGACCTTTAGCTTCTGCCTTGTGAAAATCGCCGCGACACTGTCGACAGTGTCTATGTCCGCGACCGATTTGTCTGCCCTGATCCTCTTTATCCTTGGAAAGCGAAGCGCATATCCGCTGTCGTGCCGAGTGCTCTTCTGGACGCCGTCGAACGCAACCTCAACCACGACCTCAGGTCTGATTCTTCTCCAGTAGCCGTAGTCCTCCTCTGTCAACTCCTTAATGAGGCGTGTCATCTCTCGGATCTCTGCGTCAGTCAGGCCGCTGTATGCCTTGCCGATTGTCTTCAGCGCCCCACCGTCCCTGACGGCGAAGGTGTAGTCGGAGATCACCCCTGCCCGCTTCCCATGGCCGAATTCCGCCGCGACTATCACCGCATCAATCGTGTCAAGTTCCTCCTTCAACTTCACCCAGCCTGAACCTCTCTTCCCCATCGTGTAGGGGCTCTCGGGGTCTTTCAAGACCAGCCCCTCGTACCCGAGCTCCCTGCTCCGCCGGAATGCCGCCTGGATCTCTGCAGCGTTGCGTACTACCTCGGAATGAGCAAGGGTGCCCACATTCTTCATCACTGCGCTAAGTTCGCTCCTGCGCTCTGTAAGGGCGAGCCCGACCTTCTCCTCGCCATCCCTATAGAGAAGATCGAATGCGAAGTAAGCGACAGGCGCCTTCTTGGTTGCGTCCCCGTACAGCTCCATCCTCCTGAGCCTTCTCTGAAGCAACTGGAACGGAAGGGGGCGGTCTCCAGAGAAGGGGACGATTTCGCCGTCGAGTATAATATCGCCCTTGGCCTTGCTAATCATGGCCGCTACCTCGGGAAAGCTCGCTGTAATGTCCTCGAGCCTCCGTGAATAGAGTCTCACCTCGTCGCCCAGCTTATGAGCCTGGGTCCTGATTCCGTCATACTTGTATTCCGCGTAAGCTCCTTTCTCGAAGTGCGCGGCGATCTCGGATGGGGTGGCCAGCGGCTCCGCCAGCATGAAGTTGACTGGTCTGAATGGGATCATCTTGAGCCGGCCGACTTCTCCTCTGGCAGCGGCACCCGCCAACAAGCCGAGGTCGCCGACGACCATGTGTGCCCGGGCAGCTTCCTCCTTGGTGACCGAATACGCCCGAGAGATTACCTCCTCCACCAGCCCCGAGACCAAGCCCGTCCGCATCTCCCCTGTCAAGGCCTTGATGATGTACTTGCCCTCGATGGGCGTTGCCTTCAGGATTAGGGATCTGACCAGCGCGCTCCTCCTAGCCGACGAACCCTTTCCCTTCGTCGACCGAAGCTGTCCAAAAACCTCTTCGAGGTCCTGCAGTGTCAGCGTCTCCTGGAGGAGAGTTTGCTCCCTCTTGTCGGCAAGAAGCTCTTCAGCGACTTCGCCCAGGTCGCCGTGCCTCAGGTAAGCCTCTGAGACCTTCTCACTCCCGGCCCCGGTTATCTCCCTGATTGCGTCGAGAAGAGTCGAATATCCCACCTGAGTCTCGTCTTTGCTCCCTCTTTCGGATGACCTGCCCGTCGCCACCCGGACTGCCGTCTCTGCGTCCTCAGGCTGCAGCCCCGAGAGGTAGGTGGCAAGGATGCTGACTTTCTCGTTCTTGCTGCGAGTCGATTTTACCTCTTCGAGCGTCTTTGCCAATCCTAAGAAGCGGGCGCTCTGTCTCATTTCCCGATCTGTGTGGCCATCACTAGGGCGCCTTCGCCGTCCCTGTAGTACCCTTCCAGTCGCCCTGTGACCTTGAATCCGAGCCTCTGATACAGTGAAATCGCCTGGGCGTTAGAAACTCGCACCTCGAGGTAGCATTCGGTCGCCGACTTCTTCATCATCTCCCCATGCGACGCGAGGATGAGACTTGTCCCAATCCCTTTGCCGCGATGTTCCTCCTCCACGGCCACCGATACCACATGTCCCTTCCGTGCGAGTCCCAGCCGTTTCAACTGGGAGAATCCATACTCAATCCGACACATGATGTACCCGACCACGGCCTCGCGCAGCTCCGCGACTAGGAACGTCTCCGGGAATTCCGACAATATCTCGTAGTAGAAGTAGTCGGAGTAGTGCTCAGGGAGGGTTTTCGTGTTGACCTGGATGACCGAGGGGACGTCCTCCCTGTCGCACCGTCGTATCTCATAGTCACCGAGCTTCGCCAAAATGGCTTTCTGCAAACTTGCGGTTGCGCTAACCCCGCTGATGGTTAAGTCTTACTGAACCCAGAAGAATTCCTTATTATCGGACGCGGGAATGGCGGCCCAGTTGACGGCGCAGCCCATCGACTTGGACGCTTCCGTCCGCTCGAAGTTCACGGTGAAGGATGGCTTCCAACTCCCGGACGGAGAGATGGAGTTCAGCGTCGAGTACAGGCCTGACTCGAAAGAGAGGTTCGTCGAACTCTGCCGAGAGCTCGCTGCATCTGGATTCACTCCGAGGCTCGTGGGAAGCGAGGGGGACGCCCTCCTCTTCGTACGGAAGGCGCAGACGGCTGGAAAGCGGGGGTCGAGGATTCCAGTGATCTTCGCCCTTCTCACCCTGGGGTCGATCATCGTCTTTGGACTGCTCTTGGGGGTTGCCTATCAGCAGTATGCCCCGTCAGTATCAGAGAGCTCCGCCATCCTCCTGTACGGGAGCGCGGTCATCGCGGTTGTGGCTGCCCATGAATTCGGCCACATGTATGTCTCGCGCAGGAAGGGCGAGGTGCCCCCAGCCCCCTATCTTCTGCCCGGGATCCCCAGTGTCACTGCGGCTCTCCCAACGCTCGGGATTATCTCACGCCAGAGGGGGCCTGCCGTCAACAGAGACCGGTTCTTCGACGTCATCCTCGCTGGCCCGCTTCTGGGCCTCGCCTTCGCACTGATGCTGTACCTCCTCGGAGCTCTGGTGAGCGTCCAGTCGGCGGTGCCGCTGCAAAGCTGTCAGCATGTTAACAGCACAAGCACAGCGACGCTCTGCCCCAGCATCATTCAGCTGGGCTTGGACGTGGTTGTTGGACCCCTCTTGCCGCATGTCGCCCCTGGCTACTCGACCCTCTCTCCCCTGTCAGATGGAGCCACCGTGGGGTTGATTCTGACATTCGTCGGCCTGCTCCCCATTACCTCCTTCGACGGGGGACATCTATCGAGCCTCGCTTGGGGACCCGCGGCCTCAAGAATTGCCTCCTATCTGAGCGTCATTCTGCTGATCTCGGTGGACCTGACCACCTACGGGGACCTGCCCCCCTACTGGGCGCTGGCCTTCGTGGTCCTTCTGCTGATGAGCTCCAACCGGGACTCAGAGCCTCAGCTGCTCGACGAGATCTCCCACATATCCAATGCCAGAAGATGGTTGTACTTGGGCGCGCTAGTTCTTGCGCTGCTTTGCATGCCTATTCCACAGACCATTGCATGGTTCCGTCTAGGTTGACTCGATCCTGCACTCGGAGGCACGGGTCACCACGTTCATCTTGCCTGACCTGCCTACTTTGTTAAGGAGCCTCCCGACCGCCTCCCCAGAGCCTCTCGCAGTCGCAAGCCCTAGCTTCGATTTCGCGTAGACTTCGGGCAGACCAGAGAGGAGGAGCACGTCGTACTCGTCCCTCAGCTTGCTAAGGTAGAAGACATCCTCGAGGCCGTCGACATACGCCTCTCTCTTTCTCTCTCCATCGCCCGAGAGCCTGCCCGTAGCTGCCATCTCGAGGGCGGTCGAACCGAGCCCCTCCGAGCACTCCGCAATCAGGACGACCGAGCCTGAATTCCTTACTCCCGACAGGGCATTCCACGCCGTTCTAACCGCTGACGAGAGGGTGTCGTCGTAGCCTCTTCCTCCTGTCCCAACCACGATTGCCCTCGCTGGCAGGACGCCCACGCTGAGGAAGCCGTTCTTGATGGCGTCGAAAGGAGCGTCCTCCATCACCGTCCTCACCTTCCCTCCCCTAGGAACGATGTCGATGAAACTCGCGTCTGCAATCCCTTCGGCGATGTCGTCCATCGCTTCCTTTGACCTCGTCTTCTCGAAGGGAGAAGGTTCCATCTCCTTTCTAGCTTCTGAGGCCTCCCTGTGGGCGTGGGCGACCCAGTTCAGACACGCCTCGACCCTTGCGTCGACGATTCCGAACAAGGGATCGGGCCGTGGTGTGCCGACGATGAATTTGGCCCCTCTTTCGGTCAGTTCCTGCGCGAGCGTCGTTCCTCCTCCAGTGGGAGAGATTGGCGGGGGGAGGGTCGTGACCCTGCCCTTGAGCTCCGGCACTGCGGACTCGATTCTCCTGGGCGCAGCGGAGAAGATCCTCACCGGCGAAGGGGAGACGAGTACGGGGGCGAGATCGCGTAGGAACTCGGCCGTGGTCGGAGAGGCATCGCAGATGAAAAGGGCGGAGATTCGCTTCATTCCTTCGAGCAACCTTTCTGTCTCGATGACGCCCGTCTCAGCCTGGGGATCCACGACTGCGCCCAAGTTCTCGGCTTGGACCGTTACAAGGGTCTCCACGGAGCCATAGGGAATCCAGAGTTCCGGCAAACATCATCTCAGGTTCGGGGTTGGTTTTTAAGCTCGAATCCAAGAGCCATCCGTATGGCCTGGAAGACGCGCCGCTCTCAGATAGGCGACCTGGCCGAGGGCCTGGCCAAGGCCGGGGCGATTCAGTTCGGCACGTTCACCCTTCCCGATAGCCGGGAGAGCTCCTACTACATCAACCTAAGAGGCATTCTGAACTACCCGGGGCTCTACAATCTTGCAGTCGATTCTATGTCCCGACTGGTCGCGGCGAAGGCACCGAAGGCGAGCGCGATCTGCGGGGTGCCAATCAGTGGCCTTACATTGGCTGCACCTGTGGCACTCTTGCTGAAGAAGCCGCTCGTCTACGCGAGGAGTTCAAGACAGGGCAGCGGACGAGTGGTCGAGGGCGAGGTTCGACCCGGCTGGAAGGTGGTTGTGGTCGACGACCTGTCGACCACTGGCAAGACGATCCTCGCTTCGGCGAGGGCTGTCCAGGAGGAAGGAGGAGAGGTCACAGACGCCGTCGTCCTGATCGACAGAATGGAGGGCGCAAGGGAAAAGCTCAGCAAGGAGGGGATCGTCCTTCACTGCATGACAGATGTCATGGAGCTGGCTGACACCCTCTTCTCTATGGAGTTGATTGGCGAAAGAGACCTGAAGGCCATAACAAAATCGGTGGGAGGCCGTCAGTAGACCATGAGGTTCTTCTCTTCGAGGGTCACATGGAGATTGTTAACGGCCCTGTAGACTTCGCTTTCCTTCTTCGCACCAGTGCAGACGAGCTTTCCCGACGCGAACAGTAGTATCACTGTCTTCGGGTCTGCCATCCTGTGGATTAGGCCCGGGAACTGCTCAGGCTCATACATCGACTTTGGAAGGACCCTCGCCGCCTCCTCAAGATGTACCTTCCCGCCTAGACTCGCCGAAGCGACAATGTTCTGAATCTCGACCACGGCCTCGTTCTTTATCGGAATCTTGCCCTTCTTCAGCTGTCTTACCACTTCTTCGACTGCCTTGCGGGCCTGTTCCTCTGACTTCGCCCCCGTGCAGACCATCTTTCCCGAGCTGAAGATCAGGGTCGCGGTTTTTGGGTTCCTGAGCCTGAAGACGAGCCCAGGGAACTGGTCGGGGTGATACTCGACCGTCACGAAGTTTTTGGTGATAAGGTTAAGGTCGACGGTCTGGTTTATGGATGCAGAGGCCACCACATTCTCTATGCTTACAATTGCCTTTGTTTGAGGCATTTATCGACGGGAAACCCGGTCGGTATATAAGTAGTATTTATACTCCAGTACAACTTGGACAAGATAGCCCATCGTATTCTGGGGTTGTGTCTGTAGAAATGCTTGCGGGGACCCAGCTTTGAATCGCAGTGCATGCGGTTTCAGTGAATGAGATTCCGCCCTATGCGTTGCATTATACGCGTGGGACAGACCTCGCACGTCTTGCAAGAGCATACGACGCCACGATGAAGGCTGTGGTCAGAAGAATGAGACCGAGCTGTACCGGGAATTCGGGGATTCCAGAACCTCCCGCATCAGATATCACGCTGACGGTGTTGTCGTAGCTGTTCGCGACGAAGATCTCTCCCTTGCCGCTGTCGTACGCCAAACCTGCGGGACTCAGCCCCACGGGTATGGTTGCGACGATTTTGTTTGACGTATCGGAAATCACACTCACGTCGTTGTCGTTGCTGTCCACGATGAAGACCTCTCCCTTGCCGCTGTCGTACTCCACTGCGTAGGGATACGAACCTGCGGATATGGTCGCCACCACTTTGTTTGACGCATCGGATATCACACTGACGGTTCCATTGAGGGCGTTCACCTTGGCGGGGCTCACGACGAAGACCTCTTCCTTGCCGCTGTCGTACGCCAAGCCCGCGGGATTGTTCATCACGGAGATGTTCATCAGCACTTTGTTTGACGTATCGGATATCACACTCACGTTGTTGTCGTTGCTGTCCAGGACGAAGACCTCTCCCTTGCCGCTGTCGTACGTTAAGTCTGCGGCGTACGCCGAGCCTACGGGATTCGACCCCACGGGTATGGTTGCGACGACTTTGTTTGACGTATCGGATATCACACTCACGTTGTTGTCGTTGCTGTCCAGGACGAAGACCTCTCCCTTGCCGCTGTCGTACGCCACTGCATAGGGATACGAACCTGCGGATATGTTCGCCACCACTTTGTTTGACGCATCGGATATCACGCTGACAGTGTCGTCGTAGTTGTTCGCGACGAAGACTTCTCCCTTGCCGCTGTCGTACGCCAAGCCAGTAGGATTCGACCCCACAGATATGTTCATCAGCACTTTGTTTGACGCATCGGATATCACACTCACGTTGTTGTCGTTGCTGTTCGCGACGAAGACTTCTCCCTTTCTACTGTCGTACGCCACGCCGATAGGATACCCCCCTACGCGTATGGTGGCAACTACGGATGGCTTGGCGTAGGTCATGGGCACGAATGTAGAGAGCGCAAGCAGAAGCAGGATTCCAAGGCACGTCTTCAACCTGCAGCGTGATGATAGAGTCTTCTGGAGGTTGCCTTCGTGCAATTCCTTCATGTTATCTCGGTTCTGCGGTCGATTTGACTTCCTTATATGGTTCTCAGGCCTTGGGAAGGTTCTGTTCCGTTCTTTCCGTGATTCAATTGGGTGTTCCACTCCACATGGTGAGCCTGAAGACCAACAGGAATCCGATAGCAGAAGCAATCAAGAGACCAAGTCCGAGATAGAAGACTTGCGTTAAGAACTCCGAAGTGTAGAACCAGCACCCGAGCAAACCGCATCCCCCAGAGGCCACTTGGTTGTTGACACCAACATAGACACCAAGCGCCGTTAGGAGGATGCCAACGACCAACAGGATTTCAGAGACGATGCTGATTGCCAAGGCGGTCTTCAACTCGCTCACGCCTCTCTTCTGATTGCGCTTCGTAATAGTGTGAGCCACTTGTTTTCTCCCTCGACCCCCACGCCCGCTCTGTCGGCTGGGGTCTGTCCCTCTAAGGCCGTGTGTGGCCTCACGAAGTCATAGTGAATCCTCTGGCCTTCCGCGAGAGGGGTCTTCATTGATTTCCACCCTCTCTCCCTTTGCTGTCAGCATCCGACGGAATGTGACAGTCTGTCGGAGGGTGAAGAGTCAGACGCAGCAGAAGCAAGATTTCAAAGGATCACGCTGGGCCTGCGGCCTCATTCCCTGCCTCCGCCGGTTGAGGAGTCCGCCTTTCCCCCAGCTCCGTCACGACTATCAATAGGAAGATGATGATGACGAAGATGTAGTTCAGTCCGTACGGGAGCGACGCCAGCCTTTCTACATAGGGGATTACCAACACTACCTTCCCTATTAGGCAGGCCTGAGTGATGGGACTCTTGGCAATATCGCCATTGTATTGATCAGTGTGCGGGTTGGTCAGCCTGTCGTCTCCCTGAGTGATGAGACCGTTCCCTTCAGTGCCCACCACCCTGTGGATTACCGAGAGGTTGTCTATAGAACATGGGGGTCCGTAGACTATGACGTCCCCTACGTGCACCTCGTTCATCGAGACGGGTTGAATCACTACTAGGTCACCTGACTCTAGCGTCGGCCACATGCTCTCCCCGTCCACCCTTCTGGTGTAGTTGAGCAGGAGATAGGCGAAGGCAAGCAGGAAAAGCACAAAGGCCACAGCATAGAGTGAGGTCTTCGCTCTGGGAAGGCGCACAGCGCAAGGTTTCTCCGACAGATGTGGTTAAACCTTTGAACTCGGAGAGGCTTTATCACCCCCAGAGAGGAGTCGTTAACCATGGTCCGGAGGGTATTTGCCACAGCAGGCTTCGATCTCCTCGCGCTCACCTTCCTGTACTTTGTCCTGCAAGACCTCGCCTGGCGCGCTTCATACACCACAAAAACCGAGCGTCTGAGCTTCAGCACTACGTATTCGCTCTTCCTCCGGCTGTCTAAGGTCACTGGTGGTGGAATCCAGCTTTCGACGGGGCTGGTCAGCCCGCCTGCCCTCGACTGGGTACAGGTGGTCTTTGCCTCGCTAGTAGTTGTCAACGGGCTCTACGTTTTCCTGAGACTCCGGAGGTCTTCCAAGCGACAGTGAATCGCTCGGCGTTCCGCTTGAGCGCGGCAACCCTGCTTGCTCACTCGGTCTGAGCCGAATTCACTTTTGGTCAGCCCTCCTCTTGAGGGCCATTTGTCCTTCGGCGGGTTTATCCCTCGATTTCTGCAGGTGGGTCTGACGATGCCAAGACGCAGCTCGGAATCTATCGGGCTGACTCCCGGATTCTGCGAAGGCAACGGTTTCGCACCCCATGGTCTTCCTGCTGAACTTCGGGCTGATCCCTTGAGAGAAAGCCAGGTCCCCGCGGCTCTTTGCCTGATCGCGTCCGGTGTACCGGAGGAAGAGGCTGCCCGCTCTTTGACATGGAAGGACTTTGAAGGGTTCTGCGCCCAGCTCTTGAGAGCAAGCGGTTATGCCGTAAGGGAGAACGTCCACCTATCACGCCCGCGTGCCCAGATCGACCTAGTAGCTACGGGCCCCCTATCCATCCTCAACTTGGATTGTAAGCACTGGAAGAGAGCACCCTCCCCTTCAGCGCTCGAGGGCTTCGCTTTAGCCCAGCTCAGGCGGAGCCGCCTCCTAAGGAAGAGCCTGGACGACCCGAAGCCCATAATCTCGGTGATTCTGAGCTTCTCCGAGTCAGCGGGGGGCTTCGTACAAGGCGTCGCCGTCGTCCCTCTGCGGACTCTCAGAGACTTCTTGGAGACGGTCGAGTCGTATTCTGCACTGCTGCAACTATCATAGCAACGCTGCGTGTCCCGAGTCAGGCCGTCGCCCCTCTCTGCTTCCCTAATCTGATTCGGTTGGCGAAGAGTCATCGTTTGGGGTTCTGTAAAGTCTCCGTTGGGTCAGGGCTGACGGGTGACTCCTAATCCTCTGTCAAAAGTCGTTTGGTCAACTCAGAGTCTGGTGATTACTGATAGTGCCGTGAGAACTGACAGTACGATGGTCAGGATGATGAGCCACTGAGTAAGTCTTTCGAGCCGTCTGCCGGACATGAGAATCAGAACAGGCGAATTCTGCTGGAGCCTATCGACGATGTCTTTCCTCTGAGCTATGAGATTCTTCTCTGTGTCGTCTGCCCCCTTCCACCACGGGGGACGATAGGAAGAGTCCATACGATAAGGGTACATATCGTTCCACACCTTTTCAAGTGATTCGAGTTTCGAGATTTCATTCTCCAATTCCTCCTCAAGAGGTGTCACAGGCCTGAAGAGGCTCCACTTCCAACGGCTGAGTTTTCGCCTTGCCTTAACCCTCCATACTGCTCCCATGCGTCCTCAATTCAGGCTTGCTTGCGTTCTGTATTAGGGTTATCCACTTGTTCTCGCCCTCGACTTTGATTCCCGCCGCCTCTGCGGGCGTCCTCCCCTGAAGGCCCTCATGCGGCTTGATGAAGTTGTGATAGATTTGGACTCCCTTCAGGATGGGCGTGTCCATTCTCTTCAACCCTCGCATGACCTTCTCCCTGTCCCTGACCTCTCCGTTCATTCGCTCCATCTTGTTGTTGTGAATCTCCCCGCTCAACCTGATGTCCCTGACGTGGACGGAATAGGGAGGCTTGTTCTGGTAGAACTCCCGTTTGAAGGCCCTCTCGTAGTTGTGCGCCCCGTCAGTTATCAGCGTCAGGGGTCTCTTCCCAGCGACCTCTTTCGACTTGGCGAACAGGGCGCGGGCGTCGTGGATATACTTCGTATCCGCGACTTCTTGAGCAATCCAGTAGCGGGTCTCATCGTCCATCATCGCGTAGAGATACTTCATGTTGCCCTTGACCTTCACGAATAGCTCGTCGGCCCTCCAAGTGTCGGAGACCTTCGGGGCAATCTGGTCGGCGTATCTCCCCATCAGTCCGACATACTTGGTTATCCAGTTACTCACGGTCTGATGCGAGACCTCTACGCCCATCAGCTTCAGGGACTCCATCGTGTGCCTCAGAGACTCCCCAGAGAAGTAGAGTTGCAGGGCGGTTGTTATCGCCTTCGGATTGTGCTTCATCTTCTCGAAGCCGATGTTGACGGTGAAGCACCGCCTACAGTTGCGGCACTTGAAGACCTGAATGTCTCCCGACTTGTTGTGCCTGATTCCCCACCTCGTCAGGTTCTCCGAGCCACAGGCCACGCAAGCCTGACACTGAATCGGCTCAATCCTCCGCGCCTCTTCGACCCTCTTCCTCAGAGTCCAAGAAATCTCGACCGCCCACTGGTGCTTACATTTCAGGAGGCGGAATTGAGCGTCGGGGCATTCACAGAGCCACCCCGTCTCGGTCTGCTCTACCCGATACTCTTTGTCGAGCCTCTGGGAGTGAACCATGTAGGTAGTCTCATCGACTCTCCGCACCCATCCCCAATTCTGCGCGATGGACTGGCCCCTTAGCTCCCTCTCGTTGATTGAGGGCTTAGAGTCGTATTGGTTCATCTGTCCATCCATTCCCTCTCGTCCTGTTCTGCTTCGAGCCTGTCGAAGCATCCGTCGGCCTCCATTTCGCTTCGGCGTTCGTCTGGGTGCATACCTTATGGTTATCCACGTGGGTTATATTAATGCATCGCTACCTACGTGGATTCCATAAGGTTATATTTGGCAGAGGGCAAGGCTCAGTCGTGCCAAGGTGGAAGAAAGGGACTACTGAGTTCACGGTCAGGGTCAGCTACGTGGAGGAAAGGGGATACCAAAGCTACATTCCAAAGCCAGTCATGAAGACGTTGGGAGAGCCAGACGCAATCACATATTCTATAGATGGGAAAAGGGTCGAAGTGAAGGCCGCATCGGAAGACACCGAAAGGGACAAAAGACATCAACCTAACGTGCCAGTCATGACCTACGAAGAGTTTAGAGATACGATTCAGAAGGAATTGAAGAAGAACCCTGACGGACTGACTTGGACAGAGCTACGCGCAAAGCTGAAACTCCCTCAGGTGGTTCCTAACAATAAGTGGGTCAGACAAATGGAGAAGGACATTGGGTTGTTGAGAGTCAAAGACCGTCGAGGAATTGTGTGGAGACTGAAGTGAGGCAGGTTGCAGATAAAACCCATCGACCCGACTGAGCGTGGCAGATGCCAATTCTGCGAAAAGGAAGCTGACGTAATCATAGGAAATTGGTGGAATCTCACAGCGATGTCAGGAAAGGAGACTTGGGCTTGGAAGGTGGCGAAACTCTGTGTGGAACACGCGCGACAACACATAACGGAGGACATAGCATCCGCCTTGGAGGATGTCGGCGTTGCCAGTTAGCCTTCTGGGAGCCAAGAACTTAAGGGGAGTAGTCTGGCGGGTCAGGTAGATGGCACAACTCACGCAGATTGAACAGATTCCGATTGCGCAAACGAAGGTGAGCAAGTTCAATGTCCGTAGGGATATTGGGGACATAGCCGAACTCGTTCTCTCCGTGAGGTCTGTGGGCGTTCTCGAACCTGTCGTGGCACGACCTGTCGGTAAGGGATTCGAAGTAATCATAGGTTCGAGGAGGCTGGCGGCAGCAAGGAAAGCTGGCCTGAAGACCATACCGGCTATCGTCAGAAAGCTGGACGATGACGAAGCCATCCTCGAATCTCTTGTCGAGAATCTGCAGCGGGGAGACCTGACGGAAGAGGAGATGGCAATCGCCTATCAGACGTTACATAAGTTCGACCCCAAGAGATGGAACCTTGAGAAGTTCGGGCAGAGAATAGGTAAATCAACGGGTTGGGTCAGCACTATGCTTTCGGCTTTTCAATCATTAAAAAAACTGGAGGAGGCCGGATTAGTGAAGGGCATGGCCTCTTACCCGAATGAAGACGAAAGGAAGAGAGGAATCGCACCGACTACTCATCTTGTCCGTATTGAAGGAGCTGTGAAGTCCCTGACAAAGAGTGGTGCAATCTCTGAAGAAGAAGTTGACGAGAAGAGAGTGGAGATCGCGAAGGCAACCCTTGGGTTGTCTCAGGACGATGCCCTTCGGGTCATCGACCGCGTGAAGATGTATCCAGAGAAGAAAATCTCTGAAGTCAAGGAAGAGGCTCTGGCAGAAGGCGTGGGGGTTGCTCTCAGAACTTACTTGCCTCCGAAGGTCGCAAGGCAGATTGAGGAAAGGACTGGGCGCCGCGTCGAGGAAGCAATTACCGAGGTAATCGAGAGAGGCATCCAGACTATTCCCGCGTCAACAGAGGAGAAAGCACAGATGAAACATTGGGCTGACGAACTCACTCAAGACCCCCTCTCTATTCAAGTCGCAAATTGGTGGAAGTGGAACAGACAGAGAATCGATGGCAAGTTCGATTTCTTCACCACGCACTATTCTGGCAAGGACTTGGACACCTTTGTCGAGACCCTGAAAGCCAACGGCGTGAAGACCCTGATAGATGTCAGGGACACTCCGTTCAGCCAATTCAGGCCAGAGTTCAACAAGGAGAATCTTTCGAAGACGCTGACGGCGAAGGGGCTGACCTATGAGCATCATCCTGAACTTGGAGTGCCGAGAGAACAGAGAGACAAGCTGGCGAAGTCTGGGAACTGGTCTACATTCTTCGACTGGTATGACAAGAACGTGGCACCGAAGGTTGGTTCAGTGAAAGGAGGCCAGAAGCCCATCGCGTTCATGTGCGTAGAGAAAGACCCTCAGAAATGCCACAGACATAGGATTGCGTTAGCATTGGAGAAGACGGGGCTGAGGAGCCTCGATATCTGACCTCGGACTCGTAGAGCAAGAGTCTGAGACGAGTGGCAGAGAGAAGGTTCTGATTCTGTGTCGCGCTATTCCTGAGGACAGCAAGAGATACTTCAAGGTCGTCTGCGCGGCAGGAGTTAACTCGGGCGGGGAACTGAGGCGCATCTATCCTGTCCCATTCAAACCCCATACGTTCGGCGGAGGCATTCCCTTTCACAAGAAGGATTGGATTGTCGCCGATTTGTATCCCCCTGATGACAAGCGGGACAAGAGGCCAGAGAGTAGGAGGATTGACATGAGTTCTGTCAAGGTCATCGGACACGCCGACGATGAACAAGTGAAGAGGGTCATCAAATCGAACCTGTCTGTCAACATCGGTCAGATTGAGGCTTCTGGCGCGACTCTCGGCTTCATCAAGCCAAGAATACTTGACTACGAGTGCGAGGTGATCAGCACCGAAGTCAGGGACGAACAGGAATCAGTCACATTAGACGGTTCGCCTCCTTCTGACATGATTAAGCTGAAGCAGGAGTCAATCTATCATTTCGAGTGCCAGATGCGGCAGGATTGCTCGTGCGCGAACCAGTCGCACAAGATGGGCATCCACGACTGGGAAGCAAACGAGCTATATCGAAACGTCATCAGTCGTGACAAAGACCCTGCCGTGATTAAGGCGAAGATGCGGCAGAAGTGGCTCGACTGGATGAAGACCAGAGACCTCTATTTCATGATGGGAACTCACCATAGGTGGAAGAATTGGCTTGTGGTCTCGGTGCTCTATCTGAAGCCACACTGAGGGTCTGTTATGTGTCTCTGTAAAGAAATCTGGGTGGAGGACTTGGAATATAGGTCAAAGGGGTGGAATTACCTTCCGACTCATAAGAAATGTGGGAGGTTGGTGTCAAGGGAGCAAGTGATGGAATTGCTTCGCCCGACTGGAAACAGTACCGAGGAACGATTGATGCATCAGGGCAGATATGCAGAGGTCTTCTTGTTGAATTGGTCGACCGTCGAGATTGCGATTGACAACTGTGTGTCCTATCAGTTCGGACACGAGTCGACAGATGATGAAGTCGAAATCCTCTATGACATTAGTTTTGGGAGGAAACTGGGATTCCTGAAAGATAGGGGTATCCTAACGAATGAGGAGTTCAAATCAATCCAAGACCTCCAAAGAAGGCGAAACAAGATAGTCCATCGTGAAGGCTGGGTCTCGGAAACTGGAGAATATCGTACGCTCGCTGAGGATTCGAGAAGGGCCGCAACGGTAGCGGCACTGGCACTTGACAGGTTGCTCCAGAAGAATCCGAAACTTCCGAGAGACCCAACAGATGGCGGTATCTGATAGTCGGCAGGGGACTACCGGTAATTCAAAGCACGAGTTTATCACGGTCGAGACAGAGAAGAGCGTAGGATGGGCTCGGCCAAACTCCACCATTACGTTCCCCAGTTCTACCTTCGACGCTTTGCCGACAAAGAAGGTATGATTTGGGTTTGGGACAAGGTGGACGACAAGGTGTTCCGCACGAGTCCAAGGCGGGTCGGTGCGGGGTCGAACTTCTACAGACTGTATAATTTTGCCGAGATGGGCCGCGACCCGCTAACCCTCGAAAAACAATTCGCGGATATGGAAGGTCAGGCCTCAATGATAACTGAACAATGGCTTTCGTGGCTCCACTCTGCGAAGTCGGGAGAAAGAATCAGAATCCCGAAAGTGAACAGGAAGATAGTTGCGCTCTACGTTGCACTGCAATTCTGTCGGACAGCAGACGCGAGAGACATTATTGTGGGAATCGAAAGCCTTCCGTCTAATCCAGAAGTGGCAGAGGATGTGAACGAAGTCGGAAGATGGGGAACGTATCTATGGGGAACATGGTTGGCAGAACTCGTGATGAAAGACAAGAAGGCGAACAGGCCCGTCAAGGCGGAAAGACATCTGAGCGACCGTGCAGAGACCGAGATTCATACGCGGTGGCTCTGGAATCTGGAGATGGTTCATTCAATCGCAGAACGCATAGAGAAGTCGGTCTGGATATTCGGTAGGAATCTCACGGGGCAGCCCTTCGTAACTTCGGACAATCCCGTCGCTTTTCACGAAGGTGAGACGCATAGGTGGGTCAAGGTCGGATTCCTTGCCAGAGGCGCATACCCTGTGTTCCCGCTTTCACCCGAGATAATGCTGTATTGCTATGACACCAAAGACCCCAAGTATCGCGTTCTTCGCAAGTTTGCGGACACGCTGTCACCTGTGGAGTTCAACGTCCCGTTGGTTCAACACGACAATGCAGGGCAAGCATTCAGCGCGGGTAGGTTCGTCGTATCACCAGTAAATGATTTCGAGTTCGTCCGCGAGTTCGCTCTGGAGATGGGATTGTGCAACCAGTAATCCCTTCTACGCAAGCACCCGAAGTCAGGACATACTTCTGTCCGTATTGCGGTAGGGACTACAAAGACAGTTCTTGGACGACAGACCACGTAATCCCTGCCGCGTTCGGGGGCCCAAACAAGTTCGCCGTGGTTGCCTGTAGATTATGCAATGGCTGGATTGGGAAGGAGATAGAACAACCCATTCTTAGCACCGATTCGTTCAAGACGGCCCTTGGTGAGATGCTTCTTTCTGGAGAAAGAATCAAACGAAGAAGAAACAAACGTTTCATATCGATGAATGCAGTTGGCTTGGTCTACAAGGGGACGTTTGCGAAATTTCGGTATGACACGAAGGAATTGACCCGACAGCTTGTCTTCTTTTCTGAACCCGATGGTCTTACCCCCGAACAGATGCTCGAAAAGAAGCGGCTCATGATGCTCTATCCAGCCTCTGACCACGACAGGAACAAACAACTCGAATTGCGTTTGATGGACAAACTTCTCCTCGGCTGTGGGCATTGGCTGTGGGGCGAGAAGTTCAGCAGAAGCACGTATTCAGCCTTATTGAGAAAGCAATTGAGAGAAGGGACGGATGAAGAAGAGGTTCTTGATATGCGACCGGAAGAGAAGCATCTTGTTATGAAAGATGAAAAGGGCGGGGAAGTCGACGCGCTGGATAATGCCCCTGATACAACAATCGGCTTCTTCGAAGAATGGGGCCGTTTCTTGGGGTTGGTGAACCTTCTCGGCGGTTATGAATCGTTGAGTTCACTCGGCAAACTCGACCCTTCAATCGACTTGGGTATCAAGAGAGGAATTGTGGTTATTGCGAGGAGCACAAGGAATGAGGTAATCAGAATGAACTTGGACGAGTACGAACGGTTCAAGGATGCGGAAGACGGGACGCAAAATGCTAAGACCCATGGCCCGACGCCTAACAGGGACAAAATCCTAAGGCATACGTCGAAGAATTAACAGAACCGCCGATAATCGGTATTAGACGTTCTTCAGAGACCGTCCCCATGAGTATGGACGAGGTAATTGGCAAACTCGGGGAAATCAGCGATAGTCTTGGGACAGAAGTCCGGTGCGAATGGGCGTCGAGGGTCGAGAGACGGGCAAGGGAGATATGCGGCGACAAAGACGAAAAGCACATCAGCTTCCACTGCGACGAGAACCATGAGGTCATGCTGTCAACCGACAAGAGGGGTAAGGACTGTCTCCTGAGAGCCATCAGAGAGCTTTACAGTTCTATGCCTTCTGATGTTCTGACGTTCTTTCAAGGCGTCATAGAGACCTTGGAGAAGTAGGCTACCAACCGACTTTGGACAGCCGAAAGACGACCCTAACCCAACCGAGGATTAGACAGAACCCCCGTTGACAAGTCCTAAATAACGAGGGTTCCCCATGAACGCTCAGACGTGCGAGTCTGACTCCCCACGGACGCTGTGGGGGAAGGGAGGCGAGTTAGGACTTGCCTCCCTAGCGGGGTTCTTTTCGCGAGTCATGACCTCAGCGTTCATGAGCCGACGCTTGACGGAGGAGTCGGTGAGCCGCTATCTTGACAGTTCCTTCGTCCACAAGCCTTATTGCCAGAAGAGGTCAGGAAAAGGTGAGAGTGCGGGGAGTAGTGGCATTTCGAACTTTCGGGGTAAACCACACGGCTCACTATGAGCCAACGGTAGTATTCCCCTGTTAATGCGCCCAACGCTCCCCCCTCAACTATCAAACTGGGCGCTCGGGAGCCGAAACTTGACGGACAAAATCAGGAGCCGCGTTCTTGACAGAACCCCGACAAACAATGCCTAAGTACAGGGCGATAGTCCTTCCTATCATAAGCGATTCTCTTGTCAAACCGTGACACGGAAGAGCGCAAGACCGTTCTCAGGACAATCAGAATCCCAAAATCGTTAGAGCGTTCTCTCAAGAGTGAAGCAGCCGACGAAGGCACGACCGTCAACGCAGATATCAACTCCATCCTTAGTCGGCATTTCGAGTGGGACAAGAAGGCATGGGAGTTCAGACTCGTTTCGCTCCACAAGCCGATTCTCATCAGCCTGCTTGAAGGGTTGGATGAGGAGACACTCGCTCGCATAGGTCGAGAGGTTGTGACTGCCTCTTGGAAAGAAATGGCGGAGTTCTGGTTTCAAGACCCCTCTCCAGGCGGACTATTGGATGCCCTGAGCATGATATCCAAGTTTGACCCGAATATGCGAATAAGAGTGACTCAGGAAGAAGGGATGTACACGGTTGTCTTCAACCATGACCTTGGTGCCAAGTGGAGCATTGTCGCGGAAAGTGCCTTCGGGGAGTTTGTGAAGCGGTCGTTTCATGTCGAGCCCCGAGTCACTCGCGGAGAATCGGTAATCACGGCCCGTTTCAAGGTCAATCCACCGAACTCGCGCAGTTGACCAGATGGTAAGCCCGACTCTGAGAGAACCCACCAACCGACTTTGGACACCCTGAAAGATTACCCTAACCAACCGTCAAGTGGACAGAACCTTTGACCGTGAACTTTATTACTCGAAGCCTGTTTAGTCCGAAGTCTTGTCCCGCGTCTATGTTAAGCAGGTCATAGTGCCCCACGAGAACCACAAGAATGCAGTATCCCTCATCGACGAAGCAATACTCAAGGAGAAGGACACGAATGCGACTTTTCTGACGATTACCTCATGCGCCGACGAGGCGGTCGTAATCTATACTCTCGTGTTCGAGCGCCAGTGAACCGACTCAGCAACCCTGCCCAACGACTTTTGACAGCGCCCAGAAGTCGAAGGACTACCCCTCGCCCAACGGAGACTTTACAGAACCTCGTTTGGTAACGTTAATATAGCCAAAGTGAGGTTTTTGGTTGTGTATGTCGCTTAATGGATCTGGGCGACTAACCTCGTTTGTGTCGAAGAGCGAGGTCCGCAGTAAGGTATTGGTTCATTTGTCGAGAGGCCCGATGACGCCGACTGAACTGGCCTCGATTGAAAAGAAGCACGTAAGCCATGTCAGCCGCGCCCTCGCAGAGCTCTGCGCAGAAGGACTCGTAGAGCCGATTTCGACCTCCTCTCGGGAGAGATACTATCGGGCAACCGACCGGGGTCTTACACTCACCTTGCAATTCATGAAGATTGCGAAGTAAGAGGCCCTTCTATTCCGTCGTCGCAGGTAGTCTTCTCCAGCTCTGATTTTATGAATTGCAGGTCAGGTGCTGCATTACTGACCGCATCGCTACCTATCACACCCTGTGCAAAGTCGGGGACCCGTATATGCCCGGCCGCGTTGTGAGCATCTGTTAATAAGACCGCGAACTCGTCAACTGAGTCATGGTGAAGGTCGTCCTTTGCGGAATGGGCGCCATTGGCACTGAGATTCTGAAGTACCTGCTTGACAGGTCGCACCAGATAGTGGGAGTCGTCGATAGCGATTCCAACAAGGTCGGAAGGACGGTTGCAGAATTGACAGGCCTACCTCTAGGAGTGAGAGTCTCCGCGTCGCTTAGGGACCTCCAGATTGCGGAGGCCGAGGCGGTGGTCTTCTCCACGAAGTCGAGGATCGCCGACATAATGGATGATTTGGTCTACGCGGCTTCGGCAGGCCTCGATGTAGTGACCACATCCGAGGAGATGGCTTACCCTGAGTTCGCAAACGAGGAGGCAGCAAGGACCCTTGACGTCCTGGCTAAGGAGAAGCACGTGACAGTCGTAGGGGTGGGTGTGAACCCCGGGTTTGTCATGGACTGGGTGCCAGCCGTCGCTGCTTCAGCGTGCAAAAGCCCGAGCAGCATCCACGTTGTCCGTTCGGTCGACGTCAGCAGGCGCCGGCGACAGCTCCAGGCGAAGACAGGAGTTGGGTTGACACGGTCGAAATTCGAGAAAGAGATGCAGGAAGGGAGGCTCGGGCACGTTGGCCTCACAGAATCTGCTCACCTAGTAGCGCTGTCTCTGGGCGCAAAGCTTGAAGGGCTGAAGCACGGCATCTTTCCCATTTTGGGGTCGGAGGACTACGTCATGGGCGTAAGGCAATTCGCTGAGGGGATGGCCGGGTCCTGCCAAATCAGGTTGGACCTGGAGATGTCAATGACTTCGGCCGACTTCGACGTGGTTGAGGTGAAAGGCGATCCGAACATAAAGCTCAGGTTCGAGAAGGGCGTCTTCGGTGACTCGGCTACGGTCGCTTTGGTCGTTCACGCCCTCGAAAGGGTCGGGAACGCGAAGCCCGGACTTCTGACCGTGCTCGATTTGCCTTTGACCTCGCGCTAGACTTTCTTGCTTGGAAAGCATCACGCTCAAGATTGAGCTTCCGGCTGCGTCCAGGTACTCTCGCAATCGACGGTTTGAGAGGTCGCGAACCCTTTTATCAGCGCCTTAAGCTTCAAGGCGTTCGAAAATGAATATTGAATCTTATCAAAGAAAAGCAATCAGTCAAGCCGCCATCGTTGGCGTCATTATCGTAATACTAGTCGTTGCAGCAGTGGCAGCGTATTACGCGGTGGGCGGTCCGTCCAAGACCACGTCCACTACTTCGTCCCACTCGAGCTCGACTTCACCCACATACAAGAGCCCAATCATAATTGGAACTACTGACACCGTCCAGACGACAATCGACCCGGCCGACGCCTACGACTACTTCGGCATCAATGTCATACAGAACCTCGGCGACGGGCTCGTCGACTACAAGCCCGGATCCTCTCAATACGTTCCGGCCCTAGCCACTTCATGGTCCGCCTCTGCTGATGGGACCATCTGGAACTTCACGCTCAGACAGGGCGTGAAATTCGCTGACGGAACCAAGTTCAACGCGACCGATGTCAAGTACTCGGTCGACAGACAATTCGCCATTCAAGAGGCCGCAGGTCCGTTCGTCGGTGCAGGAATCGGTGGCACCGGGGCGCAGTGCTGCGGTGTCATCAACAGCACGAAGATCCTCGGAGAGTACAAGATCCAGTTCAAACTGAACTATCCTTTCACGGCATTCCTCGGCATGATGGCATTCGCTACGATGTATCCGGTTGAGCCTAAACTCGCGCCCATGCCGGCCCACCTCCACCCAGGTACGAACACAGGTGTCATCAACTACACTGGCAACGTGGCTACCGAGAATCCGAACCAGCTCGGCCCCTACGTCTTAACAGCGTGGCAGAGGTCCGCAGGCAAGGACGTCGAAATAGACCTCACGGCCAACCCGAACTACTGGAACGCCTCCAACGGATGGCCCAAGACACATGAAATAATCATCAAGATGTACTCTGACTCGTCCGCGCTCGCTCTCGCCATGACGAACAAAGAGGTAGACATTGCCTACAGACAACTGGCAGCCACCGACGTCAACTCCTACGAAAAGAACAGCGCAGTCAAGGTCTGGACTGGTCCCGGAACTTTCATCCAGTACCTGGTCTTCAACGAGCTCTCTACCACGCCCTTCCACAACCAACTCGTAAGAGAAGCGGTAGCCGCAGCGGTCAACAGGACCCTAATAGACAACACAGTCTTCCTCGGCCTAGCGCAGCCTCTCTACAGCACGATTCCAAATGGCATGATATACCACACAGACGCATTCCAGACGGACTACGGCAATGCCAACATCGCAAAGGCCAAGACTCTGCTGACGGAGGCAGGGTACAGCACAACTAACAAACTGAGCTTCACCCTCACCTACCCGACGGGGCACTATACATCGACCGACCTCATTGCATCAGCGCTCAAACAGTCCCTCGAGGCGACAGGAATGGTGACTGTCACTCTGGCATCCTCACCTTGGTCCACCTACAAGGCCAGCACCAAGGCCGACCAACTCCAGGCGTACATCTACGGATGGTACCCGGACTACCTGGACCCCTACGACTACGCGCTCCCGTTCTTCCCAGCTGATGGCATAGGGTTCCTCAGCACTAACTGGATTAACTCAACAGCGAACACCTTGATAACAAACATCGCGGGCACGTCATCCTCGACGCAGCTCGCAACAATGTACACCCAACTCCAGAACATAGTCGCTCAGGCCGCACCCGTCGTGCCCCTGTTCCAGGGGACCTCGGTAGCAGTGAGCAGCCCGAAGGTGTCGGGCATCGTCTTAGACGTCACAACCAACTTCAGGTACTGGTTGCTTCAGGAGACTACGTAACCTATCTGAGCCTGGGTAGGCTTTATACCCCCAGGCTTCCTCCTCTTTTTGTTTGGGACTAAGGGACTACGTAATCATCAGGGTCCTGCTTACGATCCCACTGGTTCTCATTCTTCTTAGCGTCGTTTTCCTTCTGATTCGCGTTCTCCCCGGCAACCCTTGCCTCCTGAAGTTCGAGCACAACTTAGACCCGCAGGATCTAGCCACATGTGAGCGTTCGCTCGGGCTCTACAAGCCGCTCTACGTGCAGTTCATAGAATATTTCGTGGGACTGTTCAGGGGCAACCTTGGCCTTTCGATGGTTGACTTTCAGCCAGTGTCCGCCCAGATTGTTTCAAGGTTCCCCGCGACGCTCGAATTGACCCTCTACGCCTTCCTGATTGCTGTCTTGGTGGGGATTGTGCTCGGCTCTCTTGGTGCCACGAAACGCGGTTCAGTGACAGACGGGGCGGTCAAGGTGATAGGGATCCTGCTCTACTCGTGGCCCGTGTTCTTCCTGGGTCTCATCTTCCAGCTGATCTTTGGCGTGTATCTGCATTGGCTCCCTACAGGGGGGCGGCTGTGTCCGGGATGTCAAGTACCGCAGGGTCTGACCATTGGATCCATACACATACAGACAGGAGTCTATACGGTCGACAGTATCTTGGCCGGGAACCTGCCCGCCCTCGCTGACTCCGTCAGTCATCTCATCCTTCCTGCCACCGCATTGGGTCTCGTCATATCAGGCGTCTTCATCAGGATAACCAGGACCAACATGTTAGAGACGCTCCGGGCGGACTATGTGACAGCCGCCCGTGCGAGGGGACTCAAGGGCCGGACCGTAGTCTACGGCTATGCCCTGAGGAACGCCCTTCTCCCGGTCGTGACCGTGATGGGACTGCAGTTCGCCCTTCTGCTCAGCGGCGCTGTTCTAACCGAGACCGAGTTCAACATCGACGGCCTCGGCCGGTTCCTGGTCGACAGGGTCAACTACCTCGACTATACTGCCATCCAGGGAGCTGTCGTCTTCATTGCGATCCTTATCGCTACCGTCGCGCTTCTCATCGACATTCTCTATGCCTACTTGGACCCGAGGGTGAGATTGTGAAGAAGAGTGATCGCTTTGGCGTTGCAGGCAGGTTGTTCGCACCTCTTGTGGGCAAGGGCTCAGGGAGGGGCTTCATGCTGGCTGGCCTCGCCATGGTAGTCTTCATCGTTGCAATGAGTGTCCTCGCGCCCTTCCTAGGAACACAGGACCCCACCTTCCTCGGAACGAAGGTCGACTCCCCGCCGTCTCCTCAACACCCGCTTGGAACTGACATCGGCGCCAGAGACATGCTAGCAAGGGTGGTCTGGGGAGGTCGTTTCCTTCTCGTCGTAGCGGTCCTAGCAGTCCTTCTCTGCATGGCGGTGGGTGTTCCACTAGGGCTACTCTCCGCCTACAGGGGGGGAATGGTTGATCGGGTCGTCACGCTCATTCTTGACAGCATCTACGCCTTTCCCAGCCTCGTCTTTGCTCTGATTGTAGTGATCGTCTTCGGGGCAAGCGTCTTCGTCTATGCACTGGCGATAGCGGTCGTCTACGTGCCCAGCTATTTCAGAGTGGTAAGGAGCCAGACTCTGACAGTCAAGGAACTCCCCTACGTCGATGCTGCCAAGTCTGTCGGGGCTGGGCGTCTGGCAATCATCCGCAAGTACATATGGCCAAACATCATCCCTTCCGTTGTCACGGTGGCCACCATCAACTTCGCAGACGCCATCTTGATAACAGCGGGCCTAGACTTCATAGGTGTCGGGGACCTCACGAGGCCTGACTGGGGGGTCGACCTCTACTACGGCAGGACCACGATCCTCTCTGGTGCGTGGTGGGTCATAGCCTTCTCGGGCCTGATGATCCTAGTCACCACCCTCGGATTTTCATTGATAAGTGAGGGCTATGCTGAAAGGACTAATCCCAAGCTGAGGTAAGATGGCGTCCAAGACTATTACGACAGGCTCGATACTGCGGGTGGAGGATCTGTACGTCGAGTACAGGTCGGATAGGGGGACAGCGAAGGCCGTCCAGGGGGTTTCCCTGGAACTGAAGAAGGGGGAGACTCTCGGCATAGTGGGGGAGTCTGGCTCGGGCAAGTCGACGCTGGGTTTCGCTGTGATGGGGCTCCTGCAGAACCCACCGGCCCGCTGGTCAGGCAAGATTTCCTTCGAAGGGAAGGAGATTTCCTCTATAGGAGAAGGCGAGATGAGAAGGATACGTGGGAACAAGATTGCGATGATCTTCCAAGACCCCATGACCTCACTCAACCCTGTCATGAAGATAGGGAGCCACTTCGTTGAATACATAAGGACCCATGAACCTTCTGTGAACGAGGAAGAGGCGATCAAGCGCACCGAGGCCATAATGCGTGACCTCGGCATCTCGCCCTCGAGGATTAACGACTATCCTCACCAGTTCAGCGGCGGAATGAGGCAGCGGGTGATGATCGGCTTAGCCTTGGCCCTGAAACCCCATCTGATCATCGCAGACGAGCCGACGACAGCCCTCGACGTGATAGTGGAGGCACAGATACTGGAGCTGCTTAAGGAGCTGAAGGAGAAGTACTCGCTCTCTTTGGTCCTTATCACTCACAACATGGGAATTGTCGCCCAGATGGCTGACAGGGTCGCGGTGATGTATTCTGGGAAGATAGCTGAGGTGGCTCCTGTCTTGAAGATATTCGAGGAACCGAAACACCCCTACACGCAGGCGTTGCTGCAGTCGATTCCTACCGTAGAGGCAGGGAGGCGGGTCCTAAAGGTTATCCCGGGCTCTCCCCCAGACCTTACAAACCCTCCTAAGGGGTGCCCGTTCCACCCTCGCTGTCCATACGTTTTTGCCATATGTCATGATGAAGAACCCAAGCTGCTTTCTACTGGAGAGGAAGCCATGGCCGCGTGCCACTTGCTTAGCAGGAAGTGATGGAATTGGGTTTCGTTGAAGTCAAGAAGCTGAAGAAGTACTTCCCAGTGCAGAAGAGCTTCATCGCCCAGCTCTTTTCGAGAGGTACTGAATACGTGAAGGCAGTCGACGGCGTCGACCTGTCCGTCGAGAAAGGGGACATCTATGGGCTAGTCGGGGAGTCGGGCAGCGGCAAGACGACGATTGGGAGGATTACCTTGGCACTGGTTCAGCCCACTGAAGGTCTGGTTTCGATTGACGGCGTCGGCCTGTTTTCGATAAAGAAGAACCAACTCAGGGAGTTCAGAAGACGGGTCCAACTCATCTACCAAGACCCGATGTCCTCGCTCAACCCGAAGATGACAGTCGGGGACGCGGTCACTGAGCCGCTGAGATACCTTGACAGAGCACCACCTGAAAGGATGAAGCAGACTGTCAACGCCATGCTTGAAAAGGTGGGGCTAACGCCGCCAGTAACCTTCTATGACAGATATCCTCAGGAACTGAGCGGAGGGCAGCGGCAGAGGGTCGTAATTGCCAGGGCGCTTGTGGTCAAGCCAGACTACGTCGTGGCCGACGAGCCCGTCGCCATGGTCGACGTTTCGGTCAGGGCCCAGATAATGGACATGCTGCTCCAGATGCAGAAGGAGCTCAACCTGACCGTGCTGCTGATCACTCACGACCTCGCAGTGGCAAAATACATGTGCAACCGGATTTCAGTGATGTACCTAGGGAAGATATTTGAAACCGGGAGGAACGAGCAGATCTTCTCCAACGCACTCCACCCCTACACTAAGGCGTTGATGGCCGCCGTCCCTGTGCCAAATCCGCGGGCGAGGACCGAAAAGAAGGTCCCGGCAGGCGAGATACCCAGCCCACTCAACCCACCTGCTGGATGCCGGTTCCACCCGCGGTGCCCGTATGTTCTCGACAGGTGCAGGGTCGATGTCCCGGAGCTGATCGAGCGCGAGCCCGGGCACTACGCGGCGTGTCATCTGTACGATTGAATTCTCCGCCTACGCGCTCCTTGCTCCGCTTGCTAACGCAGGTTAAGAGCGCTTCTCTTAAATCCGGCCTCCCCAACTTGGACCTGAGGCTGTGAAGAATCAGAGTTACGTAAGATGGTCAATATGAAATGAAGGCATTAGTCTGAGCCTCACTCACTCGTCTGGCTGTTGGATCTTGTAGATCACATTCAAACCCACCTTCTCGTCGAACCGACGGAGTGCCCTGTTCGCCGTCGGTGTGATCACAGCCTCGAGCAGCGGAAACACCGTACCCGAAATCACATGCCCGCCGACTACGCTCATGTCCCTCCTGCCGAACGTGCCGTGAAGATGAGGGAAAGGCTTTCTATCCTTGAGCGTGATGTTCCCGATCAAGCTTGTAACCTCGAGGAATTCGTCGTATTCGTGTTCCTCGTACCTCCTCACTTTGCTGTTGAAGTAGGCGAGCCGAAGCTGTTTCACTCCGCCTATCGCTTCCACCTTGGCCGTTCTGATCTTCTCTCTCTTCGCTATGGCGAGCAACCCATCGGTGAGGCCTGTCCCGGGCTTGAGGCTGTAAATCTTGGACACGCGGAAGCAGGCCCGCTGCACAGGTTAAAAGGATGGGAGTAGCCTTCGAACACTGATTTCTGTTGCGCCTTCACCTGAACAAACCCGGGATCCGGGCGTTGGGAGTCGCAGAGAGCTTCAGACAGGGGCAGAAGACTTCGACGCTGGCCGGGGTCGTCATGAGAAGCGACCGCGTCGTCGACGGCCTGGCGGTTGGAAAGACTTCCGTCGAGGGAGACGACGTGTCTGCATCGATTGCGGCGCTATACCGCAAGCTGAAGCGCAATGACGTCAACGTCTTGATGGTGTCAGGGGCGATCCTGAGCCTTTACAACATCGTCGACATTGACGGGCTCTCGCGGAAGACCGGGCTGCCCGTGATCTGCCTGACCTACAAGGAGACTTCGGGGATCGAGGGTTCGATAGTGCGTCACTTCCCTGAAGGTGCGGAGGCGAAGCTGGAGGCCTACAGGAAGCTTGGGAGCAGGAAGAGGCTCAGGCTGAAGTCGGGCCATCTGATATTCGCTCGGACGGCAGGGATCGGGGAGGCGGAGGCCAAGTCCGTTCTCGATATGTTCACGCTTCAGGGGTCGATTCCGGAGCCCATCCGAGTGGCCCGGCTTCTGGCGAGGGCCTCGGTGCCTAGACGATCTTCACGCCGGGATTGAGCATCCCCTTGGGGTCGAAGGCCTCCCGAATCTGTTTCATTACTCCGTACGATTTCGGGTACTGCCTTGCCACGTAGGGCGCCCTGAGCATGCCGTCGCCGTGCTCCCCGGTCATCGAGCCTCCCATCTTCCAGACTGCCTCAAAGGATTCCTCCATGATCTCTTCCAGCATCCTCCGTTCGGAGGGAAGGCTCGGATTGAGAAGGGGGCGGGCATGCAGGTTGGCGTCCCACGCGTGGCCGTAGGTGATGTAGCCGAGCCCTCTTCTCTCGAACTGGTCCTTCAGGAGTCTCACGAGGTCGCCGAGCCTATCAGTCGGGACGACAAGGTCCTCGACTCCTGGCACAAGGATCCTCTTCCCTTCCCTGATTTCTAGGGCCAGGGTCAGCGTCTCGTTTCTGACCTCCCAGGCTTCGCGCACATCTGAGGGACTCGTCAGGACGAGCGGCTCGAACCCGGCGACCTTCGAGGCGGCGATCTCTTCCATCTTCTCTTGCAGCAACTCCTCGGTCCCTTCGAATTCGCAGAAGAGAAGGTATTCGCCCTCGGTGCGTGAGTACTTGGCGATCCTCTCCTCCCTGCCCATCCTCCTGAAGACGGACTTGTCGACGAGCTCGACCGCGGTCGGGCCGTGCTTCCTGAACGCGGAGACGAGGACATCGAGCTCGTCCAGCCCGGCCTCAACGACCAGGAGGATTCTCGGCTCTGCCCTCACGCAGGTGGCAAACGTGATTTCCGTCAGCACACCCAGCGTCCCCTCCGAGCCCACGAAGAGTTTCGGGAGGTCGCAGACCCCATCGCGCAGCACCTTCTCGAGCCTGTATCCGGAGGAGTTCTTCGTGACGCGGGGCTGCTCGCTGATAATGGTCTTCCAATTGTCTACAAGGAGCCCCGCGACAGTCTTCGTGATCCTGTCGCCCGACAGCGCCTGTTCGATCGGGACCGCTGTCAGGTTCCGCACTCCCTCGCCAGGGATGACCACCCTTAGGGTTTCGACATAGTCTATCGTCGAGCCGTATCTCGGCGTCCTTATGCCCGACGAGTTGTTGGCGACCATCCCTCCGACAGTGCAGTTGAGGTAGCTGGAAGGGTCGACGGGCATCCACCTCCCAGCGTGCTCCAGCAGCTTGTTCAGATCTCCCTTCACGAGAGCCGGTTCGCATCTAACTTTACCGCCTGGAAGCACGGCAGCCATACTCCGACCTTGGAGGAGGACTGATCCCCTCCCCACCGACTGGCTTGGTATCGATGTGCCGGCACCCCTAGGCGTCACCGACCCGCCCGAGCGTCCAGCGAGTTCAAGGACAGATTCGACTTCGGCCTCAGTATCGGCCACGTAGCCCACCGTGGGCCTGATCTTGATGATGCCGGAGTCGCTCGAGAGCGCTTCCAGGTCTGCTTCGCTGGTCAGGACCTTCAACCTTTTGGGCCTGAGGGTGTCGCTATATCCGTCTTGCCAGGTCGCCAGGGCTTGACGATGACAGTTCCGTACGCGTGGTCATGACGGTCACAAGGAGAACGTGCATCCCTGCCGTGTGGCGATCGCCCACCTCGACGGGTGCAGCCAGAACTTCCCGTTCTAAGCTGGAAGTCTCAGGTCGGCAGCCATCTCGAGCCATCTGGGGCCGACCTCTCTGACCCTCCTCGTCGCGATACGGGTCCCTGTGGGAATCAGACCAGAGAGCTCCTCGACCATCCTGGCCGAGGCCTCGTCCTCGCTCCTTCCGAGGACGTGCCTGTAGTAGTGGATGGTGGCCCGTTTCTTGGCCATCGCGAGCGCGACAGGGAGGAACATGTCTGCTTGAGAAGGATGGGGCATGAGGACCCGGTCGAAGCACTTCTTCTCCCTCGCAGGCAGCTCCGCTGCGTCTCCCCTGATGACGCGGACCTTGTCCTGCACCTTGTTGAGCCGGTCGTTCTCTTCGTGTAGGTCGCAGGCATACTTGTTGATCTCGCAGCTGGTGACCCTCGCCCCAGCCTTCTTGGCGACCGTGATCGAGAACGGGCCCACCCCCGCGAACATGTTGAGCACGCGCTCCCTCGATGCCACCTTCCCTGCTATCGCGAGCCTCTCCGTGGAGAGCCTTGGCGAGAAGTAACAGCGAGCGACGTCGACTCTGAAGACGCACCCGTTTTCTCTGTGGAGGGTCAGCGTCCTCCTTTCCCCTGCAATATGCTTCAGTTTCCGGAGCCTGAACTCTCCCTCGATACCTCCCTCCTGTTCGTAGACGCATTTCACGTTCTTCACTTCCTTGGTGAGGGCCCTCGCCAGCCGCCTCTTCTCGGCCGCCGAGAGTTCGGGAAGCCTGACTATTGCGATGTCTCCGACGACGTCGACCCCGGTCGAGACCCTTTCGGGGTTGCTGATGCGAGCCTCCTCTAGGACCTTCCTAATCAGCTTCAGGGGTCTCTTCCCTTCGCGAGGAGACGTAGTAGTACTCTCCCTTCTCCTTCTGCTCCCTATCCAGCTTACTGCCCGGCTTGTTGACCCTCGGCCTTCCCGTGTTGACATCCCTCCTGTACGTCAGACCCACCTGCTTGAGGAACATGTTCATCCCGTCTTCCTTGCTCAGCGGCTTGGTCGCTTCCCCGGAGACGCCCGGCTCTCCGGCGAAGACCATCAGCCTGTCGGAGACGATGTCGACCACCTGAAGGTCGTGGTCTATGACGATGGCGGCCTTCCCTCTCGCCTTCACCAACCTGCCGACTGCCCTTGCCACCACGAACCTGTCCTCGACGTCGAGGAAGGCTGACGGCTCGTCCAGGGCGTACACCTCCGCCTTCTGGGCCATCGTGGCCACTATCGCGACCTTCTGGAGTTCTCCGCCGCTCAGCTCCTTCATGTTCCTCGCCAACAGCTTCTCCATCTTCAGTGGGACGGCGAGGGCGTCTTGCAGGTCGGGCTCGCCGTACCTCGTCCCCAGGGTTCCCGTGAAGAACTCGTCGACTGTGCCCTCGAAGGTCGAGGTCAGATACTGCGGCTTGTAGGCGACTGTTGCGTCGACGGCGACCTTTCCCCTGGCAGGTTTCTCCTCGCCAGCGACCATCCTGAGGAACGTTGTCTTGCCAAGGGCGTTGGCGCCCACAACGCCGAGGATGGTGCCACGGTTTATCTCCCCTCCTTCGACCTTGAGCTTGAAGCTTTCGTAGGATTTCCTCAGGTCGGTGTACCTGGCCACGACCTCTTCGCTTTCGACGGTCTCACCGGCCGCCTTCTGTCCGAAGGAGACTGCGTGGTCCCTGAACCTGATGTTCTCCTGCGGGAGATAGCCGTCGAGGAGCGAGTTGATGCCGGTCCTAGAGGCGTAGAGCCCGGAGACGATGCCGTATGCCCCCGGTTCGCCGTAGATTATCTGGACATAGTTGGTAACGTAGTCGAGGAAGGCCATGTCGTGCTCTACGACTAGGACCGACTTGCCCGCTTGGGCTATGCTGCCGATCAGCTTGGAGACCGCGAGCCGTTGGTAGACGTCGTTGTAGGACGACGGCTCGTCGAAAAGATAGAGGTCGGCATCCTTGAGAGCCGTAGCCGCGACCGCGACCCTCTGCAGCTCCCCACCGCTCAGGTCCGGGATCTTCTTGTCTAGGGTCTCTTGGAGGTTGAGAGCCTCGACCACCTCGGCCATCGCCTTTCTTTCGTCCATCCGTCTGAGCAGGAGCTTTGTCTCCTTCTTCCACGCCTCCGGAAGCTTGTAGACCGCCTGCGGCTTCAGCGAGACCCTGAGCTCCCCGTCGGCGATCCTCTCGAAGTGTCCCTTCATCTCGCGCCCGCTCAAGTACGAGAGGAACCTGTCCCAGGTCGGCTCCTTCTCGTAATCACCCAGGTTCGGAACAAGTTGCCCAGCAAGTATCTTTAGGGCTGTAGACTTACCGATTCCATTTCGACCGACGAGGCCGACCACTTGCCCCTTCCTAACCACAGGTATCCTGAAAAGCCTGAAGGAGTTTACCCCGTACTGGTGGATTTTTTCCGTCTTGAGTTCCTCGCTCAGGTTCAGGATGTCAATAGCATCGAAGGGGCAGACCTTGGTGCAGATCCCGCAGCCGATGCAGAGTTCCTCGGAGATGAGCGCGATTCTGTTGCCCCCAAGCACGATGCATTCATCGCCGTTGATGTTGACCGGGCATTCCTTGATGCACTCCAGCCCGCACTTTTTCGACTGACAAAGATCCTCGTCCACGACTGCAATTCTGTGAACCATTATCGCGCCCTCAACGCCCGCTGAGTCTCTTCGGGATGGGGCAGAACAGACAGATGGCCGGATCGCCTTCAAGCTTCAGGCTCCCGACACTATGCCTCTGCCTCATGGACTCCCAAACTTCCCTTTCGCTGGCGACCCCTGCCAGGTGAATCGCTTCATGTTCCACGATGACCGGGAGGAGCCTGCACCTTGTGCAGATAGGCTTTACGAAGGCGAGGGGCGTCAGGCTGCTCACTATCATCGTCAGGCCTGTCGTCCCGACAAGCCAGAAGATCACAATGTACCCCAAGACTCCGATCTGCCCTCCTAGCAACCATCCAATGCCAAGGCTGGCGACAGCCAGGACGAACCCCAGAAGCAGACCCGACCTTCCTCCATGGAGCGAGACCCCACGCGTGCTCTTTGAGAAGGTCGGCACCAACAGTGACGGAATCAAAGCCTGAAGGAGCGGGGAGAGGGTAACCACCTTTGTCCTCCTGGCCATCAGCTCCCATCCAGCGCCCGCAACCGACAATTCTAGATTCAACCGCTCGGGTGTCTATTTATCCGTAAACGGGGCTTCTTCCTCGGGTGCCTCCACCGCGCTCAATCCGTGCGGTGTATCTCAGGAATGCGGATTACCGTTCGACTCTCTTCTGTGTCCTGCCTTGCCTTGCTGAGTGCCTTCTCGATTGACTTCTTGCCATCCTGCAATCCAAAGTGCCGAAGGAGAACAAGCTCTCCTTCTTCGAGACTCCCCTCTGTGAAGAGGACCTGTAGGATTATCCGTTCGACATTGCTCAGGTTCATCGATTCTA
>Ga0187885_10000332_pt1 | contig 57968 bp, 47 predicted proteins | sample June2016WEW_20_1_3_FD_132970 | JGI IMG/M metagenome (GOLD analysis project Ga0187885, IMG submission 132970) | Peatland microbial communities from SPRUCE experiment site at the Marcell Experimental Forest, Minnesota, USA - June2016WEW_20_100 | ecosystem: Environmental > Terrestrial > Soil >...
ATCGTCCTGGCCCAGACGATCATTCTCTACCGCGTGATAGGCGATCCGCACGATCTCAACGACACCGAGAGGGACCAGACCGTGGCCGCCCTCATCGACTACCTGTCCTTGAGCGATGAGGACGCGGCGCACGTCCGTGCTGCCATGGCTTCAGACTCGTACTACGTGGTGCTGGCGACCGGCGTCAGCTCCCAGGTAGTGCAGGAGATGCTCGCCCAGCAGGCGGTGGGCGGCCTTTTGGGCATCACCTTCGAAGAGCAGCCGGTGCGCGTTTATCCTCAGGCCGGCGGAGCGCCGAACACCTCGCTCGCCTCGCAGCTCCTCGGCTTCGTCAACGACGCGGGCGACGGTCAGTACGGGCTGGAGCAGGAGTACAACACCCTTCTCGCCGGACGCCCGGAGGTCGTGGAGATCGACCCGAATGTCCCGGGGCCGGCCGGCACGCGGATCGTGGACAAGGGGACACCCGGGGAAGATATCCGCACGACCATCGACGCCAGCCTCCAGCTTCAGCTCGAGAAGGAGGTCTTCGCGGCCTGGATAGCCGACAGGGCTAAGACCGTCTCTGCCGTGGTGATGGACCCGACCAGCGGCGCGGTCCTGGCCGAGGCGAGCTACCCGGCGTACGACGCCAACAACTTCGTCCAGACGGCCAACCAGGATCCCGAGCTCTTCCAGGATCCGGTCATCAGTGAAGACTACGAGCCCGGTTCCGTCTTCAAGATGCTCACCGCCTCGGCGGCCCTGGAGACGAAGACCACCAGCCTCTCGACCGAGATCGATGACTACGGCATTCTCAAGCTGCCCGGCGGCCAGGAAGTCGACGACGCCGACCGCAGGGCCATGGGCTGGATGACCTTCGCCGACATCGTGGCCTGGTCGCGCAACGTCGGCGCCTCGCAGGTCGCCTTCAGGCTGGGCAAGACCACGAGCGCCGCGTCCGAGGCGCTGTACCAGACCTGGGAGAGCTACGGCATCGGCCAGAAGACCGGTATCGATCTCGCCGGCGAAGCAGCCGGCATAGTCCGCAATCCGGCGCAGGACAGCTGGGCAAAGATCGACCTGGCCAACGCTTCGTTCGGCCAGGGTGTCGCCGTGACGCCGATCCAGGTCGTGCGCGCGTATGCGGCCATGGCCAACGGCGGCACCCTGGTCACGCCGCATGTGACCATCCCCGATACCACGGTAGGTGCGTCCGCGAGCGCCACGCCCGCGGCAACCCGCGTCATCAGCACGAGCCTGTCCAAGAGCCTGACCGGGCTCATGGAGCACGTCGTCACCGCCGTCCCGTCCTACGCGGAGCGCACCTACATTCCGGGGTACTACATCGGCGGCAAGACCGGCACGGCCCAGATCTGGGACCCGACCCTCAATGGCGGCAAGGGCGGCTGGAAGAAGGATGACTACAACTACAGCTTCTACGGCTGGGTCGGGCACAGCAAGCCCGACCTCATGATCGGCGCGGTGATCTTCGAAGGCACTCCCACCCTGATCAGGCAGGGCGTGCTGGACATGCCCGTCCAGTCCTACGAGCTGTTCCGTCGCATCGCCACGGACGCGGTGACGTGCGAACAGATCCCGCCGAATCCCAACGGGCCGCCTCCGCCGGGAAGCGGGAAGACGACGCCGGAGGGGTGATAGCGGTGTCCCGCACCGGCGGCTACCGGCTGTGCGACACTGACGAGGTGACCGACGCCCGCCTACCGGAGCCTCGGCTCGGCGCGGGGCCACTCACCCTGACTGCGACCGAGCTCGCCGCCGCGACAGGCGGCCGGCTGCTGCATATCTCCGAGCGACCGATCCGTGGCGGAGCCGTGGATTCGCGGCAGGTCCGGGCCGGCAACCTGTTCGTGGCCCTGGCCGGCGAGCGGACCGACGGCCATCGCTTCCTGTCCGACGCGGTCGCGGCCGGGGCCGCGGCCCTGATGGTGGCCGATTCTCCGGCGCTGGCTCCGGCCATCGAGGCCGCCGTCGAGGCGGCGGCCGAAGCGGGCGGGGTCAGCGTGGTGGCCGTCCCGGACACGCTCCTCGGTCTCCATGCGGCCGCCGCGGCCTGGCGTGGGCGCTTTTCGCCCCTCGTCGTCGGCGTCACCGGGAGCATCGCCAAGACCTCCACCAAGGAGGCCATCGCCGCCGTCTTGTCGGAGCGGTTCGTCACGCTGAAGAGCGAGGGCAACGCCAACAACGAGGTCGGCCTGCCGCTCACGGTGCTGAGAATGGGTCCGGAGCACCAGGCGGCCGTGCTGGAGATGGGCATGTATGTGGGCGGCGAGATCGCTCAGCTGGCCGCGATCGCCCGCCCCGCGATCGGGGTCGTGACGGCCGTCCTGGGGGTCCATCTGTCGCGCATCGGATCGATCGAGGCGGTGGAGCGGGCCAAGGGCGAGCTGGTGGAGGCGCTGCCCGCCGACGGGGTCGCGGTGCTCAACGCCGACGACCCGCGAGTCGTGCGGATGCGCCACCGAACCTCCGCCCGCCCGCTCACCTACGGGTTCGCACCCGGGGCGGACGTGTGCGCCAGCGACGTGGAATCCGCCGGGCTCGACGGCATGAGATTCACGCTCGTCGCGCCCTGGGGTCGGGCGCTCGTGTCCAGCCCGGCCCTCGGTCGCCATGGGGTTCACAACGGACTGGCCGCCGCGGCGGTGGCCCTGGCCGCGGGGTTGGACATGGACCTCATCGCCACGGGCCTCGGCCGTGGCTGGCAGGCGCCGCACCGGGACCAGATCGTGCACGCCGGCGCCGTGACGATCCTCGACGATTCATACAATGCCTCTCCAGCGTCGATGATCGCGGCGCTCGAGCTGCTGGCCACTCTCCCCGGCCGTCACGTGGCGGTCCTGGGCGAGATGCTGGAGCTCGGCGAGGCGCACGACCGGGGCCATCGCGAGGTGGGGGCGGCGGCCGCGGCTCTTGCGGAGATGGTTGTAGTCGTGGGCGACCGGGCGACCGGCATCGCGACCGGGGCAGCTTCGCTCGGCGAGGCGGTCCTGGCGGTGCCGGATCGCGAAGCGGCCCTCGCGGTCCTGCGCGACAGGCTGCGGCCGGGCGATGCGGTCCTGGTCAAGGCGTCGCGCGCTGCCGAGCTCGAGTGGCTGGTCGAATCGCTCGTTGGCGAACTCGGGGGCCGAGGAGCCGAGGAGGATGACCGTTGAACCTGCACGAGGTCGTGTTCATCCAGGGGCTGTTGCTGGCATTCGCCTGCGTCGTGATCCTGATGCCGCCGTACATCCGGCTGCTGCACTGGCTCGGCATGGGCAAGAAGATCCGGGAGGAAGGGCCGGACTCGCACCTGGTCAAGCAGGGCACGCCGACCATGGGTGGAGTCCTGATCGTGGCCGTCGTCCTCGCGATGGCCTACGTCTTCGACGCCATGGATGCCTCGACCTACTCGCCGCTCGTCGTCCTGGCACTGGTGGGCGCGCTCGGCGCGGTCGACGATTTCCTGAACGCCCGAACCGGCATCGGCATAAGAGGCCGCCACAAGATCGTCTGGCAGACGGTGGTGGCCATCGGCGTCGCCATCTACGTCCAGAACCACTTCGGCTTCAACGGCGTCCGGGTCCCGTTCGTCGGCGACGTCGAGTTCGCCTCGGTCATCCAGATCCCGTTCACCGACCGTGGCATCGAGGTGGGGGGATTCTTCTTCATCGTCGTGGCCGTGATCGCGATCGTCGGCGCCAGCAACGGCGTGAACCTGACCGATGGCCTGGACGGCCTCGCCGGCGGCACGCTCGTCTTCGCCTTCATCAGCTACCTGATCATCGCCATCCTCAACCAGCCCAAGCAGGACGATCTGGGCCTGGTCTGCGCCATCGTCGTCGGCGCAATCATCGGCTTCCTGTGGTTCAACGTGCACCCTGCCCAGGTCTTCATGGGCGACTCCGGCGCGCTCTCGCTCGGCGGCATGCTGGCCGTGATTGCCCTCATCACGGGCCAGATCATGATCCTGCCCTTGATCGGCCTGATCTTCGTGCTGGAGACCGCTTCCGACATCATCCAGGTCGGCAGCTACAAGCTCCGGCGCAAGCGCGTGTTCCGCATGGCTCCGCTCCACCACCACTTCGAGCTCGGCGGCTGGGACGAGGAGAAGGTGACGATGCGCTTCTGGATCGTCGGCGCACTGGCCGGGATGCTCGGGGTGACGCTGTTCGTCGCCTCGATCCCGAAGCCGAAGTAGGTCGCCATGGCGAGACGGGTCGTGGACCTCGACCGGCTGACCGCGGCGGGCGTCCGCGACGGCGAGCTCGACGGGCGCTCGATCACCGTGCTCGGCCTGGCTCGCAGCGGCATCGCCATGGCGCGGTTCTTCGCCGATGCCGGCGTGCGCGTGACGGCATACGACGGCAAGCCGGCGGCCGAATTGGGGCCCGCGCTGGAAGCGCTGGGCGGACGAAGGATCGAGCTGGCGCTCGGGCCCGAAGTCGAGCCGGCGAGCGCCTGGGCCTCCGCCGACCTCGTCGCCACGTCGCCGAGCATCAGCCCGGACTTTCCCACGACCGAACCCAGGCTGCGGGCGGCGCTGGCCGCCCTGGTGGCGGCTCAACGGGCCGATCCGCTGGCAGCGCCGGCTCTGGTCAGCGAGGCGGACCTGTTTCTGCGGATGTGCCCCTGTCCTACGGTCGGCGTCACCGGCACGAAGGGCAAGACCACGACCGCGTCCCTGGCCGCGGCGCTGCTGGCCACGGATGCCGACCACCCGGCGATTCTGGGCGGAAACATCGGGCTGCCGCTGATCGAGCGGCTGGCCGACCTTACGCCCCGGCATCGGGTCGTGATCGAGCTCTCGGAGCTGCAGCTGCCGACGCTGTCGCGAGGGACGACGGTAGCCGCCTACACGAACGTCACCTCGGATCACCTGGATCGGCACGGGTCGCTGACCGCGTATCGGGCCGTCAAGCGGCGGCTGGCCGAGCTGGTGGACCCGGCGGGGGCGCTGGTGCTCAACGCCGAGGACCCGGTCGTGGCCGCGTACGCGGATCTGCGAGTGGCTCCGGTCGTGACCTACAGGCGCGATCGGCCGCTGCCGGGTGGGCTCGGCATAGAGGACGGCTGGATCGTGGCCGCGGGCGTTCAACGGCTGGCCCCGGCCGGCGGCGCGGCGGCGGTGGGGTCGGGCGGCCGGATCATGCCGCTGGCGGAGCTCGCCATACCGGGTGCCCACAATGTCTCGAACGCGCTGGCCGCCATTGCGGTCGCGCTCCTGTTCGGCATTCCGGCCGCCGCGATCCGCCGCGCCGCCGCCGCCTTCGCGGGAGTGGAGCATCGCCTGGAACTGGTCGCAACCGTTGACGGCGTGCGCTTCATAAACGACTCGCAGGGGACGCAGCCGGACGCGGTCATTGCGGCGCTGCGAGCCTTTCCGCGGCCGCTCGTGCTGATCGCCGGCGGGCGCGACAAGGGCGTGGATCTCTCCGGACTGGGACCCGTCGCGGCGGAGCGAGCGGATGGCGCCGTCCTTATCGGCGAGTCCGGACCGGCCCTCGAAGCTCTCTTTCGCGAGAGCGGGGTGGCGCGAGTCGAACGGGTGGCCACTCTCGAGGCAGCGGTGAGTCGCGCCGACGCGCTGGCGCGAGAGGCGCTGGCGCGACAGGCGCTGGCGCGCGATGCGCTGGCGGCACCGGACGCCGGCGGCGCCCAAGCCGAGACCCCGGCTACGGTGCTGCTCAGCCCGGCGGCGGCCAGCTTCGACATGTTCGTGGACTACGCCGCGCGCGGCGTCGCATTCCGTGAAGCGGTTGCCGCACTGGCCAGCCGTCGGGCTCGAGGGCGATTCGATGAGTGACCAGGGGCCGGGCCGCAGGGGCGGTTACGCCGGCCGCACGTACGAGCAGGTCGAGCTCGAGCCGGTCAGCCGCGCCGGCGCCGGCCGCCGGCCGGATCGACCGGCCGCCGCAAGGCCGCTGCCCGTTCGCCCACCGGCCATCGGAGCCAAGGGCGGGCCCAAGCGCGAGCTCCACGACCCCGACTGGGTGATCGTCGTCGCCGTCGTTGCCCTGGGAGCGGTCGGGATCCTGATGGTGTATTCGGCCTCTGCCATCCCTTCGTACGCGGCCAGCCAGAACACTTTCGAGATGGTGGCGCCCCAGATCGGAGCTGGGCTTGCCGGGCTGGTGACCATGATCCTTCTGGCCCGCCTCGACTATCGCTACCTGCGCAAGGTCAGCCTGGTCCTGGCGATCGTGGCCCTGGTGCTGCTCGTCGCCGTCCTTATTCCGAGGATCGGCGTCTCCGCCAACGGGGCATCGCGCTGGATCAAGCTGGGCCCGCTCTTCGAGGTCCACCCCTCGGAGGTCGCCAAGCTGGCCATGGTCGTCTACCTCGCGCACTGGCTGGCTACGCGCGGCACGCAGATCAGGAGCTTCTTTCACGGCACGGTGCCGTTCTGGATCATCGTCGTGCCGTTCGTGGTGCTGGTCGCACGCGAGCCCGACCTGGGGACGACCGCCATCATCGTGCTCATAGCCCTGACTCTCTTCTTCGTGGCGGGCTGCAACCTCCTGCATCTCGGCATGGCGCTGGCCGGAGGTATGGCCGGCGGCGCGGCGCTGGTATTGGCCATCGGCACGTACCCGATGCAGCGGATCCAGGTCTTCCTCGACCCGTGGTCCGATCCCGCCGGCGCCGGCTACCACACGATCACGGCCCTGGAGGCGCTCGGGGCGGGCGGGATCCTGGGCACCGGACTCGGCAACGACAAGGTGCTCGTGCCCAACGACTTCAATGACTTCATCTTCTCGGTGATTGCCCAGGAGCTCGGCTTTGTCGGCGGCGTCGTCGTCATCTGCCTGTTCGTCGCTTTCGCCTGGGCCGGCATCCGGACAGCCCTGCGGGCCCCGGACACCTTCGGCGGGCTGCTGGCGGCCGGGATCACCGCCTGGATAGTGTTCCAGGCGTTCGTCAACATCTGCGTCGTGCTGGCCCTGGTGCCGGTGACCGGTATCACGTTGCCGTTCGTGTCCCAGGGAGGCTCATCGTTGGTCGTCAGCTTCGCGGCGGCGGGAATCCTGCTATCCGTCTCGCGTGAAACCGTAGAGCGAGGTTGGGTCAGTGCGTCTGTTGATCGCGGGCGGGGGTACGGGAGGACACATATACCCGGCTCTCGCCGTGGCACGATCGCTGCAGACTCGACCGGCGGCACCTGAGCTGGCCTGGGTCGGCGGCCACCGCGGCCTGGAGTCGCAGGTCGTTCCGGAGACGGGGATACCGTTCCGGCGACTGGCCCTGCGCTCGCTGCGGACCGTGGATGTCGACATTCATGCCGTGCTCGATCCGGTCCGGCTGTGTCTCTCCGTCCCCCAGGCCTTCGCGATGTTGATCGCGCGGCGACCCGCGGCGATCTTTGCGACCGGCGGCTACGTGGCGGTCCCCGTGCTCGTCGGCGCGTGGCTGCTGCGCATTCCGGTGGTCATGTGGGACGGCAACGTAGTGCCGGGCCGAAGCGTCCGCTGGACCGCCCGAATGGCCCGCTGTCTCACGGTCAGCTTCGAGGCCACGTGCCCGGCGCTGGGCGGCGGCAAGCCCTGCTTCGTCACCGGCACGCCGATACGAGACCCGGGCAGGATCGATCGCGCGGCGGCTCGGGCAGAGCTGGGCCTGGGCCCGAACGACCGGCTCCTGTTGGTCTTCGGCGGCTCGCAGGCGGTCCGGCGCTTCAACCTGGCCGTGGCCGAAGCCCTGCCCCGACTCGTCGAGAAGGTGAGCGTCGTGCACGTGACCGGCGACGCGGGGTTCGAGGCTGCGGTCGCTGCGCGGGGGGCGCTCCCGGCGAACCTGCGCGACCGGTACCGCCCAGAGCCTTTCCTGCGCCAGGAGATGGGCGCCGCCCTGGCCGCGGCCGACATGGTGGTGGGCCGGGCCGGATCCTCCACGCTGGCCGAGGTCGCGGCCTTCGGACTGCCCATGGTCGTGGTCCCGTACCCCCACGCGGCCGGGCACCAGCGACGCAACGCGGAGGAAATGGTCCTCGCGGGAGCGGCGCGATTGATCGAAGACGAAGCCTTCGACGCGAAGACGCTGCTGGCGGCCGCCGCCATCCTCGACGACCAGGCGCAGGCTGCCGCCATGGCGGCAGCCGCCCGCTCGCTGGCGCGGCCCGGCGCCGCAGAGGCCGTGGCGGAGCTGCTGCTGGCGGCCGCGGAACGGCGCCCCTTCCCGACGGCGGAGGCGATCGACGCAATCTCGCGGAGGGCGGGCTCGTGACCGCCACTCGCGCCACTCGCGCCACTCGCGCCGCTCGCGTGGCGGACGCCGCCGCGGGCGCCTGGGCCAGCGTCGCCTCCGAGATCGCCCGGACCACCGGCGTCAGGCCGCGCTGCGACGTGCCGCTCGCGCCGCTCACGACGATGCGCGTCGGTGGCCCGGCCGATCTTCTCGCGATCGCCCACGACGCCGCGCAGCTCCGCGCCCTCGTCGGTTTCGCCCGCGCGGCCGGGCTCCCTCACGTCGTCATCGGTCGCGGCAGCAACCTCGTGGTCAGCGACGCCGGCATCCGCGGCCTCGTGATTCTCTGCCGCGCGGAGGGCTGGCGCATCGAGGGGCGCAGGCTCGTCGCCGAAGCGGGGCTTCCGCTGGCCCGCGCCGCCACGCTGGCGCAGAAGGCCGGCCTGGCCGGACTCGAGTTCGGCCTTGCCATCCCCGGAACCGTGGGTGGGGCCGTGTGGGCCAACGCCGGCGCTCACGGGTCGGACATGGCCGCCATCCTGGAGTCGGCCCGGATCCTGCGTGCCGACGGCACGGAGGCGGACGAGTCCGCGACGGGACTCCGGCTGGCCTATCGCGAGAGCCGCCTCAAGCATCCGGCGGAGCAGGGGAGCGGCGCCGCCCCGGACGTCGTGCTGGAGGTCGCCTTTCTCCTGACACCGGCCGATCCCGCCGCCATGAAGACCCGCCTGGACGAGATTCGCCACTGGCGCCGGGAGCATCAGCCGCTCAACCGGCCGAGCGCCGGCAGCGTCTTCCGCAACCCACCGGGAGATTCGGCCGGCCGCCTGATCGACGCGGCGCGTCTCAAGGGCACTCGGGTCGGTGGCGCCGTGATCAGCGACAGGCAGGCCAACTTCATCGTCAACGACGGGCAGGCAACGGCCGCCGACATCCGGCGCCTGGCCGAGATCGCCCGGGCGGAGGTGGCGCGCAGGTTCGGCGTCGAGCTGGTATACGAGGTTCAGTTCCTGGGGGATTGGTCCGACTGGGGCCAGGAGGCGAGATGAACGGCGACAAGGCCGACCCGAAGACCCGCGTGACCGAACGCCGCATGGAGGGCAAGGCAGTGGTGGTGCTGCTCGGCGGACCTTCGGCCGAGCACGACGTCTCGGTCGTCTCGGGCTGGGCGATCGCCGATTCCCTGGCTGCCTCCGGATTCGCCGTCGAGCGCTACTTCATCGACCTGTCAGGCCGGTGGTGGCAGGTTCCGGCCACCGCGGCGTCGGGCCGTCCTCGGCCCGGCGCCTTCGACGACCCGGCGGTCCTCGGTGCCCACGGGCCATGGCAGCCCGGTGCGGCTCTCGACCGCCTCGCCTCGCGGCCCGTGGCCCCAATCGTCTTCCCGGCCCTGCATGGGCCGTTCGGCGAGGATGGCACGGTCCAGGCGCTGCTCGAGGCGTACGACCTCCCGTACACGGGTGCGGGTGTGGCCGCCTCGGCGGTTGGGATGGACAAGGCTCTCTACAAGCGTCTCGTGCGCGGGCTGGGCATGCCCGTGGTCGAGTGGCTCGAGGTCACGGTCGCGCGCTGGGCGAGCGACCGCCAGACGGTTCTCGACGAGGTCGCGGCTTTCTCCGAACGCTGCCACGAGCGGCGGCTGATGGTCAAGCCGGCCCGTCTCGGATCGTCGGTGGGAATGTCGATCGCGCACACGCCGGCGGAGCGCGGGCGGGCCCTGGATGAGGCCTTCCGGTTCGACGGCCTGGCGATCGTGGAGCGCTACCTCGACCACCCGCGCGAGCTCGAGGTCGCCGTCGTGGGCAACGAGCCGGACGGCCTGGAGGCCTATGGGCCGGGCGAGATCTTCCCGGGTCGCGAGTTCTACGACTACGTCGCCAAGTACACCGACGGGGTCTCCCACGAGAATCCGAAGGCGGAGGTCGGGGAGGCTCTGGGCAATCGAATCCGCGGGCTCGCGCTCGACGCCTACAGGGCGATCGGCTGCGAAGGCTTCGCCCGGGTGGACTTCCTCCTGGACGGCGATACGCTCTACCTCAACGAGATCAACACCATTCCCGGCTTCACGCCGATCAGCCTCTTCCCCCAGATGGCGGCCACCGGGCTGGGCAGCTTCGGGGCCGTCTGCCGCCGCATCGTGGAGCTGGCCGAGGAGCGGCAGGCAGCCCGCGTCCGGCGCCGCCTGACGACGGCGGACCTGCCGCGCTGAGCCGATGAGCCGCCGAGCGTGGGACCGCTGCCGATGAGGCCGGATCTGCCGCTCCGACGCCCCGGGATGCAGGTCCGTCGCAAGCCGATTCGGCGCGCCTCTCCGCGGCTGCGCCTGGCTCAGATGTACGGCCTGGTGCTCATGTTCCTGTCCCTGGTGACGGTCATCGCCCTGGGCGACTCGCCCGCCTTCGCGGCGCGGCACCTCGTGGTGAACGGCGCGCGATTCACCGGCGAGGCCGTGGTCAGCGAGATCGTCGGCATGGACGGTTCGCCGAACCTCTTCCGCCTGCGCACCGATCGCGTTGCCGAGGCTCTCGTGGAGCTGCCCGCGGTCGAGTCCGCGAGCGTGGAAGTTCGACTGCCGGGCACCGTCGTGGTGACGGTCGTCGAGCGCCAGCCCAAGCTCATCTGGGTGATCGGCGCGCGGCGGTATGTCGTGGATGACACGGGGCTCCTCTTCGGCGAGGTGGATGCGGCCGGAAACCCCATTGGTCTGCCCGCCGACTTCGGCGCCGGCTCGACCGCCTCCGCCAGCCCGGCCCCCTCGGCCCCAGAAACCCCCAGCGCAACCCCCAGCGCAACCCCCGGCGCCGGCCCGGCCCGGGCCTCCACCGCTGCCTTCGCCGCTGACCCGCCCCAGGGCTACCTTGCGCAGCCGGCCCTGGCCGCCGCCAAACCCACGCCCAAGGCCACTCTCAAACCCACGCCCAAGGCCACTCCCAAACCCGCGCCCAAGGCAACTCCCTCGCCCACGCCGCAGCCGAGCCCCACGACCACTCTGCCGCCGCCTCCCTCGCTGTTGCCCGTTCCCACGCCCGATTCCGCGGCTACATCCGGACCCGAGGTGGTGCATCTGCCGGTCGTCTACGACCGCCGCGCCGAAGATGCCGGTCTGACTCTCGGTGACGTCGTCGATCCGATCGCGCTCGATGCCGGTTATCGCCTGGCCAGCCTGACTCCCGCCGACGTCGGCAGCCAGGCAGCCAGCCTGGCCGTCGTGCTCGACGACCAGTACGGGTTCATGCTCAGTTCCGGTCCGAACGGCTGGGTGGCCGAGTTCGGCTTCTACACGGAGACGCTGCGCAAAGACACGGTCATACCGGAGCAGGTCCGCGATCTGCGGTCGTTGCTGCTCGACAAGGGCGAGGACCACGTCGCCTGGGTCTGGCTGGTGGCGGATATCGCCGGCAACGGCCTCAACACCTACATCCCCAGATGAACGGCGATGTTCGATTAGTGCCGCCGGACGCGGCCGGATCGGTCAAACTTAGGAGGACGGAGCGAGGACACTAGACCGAGGACGGAGCGAGTGGAACGCGAAGCGGTACTGGTTGGCATCGACGTCGGCACGAGCAAAGTCTGCGCGCTCATCGGTGAGGTGGGCCGCGATGGCGGCCTGACCATCGTCGGCAAAGGCGTCGTCCCGTCGGCCGGCCTGAAGAAGGCGGTCGTCGTCAACATCGAGCAGACGGTCCGGTCCATCACCGGCGCCGTCGAGCACTCCGAGCGATCTTCCGGCTACCAGATCGACCGTGCCTTCGTTGGCGTCGGAGGCCAGCATGTCGAGAGCCAGAACTCACGCGGGGCGGTCGCCGTCAGCGGCCACAGCCGCGAGGTGACGCGTGAGGACATCAACCGCGCCACGGAAGTCGCTCGGGCGGTCACGATCCCGTCCAACCGCGAGGTCCTGCACGTCCTGCCGCGCGGCTTCATCGTGGACGGCCAGGAAGGCGTCAAAGACCCGCTCGGGATGAGCGCCATCCGCCTGGAGATCGAAACCCACATCGTCACCGCGTCGGCCACGGCAGTCCGAAACCTGGCCAAGTGCGTGCAGTCTGCCAACGTCAGGATCGACGAGCTGGTCGCAGCCTCGCTCGCCTCGGCGGAAACCGTCCTGTCCGACACCGAGCGAGAGCTCGGCGTTGCCGTGGTGGACATCGGCGCCGGTACGATCGACCTGGCCCTGTTCATCGACGGCCAGGCCTACAAGACCGCGGTCCTGCCGGTCGGCGGCAACAACGTCACCAACGACGTGGCCATCGGCCTCAAGACGAGCCTTCAGGTGGCCGACGAGCTCAAGATCCAGCACGGCAGCTGCGACCTCACCACCATCGCCCCGGACGAGATGATCAGCGTTGCGATGCTGGGCGAGCCGGCCGGCCGATCGATTCACCGGATTGAGATGTGCCAGATCATCGAAGCCCGGATGCGCGAGACCTTCGAGCTGCTGCGGGCCGAGATCCGCATGGCCGGCGAGGGCATGCTTCCCGCCGGCGTGGTCCTGACCGGCGGCGCGGCCCAGCTCGCCGGCGCGGCCGCGCTAGGTCGCGAGGTTCTCGACATGCCGGTCAGAGTCGCCGGACCGATGGATGTGGGCGGGCTGACGGACAACATCCTCAATCCGGCCTACAGCACCGCCATCGGCCTGCTCCTGTGGGGCGCGAAAGGTCTCGATGGGGCCGACGGCTCGCGCTTTGAGTCGGCGCCGGCCGGTGGGGCGGTCGGCCGGTTCCGCGACGCGCTGCGCCACCTGTTCCCGTAGATCGAGGGGCGCACTTGAAGACGGCCGAACTGACGGTCCAGACCGGACGCCACCGCGGACTGCACGACCTGACCGCTGCCTGCGAGCGGTTCGTCGCCGGCGAGGGCGACGGGCTGCTCGTGGTCTTCGTGCCGCACGCCACCGCCGGTCTGGTGGTGATGGAGCTTGGCGCTGGCTCGGACGTGGACCTGATGGCGGCCCTGGACCGGCTGCTGCCGCGTGGCGCCGGCTGGGTCCACCAGCACGGCGCGCCGGGTCATGGCGCCGATCACGTGCTGCCGCTGCTGGCGCCGCCGTCGCTGACGGTGCCCGTCGTCGGCGGTCGGCTGACGCTCGGCACGTGGCAGTCGATCGCTCTCCTGGACCCCAATTCCGACAACGCCGAGAGGACCGTCCGGCTGACCTTCATGCCCGCCTGAAACCGCCCTTTCGGGCGGCCGGGGACGGTGGCCCCCGGCCATTCCGTCAGTGGTTCCGAAGTTCGCACGCCTGTTCTCAACCCACGCTCAGACATCGCGTTTCAGTGTGCGGTTGACAGGGCAAACGCGCCGGGTTCGGCGTATACTGATCGGCATCCGAGCCGACCCTGTGCCACGCTTCACCTCTACTAATCTCGGGCGGCCGGACCGAACGACAGGCATCTGCCGGAGAGCCACCGGAGGATAGGAAATGCCGCTACGGTCCGATTCCGAGAACTTCGCGCTGATTCGTGTCATTGGTGTCGGTGGCGGCGGGTGCAACGCCGTTAACCGGATGATTCGCGCCGAGATGATGGGCGTGGAGTTCATTGCCCTGAACACCGATGCCCAGGCCCTTCTTCAGTCGGACGCGCCCCACAAGATTCGAATCGGCGACAAGATCACTCGCGGTCTTGGCGCGGGCGGCGACGCCGCTCTCGGCCAGAAAGCGGCCGAGGAAGACGCGGAGAAGATCACCGAAGCGCTGCGCGATTCGGACATGGTGTTCATCACGGCCGGACTGGGCGGCGGCACCGGCTCTGGCGCAGCCCCGATCGTGGCCGAGATCGCCAAGGACCTGGGTGCGCTGACGATCGGCGTGGTGACCAAGCCCTTCGCCTTCGAGGGCGTCCGCCGCAAGCTGGTGGCGGAGCGATCGGCCGAGGACCTCAAGACCAAGGTAGACACGCTGATCACGATCCCCAACGACCGGCTGCGCGACGTCGTCCAGAAGAACACCTCCCTGGTCGAGGCCTTCCGTTTCGTGGACGACATCCTGCGGCAGGGCGTGCAGGGGATCAGCGACATCATCACCGTGCCGGGCCTGATCAACCTGGATTTCGCGGATGTCAGAACGATCATGAAGGATGCCGGCTCGGCTCTGATGGGCATCGGGCGGGCCACGGGCGACAACCGCGCCCTGGACGCGACCCGACAGGCGATCGCCAGCCCGCTCCTGGAGGTCAACATCAACGGCGCCCAGGGCATCCTGTTCAACGTGACCGGCTCGTCGAACCTGAGCCTCTTCGAGGTGACTGAGGCCGCCGAGGAGATCCGTTCCGTGGCGGATCCGGAGGCGAACATCATCTTCGGCACGAGCTTCGACGACCGCCTCGGCGACGAGGTCATGATCACCGTCATCGCCACCGGCTTCGACGCCACCCGCAAGCGGGAGTCGTCGCGGCGCGAGGCGGCCGCGGCCGCGCCCGGCGCGAGCTACTCGCAGCGCTTCGACACCGCGGACTTCCTGGCCGAGCTGGAGCGCCAGCGCATGCACTCGGCGGAAGCGGTGCCGGTCCACGCCCGCGGCGCGGGTACCTACGGCTCCACGGGTGCCCTCGACCGAGCAGCCGTGCCGGTGCCGATCCAGACATCGTCCGTTCGGCGACCGCAGATCGATCGGCCGCGGCCCACCTACGACGACACGGATCTCGAGATCCCGAGCTTCCTGCGGCGCCCTCAGCAGGAAGAGAAGGGGTAACCCTCCGCCGCCTTGGCCGGCCCTGATCCGAAGCCAGCAGCCGAGTTCGCCGCGGCGCGTTTCCGCGTCCTGTCGGCCATCGCCGATGCGTGCCGGCGTGCCGGCCGCGATCCGGCGGGAGTCCAGCTGGTTGCCGTCTCCAAGACCGTTCCGGTCGCACGGCTGGAGGCGGCGATCGCGGCCGGGCTGACCGTGCTGGGCGAGAACCGCGTCCAGGAGGCCGAGTCGAAGGCACGCCTGCTGGCCGGCGCGAGCTGGCATCTGATTGGGCCGCTGCAATCGAACAAGGCGCGTCGGGCGGTCGAGCTGTTCGAGGTCATCGAATCGGTCGACTCGCTCGACCTGGCGCGCCGGCTCGACCGGCTGGCAGGCGAGCTCGGGCGGGCGCCACTCGACGTCTTCCTGCAGGTGAACGTCGATCGCGACGAGGCCAAGGCCGGCTTTTCGCCCGAAACCCTGGAGGCGGAGCTGGCCGATCTGGCGGCGCTGCCGAACCTGCGCCTGCTGGGCCTGATGACCGTGGGGCGGCTGGTCGGGTCGGCCGAGGAGGCGCGGCCCACGTTCGGGCGGCTGCGCGAGCTGTCCGAACGGCTGCACGGCGCGGTGCCCGGGCTGGGCGCGGGGCTTTCGATGGGCATGACGGACGACTATCCGGTGGCGGTCGAGGAAGGGGCCACGGTCGTTCGCGTCGGTCGAGCGCTCTTTGGGGCGAGGTAGGTCGGGTAGGGGATGGCGCCAACCATTCGCGCCGGCGGACGGAATGCGCAGCCCGTCCCGGTGGCGGGTTTCGACAGTGCGACGATAATCGTTCGGTGATGGAATCCGCCTACCGCTTCGCCGACCGCACGCGTCGCTCCGAGGTGCGTTTCGCCGTGCGCCTCACGCCCCGCGCCGGGGTCGATCGGGTGGACGGTGTCAGCGACGAGGGCGTGCTGCAGGCACGGGTCGCGGCGCCCCCCGTCGGCGGCGCCGCGAACTCGGCCATGATTCGGCTGCTGGCCGACGATCTGGCCGTGCCGCGCAGTGCCGTCCGCCTGGTCGCGGGCGCCACCGGCCGCCACAAGCTGGTCGTGGTCGAAGGCGTCTCGCCCGAGGACGTCGCCGCGCGCTGGCCCGGCCTCAAGCTGTAGCTGCCGGGCCGAGGAGTGGCGCTCGGGCAGGGCCCGGCGTTCGGGCGGGGGAGCTGCGTTCGGCCGTCGCCTTCGATTGCCCTGCCGCTATAATCGGCCTCCGTCGGCGCCCCGGCGCCCGTTCTCGTGGGCGATTAGCTCAGCTGGTTAGAGCGCGCGGTTCACATCCGCGAGGTCACTGGTTCGAGTCCAGTATCGCCCACCAAATCCTCCAGTATGCGAACCTCTGATACCGGCACCCGATAGGTAGGCCGGATATCCCCAGGCGATACCGTCCTGATCTCCTTGTCTACATGAACCTCCACATTGCGGCAGCAGGTTGCGCGCCGACGGGGACCGCCTCCCGGATTTCTGCCGTCAGGCCCCCTACCCGGACATCCACCCTCAGGATCTCCCGGAGGTCTCCCGATTGGAGCGGCGAAAAGAGCGGAAACTCGTATCCCGGGTCCACAAGAGTCACGAGCCACAGTGATCTGCCGGGCGCCAGGTGGACCGCACCCTCCCAGCCTAGACTGGCCACCTTTCCTGCGTCTACGATGCTCGAAGCGTCGATGTCCTGCCAGCCCGTAAAGAACGCGGCGGTCGGCCGGTGCCAGTCGTACAACTCCACTCCGAGCCGCTGCGCCTCGCCGCTTGCGACGAGGTAGTACTCAAGCGGAAAGAAGGTCTGGGCATTGAGAGTGATGACCACGTCGCCCGGACGGACACGGTCGGCCAGTTCCTGCACGACTTGACGCCCTGGCTCGACGGATTTCGCCCGAGAGGTTGCGACAACCTGCGCGGTTCCGATTGCCATCGCGCCAACGACGAGCAGGGCTAAGAGTGCCGCGAGTAGCCCACCGGGCAGGCGGGTTACGACGAGTCGCGGCTTCGTGTGCCGGGCAATCACCACGACTCCTACGCCGATCGCGACGGCCAACGGCGGCAGGGCGCTGCCAAAGTATCGAGGGTCGTAGATTGAGTTGAACTGCGAATATGCCCATACGGCCGGCACGAGGCTCGCGCCGAACACCACAGCCAGCGACAGCAAGCGACTGTTCTGAGGGTCTCGGTCGGGCTGCAGATCGGCGTCGCCGGTGGCCGTACTCGCCGGACGCCGGTCGCGCCATAACGCGCCAAGCCCCAGCAAAGCGCAGGCGCCTGCCACCACCACGGCGAGAGCCCACACTCCCCCCTGATCGCCGAGGAACCACGCCCCTAGAGTGGCCGCCAGGGACCCGATATCGGGTCGAGGGGTCCAGAAGGCCTGCCCGTTCGCGGCCACCGAGAGGAGATTCGGCAGCCACGGCGTGAGGCTGAGTGCCCCAATCAGAACGCAAACCGTTGCGGTCGCAGCGACGCGGATCCGGAGCCACAGGAGCGCGATCAGAGCAAAGGCAAGTTGGAGTCCGGCGGTCGGTATTCCGAGCGACAGCGTCCAGACCTCGCCCGCGACCAGAAGGAAAAGCCCAACTGCCACGGCGCGACGACGCCACGGGAGCCAGCCCCGCCCCCTGGCTACGAGGAGCCAGAGGAGCCACCAGCCGGTGGTCGCGAAGAAGGTTTCGAGGCTGTACATGCGAGTGTCTCTGGAGCTGATAACCAGCGCCGGGGAGAGCGCGACCAGCGCTGCGGCTATCAGAGCGGATGTGCTGCCCACCGCGTCACGTGCCCATCGCCAGGTGACAACCACAGTCCCAATGCCGACGACAACAGAGAGCGATCGGAGCGCCGCCTCGGAGTCACCGAGGAGCGTCATCCAGCCCTTCAGCAACAGCACATACAACGGCGGGAATGTCTCGTGGGAGGACTGCCCGAGCAAACCGCCAAGCGGTTGGCTCGCCAGATACCAGGACGCCGCTTCGTCGCGGACAAGCTGAGGATCCCCTAAGAACGCCGTTCGGACTACGACGCCCAGCGCGACGATCGCAGCGAAGGGCATCGCTTCAAGGAGGCGACGAATCGCAACCTCGCGAGTCAGACTGAAATCCGACAGGAACCGGTGCCCTCTCAGGGGTCTGCCCTCCTGGACGGACGGCGCCGCGATTGGCGCTGGGCCTTTGACCGGCTGCGCCGCACGCCGCCGGAGAGCGAAGTGCGGTCCTCCAAAGGTCGATGCACCTTAGCAGACCTCGTCAGCGCGGGGGGAAGTGCGTTGACCAACGCGGGTGTCCAGCAGAGTCTGGCAGGATGGGTTGTCTAGTCTCGACCAGACTGGGTTCGCCGAAACCGAGCGGCAACCGCCGGCGACTGCCGGATCGATCCAACCGCCCGGTTCGCATACTGACCAGTCTCCTCCACCATTCCCCCTCAGGCCATGGTCTCGCAGACAGCACACCGCCTCCGCTCTGAGTAGTATTACTCACGATGTTGAGTAACTCGTCGGGACCCAGATTCGAGCGCCGGGCCGGAGCCGAACTGGAAGTCCGACTGCGAGAGCCACGGCGCTTCATTCAGGTCGTAGCCGGGCCGCGCCAGGTTGGCAAGACGACGCTCGTAAGCCAGGTGATCGAGCGGCTAGACGTGCCTGTGCGCTACGCGAGCGCAGACGAGCCCACACTCAGAGGCTCCGAGTGGATAGCCCAGCAGTGGGACGCGGCCCGCCTGGAGGCCGGAGATGGACCGGCCGTCCTCGCGCTCGACGAGGTCCAGAAGATCCCCGGCTGGTCGGAGACGGTGAAGCGTCTGTGGGACGAGGACTCGCGCTTTCGGCGCAAGCTCCAAGTCGTCCTTCTGGGCTCAGCGCCGCTGCTCGTCGAGCGCGGATTGTCCGAGAGCCTGACCGGCCGCTTCGAAATCCTCCATTTGTCGCACTGGTCGTTCGATGAGATGGCCGCTGCGTTCGGCTTCTCGCTGGATCAGTACCTCTACTTCGGCGGCTATCCGGGCGGGGCGCCGCTCGCCGCAGACCCTGGACGCTGGGCCCGGTACGTCCTGGACGCGCTTATCGAAACCACGATCTCGCGCGACGTGCTGCTGCTGACGCGGGTGGACAAGCCGGCGCTCATGAGGCGAGTGTTCGAACTGGGTTGCCGCTACTCGGGACAGGTGCTCTCGTACACGAAGATGCTTGGCCAGCTCCAGGATGCCGGCAACGCCACGACGCTGGCGCACTACCTCGAGCTGCTGGCGAGTGCCGGTCTGATCGTGGGCCTCCCCAAGTTCGCCGGCCAGGCGGTGCGGCAGCGCGGGTCCAGCCCCAAGCTCCAGGTGCTCAACACGGCATTGCTCGCGGCGACGAGCGGGCTCGGGTTCGACGAAGCGCGGGCCGACCGGGCCTTCTGGGGCCGGCTTGTGGAGTCTGCCGCTGGCGCCCATCTGGCCAATGCGGCGGAGGGGGGCAGGTTCAAGCTCTTCTACTGGCGCGAACGCAACCGCGAGGTTGACTTCGTGGCTCGCTCCGGGCAGCTGACAACGGCGATAGAGGTGAAGAGCGGGCGTTCGCGCGACGCGCTGCCGGGCATGGAAGCATTCGCCATCGCCTTCAAGCCCGGCCGTACCCTTCTGGTCGGCGGCGAGGGCATACCCCTGGAGGACTTCCTGTCGAAGCCAGCGACTCAGTGGGTGTGCGCCTGAGACCTATGCCCAATGGCCAGCGAGCACCGGACCGTTCCGGCGGGGCGGTTTGCCGTCTGTCGGACGAGGACCATCAGGTTGTCCAGCAATACACGACGACATCAAGAGCTACGCTTACCCGGGCGACACGGATATCAAGACCTTCTCGCCGTCGATCGTCGCGAGGCAGTAAGTCGGAAGATCATCCGGGCCGGGGGGCGGCCCGAACTGGCAGCGCAAGGATGAACGACCGGATGGAACGGCAGCTTCTCTCAGGCGACGAGGCGGTCGCGCTGGCGGCGCGCGACGCCGGCGTCGCCCTTGGCACCGGCTATCCCGGCACCCCTTCCACCGAGATCCTCGAGGCCTTCTCGGAACTGGGCGGTCGGGCCCAGTGGGCGCCCAACGAGAAGGTGGCGCTGGAGGTCGGCCTTGGGGCCGCCTTCGGCAACGCCCGGACCCTGGTCACCATGAAGCACGTCGGCCTGAACGTGGCGGCCGACCCGCTCTTCACGGCCGCCTACACCGGCGTCTCCGGAGCCCTGATCGTCGTCAGCGCGGACGACCCCGGTATGTCCTCCTCGCAGAACGAGCAGGACAATCGCCGCTACGCAGTCGCGGCCGGGCTGCCGGCGATCGAACCGTCCGACTCCCAGGAGGCCTACGACTTCTTCTTCGCCGCCATCGAGATCTCGGAGCGCTGGCACCTGCCGGTGCTCTTCCGGATGACGACCCGCGTCTGCCACTCGAAATCGATCGTCGTGGCGCGCGATGCCGCCGGCCGGGAGCCGGCCCGAACGACCCATTTCGAGCACGACATCGCTGGCAGGGTCATGATCCCGGCCTACGCCAGGCCGGCCCACCGCCGCCTGCGGGCCCAGCTGGCCGAGATCGCGGCCTGGGGCGAAGATGGCGCCTGGAGGGCCGCGCCCGGGGCCGCCCCGCTCAACCGCCTCGAGCCCGGCGACGGAAGGCTCGGCATCGTCACCAGCGGCGTATCGTACCTGCACGCGGTTGAAGCCGCGCCCGGCGCCGGCTTCCTGAAGATCGGGCTCGTGAACCCGCTGCCGATCGAGCGTGTCCGCGCCTTCGCCGCCTCGGTCGAACGCTGCGTCGTGGTGGAGGAGGGCGATCCGCTCATCGCCGACTCGCTGCGCGCCGCCGGGATCGCCGTCGAGTCGAAGGCCGAGATGTACCGCTTCGGCGAGCTGGACGTGCCGCGCGTGCGCCGCATCCTCGCCGGCGACGTCAGCCCCGAACCTGCCCCACCCCGCGGCAAGCCGCCGGAGCTGTGCCCGGCCTGCCCGTACCACACCGTCTACGGCACGCTGGCGAAGCACGACTGCATCGTGGCCGGCGACATCGGCTGCTACACGCTGGGCGTTCTGCCCCCCTACAACGCGATGGACTCGTGCGTGGCCATGGGCGCCTCAATCGGCGTCGGCCTGGGGCTGCGCCACGTCCTGCCGCCAGAGGAGGCCCGGCGCGTAGTGTCGATCATCGGCGACTCCACGTTCGTCCACTCCGGCATCGGCGGCCTGGTGGAGATGGCCTACAACCCGCCAGCCACCGGCCACGTGGTCGTGGTGCTCGACAACGGCACCACGGCCATGACCGGCCAGCAGGAGCACCCGGCGACCGGCCGGAGGCTCGACCACGGCCCCACCAACAAGCTCTCCATCGAAGGCATCGCCAGCGCCATAGGCATCGGCAGCGTCACCGTCATTGATCCCTACGCCGATCCGGAAGGCTTCGAGCGGCTGTTGCTCGAACGCCTGGCGGCGTCCGACCTTTCGGTCATCGTCGCCCGCCGGCCGTGCATCCTGGCGGCGGCCGACATTCGAAGGTGGGAGAAGCAGGCGGCCGAGCTTCGAGCCAGGGCTTCCGCTCAGGCGGCCTTCGACCTGCCGGGTGGCGACGAATGAGCGCGCCCGGAGCTTCCCGGGTCACCAACGTGGTCATCGCCGGCCTCGGCGGCCAGGGCGTCATCAAGGCCTCTGACATCCTCGCCGACGCCGCCCTTCGGGCCGGCCTGGACGTCAAAAAGGCCGAGGTCCACGGCATGAGCCAGCGCGGCGGCTCGGTGAGCTCCGACGTTCGGTTCGGGCGGAAGGTTCTCTCGCCCATGGTGCCGCAGGGCGAAGCGGACTTCCTGCTGGTCTTGGAGCCATCCGAGGTCGAGGTGACCCGTCCGCTCCTCCGGCCCGGCGGCGTGCTGCTCGACCCGGGTCTCGTCCCTGGCGCCGACCTGCCCAACAAGCGAAGCCTGAACGTCGCCCTGCTCGGCGCCCTCAGTCAGTACCTGGACCTCCCGCCGGACGCGCTCCCGGAGGCCGTTCGCGCCGCTCTGCCGGAGCGCCTCCACCGCGTCAACGAGCAGGCCTTCGCGCTGGGCCAGAAACTCGCCGCGCGGCAGGGCACAATCCGCTAGGCGGGAACCTGTCCGTCAGGGCCACCCGCCGGGGCCGATGCCCCGCCGTCAGAGGAGGCCGCGGTGAGCGCCTGGAATGATCCGCCGGGTGGATTCCACCCGGTCAGCATGCCCGACTACCTGCCGCGCCGGCAGCTGGCGGCGATCCAGCTGCAGCGGTTGCAGTCGGTGGTCACGCGCGCGTACGTGCGCGTGCCTCTCTTTCGGTCGCGGATGGAGGAGCGCAACCTCTCGCCCTCCGCGGTCGGTTCGCTGGCCGACCTCGCCAGGCTGCCGTTCACGGTCAAGACCGACCTGCGCGACACGTACCCGTTCGGGCTCTTCGCCAGCCCGATGGAGGAGATCGTCCGCCTCCATGCCAGCTCGGGCACGACCGGCAAGCCAATCGTCGTCGCCTACACCCAGGCCGACCTCGACGTCTGGAGCGAGGTCATGGTCCGCAGCTTCGCGGCCTGTGGGCTCCACCGCGGCGACGTGGTCCAGAACGCCTACGGCTACGGGCTCTTCACCGGTGGTCTCGGCGCGCACTACGGCGCCGAGGCGCTGGGCGCGACGGTCATCCCGATCAGCGGCGGCAACACCGAGCGCCAGCTGATGGTCATGGCGGACTTCGGCGTCACGGCCATCTGCTGCACGCCGAGCTACTTCCTGCACCTGCTCGAGTCGGCCAGGGACATGAAGATCGACCTCTCCAGGCTGAGAGTCGGTGTCTTCGGCGCCGAGCCGTGGAGCGACTCGATGCGCGAGCGCATCCAGGCCGACAGCGGCATCCGCGCTCACGACATCTACGGCCTGTCCGAGATCATCGGCCCCGGCGTGGCCGTCGAATGCCTCCACCAGCACGGGCTCCACGTCTTCGAAGACCACTTCTACCCCGAGATCGTCGATCCGGAGACAGGCGAGGTCCTCCCGGACGGTGCCGAGGGCGAGCTGGTCCTGACCACGCTGTCCAAGCAGGCGATGCCGATGATCCGCTATAGAACGCGCGACGTGACGGCGATCATGGCCGAGCCGTGCGAATGCGGACGCACCATCCGCCGCATCCGCCGCATCGGCCGCCGCTCGGACGACATGGTCATCATCCGCGGCGTGAACGTCTTCCCGTCCCAGGTGGAAACGGCGCTGCTGCGGGTCGAGGGCACGTTGCCGCACTACCAGATCGTTCTCACGCGCGACAGGGGCCTGGACCAGATGGAGGTCAAGGTCGAAGTCACGCCCGAGGTGTTCTCCGACGAGATCCGCAAGCTCGAGGCGCTGCAGCAACGGCTCGAGGCTTCGATCGAGAACATCCTGGGGCTGCGGGTGACGGTGACCCTCGTCCAGCCGCGCTCCCTCGCCCGATCGGAGGGCAAGGCCAGGCGCGTGACGGATTTGCGCAACCTCTGACGCATCCACGGGAGTACGGCGGAGCAGCTGCTCCGCCGATGGAGGCCTTCCATGAAGCTCAAGCAGCTCTCGCTCTTCCTGGAGAATCGCCCCGGCCAGCTCCGCGCGCCGTGCGACGCGCTGGGCAACGCCGGCATCGACCTGCTGACGATGACGCTGGCGGACACGGCGCAGTTCGGCATCCTGCGCTTCATCGTCGCCGACCCCGAGCGCGCCAAAAAGGTGCTCGAGGCGGAGGGGATGATCGTCAGCGTGACCGAAGTCGTGCCCGTCCAGGTCGACAACCGGCCCGGCGGGCTGGCCGCGGTGCTGGCCTCGATCGAGGCGGCCGGACTGGGCGTGGAGTACATGTACGACTTCGCGGCCCGCACCACGCCGGACAAGGCAGCGATCATCTTCCGCTTCGAGGATCCGGACCGTGCCCTGGCGGCCCTCAAGGCGGCCGGGGTCCGCATTCTCACCAGCGAGGAGCTGCTCGGCGGATAGCCGGCCGGCGGCCACGGCCGGCGGGCGGAGCGCTCACCGGCACGGGCCGGCCGGCAGGCCGCGCCGGCTGCAGGCCCCGCTAGTCGCGGCCGCGCAGGAGCGAGACCCGGAAGCCGCGCAATTCGCCCCTGGCGAAGCCGCTCGTGATGGCGGGGTCCTCCTCCATGATCTGGCGGGCCGTGGCCTCGTCCGGTGCCTCGATGACGGCGATGCCGGTGTTGATCCGCCCGAGCGTCGGGCCGGCCAGGATCAGCGTGCCCTCGGCGAGCAGCCGCTTCAGGCGCTCGAAATGGAGGCCCCAGACGCGCTCCTCCTCGGCGGTCATGGTGGCCGCGAAGTCCTCGCGCGGGGCGTGGATGAAGTAGATCCACTCGGCCATGGCTGTCCTCGCTCGAAGCCTGCCCGGCAACGGGCGAGACAACGACTCGCCCGGCGCTAGGATGATGCCCTCGGGTAACGCTTGCCAGACGCCGGCCACGGCGTCTCAGCGGTAGGAGGACGAATGCGGTATCGGACGTTCGGGCGGACCGGCTGGCAGGTGAGCGAGATCGGCTACGGCACGTGGGGCATGGCCGAGTGGTCCGGCTCCGACGATGCGGAGTCGCTTGCCTCGCTCGAGCTGACCGTCGCGAAGGGCGTGAACTTCTTCGACACCGCCCGGTCCTATGGCGACGGCCGCAGTGAGCGGCTCCTTGCCCTGCTGCTGGCCGGCCACCGTGGGACCGGCATCTTCACCGCCACCAAAGTCCCTCCCATGAACCGCGAGTGGCCGAGCCGTCCGGGCGTGCCGCTGGGCGAGGTGTTCCCGAGCGCGTACATACGCGAGAGCGTCGATGCCAGCCGCTCGAACCTGGGCGTCGACGTCATCGACCTCCTCCAGCTCCACGTCTGGGACGACGCCTGGCTGGCCGGCGGCGAGGTGGCGCGGACCGTCGCGGAGCTGAAGCGCGAAGGCTCGATTTGGGCGTTCGGCGTGAGCCTCAACCGCGGCCAGCCGTGGAGCGGCGTCGAGGCCGTTCGGACGGGTTTCGTCGACGCCGTCCAGGTGGTCTACAACGTCTTCGACCAGGCGGCCGAGGATGAGCTCTTTCGGACCTGTCGCGAGAATGGGGTGGCGGTCATCGCCCGCTGCCCTTTCGATGAGGGGAGCCTGATTGGAGACCTGACGCTTGGGTCCACCTGGCCCGCGGAAGACTGGCGCAGCAGGTACTTCGGGCCGGAGAACCTGGCCCAGTCCGTGGCCCGTGCCGACGCCCTGAAGCCGTTGCTGCCGCCCGGAATGACCCTGGCGGATCTGGCCCTGCGCTTCATCCTGTCGAACCCGGACGTGAGCACGGTGATCCCGGGCATGCGCAGGGCCGGCCACGTCGAGTCGAACACCGCCGCCGGCGATGCCGGCCCGCTCCCGCCCGAGCTGCTTGCCGAGCTGCAACGTCATCGCTGGGACCGCCAGAGAAGGGAGTAGAACCAGTGGCGTCCGCACGAGCATCCGCGGACGAGGATCCCCGAAAGTGAGCCCATCCGTGTCAGAGAACCCGCTCCTGTCTTCGCACCGGCGGAGCGGCGACTGGGATCTGCCCGAGGAGCCGTCGCCGCTCAGGCATCCCGCACGCCTGCTGGCGGTGGTCGGCGCGGCCACGGCGGTCGTCGGCGTCCTGATGCCATGGCTCGACTACGGCTCCGGCAAGTCCCACGCCTCGACCAACGGGCTCACCGGCGACACGTGGGGGATATTCGTGCTCGCGACCGCCGGAGCGCTTGTCGCGGTCCTGGCTTCCCGGTCGGCCGCCCGGAGCGGAACTCGGTGGATCCAGCTGCTGCCGGCGTTTCTCGGGTTTGCAGGGCTGGTGATCTACTACGACGCGTACCTGGCTCTCCAGCAACTGGCCGATTCCTACCGAGCGTCCGGCGATTCGGTCTCCTTCACCATCGGGCCCGAGATCCTGCTGCTCGGCGTGCTCCTGTGCGCAGCGGGCGGACTGGCTTCCAGCGTGGTGGCCTGGCGAGGCGCCGCCGCCCAGCCGCGATCGGGTGCCGCCGCGACCGCCGCCGCGGCAGCCGGCCCGGGGGCCGGTTTTGTGGCGGAGCTGGCATTGGGCACCCTGGTCAGCCTGGGCTGCGCCATCGCCGGGGGCGTCCTGGCCCTGGATCTGACCAGTGGGAACGGCGAAGAGTCGGGCTTGATCGCCATCTTCTCGGTGTTGGGCGTCCTCGTCGGTGCCACCATGACGCACGCGCTGTGGAGGCTCTTCGGCTCGCGCCGGTAGCCGGGGCACGCGCCGCGCCGGCCGGCGTTGCCGGCGTCAGCTTTGGGCCGTCTCCCTGGCCAGCCGCCGCAGGACCGCCGGCAGGATGCCGCCCTGGCGGTAGTAGTCCAGCTCGATCGGGCCGTCCAGCCGGACGATCGCCTCGAACCGTCGCTCCGCGCCCTCGTCGGAGCGGGCCACGACCGCCAGCCGCGACCTGGGCGCCGGCCCGTCCTTCGGCATTGCGATCGCGTACGCTTCGCGGCCGCTCAGGCCGAGGGTCGCTGCGCTCTCGCCGGGGAGGAACTGCAGCGGCAGGATCCCCATGCCCACCAGGTTGGAGCGGTGGATCCGCTCGAAGCTCTCCGCGATGACAGCCCGCACGCCGAGCAGCCGTGGCCCCTTGGCGGCCCAATCGCGCGACGATCCCGAGCCGTACTCCTTGCCGGCGATCACGATCAGGGGCACGCCCTCGGCGGCGTAGCGGAGCGACGCGTCGAAGATCGTCGTGGCCTCGCCATCGGGAAGGTGCACCGTGAACGGCCCTTCGCGCTCGGCCAGCGCATTGCGAAGCCGGATGTTGCCGAAGGTGCCGCGCATCATGACCTCGTGGTGGCCCCGCCGGGCTCCGTAGGAGTTGAACTCCAGCGGCGGGACGCCATGCTCCTGCAACCACCTGCCGGCGGGGGACCAGGGCGCGATCGAGCCGGCCGGGGAGATGTGGTCCGTGGTGACCGAGTCGCCCAGGAGCGCGAGCACGCGCGCGCCGGCCATTCCGGCCACGGGTTCCGCCTCGGCCCGCAGCCCGACGAAGAACGGCGGCCTGGCCACGTACGTGGAATCGTCGTCCCAGCGGTAGCGGTCGCCCGCGGGGATGTCGAGCGAGCGCCAGCGGGCGTCGCCGTCGAAGACCGAGGCGTAGGCCTCGTGGAAGAGGTCTCCGCTGACGGCCGACCCGACGGTCGCCCCGACCTCCTCGGGCGTGGGCCAGAGGTCGGCCAGGAACACCGGCGTCCCATCCGCGGCGGCGCCCAGCGGCTGGGTCGTGAGATCGATGTCCACGCTGCCGGCCAGGGCGAAGGCCACAACGAGGGGCGGGGAGGCCAGGTAGCTGGCGCGCACCAGGGGGTGGATCCGGCCCTCGAAGTTGCGATTGCCCGACAGCACGGCGGCGACGACGAGGTCGTTCTCCTCGATCGCCTTCGCCACAGGCGCGTCGAGCGGACCGCTGTTGCCGATGCACGTGGTGCAGCCGTAGCCGGCCAGGGCGAAGCCGAGCTTCTCCAGCGGCTCCAGCAGCCCCGCTCCCCGCAGGTACTCCGTCACGGCGCGCGATCCGGGCGCCAGGCTCGTCTTGACCGTCGGGGGAACGGTCAGGCCGCAGGCCACGGCGTTGCGCGCGAGCAGCCCGGCCGCGACCATGACCGTGGGGTTGGAGGTGTTGGTGCAGCTGGTGATGGCCGCGATGGCGATCGAGGCCGAGCCGAATTCGACCGAGCGACCGGCCGCCTCCACCGTGACGCTCGGATAGGCCGTCGCGGCGGCGGGGGCCGCCGCAGCCGTGGAGGCCGTGGGATAGGCCGAGCGGAAGCTCGTCCGCAGGTCGCGCAGCGCGACTCGATCCTGCGGTCGGCGGGGCCCCGCCAGAGAGGGCTCCACGGACCCCAGATCCAGCGTCAGCAGCGCGTCGAACTCGGGCGTGACGCCCGGCTCGCGCCACAGCCCCTGCGCCCTGGCGTAACGCTCGACGAGGTCGAGCTGGTCCGCGGCCCGGCCGGTCAGGCGCAGGTATGCCAGCGTCTCGCCGTCGATCGGGAACAGTGTCGCCGTGGCCCCGAACTCGGGCGACATGTTGGCGATGGTGGCCCGATCCGCCAGCGTCAGGCCCGCCAGGCCGTCGCCGCTGAACTCGACGAAGGCGCCCACGACGCCGTAGGAGCGGAGCTTCTGGGTCACGACCAGGACCAGGTCCGTGGCGGTGGCGCCCCGCGGCAGCTCCCCCGAGAGGCGCACGCCGATCACCCGGGGCATGGGCTGGTAGAGCGGCTGGCCGAGCAGGACGGCCTCGGCCTCGATCCCGCCTACGCCGTAGCCCAGGACGCCCAGGCCGTTGATCATCGTAGTGTGGGAGTCCGTTCCCACCAGCGTGTCGGGGAAGGCGAGCTCGCCCCCGCCGCTCGCGTCGCGGCGGCGTGCGACCACGGAGGCCAGGTACTCGAGGTTGACCTGGTGGACGATGCCCGTGCCGGGCGGCACCACGCGCAGGTCGTCGAAGGCTTTCTGGGCCCAGCGCAGAAGCTTGTAGCGCTCGCCGTTGCGCTCGTATTCGCGTTCGACGTTGAAGGCGAAGGCGTCGGCGGTGCCGTAGCGATCGACCTGGACCGAATGATCGATCACCAGGTCCGCCGGCACGAGCGGGTTGACCCGGGCCGGATCACCGCCCAGCTCCGCCATCGCGTCGCGCATCGCCGCCAGGTCCACCACGGCCGGTACGCCGGTGAAGTCCTGGAGGATCACGCGGACCGGCATGAAGGGAATCTCCGCCTCGGTCGTGGCGGCGGCGCCCGGTCGCCACGCCGCCAGGACGGCTACGTCGGCCTCGCGAACGACACCGTTGCCGGCATGCCGGAGGACGTTCTCGAGAAGGATCTTGACGACCACGGGCAGCCGGGTCAGTTCGAGGGCAGGTTTCACCGTGCCCGAACGCGCCAGGGCGGAGAGTGAGTAGAAGTCCGGCAGGCCGGGTCCGAGTGGGGCCCGGGCGCCGAAGGGATCGCTGGCAACCACGGCAACTCCTTCGAAGACTCGCTCGGTCAGCCGGCGTTGGACCGACCGAGCGATCGATCGCCACGGCGGGGGTGCGCCTCAGCCGCCAGGGACGCGCTACACTCGGCCCGGCGGTCGTCGCCCGCCGCGTTTCGACGCGACCTCGCCGCGACCGGCCGTCGGTGCAGGTCCGGGCCAAGCATACCGCTAGTCCGCGGGGTGGGGAGGAGAGTGGCGTGAAGCCGTGGCGCGATGGCGGAGGCCGAGACAAAGTGCTGAATCCCGGGCCGACGGACGCCGCGGACGATCCCGCCGGCGCCAGGCCGGCCCCGCCTGGAGCCACGCCCGAGCCTGCGCCCGAGCAGGATGCCGACCTGGACCGTCATCGTCACGACGATGAGATCCACGCCCACCCCGAACCTCACCCGCACGACCGCGGCGCACAGGGCCTGCCCAGCCTGGGCATCGTCGGGGCCGGCGCGGTGGGCATGGCCCTCGGGCTGGCGATCGATCGCGCCGGGTGGCCTGTGGTCGCGGTGGCCAGCCGCGACGCGAACCGCCGCGAACGCTTCCATGCCCTGGTGCCGGGCGCCCGAACGTTCGCGGAGCCGGCCGCGATCCTCGACGAAGTGGAGCTGGTCGTCCTGGCCGTCCCCGACGACGCCATCGCCGCCGTCGTGGAATCTCTGCGGCTGTACGCCGGCCAGTCGCTGGTTCACACGAGCGGCCTTCTCGGTGTCGAGATCCTCGAGCCGGCGCGCGCGGCGGGCAGCCAGATCGGGGCCTTCCATCCGCTCGTTTCGTTCACGTCGGACGTGGAGCGTTCGGTGGTGGCGATCAAGGGTGCCACGATCGCCCTGGAAGGCGACGATCGGCTCATGGGCCTGCTGGCGGATCTCGCCGAGGCGCTGGGCGCGGTGCCGGTTCGTCTGCCTCCAGGGAGCAAGCCGGCGTATCACGCCGCCGCCATCATGGCCTCGGGCGGCCTGGTCGCCCTGCTCGATGCCATCGTCAGGCTGGGCGCGGTGGCCGGTCTGGACGAGCGCGGCTCGCTCGCGGTCTACGGCCGGCTCGTGGAGCAGACGCTGGCAAACGCTCGCGCCCTCGGCCTGAACGCAGCCCTGACGGGGCCCGTCACGCGCGGCGATGCCGGCACGATCCAGGCTCATCTGGAGGCGCTCGAGCGGCTCGCGCCCGACGTCGTGGAGCTGTACCTGGCCGCGGCAAGCCGTGAGCTCCGGATCGCCGAGGAGCGGCGCAGCCTGTCACCGGAGCAGGTCCAGCTGGTCCGGGCCGTGCTTGCAAAGCCTGCCTGACCGGGTACGATTGGGGCCATGCAGCATAGCATCGCGGCGAAGTACGCAGCCAGGCCCGCTGCCTGCTTCGTCCGGCCGGCCGGGAGCGAACGGGAGCGCCGGCTCGGTCTGCATGCCAGCCTGAGCTTTCAGCGCGCCGCCGCGCGGGTGACGATCCTGCGCCCGTCGCGCGGCGGCCTGCACATGAGCGGCTGGCGTCCCGCCACCTCGACCCGCCCCGGCATTGGCCGGAGCGGCGTAGTCCGGCCCGCGGTCACGATCCGCTGGGCTGGCCTCGGCGGTTCGCGGGCGGACAGCCGTTCCATCCTCGCGCCGGCCCCGTGGCGAGGTTGACTGCGGCCACCGCGACTTCCGCCGGCGGCATCGTCATTCGTTACGAGAACGATACGCCCCAGTTCGTCGCCGGCCGGCGCAAGCGCGAGCGCGACGGCGCCACCTGGACTCTGCCCAAGGGCACTCCCATCACGGGCGAAACGCTGGAGCAGACTGCCCTGCGCGAGGTCGGCGAGGAGACGGGCCTGAAGGTTCGCATCGTGTCGCCCCTCGATTCGATCCGCTACACGTTCGTCCAGCGCGGTATGCGCATCCACAAGACGGTCCACTACTACCTGATGGAGCCGGTCGGCGGCAGCCTGGAAGATCACGATCATGAGTTCGAAGAGGTTCGCTGGGTCAGCTTCGCGGATGCCCCGGCGCTCCTCTCTTTCGACACGGAACGTTCGCTCGTCAGCCTGGCGGCGGGACGGCTGCCGGAGCTGCGGAGCGCCCCCAGCTAGGGGACTCGCACGCCTCAGCGCGCCATGACCATATGCCAGCACGGGAGGTTGACCAGATGGCCCAGGCTGACCAGGCCTTGCTTTCGACTCCCCTGGCCGATCGCCACCGGGCGCTGGGCGCCCGCATGGTCGAGTTCGCCGGCTGGTCCATGCCGGTTCAGTACTCGGGCATCCTGGAGGAGCACCGGGCCGTACGAACGCGCGCCGGGCTGTTCGACCTGTCGCACATGGGCGAGCTGTTCGCGGAGGGAGCCGAGGCGGCCAGGGCCCTCGGCTATGCCCTGGTCAGCGATCCCGGGTCTCTCAAGGTCGGCCGGGCCCACTACTCGATGATCTGCTTCCCCCAAGGCGGCGTGCTCGACGACCTGATCGTCTACCGCCTGAGCGACGAGCGCTTCATGATCGTCGCCAACGCCTCCAACTCGGCGGCGGTCAGTGACGCCCTGGCCGATCGCTTCGATGGCTTCCGCGTGGTCCTGGACGACCGCTCTCTCGCCACCGCGCTGGTGGCCATCCAGGGGCCGCTGGCGTTGCGGATCCTCGCCCCGCTGACCGATGTGGCCGTGGCGGATCTTCACTACTACGCCATCGCCGAAGGGAGCGTGGCCGGCATCCCGGCGCTCGTGGCCCGCACCGGTTACACCGGTGAGGACGGCTTCGAGGTCTTCGCCGAGGTCGGCTCCGCCGGTACGATCTGGGACGCGCTCATGGCGGCGGGCCGTGCCGGCGGCCTCATCCCCGTCGGGCTCGGCGCGCGCGACACGCTGCGCCTCGAGGCCGGGATGCCGCTCTACGGCAACGAGCTCGGGCCGGACACGACTCCTTACGAGGCGGGCCTCGGCCGTGTCGTGAAGCTCGGCAAGGAGGGCGACTTCGTCGGCCGGGCGGCGCTCGAGAAGGCCGAGGCGGAGGGCCCGCGCAAGAAGCTGGTCGGATTGCTGGTTCGCGGTCGCGGGATCGCCCGCCACGGCTACGAGGTCTTCGCCGGCGACCGCCGAACCGGGATCGTCACCAGCGGCACGCTGTCGCCGACGCTGGGAGAGCCGATTGCCATGGCCTACGTGGCGCCGTCCGACGCGCAGCCCGGTACGATACTGGAGGTCGGAATCCGCGACCAGCGCGTCCCGGCGGAAGTCGTGGCTCTGCCGTTCTATCGCCGCGCGACCTGACCTCGCCCGGCATCGGTTCGGCAGGGAAGCATAGAGAGCGGAGGAGAAGGTGGCTCAGGATCTGCGCTACACCAAAGAACACGAGTGGGTTCGGGTGGAGGGGGATCTGGCCATCGTCGGCGTCACTGACTATGCCGCCCGGCAGCTCGGCGACATCGTCTTCGTGGAGCTGCCGGAGGTCGGTCGTAAGCTGAGCCAGTTCGGCGCGGTGGGTGTGATCGAATCGGTCAAGGCCGTGAGCGACCTGTTCGCCCCGGTCTCGGGCGATGTCGTGGAAGCCAACGGGGAGCTGGCCTCCAGCCCTGAGCTCGTGAACGCCGACCCGTTCGGCAAGGGCTGGATGCTGCGTATCCGCATGGCCGACCCGGGCCAGCTCAACAACCTCCTGGAAAGGGCGGCCTACGAGGAGTTGACCCGCGAGGGCTGACGGGCGGGGTCTTACTCGCCGACTCGGATCGAGACGCCACGTAACGGAGCTGAACCGATGCCTTACGGCCCGCACACGCCCGAGGATCGAGCCGCCATGCTCGAGGCGATCGGCGTCGCCTCCGTGGACGAGTTGTTCTCCGACATTCCGGCCGCCCTGTGGGCATCGGAGCTGAAGCTTCCGCCGCCCGAGTCCGAGGTCGAGCTGACCCGCCGCCTGCGCGACCTGGCCGGTCGCAATCGCGTCGACCTGGTCAGCTTCCTCGGCGCGGGCGCGTACCGCCACTTCGTTCCGGCCGTGGTCGACCAGCTGCTGCTGCGGGGCGAGTTCTACACCGCCTACACGCCCTACCAGCCCGAGATCAGCCAGGGCACGCTCCAGACGATCTACGAATACCAGTCGATGATGGGCGAGCTGACGGGCATGGACGTCATCTCGGCCTCGCACTACGACGGTGCCAGCGCGACGGCCGAGGGCGCGCTGATGACATGCCGGGCGACCCATCGTGAGCGCGTCCTGATCAGCCACGCGGTCCATCCCCACTATCGCCAGACTCTCTGCACCTACTTCGCCGGAGCCGATCTCGTGGCCGACGAGATCCCCCTCGTGGCCGAGGGACCGGCCGCCGGCACGACGGATCTCGCGGCGCTCGAGCGGATGCTCGCCGACCCGGACCGGCCGGTCGGCGGCGTCGTCGTGGCGAACCCGAGCTTCGTGGGCCTGCTCGAGCCGATGGCCGAGGCCGCTCGCCTGGCCCACGCCGCCGGCGCCCTCTTCGCCGCCGTCGTCGAGCCGGTTTCCCTGGCGGTCCTGGCCTCGCCCGCCTCATACGGCGCGGACGTCGCCTGCGGTGAGGGCCAGCCGCTGGGCATCCCGCTCGCCTACGGCGGACCGTACCTGGGGATCCTGGGCTGCCGCGAGCCGCTGGTGCGCCAGATCCCGGGCCGGCTGGTCGGCCTGACCACCGACATCGACGGCAAGCGGGCCTTCGTCATGACCCTTCGCGCCCGCGAGCAGGACATCCGCCGCGAGAGGGCGTCGAGCAACATCTGCACCAATCAGGCGCTCTGCGCGCTGGCGGCGTCGATGTACCTTGCCTCGATCGGGCCGCACGGGCTGCGCGACGTGGCGGCCCTGGGGGCGGCTCGGGCGGCGGAGCTGGAGAGAGCCCTCGCCGGAGCCGGCGCCGCGCGGCTCCACCCCGGGCCGTACCTGAACGAGTTCGCCGTCCGCGTTCTCAACGCGGCCGCCGTGCATCGCCGTCTTCTGGCGCGCGGCGTGCTCGGCGGGCTCGTGCTCGCCGAGGCCATGCCCGACGATCCGTCGCTCGCCGACGCCCTGCTCGTCTGCGCCACCGAGGTCACTACCGCCGACGAGATAGAGGTCTTCGCGGCGGCCCTCGGCGAGGAGCTTGCGGAGGAGGCCCGATGACCGCCGCCGGACATCGCCTGGAGCCGACCATCTTCGAGCGCTCGCGGCCTGGGCGCGGCGGCGGCAGGATCCCGCATCCGCCCCGGGAGGCCCTGGCGCGCATCCCCGCCGCCCAGCTGCGCACCGACGGCCCGCACCTCCCGGAGATCTCCGAGCCGGAGCTGACCCGCCACTACATCAACCTCAGCCAGCTCAACTACGCCGTGGACACGGGCTTCTATCCCCTGGGCTCGTGCACGATGAAATGGAATCCCAAGGTCAACGAGTGGGCCGCGCGGCTGACCGGCTTCGCCGCCCTTCATCCGTTCGCGCCGGACGAGCTGGCCCAGGGGACGCTCCAGCTGCTGTGGGAACTGGAGCAGTGGCTGGCGGAGGTAGGCGGCATGCGCGCCGTCACCCTCCAGCCCGCCGCCGGGGCGCAGGGCGAGCTGACCGGCATCCTCATGGTTCGGGCCTACCACCGCAGTCGCGGCGACCTTGATCGGACCGAGGTCCTGGTCCCGGACTCGGCGCACGGCACCAACCCGGCCACGGCCTCCATGGCGGGCTTCAAGACTGTCTCGATCCCATCGTCGCCCGACGGGGGAGTGGACCTGGCCGCATTTCGGGCGGCGCTCGGTCCCCGGACGGCGGCGGTGATGATCACGAACCCGTCAACGCTCGGCCTGTTCGAGTCGCGGATCGGCGGTCTGCTGGACGCGGTCCATGCCGCCGGCGCGCTGGCCTACATGGACGGCGCGAACCTGAACGCGATCATGGGCCGCTTCAAGCCCGGCGAGGCGGGCTTCGACGCCATGCACTTCAACGTCCACAAGACGTTCGCCACTCCGCACGGCGGAGGCGGGCCGGGAGCCGGTCCGGTCGGAGTGGGGGAGAAGCTCCTGCCGTTCCTGCCGACGCCACGGGTGCTGCGCGAGCCCGATGGGCTCTTCCGCCTCGAGCGCGCGGGCGAGCGGCCGGCCAGCATCGGCCGCGTTCGCTCGTTCGCCGGCAACACCGGCGTGCTGGTACGCGCCTACGCGTACATGCGCGCCAACGGGGCTGCCGGGCTGCGCGAGGTATCCGACGATGCCGTCCTGGCCGCGAACTACGTCAAAGCCGGAGTGGCCCGAGTGCTCGACGTGCCCTTCTCGCGCCATTGCATGCACGAGTTCGTGGCCTCGTCGGCGACTCTGAAGGCGGAAACCGGGATCCGCACGCTGGACATCGCGAAGCGGTTGATCGATTACGGCTTCCACCCGCCGACGATCTACTTCCCGCTGACGGTCGAAGAGGCGCTCCTGGTCGAGCCGACCGAAACCGAGGCGCTCGAGACGCTGGATGCCTTCGTCGGCGCCCTGCGGGCCATCGTCGAGGAGGCTCATGCGGACCCCGAGGCGCTCCACTCCGCGCCGCACAGCTCTCCGGTCCGCCGGCTGGACGAAGCGACCGCCGCGCGGCAACCCAACCTTCGCTGGCGGGGCATGACCGGAGAGCAGACGCCGTGCCCCGACTAGATCCCGACTGTTCGGCCGGCGCCCCACCGGCGCCCCAGGCGCCTTGCAGGTGCTCTTCAGGCGCCGCAGAGTGAACCTCAGAGCGGAGCCGGACGTAGCTATGATCGAGGCAGCATTGCATCACCCAGGGCCGGGTTTCCCCGGCGCCGGATGCGAGGAACAAGGAGGTGAGGTGCGGTCCTGAGCGCGAAAAGGGAGTTTGACACCGTTGCGGCGGCCGCGCATAGTGTTCGCCGTTGGTCGTCAAGGCCACCCGATAGCCGCATCGCTGTGGCCTCCTGCTCGTGCTCGTCACCGCCCAGAGAAGGCAGGCGGACCTGAACGTAATCGGCGGCTTTCATTGGATCGGGTAACAGCCCATTGGGAGGATGTCGATGTCGAAACGGTTGATGGGAATGCTATGCACTGCGGTGCTGTTGTTTGCCGCGTGCTCGAGCAGCGCGACGCCCTCGCCGACCACGCCGTCGGCCAGTCAGCCAGCCACCACGGCGCCCGGCACACCGGCCGCCAGCGCCAGCCTCAGCGACCTTGACAAAGCGCTGTTCGGCAGCAACTACGCGCCGGGTCCCGGCAAGCCGGGCGGCACGCTGATCATGGGCGAATGGCAGCCCGCACTTCAGCTCAACCCGTTCTTCACCACATCGTTCACCGACTTCGAGGCGATCCAGCCGGCGATGCGCGGCTTCCTCACCATCAGCTCGGATGGTAAGTACATTCCCGACCTGGCGGCGACGGTTCCGACTCCGGAAAACGGCGGCCTCGTCATCGACTCCGACGGCAAGGGGATGACCGTCAACGTCACGCTGAAGCCAAACCTCAAGTGGTCGGACGGCGTGCCGCTGACTGGTGAGGACTTCGCGTACACCGTCAAGTGGGCGCAGGACCCGACCCAGGAGGGTTGCACCTCCTGCGGCATCGGCTTCACGTACGTAAATGCGCAAGGCAAGACGGAGCCGTTGATCGACAAAGTCACGGTTTCGCCTGACGGCCTGAGCATCTCGATGCATTTCGTGCAGCTGTTCTCGAGCTGGCTGAGCTTCCTCACCGGCCCGGCGACCATCCTGCCCGAGCACTACATGAAGAACATCCTGATCGCCAACGCCGCGACCGATTCGATGCCGGTCAGCGCGGCGGCAGCCCTCGTTCCCTGGAGCGGCCCGTTCATGATCACGGCGGCGGGCCCGACCGAGATCGACTACAAGCCGAACCCGTATTGGGCAGGCGGAGTCGGTGGCCAGCACGCGCCGTATCTGGCCGGTCTCAAGTTCCAGTACTTCACTGACAAGGCCGGCGAGATCGCCGCCTTCAAGACCGGCGACATCGATCTTGCCTTCGATCTCAGCCAGGCCGACGCCCAGAACGTCCAGGGCACGGATCCATCCATCGGCAAGTCCGAAACCACCCCGGCCTGGCAATACGAGCACTTCGACATGAACCTGGCCAGCACGAACGCTCCGTTTCTGAAGGACGTCAACGTTCGCAAGGCCATCTACGAATCGGTGGACAAGCAGTCCATCATCGATGCGGTGTTCCCGGGCTCAGGCGTCACGCCGGCCTGCTCGAACGTTCCGCCCGGCCTGTGGTACCGCACCGACGTCACCTGCCCGTCGTACAACCCGACGGACGCCGCGTCGCTGCTCACGGCGGCCGGCCTGCCCGTCGGCTCGGACGGCATGCGGACGTACAACGGCAAGGAGATAAATCTGCTGCTGTGCACGACCGCCGGCAACTCGGTTCGCTTGACTGAGCTGCAGAAGCTCGAGGGCTATCTGCAGGCGGTCGGCATCAAGAGCCACATCGAGACCGCCGACGCGGCCTCGGTCGTCTTCGCCGGCTGGCTCGACACGGCCACCACGCCCACCAAGGACTGCGAGATGTACCGCGGCAACTACGACATGGTCGACTACGCGTACATCATCGGTGGCAGCCCGTACAGCGACAACGATCCCGTCTACGACAGCAGTCAGTTCCCGGAGAACGCGGCCACGGGTCACAACGGGGCCAACGACACTCGCTTCAGCAGCCCCGCGATGGACGCGGCCTTGAAGATCCTGTCGACCGCGGTCGACCCGCAGGCTCAGCTGAACGCAATGGTTGCGGTCCAGCAGGCCTACATCGCCGGCATGCCGGAAATCCCGCTCTACTACCGCGCCGAGGTGACCGGTGTCGGCGTCCACGTCGGCAACTGGCCGGGTTACAACCCGAGCTCGATCGGTCCGACGTGGGACCCGGAGGACTGGTTCTACCAGTAGGCCGAGTCGGTCAGATCCTTTTTCCGCGGCCAAGGGGGCGGGCGAGGGAACCCTCGCCCGCCCCCCTTCACGTTCGCGGATACCCGTCAACGCCATTGCCAGTCTGATGTACCCTGTTGCGAAACTCGGGCGCGTGGCTCGTTCGCGTGACGGCGTCAGCGCCCTGATCCATCCGGCCCCGGGACGAAGCAAGTAAGAATGCGATGACCAAGTACATCATCCGGCGTCTGCTGCAGGCCATCCCGGTCGTCTTCCTGATCTCGCTGATCTGCTTCGTCCTGATGATCATGGCGCCGGGAGGACCGCAGGCTCAGTTCAACCAGAACCGGTTCGTTACCCAGGCCCAGATCACTGCCTGGCTCCAGCACTGGTGCCTGGTCCGTAATCCGGGCCCCATCGACATGCTTCGGGAATACGGCGGCTGGCTGGGCGTATGGAATTGCCAGGGCGGCAGCTTGCTGAGCGCCCACGGACTGCCCAACTTCCTGCCGGCCTTCCTGGGTGGCGGCGACAACGGCATGCTCCACGGCGACTGGGGCATCTCGATCTACCTGAACCAGCCCGTGCTGACCGTCATCCTGGGCCGGCTGCCCGTGACCCTGTTGCTGATGACGACAGCCTGGATCATCTGGCTCACGCTGGCCCTGATACTGGGCGTGATCGCCGCCGTGAGGCGGTACAGCCTCTTCGACCAGTCCGTGACTCTGTTCAGCTACACGTTCTACTCGCTGCCCACGTTCTGGCTTGGCCTGATGCTCATAGAACTGTTCGCCGTCACGCTGCACTGGTTCCCGAGCCAGCTGATCGAGTCGCCGCGGATCTCACCCGGGCCATTCGCATCGTCGATCTGGTGGCAGGCCTTCTGGACCAACCCGGGTCTGTACGGCTGGGATGTCGCGATGCATCTGGTACTGCCGGTCACTACGCTGGTCGCCGTTAGCGTGGCCGGGGACAGCCGGTTCGTGCGCTCGGCGATGCTGGAATCTATGAACCAGGACTACGTCCGCACCGCCCGCGCCAAAGGCTTGGGGGAACGGCGCGTCATTTTCCGCCACGCCTTCCGAAATGCCCTCCTGCCGCTCATCACCAACGGCGCCCTGGAGGTCGCGTTTCTGTTCTCGGGTGCCATCGTGACCGAAACGATCTTCAGCCTGCAGGGCATGGGCTACCTCTTCTATCAAGGCTTACTGGCCCACGACTACTTCCTGCTGATGGGCATCGTACTCGTCGGTTCGATCCTGGTCGTCTTCTTCAACCTGGTCGCAGACGTGGCCTACGCCGTCGCCGACCCCCGCATTCGATATGACTGAGGCTGCCCCGTCATGACGTTGCCTATTCAATCATCAGTGGCGGCAGAAACCGGGATTCCGTCCGTCGAGCCGGCCCCGCGGGAAGGCGTCGACGTAGAGGTTTCCCTCGAATCGCTCAACCAGTGGCAGCTCGCTCTGAGGCGCTTCCTTCGCCACAAAATGGCCCTCGTGGGGCTCACGGTCTTCAGCGCGATCGTCCTCATTGCCATCATCGGCCCCATCGTGGCTCCGTACAATCCTCTTAACATTCCCGGCGCGACAAGAATGGGCGGCGACCCGCCGAGTCTCCAGCATCTCTTTGGGACCGACGATGCCGGCCGTGACGTTTACACCAACGTGGTCAATGGGGCTCACATTTCCCTGGCAATCGGTTTGTTCTCGACGCTCATCGCGGGTATTGTCGGCATTATCGTAGGTGCGATAGCGGGCGCGGCCGGCGGCTTCACCGACAACTTTCTGATGCGGGTCGTCGACGTCACGTTCGCGGTCCCGTTGCTCTTCCTGATCCTCGTCGCCGCGGTCTTCTTCGGCCAGGGCAGCATGATCGCGCTCATCCTGGTCTTCGGGTTGCTCCAGTGGGGGTTGATCGCGAGACTCGTTCGAGCCCAGTTCCTGAGCCTTCGGGAAACCGATTTCGTCGAGGCGGCTCGCGCTGTCGGAGTGAGCAACCTCAGGATCACGTTCCGCCACATCCTGCCCAATGCCCTGGGGCCGGTCATCGTCGTGATGACGCTGCTGATGGCCTCCAACATCGTTCTCGAGGCCTTTGTGAGCTTCCTCAACTTCGGCATCGCCGCCACCGAGGCCACCTGGGGCAACGCCCTGTCCAACTCACAGAACGCGATGGGTGACGGCAACTGGTGGTGGGCCTTCTTCCCCGGCATGGCCATTGCCCTGACCGTCATCTCGATCAACTTCATCGGCGACGGGCTGCACGACGCCCTCGACCCGAGGGCCCGGCTGTGAGCACCGTCGTCGATCTCGAGGGCGTGTCGCCGGTTGCCGAGGGCCGTGCGGTCGGTCCTCCGCCACCTGCCGACGTGCTGCTCGACGTTCGCGGGCTGAAGACCTATTTCCACGTCATGGACGGGACCGTGGCGGCCGTGGACGGCGTGGACTTTCAGCTCAAGCGGGGCGAGACGCTGGGGCTGGTGGGGGAGTCCGGGTGCGGCAAGAGCGTCACGTCGCTGACGATCATGCGGCTGATCGACATTCCACCCGGCGAGATAGTCGCGGGCGAGATCTGGTTCGACGGCCGGGAGATCCTGTCGCTGCCGATGGCGGAGACGCGCAAGATCCGCGGCGCCGACATGAGCATGATCTTCCAGGAGCCGATGACGTCGCTCAACCCGGTCTTCACGGTCGGCAACCAGATCGCCGAGGCGGTCAAGGCCCATCGTCAGGTGTCCAATCGGGGAGCCTGGAACCGGGCCGTGGAGATGCTGGCGGCCGTGGGCATCCCATCGCCGGAACAGCGCGCCAAGCAGTACCCGCACGAGCTCTCCGGCGGCATGCGCCAGAGGGTCATGATAGCTATGGCCCTGAGCTGCGACCCAAAGCTGGTCATCGCCGACGAGCCCACGACGGCCCTCGACGTGACCATCCAGGCTCAGATCCTGGAGCTCATCAAGGCCATGCAGCAAAGGACGGGTGCGGCCCTGCTCCTGATCACCCACGACCTGGCCGTCGTGGCCGAGACGGTGCAGCGGATGGCCGTCATGTACGCCGGCAAGATCGTAGAAACCGGTACCGCAGAGGATGTCCTGCTCGATCCGAAGCACCCTTACACCCAGGGCCTCATCACCTCCATCCCGTCCAACGTGCCGCGCGGTCAGCGCCTGAACGTCATCCGCGGCACGGTGCCGAACCCATTCCGAATGCCCGTCGGCTGCCGCTTCGAGCCGCGCTGCCCGCTGGCCTTCGAGCCCTGTCGAGACTCCGATCCGCCTCTTCGGACGCTGGACCCGGGCCGGCGGGCCGCGTGCTGGCTGCAGTACCCACTGTCCGAGCGGCCGGCAGGTCGTGACGCCGCCGCGTCGTCCCAGCCGGTAACGACGGAGCGGGTGGCCAAGCGATGAGTGATCCTCAGGCGTCGGCGCTGCCGGCTGAGGCACACGCCGAGCCCGGGCAGACCGAGGTATTGGTATCGGCCAAAGGCCTGGTCAAGTACTTCCCGATCATGGGCGGCCTCCTGCGCCGCAAGATCGGGGACGTGAAGGCCGTCGATGGCGTCAGCTTCAACATCCACAGGGGTGAAGTCTTCGGTCTGGTCGGCGAATCCGGCTGCGGCAAGACGACGCTCGGCCGAACGGTGCTCTACCTGCAGCGCCCGACGGCGGGCTCAGTGGAGGTGAGCGGACGGGACCTCAGCTCGCTCAAGCCCAGGGAGCTGCGCCGCATCAGGAGCCGGATACAACTGATCTTCCAGGATCCGTATGGCTCGCTGAACCCGCGCATGCCGGTCAGCGACATCATCGGCGAGGGCCTTCTCGCGCAGGGCATGAAGTCCCATGCAGCGCGCATGAAGAAGGTGGAGGACAGCCTCGAGGCCGTCGGCCTGAGGCGAGACTACACGCGGCGCTACCCGCACGAGTTCTCGGGCGGCCAGCGCCAGCGCATCGGCATCGCCCGTGCGCTGGCGCTCGACCCGGAGTTCATCGTCTGCGACGAGGCCGTCTCCGCCCTCGACGTCTCGATCCAGTCGCAGATCCTCAACCTGCTGCTCGACCTTCGACGCGAGTTCAACCTGACGTACCTGTTCATCGCCCACAATCTGTCGGTCATCGAGTACGTGAGCGACCGCATCGCCGTGATGTATCTCGGCAAGCTGGTCGAGGTCGCGATGGCGGATCAGCTCTTCAAGCAGCCGCGCCATCCCTACAGCGTGGCGCTGCTGTCGGCCATTCCCAATCCGGATCCGCGAGTCCGCAGAAAGCGTCTCGTGCTTCGCGGAGACGTTCCGTCGCCGGCCAATCCGCCGTCCGGCTGCCGCTTCCACACCCGCTGCTGGCTGCGGGAGAAGCTGGGCAATCCGGAACAGTGCTCCGCCATCGATCCGCCCCTGCGCGACATAGGCGAGGGACAGATGACGGCCTGCCACTTCGCCGAGCAGGTCGGCGTACAGGCCGCCTCGGAAGTGGCTGCGACCCAGTCCGTCATCGAAACGGCGGCCGCGCTGCCTGACTAGAGAGGAGGACGCGGGTTCGCTCGAGCCCGATCCTGGAAACGCGCGCCGGCGGGACTCCGGACTTCGAACTACACGATTCTGTGTTGCGGCTAGGATGTCGGCTATGGATGCGCCGCGGATGGAGACGGCGCCGCATCAGGCCCGGGTAGGCGCCGAAACCCATCGGCGCGTCGTATGATCCGGGATCTGGGAAGCCCGACGGCCGCGACTCGGCGTCGCGATCGTTATCTCCAATCGGTGCACACAGGGAAGGAGAGGAAATGAGGAAGAAGTTAGGCTCGTTGCTGGCCATCGCCGTTCTCGCGGCGGCGGCCTGCAGCAGCTCGGCCACGTCGAGCCCCGCCCCCGCGACGGTACCCCCGACGAGCGTGGTCACGTCGCAGGCGACCGCGTCGGCGACCCCCGTGGCCACGGCGGTCGAGGGCGGCAACATGGTGTACGCGCTCGACGGCGACATGGTTCTCGCCGATCCGGCGCTCGTCAGCGACGGCAACTCCCTGTTCGTCGAGGCCCAGGTCGTCCAGGGCCTGCTCGGGCTGCAGCCCGGCACGATCAGCACCGTGATCCCGGTCCTGGCCGCCGCGCTGCCCACCGTGAGCTCTGACGGCCTGACCTACACGTTCAAGCTCCGGACCGGCATCAAGTTCCAGGACGGCACGGACTTCAACGCGGACGCCGTCGTCTACAACTACAACCGCTGGCAGAACTTCCCGGCCGGCGACCTTCAAACCGACGCCTACTACTACGGCGCCGTCTTCGGCGGTTTCGGGAAGGCCTCCAATATCGCCTCCGTGACGGCCCCGGACGAGCAGACCGCGGTCATCACCCTCAAGACCCCGCAGTCCAACTTCGAGCTGGCCTCGACCCTTGCCGTCTTCGGCATCGAGAGCCCGACGGCGCTCGCGGCCGGCAAAGCCGACACGACGCCGATGTCGTCCAACAAGTACGCCCAGGGCCAGCTTCCCCAGGGCCAGGACATGGTCGGCACCGGCCCGTTCATCTTCAAGGAATGGGTCCCCGGCGACCGCGTGACCATCGTCAAGAATCCGACCTACTGGGACGCCGCCAACGCGGCTCACCTTGACCAGGTCACCTTCAAGCCCATCGGCGACTCCACGGCCAAGCTGCAGGCCCTGCAGTCGGGCGGCGTCGACGCGGCCTTCTCGATCTCGCCGTTGGACGTCAAGACGGCGCAGAGCTCCGGGCTGACGATCATCGACCGCGGCGCGTCGTGCAACCAGCTCAATCTGGACATGAACCAGAGCGTCGGCGGCAAGGCGACCATCTACGCCAACAAGGACGTCCGCCTGGCCGTCTCCGAGGCCCTGAACAAGCAGAGCTACGTGGACGCGTTCTACTCCGGCCTTGGCAAGGTGCCGACGGGCTTCATGCCGCCGGCCACCATCGGCTTCAAGGCCGAGACCCTGCCCGCCTATAGCGTCAGCCAGGCCAAGGCCGACCTGGCGGCGTCCGGCGTGACCGGCTCTGCCCTGAACATCGTCCTCGACTACCCCTCCAACGTCGTCCGGCCGTACATGCCGGATCCCCAGGGCATTGCCCAGGCCATCGCCAACGACCTCCAGGCCGTGGGCTTCACCGTAAGCTTCAAGACCGAGGACTGGCACGGCGGCTACGTCAGCGACGCCACGAGTGGGAAGTTCGCGCTGTACCTCTTCGGCTGGACCTGCGACTGGGCCGGCGCCGACAACTTCCTCTACACGGCGTGGTTCGGCTGGTCGGGCGGCAAGCCCAACCCGCAGTTCGGCTGGAACAACGCCCAGGCCAATCAGGACATGCTCCAGGCGCTCCAGGCGCCCACCGAGGACGCCGCCAACACCCTGTGGGGCCAGGTCCAGGATCTCCTCGCCCAGGACCTCCCGGTCGCGCCGATCGTCAACTCTCAGCCGCCGGGGGCATACACGTCCAAGGTTCACGGCTATGTCGGCGCCAGCAACGGCATCGAGTACCTGAACGCCGTCTGGCTATCGCAGTAGCGCCCGCAGCCGGGCGGCGACGCCGCGCGGCAGGGCTGTAGGATTCGGTGACACGGGCCCCCCGGGGTCTGCCAAGACCCCGGGGGGCTGCTATCAGCGGAGGAATCTCCTCACAGCGTGGCAAGGTTCATCGTCCGCCGCGTGCTCGTGGCAATTCCGGTCCTCTTCGGCCTGTCACTGATCCTGTTTCTGTTCCTCCGGCTCCTGCCCGGCGGAGGACCGGCCGAAGCCATCCTCGGGCAGCACGCCACGCCCCAGCTGGTGGCCCAGATCACGGCCATCGAGGGCCTTGACAAGCCCCTTTACGTGCAGTACCTCAGCTACGTCGGCCGGCTGCTCCATGGCGACTTCGGCGCGAGCTTCATCGACGGCCGGGAGGTGGCGGCGACGTTCTTGATCCGCTTCCCGGCCACGGTGGAGTTGACGATCGGGGCCCTGATCTTCGCCGTCGGCCTGGGCATCCCCCTGGGCCGGCTGGCCGCCCGGCACCCCAACAGCTGGATCGACGGCATCGTGACCGTGATCTCGCTCTTCGGCATCTCGATCCCGGTCTTCGTCCTGGGCTACACGCTGGCCTTCATCTTCGGGGTCGAGCTCCACTGGCTGCCGACCTTCGGGCAGCTTGATCCTCGCCTGCCCATAAACCCCGTGACCCACTTCGCGATCATCGATGCCATCCTGGCCGGCCACTGGTATGTCATCGACGCCGTCGCCCACCTGATCCTGCCGTCGATCGCCCTGGGCACGATTCCCCTGGCGGTGTTCACAAGGATCACTCGCGCCTCGGTCATCGAGGTCAGCAACGAGGACTACGTCCGGACCGCGCGGGCAAAGGGCCTGACCGACAGGCGCGTCAACGACCGCCACATCATGCGCAACGCCTGGCTGCCGGTGACCACCGTCATCGGCCTTGAGACCGGAGCGCTGCTGGCCGGGGCCGTGCTGACCGAGACCGTCTTCAGCTGGAACGGGGTGGGCTCCTGGGTCGTCAGCTCCATCCAGAACCACGATTACATCGTCGTCCAGTCGCTGATCCTGATCTTCGCCACGATCTTCCTCACGGTGAACCTGATCGTGGACGTGGGCTACGCGTTCATCAACCCGCGCATCAGGTATAGCTGAGATGGCGACCTCCACTGCCGTGACCATCGCGCCGACCGCCCGGGTCAGCGGTGGGCTGTGGCACGACGCATTCCGGCGCCTGATGCGCAACGGACCGGCGATCGTGGGCATAGTCTTCATCGCGATCTTCGTGACAGGCGCGATCCTGGCCCCCTACATCGCGCCGTACAACCCCACGATCGGCGTGCTGGGCAACAACCTCCAGGGCCCCAGCCTGGCCCACCTCATGGGCACGGACCTTCTCGGCCGCGACGAGTTCAGCCGCGTTCTCTACGGCGCCCGGATCAGCCTGACCGTCGGCGTGATCGCCGTCGTGTTCGGACTCATCGGTGGCACGACCATCGGCGCCATCGCCGGCGGCGCGGGCGGGCTCGTGGACGGGTTCCTCATGCGGGTCATCGACGTGATGCTGGCGGTCCCCGGCATCCTGCTGGCGATCGGGATCGTGGCCTGGCTCGGCCACGGCGAGATCCAGATCATGCTGGCGGTGGGCATCTCCTACTCGCCCATCTTCGCCCGGCTGCTCCGAGGGAGCCTGCTGGCCCTGCGTGAGTCGGACTACGTCATCGCCGCGCGTTCCATGGGTGCGTCGCCCGTCCGGATCCTGCTCCGCCACATGTTGCCCAACGCGCTGACGCCCCTCATCGTGCAGGCGACGCTGGCCGCCGCCACGGCGATCATCGACGTGGCCGGGCTTGGCTTCCTGGGACTCGGACCGGGCGACCCCAGGATCGCCGAGTGGGGCGAGATGCTGACCGACTCGTCGCGCTTCCTGCAGTCCGCCCCGTACCTGATCTTCTTCCCGGGCGCCGCGATCGTCATAAGCGCCGTCGGTTTCAACCTGCTGGGCGACGGGCTGCGCGAGGCGCTCGACCCGCGCCTGAAGCGCTAGGGCCCGCCATGCACCTCCTCTCCATTCGCGACCTGGTCGTCCGATTCCGGACCCACGACGCTACGGTGTACGCGGTCAATGGCGTTTCCTTCGACCTCGAGGAGGGCGAGACGCTCGGGCTGGTCGGCGAATCCGGCTGCGGCAAGAGCGTCACCAACCTGGCGGTGATGCGGCTGCTGCCCGCGCCCGCCGGGCGCATCGATGGCGGCAAGGTGGTCTTCCAAGGCCAGGATCTTCTTGCCCTGGACGAAGCGGAGATGCGCGACCTGCGTGGCAAGGAAATCGCGATGATCTTCCAGGACCCGATGACCAGCCTGAACCCCGTTCTGACCATCCAGGAACAGATGGAAGAGACGATCCGGGCGCATCGGCGCGTCTCGAAGGTCGATGCCCGCGCCCGCACGCTGGAGCTGCTGGGGATGGTCGGCATCCCGCAGCCGGAGGCCAGGCTCAAGAACTTCCCGCATCAGTTCAGCGGCGGGATGCGGCAGCGGGTGATGATCGCCATGGCTCTCGCGCTCGAGCCTAAGCTGCTCATCGCCGACGAGCCCACGACCGCCCTGGACGTCACGATCCAGGCCCAGGTCCTGGAGCTGCTGAGCCGTCTCGCGGCTGAGCACGGCACGGCGGTGATCCTCATCACCCACGACCTGGGCGTCGTCGCCGGGATGACCCAACGCATCAACGTGATGTACGCCGGATACGTCGTGGAAGCCGCCGTCACGGGCGACCTATTCGCGCGGCCGCGCCATCCCTACACCGTCGGCCTGCTGCACTCCATCCCGCGGCTGGACGCGCAGCCCGGGGAGCCGCTCATTCCGATCGAAGGGGCTCCGCCGGACCTTCGCTACGCCCCGGTCGGCTGCCCGTTCGCGCCTCGCTGCGCCTGGCGCGTGGATAGATGCTGGCAGGAGATGCCGTCCCTGGAGCCGATCGATGCCGGCTACGAGATCGTCACCACCGGCCCGCAGGCGACGCATGGCGCGGCCTGCTGGAACCCGCCTACGGCTGAGGAAGTGGTCGCCGCCCGTCCACTTCGTGCCGGCTTCGAGCCGGCCGCTCCTCCCGGTCAGGCCCGCTCATGAGCGCCATGAATCTGCCGTCGGGCGTGCCCGAGACGGCCGTGCCCGGCGCCACCGGCGCGGCACCGGAGAACGGGTCGGACGGAGCACAGCGCCCGCTGATCGAGATCGCCGATCTGCGCATGTTCTTCCCCATCACGCAGGGCATCCTGATCAGCCGGCACGTCGGTGACGTCCGCGCGGTCGACGGCGTGTCGCTCGCCATTCAGCGAGGCGAGACCGTCGGCCTGGTGGGGGAATCGGGCTGTGGCAAGAGCACCGTGGGCCGCACGATCCTGCGCCTGTACCGCCCGACCGGCGGTCGCATCGTCTTCGACGGCCAGGACATCACCACCGCCGGGGGGGCTTCGCTGCGGGCCGTTCGGCGAAGGATGCAGATGATCTTCCAGGATCCGTATGCCAGCCTGAACCCACGCATGACCGCCGCCGGGATAGTGTCCGAGCCGCTCGAGATACACAACGTGGGGGCCAAGAGCGAGCGCCGGCAGAGGGTTCGGGATCTGCTCGCGACCGTCGGCCTTGACCCCTCCTATGGCGACCGTTTCCCGCACGAGTTCAGCGGCGGCCAGCGCCAGCGCATCGGAGTCGCCCGAGCCCTTGCCCTCCACCCGGATCTCATCGTCGCCGACGAGCCGATCAGCGCATTGGACGTCTCGATCCAGGCCCAGATCATCAACCTGCTGGAGCGGCTTCAGAGCGAGTTCGGGCTGACCTACCTGTTCATCGCTCATGACCTGTCCGTGGTGCGCCACATCAGCGACAGGATCGCGGTGATGTACCTGGGCCGCCTCGTAGAAACGGCCGGCTCGCGTGAGCTGTACGAGGGGCCGCTGCATCCTTACACGGTCGCCCTTCTCTCCGCCGTGCCGATCCCGGATCCGGCGGTCGAAGGCCGCCGCCGGCGGATCATTCTCGTCGGCGACGTGCCCAGTCCGTCCAACCCGCCTTCGGGCTGCCACTTCCACACCCGCTGCTGGCTGCGCGACCGGCTCGGAAACCCCGATCGTTGCGTGTCCGAGGCTCCGGTCCTGCGCCGCATGAGCGACGGGCACGAGGTCGCCTGCCACTTCGCGGAAGAGGTGGACGGGTCCGCCGAACAGGTCCAGGTCACCGGCCGGCGGACGGGGGGCGGGCCCGAGGCCACCAGCGCGATGCCACCGCAGGCTCCCTCGGCGCCGGAGGGACCTCTGCCACGGGCGCGGCCCCGCGGCTAGGCCCCCGCGGCTAGACTCTGCTGAATGCAGCCCGTCCGCATAGCCCTCGCTCAGCTGGCGCCGCGCCTCGGCGTTCTCGAGGAGAACCTGACCCGGCACCGCGAACTCCTCACGGAGGCGCGCGCGGCCGGGGCGAAGCTGGTCGTCTTCCCGGAGCTCGGCCTGACCGGCTACCAGCTCCAGGACCTGGCCGCCGAGGTCGCGATGCGCAAGGACGACCCGCGCCTGCTCGGCCTGGCGTCCGAGACGAAGGGGCTTTCGGCCGTCGTGTCGTTCGTCGAGGAGGCGGATGATCACCGGCTCTTCATCGCGGCGGCACTGCTGGAGGACGGGAATGTCAGCTTCGTTCACCGCAAGCTGTTCCTGCCCACCTACGGCCTCTTCGACGAGCGCCGCTTCTTCGCCGCGGGCGACCGCCTCCGGACCGTCGACTCGCGGCTGGGCGTGAAGCTCGGCATCGCGATCTGCGAGGACTTCTGGCACCTGGGCGTGGCCGAGACGCTGGCCCTGGACGGCGCCCAGATGCTCATCAACGTGTCGTCGTCGCCGGGCCGCGATCTCGCGGCGATCCACGAGGTCGGGCTGGGGACGGCGGTCTCGTGGCGAACGCTGATGCGGACGTACGCCCAGCTGACGACGAGCTTCGCCGTCTTCTGCAACCGCGTCGGCATGGACGAGACGATCAGCTTCTGGGGCGGCTCGGAGGTGATCGGCCCCAGCGGCGACACGCTCTTCAGCGCGCCGCTCTTCGACGAGGGGCTGTACACCGTGGACGTGGAGCTCGGCGACGTGCGCCGTGAGCGAATCGGGCTGCCACTCCTGCGCGATGAGCGACCCGAGTTGCACCTGCGCGAGCTGCGCCGCATCCTGGCCCGCAGAACGGGCCTGGACATCGACGAGGCGAGCGAGCCGAGCGACGATCGCGAAGCAGGCCCGCCGGGGTCGAAGGCGACCGGCGGGGGCGAGAAGCGGCGATGAGCGCGGCGCCCGGCGGCCGCCGGAGCGATTCGAATGAGGGCTCGGGCCGGCTCTTCGAGCTTCCCCCCGAGCTGGCGATAGACACCGAGATCGCCCGGCGGGTGATCGTCGACTTCATCCGAAACCAGCTCCGCCAGGCGGGCTTCACGCGTGGGCTGCTGGGTCTCTCGGGCGGCATCGATTCGGCCCTGGTTGCGTTCCTGACGGCCGAGGCGATCGGCCCGAAGAACCTACTGTGTGTGCTGATGCCCTACCGGACGTCCTCGTCAGAATCGGTCGAACACGCCGGGCTGGTGGTCGACAGGCTGGGCTGCGCCAGCGACCTGGTCGACATCAGCCCGATGGTCGACGGCTACTTCGGGCGGGACGGCGAGCCGGGCGCCGGCGGAGTGGACGCCGGGGAAGCTGGCCCGCTGCGACGCGGCAATCTCATGGCGCGCGAGCGAATGTGCGTCCTGTACGACCGGTCGGTCGTGTGGGGCGGGCTCGTCGTCGGGACGGGGAACAAGACCGAAGCGTTGATCGGGTACACGACCCTCTTCGGCGATTCCGCGTGCGCCTTCAACCCGATCGGCGATCTCTACAAGAGCCAGGTCCGGCAGGTCGCGGCGGCGGTGGGCGTGCCCGAGGCGATCATCCGCAAGGCTCCCTCGGCCGACCTCTGGCCGGGTCAGACGGACGAGGCCGAAGCCGGCTTCAGCTACCCGGAGCTCGATCGGCTTCTCTTCTGGATGATCGACAAGCGCCGCACGGACGAAGAGCTGGTGGCCATGGGCTTCCTGGCGGCGGCGGTCGAGCGAGTCAAGCGCATGGTCGCCATCTCGGAGTTCAAGCGGCAGGTGCCGCCGGTGGCGAAGCTGGGACCGCGGACGACGGGCGTGGATTATCTCTATCCGCGGCGGCGGCCGGGCTCGGCGCGACGGTGAGCGCAGGGAGTGGCGCGGCCGGCGAGAGCGGCGCCGCGGCCGGTGGCTCGGCGGGCCGGCTGTTCGTCGTCGCCACGCCGATAGGCAACCTCGGCGACGTCACGTACCGGGCGGTGGAGGTGCTGCGGACCGTGCCGCTGGTCGCCGCCGAGGACACTCGCCTGACGCGGCGGCTGTTCGCCCGCTACGAGATAACCACGCATCTCGTGAGCTACCACGCCCGGAGCGGCCGGGGTCGCGAGCTGGAGCTGCTCGAGCATCTGCGGGCCGGGCGCGACCTGGCCCTGGTCACCGACGCGGGCACGCCGCTGGTGAGCGACCCCGGCGGGGAGCTGGCCTCGGCCTGGGCGGCGGAGGGCGGCGCCGTGGTGCCGATACCGGGAGCCTCCGCCGTTCTGGCTGCGCTCGTGGCGAGCGGCCTGTCCGCGGCTCGCTGGAGCTTCGAGGGTTTCCTGCCCCGCGGCGGCAGGGAGCGGCGCGCCCGGCTGTCCCGGATCGGGGCCGACGAGCGCGCGTGCGTCATCTACGAGGCACCGTCGCGCGTTGCCGCGACTCTTGCCGATCTCGCCGCCGCCGCCGGCGCCACGCGCCGCGCGGCCGTCTGTCGCGAGCTGACCAAGCTCCACGAGGAGGTCGTGCGCGGGGCGCTGGGCGAGCTCGCGGCAAAGGGAGCCGCCGGCGCGATCCTGTTGCGGGGCGAGTTCGCCATCGTCGTCGAAGCGACCTCGAGCAGCGGCACCGCCGCGAAGCGGCTTGCCGTCGAGGGGCAGGCGTCGATGGAAGATGCTCGCGCGGAGATCGCGCGTTTGGTGGCCGGCGGGGCGAGGCGTTCGGATGCCGTCCGGCAGGTCGCCGCAGCGACCGGGCTCGATCGCCGCGAGCTCTATCGTCCCGACTGACCTGCCGGTTCCTTTTGAGCCTGGTCGGAACCCCACTTCCCGGCGCGGCGAAGTGAACCGTCGGCGTGGGCCCCGGGGCGACTTATTGACCTGTGGCGCGCGGTTGCGCCGCGATACAATTCGGTCAGAGGAGGTCGCCCAAAGACCTCGGAGTGCGATCAAGGGAGAGCCATATGACCGGAAAGCTCCGAACAGCGCTCGCGCTGCTTGCCACGGCCGCCATCGCGGCGGCATGTTCGAGCTCCACTGCCAGTGCCACTACGGCACCCCTGAAGATCGGCGTGGTCACGGATGTCGGCTCGGTCACCGACCACACCTTCAACCAGTACTCGTACGAAGGCGCGAAGGCGGCTGCCCAGGCTCTCGGCGCCACCGTCAACTACGCCGTTCCGGCCGACGCCTCGGACTACACCACGGACATCCAGACGTTCGTCAAACAGAACTACAACATCATCGTGACGGTGGGCTTCAACCTGGGTGATGCCACCATCACGGCGGCCAAGGCCAACCCTAACATCTGGTTCGTCGCCGTCGACGTGGCCCCGTGCGTGGACCCGAGCGGCGCACCCGATGACACTTTCGCCTGCAAGGGCGACGCCGCCACGCTGCTGCCGAAGCTCATCGGGATCCAGTTCGAGGAAGACCAGGCCGGCTACCTGGCCGGCATCGTGGCCGCTGCCGTCAGCAAGACCGGCGTGATCGGCCAGATCGGCGGCATCAACAACAACCCGGCCGTCGTGCGCTACATGCAGGGCTACCAGCTGGGCGCGGCCTCCTACAACAAGAACGTAAAGGTCGATACTGGCTGGTTCTCGACCGGCGACCTCACCAAGGCATACGGCGACCCGGTCTGGGGCAAGACCTACAGTACGGCGTTCATCGCCCAGCAGGGCGTCGACGTCATCTTCCAGGTCGCGGGCAACACCGGCAACGGCGCCCTCGACGCGGCCTGCGCCGCCGGCATCTACGCTATCGGCGTGGACGTCGACGAGTACCTGACCTACCCAAGCGCCGACAAGTGCCTCGTCACCTCGGCCGAGAAGAACGTCTCGGCCGCCGTGAACCAGACGGTCACCTCGATCGCCAACGGAACCGCCAAGGGCGGCATCGCCAAGTTCAACGCCGCCAACAACGGCGTGGGCTACGCGCCCCTCAGCGAGAACACCCTGGTGACCTATCCTTCCGACCTCCAGGGCAAGCTGGACGCCGCCTTTGCAGCCATGAAGGCCGGCACCCTGACAACCTGCCCGGCCAACTGCGGGACTTGGAGCGGCTCGTAATCGAGTCTCGGCAGCTTTCGTAGACACTCGAGCGGGTCGCGCCCCTCCGGCGCGGCCCGCTCGTCGCATCTGGCCGGCCCCAGGCCGATCGAGGAGCCATGACCGACGACGCCTTAGACGCCAGCGCCCCCGCCCTGGAGATGCGAGGCATAACCAAGCGATACCCCGGGGTGGTGGCCAACGACCACATAGACCTCGACGTGTGTCGGGGCGAGATCCACGCCCTGCTGGGGGAGAACGGGGCCGGCAAGACCACCCTGATGAACGTCCTGTACGGGCTTGCCCGTCCCGACGAGGGCAGGATCCTGCTGGACGGCCGGCAGATCCAGATCGCTGGGCCCTCCGATGCCATCGCCCGCGGCATCAGCATGGTCCACCAGCACTTCATGTTGATCCCGGTTCTGAGCGTCGCCGAGAACGTGATCCTCGGCGCCGAGACGATGTCGAACGCCGTGTTCGTGGACCGACATGAGGCCGACAAGCGCATCGCGTCGCTTGCCGCGCGATTTGGCTTCGACCTGGATCCGGATGCGAAGGTCGGCTCGCTGTCGGTGGGCCAGCAGCAGCGAGTGGAGATCCTCAAGGCGCTGTACAGAGACGCGAGGATCCTCGTCCTGGACGAGCCGACCGCGGTTCTGACGCCCGGCGAGACGCAGGAGATCTTCGCCCTGCTGCGCCGCCTGGCCGCCGACGGACGTTCGATCGTATTCATCAGCCACAAGCTCTACGAGGTCCTGGAGGTGGCCGACCGGATCACCGTCATCCGTCGGGGCCGGGTGATCGGGGAGAGGAAGCCGGCTGAGACGACGGAGGAGGAGCTCGCCGAGCTGATGGTGGGCCGCGAGGTGGAGCTGACCGTCGACCGGGGCGAGTCGCACGTCGGTGAACCGGTCCTGCGCGTCGAGGGATTGCGCGTGGCCGACGATCGCCATCACGAGGTCGTGCCCGGCGCCACCTTCGAGATTCGGGCCGGCGAGATCCTGGGCGTGGCCGGCGTCGCGGGCAACGGCCAGGATGAGCTGGTCCAGGCGCTGATAGGGTTGCGGCGCTGTCTCGGCGGCAAGGTCACCCTGCTGGGTCGGGACGTAACCGGCCTGTCGCCGCGGGGGTTGAACGAGGCCGGGGTGGGCTACGTTCCGGGCGACCGGCATCGTTTCGGCCTGATCCTGGCGTTTCCCGTGTACGACAACCTGATCCTGACGAGCTACTACCGGCCGCCGTTCGCGCGCGGTCTGATGCGCAACGACTCGGCCATCCTGGAATCCGCGGCCGCACAGATCGAGCGTTACGACATCCGCACGCCCTCCGCCAGGGTCCTGACGTCGACGCTCTCAGGCGGCAACCAGCAGAAGGTGGTCGTGGCCCGCGAGTTCGACCGGGAGGTGAAGCTGCTCATCCTGGATCAGCCCACCCGCGGCCTGGACGTCGGCAGTATCGAGTTCATCCACCGCCAGATCATCGCCAAGCGCGACGCAGGTACGGCCGTGCTCCTGGTCTCGGCGGAGCTCGACGAGGTCATGGAGATGTCCGACCGGATCGTCGTCATGTATCGCGGCCGAATGGTGGCCGAGCTGGACGGGCGGACCGCGGACAAGGGCGACGTGGGCCTGTTGATGGCGACTGGTGGGCAGGCGGCGGCGACCCAGAAGGAGGCATGGGCGTGAGCGGTCCCGACACGATCCAGCGGCCGCCGGCACGCGCTCGGAAGGCCATCGTCGGCGCCATCCGTGCTGCGGCCCAGCCGATCGCCGAGCCGGTCGTCGCCATCCTGCTGGCGCTCCTTGTGGGAGCCGTGGGCATTACCTTGTGCAGCGGACTCCTGGCCGGCCACAAGAACTTCGACGTCGGCTTGCCGGCCGCGGCGTACCTGGCCCTGCTGGGAGGAGTGGCCAGCCCCGACGGCATCGCCTCTACGCTCAACTACTCGACGCCGCTGATACTGGCCGGCCTGGGCGTTGGGCTTGGCTTCAAGGCCGGACTGTTCAACATCGGCGGGCGCGGCCAGTTCCTGTTCGGCACCGTCGGAGCGATGGCCGTGGCCACGGCCGTCGGCGTCAGCCAGAGTTCGTATATCACCGTCCCGTTGGCCCTCCTCGCCGGGGCGGCGTTCGGCGCCGCGGCGGGGTTCATCCCGGGCCTCCTCAAGGCGACGTCCGGAGCCCACGAGGTCGTCACCACGATCATGCTCAACTACGTGTTCGTGTTCGTGACCTACTGGGCCATCAGCGGGCCGCTCTCCCTGCCCAACGCGCATCAGCCGATCACGGCCGACGTGACCAATCGGAACGCGGCCCTGCCGATCATCCTCGGGCAGGACGGCCACGCCGGCATCCTGCTGGCCCTGGTGGCGGTCCCGATCATCTGGTTCCTGCTTTACCGGACGACGCTCGGGTTCGAGATCAGGTCGGCCGGAGCCAACCCGGATGCGGCCCGCTACGGCGGGATGAGGACCAACCGGCTGATCGTCTTGACGATGTCCATCGCGGGCCTTATGTCCGGCCTGGCCGGCGCCACGGTGCTGATGGGCGTGGTCCATCAGATCGAGCCCGGCTACGACACGACGGTCGGCTTCGACGCCATCACCGTCGCGCTGCTGGGACGGTCCAACCCGGTCGGCATCCTGTTTTCCGGCCTTTTGCTGGGGGCGATGCGAGCCGGTTCACAGACGATGCAGGTTCAGGCCGGGGTTCCGGCAGAGCTGGTGGACGCGCTTCAGGCGATCATCCTGGTCTTCCTGGTGGTCAACGCGCTCCGGCACTGGCTGGATCGCAGGGCGGCGAGACGCGGCTCGACACCGGCGGTGGACGGGGGGGCTGCCCAGGCGGCGGAGGCCGTGGCATGAGCAGCATTCCGCAAGCCCTCGACGCCCTCCCGATTCTGGGAATCCTTTTCCAGCTCCTCGGCTATGTGCTCGCGAACCTGAGCGTCATGTCACAGACCACGGTCGCCGTGGCGGTTCCGATCACCCTCGCAGCCCTGTGCGGCGTCATGTGCGAGCGGTCGGGCGTGGTCAACATCGGCATCGAGGGCATCATGCTGACGGCCGCGTTTGTCGGCTGGATGGTCGGCGTTGGCGCATCCGCAGCGCTCGGCGTCGGCACACCCCTGCCGTTCTTCGGCGTCACCCTACCCCTCCTGCTCGGCCTGGCGGCTGCCATCCTGGTCGGCATGGCAGTGGCCCTGCTGCACGCCTGGCTCGCCATCTCGGTGAAGGTCGACCAGATCATCAGCGGCACGATCATCAACATCGGCGCCGCCGGGATCACCGGCTACCTGTACACCCTCATCGCCTCCCAGGCGCCGACGAGTGCCGGCAGCTTCGCCCAATACAAGGTTCCGGATCAGGTGGCCGACCTGCCGCTGGTGGGCTGGCTGATCAACGCCGTGCTGAGCCAGGGCCCGATCGGCCTCAGCACGATCGTGATCGTGATCTTTCTGCAGGTCATGCTGTTTCGATCCCGCTGGGGCCTGCGCACGCGGGCGGCGGGTGAGCATCCCCGGGCTGCCGAGACCGTCGGCATCGACGTCATCTGGCTGCGCTATCGCAACGTCGTAATGTCGGGCGCGCTCGCGGCGCTCGGCGGCGCGTGGTTGAGCATGGAGCAGACGAACGGCTTCAACGCGAACATGTCGGCCGGACGCGGGTTCATCGGCCTGGCGGCGATGATCGTCGGCCGATGGACGCCGCTGGGAGCCTTCGGCGCGGCGCTGCTGTTCGCGTCGGCCACCGGGCTGGGCACTTCGCTGGCGATCAAGCCGCCGACCGGCGACCTGGGTCAGCTGATGGCGCACGTGCCGGGCGAGTTCTGGGAGGCGCTGCCGTACATCATCACGATCGTCGTGCTCGCCGGCGTGATCGGGCGGAGCATCGCCCCGGCCGCGGACGGCCGGCCCTACGAACGGGAGTCGGCGACCTGAGGACCGGAGCCGCCAGGGGAGCCGCCCATCCTGGCGCCGTGCTCAGCCACGCCTGAGGAGCGACGGGAAGAAGTTGGCCTTGCCGGCGGCGGTCTTGAGCCGCCGCCATTCGTCCAGGATGACGACCGCCTCGTTGGCCGCCCGGATGGCCCGCTCCTCGGCCCCGTTGTCGCCGAACTCGTTCGTCTCGCGATTCGCGACGGCGCCCAGGATGGCGCCGCTGCGCATGCCGAACAGCCGGGCCAGGACGAAGAGGGCCGAGCACTCCATCTCCAGGCAGGCCACCCCGGCTTTGCGCAGGTCCTCGATGAGGCCGTCGGCCGCGGATTGCCAAAACCCGCCGATCACGGGCCTTTCCTGACCCAGGTAGAAGGAGCCGACGCTGCAGGCGATGCCGACGTGGTAGCGGTAGTCGAGGCGTTCGCAGGCCTCGACGAGGGCCATGAAGACCTCGGGATCCGCGAACGCGGGATGCTCCAGCGGCAGGTACCGGTCGGCGGTCCCGTCGCGCCGGACGGCGGCCGCGGGGACGATCAGGTCGCCGCATCGGATCTCGGCCTTCAAGGCGCCGGTGGTGCCCACGCGGATGACCGTCTGGCCGCCGATGGTGGCGAACTCGTGGGTCGCGATCTCGAGACTCGGGGCGCCCACGCCGCTGGAGATGGCGCCGATCGGCACGCCTTTGTAGGTCCCGCGGGCGGAGCGAAACTCGCGGTGGAAGGCCAGCTCCACGCCGTTCTCCCAGGTGGCCCGCATGAGTTCGACCCGGCCGGGATCGCCGGGCATGAGGACGGTGGAGGGAATCTGTCCGGCCGCGAGGTGCAGGTGGTACTGTGCTCCAGCTTCGTTCGTCGGCGCGTCGGCACGACGCGCGGCATCGGCACCGCGGCTGCTGGGGCTGCTCGAAGATGGATCTCGGCCGCTCGTCTCCATCGTTCGCCTGCCTCCTCCGCCGGTGGGACCTGATGTCGCCGCAGACGCTATCACGCCTGGTGGTTTGTGCCCGGGATTCGTCGAGGTGAGATCGTGAGCGAGCCTGGAATCGAGTCGATCGATCGAGTCGTGGCCGCCCGGCGCCTGCCGGAGTTCGCCAGCCTGCTGGAGCTGGCGCTGACAGCCCAGGCGCGAGCGCGGGCGCCATATTCGGGCTTCCGGGTCGGGGCCGCCGTGCTGGCGGGTAGCGGCGCCATGTACCCGGGCTGCAACGTGGAGTCGGCCTCGTACGGGGCCACGATCTGCGCCGAGCGCAGCGCCGTGGTCGGCGCCATCAGCGCCGGCGAGATGACGATCCGGGCGTGTGTCGTTGTCACTCCCACGGCGGATCCGTCGAGTCCGTGCGGCATCTGCCGCCAGCTGCTGGCCGAGTGGGGTCCCGACGTGGAGATCTACGCGGCGTCGAGCGAGGGCACGGGCGTGTACGCGGCGCGCCTGTCGGACCTGCTGCCCCTGGCGTTCTGGGCCCGGAA
>Ga0187885_10000365_pt1 | contig 54153 bp, 44 predicted proteins | sample June2016WEW_20_1_3_FD_132970 | JGI IMG/M metagenome (GOLD analysis project Ga0187885, IMG submission 132970) | Peatland microbial communities from SPRUCE experiment site at the Marcell Experimental Forest, Minnesota, USA - June2016WEW_20_100 | ecosystem: Environmental > Terrestrial > Soil >...
ATACGCGTTCACGACTTGGCCAAGCACTGCGGCATCTCCAACAAGGAGATGATCGAAAAATTGCGCTCCATGAAGTACCCGGTCAAGAGCCACTCCAGCACCATTGACAAGATTACCGCCGAATCGCTGGAGAACGAATACGGTTATGTGCCACCAGTGGCGCCATCCGTCGAATTGCCGCCGTCTCCACCGCCCGCACCACCAGTAGTTCCCGCGCCCACAGTACCCATTGCATCACCCGAACCCCCTTCCCAGACCGAGCGCCCAACAACTTTGCGACCAACGGGTTCAGTTGTCAGCCCCGCACATACTCATGCGCCCAGCGCGCGACACGCTGCTGTTCCAACCAAAATTTCCGCGCCTGTTGTTCCTGTGGTGCCGCCAAAGGCTGCACAAGTATTCAAGCCGGTCAAGCCCGCTGCCGTCAGCAGTTTGCCGCCACGGGTTGCGCCACCGGCCGCGCGCCCCGCTCCAGCGCCGACGCCTGCCGAACCTCCATTCATCATCGATGAACAGGGTAACAAAGTCATCCAGATGAAGCCGCCAATCGTCGTGCGCGATTTGGCCGCTCGCATTGGCAAGAAACCGCACTTGATGCTCATGGAACTGATGGAGATGAATGTCTTCGCGAATGTCAACGAGTCAATTGGCGAAGATGCCGCCCGCAAGATCTGCGAGCGCCACGGTTTTCTGTTCGACTTGGAGAAACGCGAGCGCGGCGCGGGAACCGTTCACCGACCACCGCCCAAGCCGGAAATTGCAGACGAAGAAGACGTGGTGGAAGACCTGCAACCGCGTCCGCCTGTTGTCACCGTCATGGGCCACGTGGACCACGGCAAGACCTCGCTGCTGGACGCCATCCGAAAAACCAACGTCGTCGCCGGCGAAAGTGGCGGCATCACACAACATATCGGCGCCAGCGTGGTGGTGATGCCCGACGGCAAGCAGATCACCTTCCTCGACACACCGGGTCACGAAGCCTTCGCCAAGATGCGCGCTCGCGGCGCCAATATCACCGACATCGTCATCCTGGTTGTCGGCGCCGATGACGGCGTGATGCCGCAGACGATCGAAGCCATTAATCACGCCAAGGCTGCAAAGGTGCCTATCATCGTCGCAGTCAACAAATGCGACCTACCTACGGCGAATCCGGATCGTGTGAAGAAGCAACTGCAGGAACACGGTCTCAGTCCGGAATCCTGGGGTGGCGAGAATATCACCGTAGATGTGTCGGCCACCACCAAGAAGAACCTGGACCACTTGCTGGAGATGATTCTATTGCAGGCAGAGATCATGGAGTTAAAGGCGAGCCGCAAACGAGCCGCCAAGGGCAACGTGATCGAGGCGCAACTTGAATCCGGTATGGGACCAACTGCCACGGTGCTGGTGCGCAAAGGCACACTGCGCGTCGGCGACGCAATTATCTGCGGGCCATACGAAGGCAAGGTCCGCGCGCTGATAAACGATAAAGGTCGTCGCGTTAAGGAAGCCACGCCATCAGCGCCTGTAAAAATCGTTGGGCTTACCGGGCTACCCGAAGCCGGCGCTGAGTTTTCCGTCGTGAATTCTGAAAAGGAGGCCCGCCAGCTCGGCGAGCAACGCCAAATGGTGGCGCGCACGCAAGCCGCAGGACTGGGGACAATGCGTCATACCACCATGGAAGGCCTCATGAGTCAGATCGAAGACGACAAGAAAAAGACTCTGAGCATTGTGTTGAAAGCCGACGTGCAAGGTTCCTTGGAAGCGATCACCGAATCCCTTGGCAAACTGAAGAGCGATAAAGTCGAATTGAACCTGATCCATGCCGCTGTCGGCAGCGTCACGGAAAATGATGTTCTGCTCGCCAGCGCTTCCGACGCCGTGATTATCGGGTTCCGCGTCAAACTAGAGGGCGGCGTTTCCGATATGGCCAAGCGCGAGAACGTGCAGATCAAGCTTTATGCCATCATCTATGAATTGTTGGAAGACGCCGAAAAGGCCATGGAAGGCTTGCTGGAACCGGAGTCCCGCGAAATCGTGACGGGGCATGCGGAAGTGCGCGAGGTGTTTACCTTCTCCAAGGGGCCCTCTGTTGCCGGTTGTATGGTCACCAGTGGACGCATCACGCGCGGGTCACGTGTGCGCGTGTTGCGGAGTAAAGCAGTGCAATACGAGGGGCGTATCGCGAGTTTGAAGCATTTCAAGAACGACTTGAAAGAGGTCAAGGCCGGCATGGAATGCGGGTTGCGGTTGGAAAACTACCAGGATTTCCTGGCAGGCGATATTCTCGAGTGTTATTCGGTCGAGAAGGTCATGCCAAAACTTTAGCGTCACACTTTCTCACAGCGCGGCGAACAAATCGGCAATCGAACCATAGCGCGGTTCGGAGACCATTTCTCGCTGCTGAAGGCGGCACCGCCATGAGCGATCATCGAATGCAGCGGGTTTCAGAGTTGGTGAAACAGCAGGTCAGCGAAATCGTCCAGGGACTTAACTTGGGCGACAGCGGTTTCGTTACCGTGACAGCCGCGAAAATCAGCCCCGATATTAAGGAGGGACGGATCTACATAAGCGTGATTGGCTCAGAGGCACAACGCGAACACGCGCTGACCACCCTGAGTCAACGGCATGCCTTGGTCCAACAGGAATTGGCGCGACGGGTTGTCCTCAGGTACACGCCGCGCCTCCAGTTTTTCCTCGATGAGACCGAGGCGCACGCGCGACGGATCGAACATCTTTTGGACGAGATAGACCATGAAGACCCACACTAGTCAGGGCGTCACGGGTGACACGTTGAAGGAGATTTGCAGGCTCTTTCGCGAACAGCAAAGTTTCCTGATCTTGACGCATTACCGGCCCGACGGCGATGCGATTGGATCGCAACTGGCGTTGGCCATTCTTCTTAAAAATCTCGGCAAAAAGGTTGAGACATGGAACGACGACGATGTGCCTGCAAAGTTTCGGTTTCTTCCGCACTGCGCAATAATCTGCCGTCCACCGTCTGAGCCGAAAGACTTTGATGTCGTGGTGGCGATTGACTGTTCCACGCTACCGCGCCTCGGTTTGGGGATGGAACGTGTCCGCAGCCGAAAATATTTTATTAACATCGACCATCACGTCAGCAACGAGAAGTTCGGTGAGATCAATTGCATCGTTCCCGAAGCAACCGCGAGTGGCCAGATCGTCTATCAGCTGATCCAGCGGGGTGGTTTTTCGCTGACGCGCGATATCGCCATCTGCCTGTTCGCAGCCATCTCGACCGACACCGGTTCATTCATGTTCGCCAACACGACCGCCGAATCCCTGCGAGTCGCGGCCGATCTCGTAGATAAAGGCGTGAACGTTGGCGAGATCAGCCGTCACGTGTACGAAAGCTATCCTTACGCGCGGATGCAGTTGCTCCAACGCACACTGGCCGACCTGAAGTTGGCAGAACACAACCGCGTCGCGTACTTCTGGGTGACCAACGAGATGTACGAACAGTCCGGAGCCAAGCGAGAAGATACCGAAGGTCTTATCGATTACGCGCGTTCGGTTGACGGTGTTGTCGTGGCCGTGTTGTTTGAAGAACTCGCTGAACCGGGCAAGATCCGTGTCAGCTTTCGCTCGAAACACCCCAAAGTGGACGTGAACTCTATTGCCCGGCACTTCGGCGGTGGCGGTCACCGGGAAGCCAGTGGCGCTCGCATTGCCGGACAACCGCGTGAGGTCGAGCAACGGGTACTGGAAGCCATTCACACCGCGCTCAAAGAGGCGGCACTATAACTTCGCTGCCATGCGACCTGAACTCACACTTTCTGATGGCGTTCTGCTCGTGGACAAGCCGAGTGGGCTGACCTCACACGACGTGGTGGACCGCATTCGCCGTCGGTTCGGCTTCAAGAAGGTCGGACACTGCGGCACGCTCGACCCGATTGCCACGGGATTGCTCCTGATCGTTCTCGAACGCGCCACGAAATTGCAGAATCATTTGATGGCCGACGACAAAGCCTATGAAGGAATCATGCGCCTCGGAGTTTCCACTGACTCACAGGATGCCGATGGCAAGGTGATCGCCGAGAAACCCGTTCCGCCGCTCACGTCCGCTGATCTGGAGCAGGTATTCACCAGGTTTCGCGGCGACATTCAGCAGGTGCCACCGATGATCAGCGCCATCAAATACAAAGGACAGCCGCTTTACAAACTGGCGCGCAAAGGCAAGACCATCGAACGCGCGCCGCGCGCCGTTCACATCTACGAGTTGCGTCTGCTCACGTTCGATCCGCCCAACGTTGGTCTCCGTGTTCAATGTACGAAAGGCACCTACATGCGGACACTGTATTCGGACATTGGTGACGCGCTTGGCTGTGGCGCGCACCTCGCGGAATTGCGCCGCACGCGCTCGGGGCAATTCGACATCAAAGACGCCCAACCGCTAGACGCGCTTTTGAACCTCACACGCGAACAGTTGCAGGCGTTCATTATACCGATGCTGAAACTTCTCCGCCTGCCCGGTGACGTGCCGCCATTGTGACCGCTCCGATGCGTATTGTGCGGACATTTGAGGATTTGTCGACCGTCGTCCACGACGCGTGCGTGGCAATTGGCGTGTTTGATGGCGTTCATCTCGGCCACCAACGCGTCATCGCGGAGGCATGCGCCGATGCACGGGCGGCCGGTGGTGCATCAGTTGTGCTGACGTTCGACCCCCATCCCATGCGCGTGTTGCATACCGAAAAAGCGCCACCGTTGCTCACTTCCACGCCACACAAACTTCGCCTGCTAGAGCGGCTGAACGTTGATATTTGCCTGCTCCTCACGTTCGATATACCGTTCTCCGAACAACCCCCGGAGCAGTTCATCGAGTCGCTCGCCAAACACACAAATCATCTCCGCGAAATTTGCGTGGGCACGCGATTCCGTTTTGGACACAACCGGACAGGCGACGTGCGTCTGATCAAGAAACTTGCGCTCGTGCACGGCTATCTCGCCAAGGAAATCGCTTCTGTGAAACTTGGTGAAGAAACAATCAGTTCCACAGCCGTTCGCCAGCATGTCCTGCATGGACGCCTCGACCGTGCCACCGCCATGCTCGGTCGCCCATTCTCCATCCTTGGCGCGGTTGAACCGGGTGACGCCCGCGGTCGTCAGCTCGGTTATCCGACCGCCAACCTGAATCCAAGCAACGAAGTCCTGCCGCCCAACGGTGTATACGCGGTGCGGGCATTGGTGGGACAAGAATCTTTCGATGGTGTCGTCAACATCGGCATCCGTCCGACGTTTGAAAGCCACGATCACCGCAGTTTCGTGGAACTGCACGTTTTTGATTTGGCTCGTGACCTGTATGGCCACGATGTGGAAGTGTCGTTCATCGACAAACTTCGCGACGAACGGAAGTTCGATTCCGCCGATGCCCTGAAACGCCAAATCGCTGCTGATATCGCCGAGGCGCGACGTATTCTCGCCAAACAATGAACGATACCCGCTACACTTTTCGCCCGAACTTTTTCTCGAGTTCGGCGTAGGAGATCTGGATCATGGTGGGGCGTCCATGCGGGCAGGTGTACGGAAGGTCGCAGTGGTGGAGCTGCTCCAGCAAGGCCCGAAGTTCCTCACCTTTCAATAGGTCACGCGCTTTGACGGCGTGACGACAAACCGTGGTGGCGATCTTATCTTCAGCCAATCGCCGCGCATGGACTTGTTCGCCTGTCTGACGGAGTTCATCCAGGATATTGCGGAAAATCTGCGATAGATTTTCCAACGGAAAAAACGGCGGCAACGCGTCCACAAGGAACGTCTTGTCACCGAACTCGCTTAGGCCGATGCCGAGTTTGTGAAGTGTGGCGAGGTTGCCGCGCAGGAACACCGCGTCACGCGCGTCCAATTCCAGCGTCACGGGCAACAGAAGCTTTTGGGACGGGGCTGTGTCCGTAGCCAGTTGTTTCAGCATCTTCTCGAACAACACGCGCTCGTGGGCGGCGTGTTGATCGATCAGCACCATTCCTTCGGACGACTCTGCGATCACATAAAGCCGGTTGATAACGCCAAGGATTCGCCAGCGCCCTTCGTCTTTCGTTTGAATCTCCGCCGAGGTGACCGACGGCGTCAGCACGTCGTGGAGATCAGCCTCGACATATCCCGCCCTGAGCGGGACGGATTGTGGTTCAGTCCGTGGGAGCGCGCCCGACGGCGGAGTCGAAGTGGACGCAATGATTCCTGCGGGACCCGGCATAGCCGTCGACAATGGACGCGGGATCGAGCCTTTCGGTTCTAGTGCATGTCGCACTGCATCAATAACACACTGCCGTACGGCAAACTCATCGCGGAATCGCACTTCTCGTTTTGTCGGATGAACGTTCACATCCACCAGCGCGGGATCGAGCTCGACAAACAAACACGTGATCGGGAACTGACCTTTCATCAACGCCGTGTGGTAGGCCTCGAGCAGCGCGTAGTTGACGCCCCGGCTTTCGACGGGCCGGCCGTTGACAAACACGTGCTGCCGGCTGCGGTCGGCGCGGCTGACCCCCGGCTTACCGATGTAACCGTGAACGCGGATTCCCGCTTGGAGGGTCGCGCTTCCGCGCGACCGTTCCTCCTGCGGCCCCGACAAAGCGAGGCCATCCACATCCCCAACCGGCACCAGTTGCTCGCAAAACTGTCCCCCAAACAGTTCACGCATCCGGTCGAGCAGATGGGTGGCCGGCGCAAGGTGGAACACGTCCCGTTGGTCCGTCACGAGACGGAATGCAACTTGAGCATGTGCCAGCGCGCAGAGTGTCACGATGTGTTCGATGTGCGCCATTTCGGTCTGCTCGGACCTGAGAAACTTGCGTCGGGCAGGCAGATTGAAAAACAGGTTCCGCACCTCGACGATTGTTCCCTCGGCGGTTCCGACGTCGTTCACCGACACGATTCGTCCACCGGACATCTCAATCGCCGTGCCACTGAGGGTACCGTGTTCCCGTGTCGTTAGTGCGAACCGCGATACCGCCGCGATGCTGGGAATGGCTTCACCCCGAAATCCGAGCGAATGGATGTTATACAGGTCTTCGGCTCGTGAAATCTTGCTAGTAGCATGGCGTTCCAGCGCCAACAACGCGTCATCGCGGCTCATCCCACAACCGTCATCCGTCACCTGCACGGCCGATTTGCCGCCATTCTTGACGACAACGGTGATGTGGTGCGCTCCGGCGTCGAGCGAGTTCTCTACCAATTCCTTCACGACGGAGGCAGGACGTTCAACAACCTCGCCAGCAGCGATCTGGTTGGCGACGTGCTCCGGAAGCAGGCGGATACGATTCACGCCGCCAGTATACCGTCCCAGCGTTCCTTTTCCAGCGCCAACAGAGCCAACTTCGTGCCTACCATGCAAACCCCTCGCGCCCGAGTGGCGATGGCTTGACCCGAGTCGTGGGTAGTGCTAAACAAACATTATCTCAGATGGTGGCCGTAGCTCAGCCTGGTAGAGCTCCAGATTGTGGATCTGGCTGTCGCGGGTTCAAATCCCGTCGGTCACCCCATCTTTTTTAGCCGAGGCACTGTCAGAGTTCAGAAATCGTGGATCGGCCCCGCCACAGGCGGGGTCCCGTCATCCACCCCATCCTCACGCTCGCCAACTGGTGGCGGGTTATCGCAGTCGCCCGTACCGCCCGCGCCTAGGACATTTTGTAGGTCGTGACGGCGCGGATGTACTGGGCGCGCTCAAACGCCGTCGGATCCTCGCACTTAATCTGGCTCATACTGCCACGCATCTGGCTGACCGACTCGTACTCGTGTTTTTCCATCCAATTGCGCATCTCCTGTTCCACTGCGCGCAAGTGGCCAATACCGTTCTGCAGAAGCGCCGAGCACAACATCGTCACGTTGGCGCCGACCATGAGCATTTTGATGACGTCTTCGCCGGTGTGAATGCCGCTTGTGCCCGCCAAATCCGCTTTGATCCGCCCATGCAAAATCGCGATCCAGCGGAGTGGCAGCCGCATGGCTTGCGGCGTGCTCAACAGTATATTTGGCGCTACTTCCAGCGCGTCCAAGTCAATGTCTGGCTGGTAGAACCGATTGAACAACACCAGACCATTCGCACCGGCGTCATCAAGCCGTTTGGCCATGTTCCCTATGCTGCTGAACTGGGCGCTCAATTTGACCGCAACCGGGATTTTTATCGCCGACTTCACTGCCTTGAGAATGTTGAGATAAGTCTTCTCCACCTCGGCGGCACCCATCTTCAGATCCGCCGGGACGTAATAGATGTTCAACTCCAACGCGTCCGCACCGGCCTGCTCGATCTGCTTGGCGAAATCGGTCCAGCCGCCGAGCGACATGCCGTTGAGACTTGCGATCACGGGAATCTTGACCGCTTTCTTCGCCTGCTGGATGTGTTTCAGGTATCCCTCGGGGCCCAGATGGAACTCGCTCGGCTCCGGGAAATACGTCAACGATTCAGCGAAGCTTTCGGTGCCTGCCGTCATGTGATGATCCAGCTCGCGCGCCTCCATCCGCAACTGCTCTTCAAATAGCGAGTACAACACCACTGCCCCCGCGCCCGCGTCCTCTGCACGGCGCACATTGTCCACTTCCCCCGACAACGCCTGTGATGCCGACATCACCAGCGGGTTTCGCAGTTTCATTCCCAGATAAGTCGTAGTCAGATCCATGTTCTCATCCCCTTCCCTATTAAGCATTCGCCGCCGGTACCGTCGGTTCTGCCGGTTTCTCCGGTCCCGCGGCCGCGGGATTCCGCGCCGCCAGATATTCATAGAACCGGAACCGCGTCTCGGCGTCTTCCTGCGCCATCTTGAACAGCAGCTTGGCGTGGTCCGGATTGATCTTCGTCAACATTTTGAACCGGTTTTCCATCAGCAGATAATCTTCTACCTTCTGTTTCGGCGGCCGCGAATCCAATTGCAGCGGGTTCTCGCCCTGCGCCGTGCGCCGCGGGTCGTACCGATACAACAACCACTGCCCTGAGTTGACCGCGGCCTTCTGATCCTGCATGGCGGTCGTCATATTTATGCCGTGAGCGATGCAATGGCTGTAAGCAATGATCAATGATGGGCCTCCGTACGATTCCGCTTCCAGGAACGCCCGCAGCGTGTGCTCGTCCCGCGCACCCATCGCCACGGAAGCGACGTATACGTTGCCGTAACTCATCGCGATCAAGCCGAGGTCCTTCTTAAGCACCGGTTTGCCGCCGGCTGCGAACTTCGCAACCGCGCCGCGCGGCGTGGATTTCGACATCTGTCCGCCGGTATTGGAATACACTTCAGTGTCGAGCACGAGCACATTGACGTCGCGCCCGCTGGCCAGAACGTGATCCAGACCACCGAACCCGATGTCGTATGCCCAGCCGTCCCCGCCCATGATCCACACGCTTTTCCTGACTAGCATGTCGGCGATGGTGAGCAACTGCCGCGCTTCGGGCGTTTTGACGTTCTGCAACTTGGCTTTCAGCGCCGCGACTCGTTGTCGCTGCTCGTAAATGCCAGCTTCGTCTTTCTGGTTCGCCGCCAACAAACCCTGCGCCAGATCGTCGCCAAGCTGTGGCGCAAGCTTCTTCACCAGTTCCGCCGCAAACTCCTTCTGCTTGTTAATGGACAGCCGATAGCCGAACCCGAACTCCGCGTTGTCCTCAAACAACGAGTTGCTCCAAGCCGGGCCGCGTCCGTCGGCATTCTTAGCCCAGGGCGTCGTCGGCAGATTGGCGCCGTAAATCGAGGTACAGCCTGTCGCATTGGCGACAACCATGCGGTCGCCGAACAACTGGCTCGCCAGCTTGATGTACGGCGTCTCGCCGCAGCCCCCGCACGCACCGGAGAACTCGAACAGCGGCCGCTCGAGTTGTTGCTGTGGAATGCTGCCAACCTTGAGTTTGCGCCGGTCGACATCGGGGACTGATAGGAAGAAGCTCCAGTTGGCCCGCTCGGCCTCGCGCAAGGGCGCTTGTGGCGCCATATTGATTGCCTTGAGCTTCGTTTGCGTCTTGTTCTTCGCCGGGCAGACGTCCACGCACAAGCCGCACCCGGTGCAATCCTCGGCCGCCACCTGAATCGTGAACTTCATGCCTTTCCACTCGCGGTCGCGCGCTTCGGTGGATCTGAACGTCGCCGGCGCCTTTGCCAGCAAAGCCGGCTCGTAAACCTTCGCCCGAATCGTGGCGTGCGGACACACCATGACGCATTTTGCACATTGGATGCAGGTCACAGGATCCCAGACGGGAATATCGAGCGCGATATTGCGTTTTTCCCAGGCAGCGGTCCCTGTCGGGAACGTGCCGTCGCATGGCAGTTTACTGACCGGCAATTCGTCGCCGCGACCGGCGATGATCTCGCCTAGCACATCCCGCACAAATTCTGGCGCCTCACGCGACACCACTGGTGGAAGCTCGAAGCCATCGTTCTTGCCGGCCGGGATCTTAACCTCGAACAGATGACTTAACGTACTGTCCACGGCTTTGAGATTCATCTGGACGATTTCCTCGCCCTTCTTGCCATAGGTTTTGCGGATCGATTTCTTGATCTCCTCGACTGCCTCTTTGCGCGGCAGCACGCCCGAGATCGCAAAGAAACAGGTCTGCATTACCGTGTTGATACGTCCGCCCATGCCGCTCTCGCGGGCAACCTTCACCGCGTCGATGACGTAAACCTTCAGTTTCTTGTCTACAATCTGGCGCTGCATCCGTCGCGGCAGATGAGACCAAACCTCATCCGGACCATACGGCGCGTTCAGAAGGAACACACCGCCGGGCACGGCGTCTTTCAGCATGTCGTAGCGCTCGAGGAACACCGGTTGATGGCAGGCCACGAAGTTGGCCTTGTTGACAAGATATGTCGAACGAATGGGCTCCGGTCCGAACCGCAGATGTGACACCGTCATCGAACCCGACTTCTTCGAGTCGTACACGTAATAACCCTGCGCGTAGTTCTTCGTGTTCTCGCCGATGATCTTGATTGAATTCTTGTTCGCCCCAACCGTGCCGTCGGCGCCCAATCCGTAAAACACCGCCCGCGTCACCTTCTCGGATTCCGCCGAAAAGTCGGCGTCGTACGGCAAACTGGTGTGCGTCACGTCGTCGTTGATACCCACTGTGAAATGGTTCTTCGGTTTCGCCTGTCCCAGATTGTCGAAGACCGCCTTGATCATCGCAGGCGTAAACTCCTTCGATGACAGTCCGTAGCGGCCGCCGACGGTCTTAATGTTGCTGCGGCCCTGTTCGCACAACGCGGTGACGCAATCGAGATAGAGCGGATCGCCCACGCCGCCCGGTTCCTTGGTGCGGTCTAGTACTCCGATAACTTTCGTTGTCTTGGGCAACGCCTCGGCAAATCGCTTCATGTCGAATGGCCGATACAACCGCACCTTGAGCACGCCGACCTTGTCCCCACGGCTGTTCAGGTAATCCACCGTCTCATGCGCCGGTTCGCACCCGGAAGCCATGAGCACGATTACCCGCTCCGCATCGGGCGCGCCGTGGTATTCAAATAACCTATAACTCCGTCCCACGAGTTTCGCGAAATGATCCATCGCTTTCTGCGTGATATCTGGACAGGCGAGATGGAAACGGTTGCACGCCTCGCGCCCTTGAAAGAATACGTCGGGGTTCTGCGCCGTCCCGCGCAGCAGAGGCCGATCGGGTGTCAGGGCGCGCGACCGGTGTGCCGCGACAAGGTTATCATCGATCATCGCCCGCAAATCCTCTTCGGCGAGCACCTCGATCTTGGCCTCTTCGTGCGACGTTCGGAATCCGTCGAAGAAATGCAGGAACGGCACGCGCGCCTCCAGCGTCGCCGCCTGCGCAATCAGCGCGAAGTCCATCGCTTCCTGTACCGATGCGGAAGCCAGCATCGCCCAGCCGGTGCTGCGCACACCCATCACGTCACTGTGATCGCCAAAAATGGATAGTGCATGAGTTGCCAGCGTCCGCGCAGACACATGAAACGCCGTTGACGTCAGTTCGCCGGCGATCTTGTACATATTGGGAATCATCAACAGCAGGCCCTGCGACGCGGTGAATGTGGTGCTAAGCGCCCCGGTTTGCAGCGCGCCATGCACGGCGCCCGCTGCACCACCTTCGCTCTGCATCTCCGTTACCATCGGGATCGTGCCCCAAAGGTTTTTCACGCCCTCGGTTGCCCATTGGTCAGCCCATTCACCCATGTTCGAAGACGGCGTGATTGGGTATATGGCGATAACTTCGTTAACGCGGTACGCCACGTATGCCACCGCTTCGTTGCCGTCCATCGTTGCGAATTTTCGGTTACTCACTTTTGGTTCCTTGTTTTCCATGGTTCGTTTGATTGATCCCGCTCAGAGCGGGGTTAATTCCTGTTCAGCAAATTCTTGGCAAATCTTCGCCCGTAGGCATATCCACGATCCGTTCGCCACCGATCGCCGTATGCAAAAGAGCAACGCCCGCCGGTTTTTCCGCAACCTCACCTATGACGCAGGCGTGTTGTCCAAGCGGATGAGACTTCATCGCGCTCAACACGCGCTCGGCATCCGCGCCCCGGCAAAACACAACCACCTTACCTTCGTTGGCAATCGTCAGCGGATCCAACCCCAGCAGATCGCACGCGCCTCTCACCTCGCGGCCAATCGGTAACGCCGTTTCCTGCAGCCGAATTCCGATGCCCGATGCGCGAGCGATATCGCACACTGTCGCGGCCAGACCGCCACGGGTCGGATCGCGCATGGCGTGAACATCGGCACCTGTGTCGAGCACTCTTTTTACCAGTTCCCACAGCGTTGCGCAATCACTGACCACACTCGTCTGAAATGCAATTCCATCGCGCCGGCTCAGCACCGCCACACCGTGTTCTCCCAAATTCCCGCTTACAATCACCGCATCGCCCGGTCGCACCCCTGCTGCACTCAACGGCTGTGCCGTGACAATCTCGCCGATACCTGCCGTGTTGATGTACAAACCCTCACATTTGCCATGTTCTACAACTTTCGTGTCGCCCGTCACGATCTCCACACCGGCATCCGTCGCCGTGGCCCGAATCGAGGCGATAATTTTACGGAGATCGGCCAACAGCAATCCTTCCTCCAGAATCAAACCGAGACTTAGCCACAACGGCCGCGCGCCTTGCACTGTCAAATCGTTCACCGTGCCGCACACCGCCAGCTTGCCAATGTCGCCCCCCGGAAAGAAGTACGGCTTCACAACATAACTATCCGTCGTGAACGCGTAATTCTGCGCTTTCAGCGACAGTACGGCGCTGTCCTCCAGAAGTCGCAACCGGGGATTATCAAATGCCGGCAGGAACAACTCTTCAATCAGCTCGCGCGTCAGCGAACCGCCGCCGCCATGCGCCAGCAAAATCCGGTCGCGTGCCATCATGCACCCGCCCTTCTGTCGTATTTGAAAAACGCCGCGCAAGTCCCCTCGTTCGACACCATGCAAGGTCCGACTGGGTCCGCAGGCGTACAGGCTTTGCCATACAGTTTGCACTCCGGCGGCGTGATCACCCCGCGCAGTACGTCACCGCAACGACATCCCGGATGCGGTCGGGCCGCCTCAAACTTCACACCGAGCGCTTTTGCCGCGTCGAACTGCGCATACTTCGCGCGAATCGCCAAGCCGCTGCGCGGGATGTTGCCGATCCCGCGCCATCCTGCATCGCATTCCTCGAAAACTTCCGCCAACAACTTCTGAGCCGCGATGTTCCCCCGTTCATTGACCGACCGGCTGTACTCAATCTCCACCTTTGCATGTCCCCCGGCAATCTGCACCAGCAACATTTCAATCGCCTTCAGCATGTCCCACGCTTCAAAACCGGCGACGACACAGGGGATCCTGTACTTCTCGCAAATGAACCGATACATCGCCGCGCCCGTGATCACGCTGACGTGACCGGGACAAATGAAGCCATCGATCTTTATCTCTTTGTCGTGCAACAGCGCCTCCATCGCGTGTGGCATCGTCTTGTGCGCACAGAGCACGGAATAGTTTCGGACCCCATCCTTCGCCGCCTGCACGATGCTCGCGGCTACTGTTGGCGCCGTAGTCTCGAACCCGACGCCGAGGAACACCACCTTCTTTGCCGTGTTTTCCCGCGCCAGCGCCACCCCATCGGTTGGCGAATAAACCACTCGCACGTCCGCTCCCGCCGCGCGCTCGCGTTCCAGCGAGCTGACGGTCGGTGAACTCCCCGGCACACGCACCAGATCGCCAAATGTCGTAATCATCACGCCGGGACGCCGACAAAGCGCAATAGCAGCATCGATGTAATTGGTGTCCGTCACGCAAACTGGACAGCCGGGCCCGGAAATCAAGTGGACATTGGGTGGCAACAATTGCGGCAATCCCGACCGAAACGCCGACATCGTGTGCGTCCCGCAAACTTCCATGAGGCGCACGTCCCGCCCCACGCTTCGCGCCAGTTCGTTGATGGTAGGCACCAACGTTTTCATCTCATCACTCCCCGCAGCCCTGCCGCCGCACGGATGGCCTCCCACTCCTCGACTTCGCTCTGTTCCCACTTGTGGATGGCGAATCCGGCGTGCACCAACACAAAATCACCCAGCCGTGGCTCTTCGATCAGCGACACGTCCACCTTGTGCTGCGCGCCATCCACTGAAATGACTGCCACCGTGCCGTTCAACTCCACGATCTTCGCTGGAACAGCTAAACACATCTTCTTCTCTTGCTCCCGCTATTACTCTTCCTTATGCTTCTACTCTTGTTCCATCCGCGCCGCCGCCACTGCCGCTTGCCCGAGTGCTAAACCGCCGTCATTTGGCGGCACCAGCACATTGGTGAAAACTTTGAACTCCCGTGCTTGCAGCGTTTCGACCGTACGCCGCAGCAACAATTCGTTCTGGAAAACGCCACCTGACAACGCAACCGCCTTCAAACCGCGCTCGTCGCGCACCAACTGACATACTTCCACTATGGCAGCAGCGACAGAATTGTGGAACTTCGCCGCAATCACACCGACATTCTCCCCACGATGTTTGTCCTCAACGATGGCGCGAATCATCCCGCCAAAATCCAAAACCTGCGACGGCTGTTGCGTCCCGATCTCAAACGGGTAACTCTCCCGTACTCGCGCATCCGCCACCGCCTCCAGTCGAATCGCCGCTTGTGCTTCGTAAGTTGCAACGTCACAAAGACCGAGTATGGCGGCGACAGCATCGAAAAGGCGTCCCGCACTGGAGGTCAGCGGCGAGTTGAAGTTCGCTTCGATCATTTTTTGGATCGGGCGCAGCTTGGGCGTTACTTCACACAACCCTTCCGCCAGCAGCACGCTGGCTGCCATCCGCCACGGTTCTTCAATGGCTTTCTCGCCGCCAGGCAACGGGTACTGTTTGAAATGCGCCACGCGTTCGAAGTCGGCACGAGTTGCTACTAAAAATTCGCCACCCCAGATCGTGCCATCCGCGCCGTAACCGGTGCCGTCGAGTGCGACCCCAATGACCGGTTCAAGCAACCCATGTTCGGCCATAACGCTGGCGATGTGTGCGTGATGATGTTGAACGCCGATCTTCTTCGAGGCGGGATGCCGCTCAGCATACTTGGTTGACAGATACGACGGATGCAAGTCGTAGGCAACAGCTTCAGGCTGGACGCGCATCAACCTCTGCCATTCAGTGATTTCGTGGTCGAAGTACTCGTGGGTCCGGTGTTCCTTCAAATCGCCGATGTGCTGCGATAGAAACGCATACCCATCGCGAGCAAGGCAGAACGTGTTCTTCAGTTCCCCACCAACAGCCAGAATGTGCGGGGACGCTGGCGCAAATCGGATAGGATTTGGAACGAAGCCGCGTGCGCGCCGGAAGAATTGCCGTTGACCGTTGACGACGCGCAGCACCGAATCATCGCATTTGTGGACGATGGGCCTGTTATGTGACAGCGCCGCATCCGCAATCGGCCCCAATAGGATGGATAATTCAGCTTCATCGCTCACTATCGGTTCGTCGGCGAGATTGCCACTGGTCATAACCAGAGTGTCGAAACCCTGCACTAACAGGTGATGCAACGGCGTATACGGCAGGAACGCGCCGATGGTTAAACAATCGGGAGTGACAGAGCGTTGAAGTGTTGGAGAGTTGGATGTCAGCACGACAATCGGCCGCGCCACCGACACTAATTCGGCTTCCTCCGCCTCACTCACTTCGCAATGACGTTTCAGCGTCTCGATGTCACGGAACATCACAGCCAACGGTTTATGCGGGCGATGCTTGCGTTGGCGAAGCCGCGCCACGGCCTCCGGATTTGCAGCATCGCAGGCAAGATGGTAACCACCAAGACTTTTGATGGCGACAATCTCCCCGCGACGAAGGAGATCGACAGTATGCTGCAACGCATCTCCAGCACCGTCACTCTGATCCCGCATACTATGGAGAAGGCTTAGTCTTGGTCCGCAATTTTCACAGGCGTCCGGTTGCGCGTGGAACCGGCGATCGCGCGGATCGTGATACTCGCGGTTACACGGCGTGCACATCGTGAAACCGGCCATCGAAGTTTTGTCACGATCATATGGTAAATCGCAAATAATCGTGAAACGCGGGCCGCAGTTGGTGCAATTAATGAACGGATAGTTGTGACGGCGATCTTGCGCGTAAAACAATTCACGGATGCAGTCGTCGCATGTCGCCAGATCGGGTGAAATATGAACTTCCGCGGCGCCAACTGGCCGGGATTCGACAACCCCAAAATGTTCGTAGCCTTTGGCATCTAACACATGCTTCTCGACATCGGTGATAACAGCCTGACGCGGTGGATCGAGTTGAAGTTGCTCAAAGAATGCTGCCACCGCCTGTTCTTCCCCTTCGACTTCGAGGGTGATGCCGTGTGGGTCGTTGCGCACGAACCCGGCGAGACCAAGTTGTGTGGCGTAGCGATAAACAGTGGGACGAAAACCAACGCCTTGAACGCGGCCGACGATCTTTGCTTGCACGCGGGTCTTCATGGCTAATGTTTGTGCGGATGCGTGTGCGGCTGGACAAGCCCATCGGACGAAGGCGGGTGCGTGTGCGGTCTGACTTGGGTTTCTCCCTCCGCCACGTGCTCCAGCCAGTGTGCCCATTCTTCAATCCCCTGCCCTGTCCGGCAAGAAACCTGGAACACCGGCGCGTCGGCGTTGAGTTTCCGGAAATCACTGAGAAACTTGCCGTAATCGAAATCGGTGTACGGCAACAGATCCATCTTGTTCAGCACCAGTGCGCTGATTTCGTGGAACAGCAACGGATACTTGCCGGGTTTATCGTGACCTTCGGTGACGCTGAGGATGCCCACCTTGGCATTCTCGCCGAGATCGAACTCGGCAGGGCAGGCGATGTTGCCGACGTTCTCAATGAACAGCAAGTCGAGCGCATCCAGATCCAGTTCGCCCAACCCACGTTGCACCAGTGGCGCCTCGAGATGGCAGGCGCCGCCCGTAAGGAGTTGAACGACCGGCACGCCCAGTTTCGCGATCCGGTCGGCATCGCGCGTCGTGGCGATGTCGCCTTCCAGGACGCCGATACGATAGCGGTGACTGAGCAAAGGAATGGTTTTCTCCAAAAGCGAAGTCTTGCCCGCGCCGGGAGCGCTGATCAGATTGATGGCCGTTATCTTTTTGGCCGCAAGCTGATCGCGAATGCGCGTTGCCAATTTATCATTGGCTTCGAGGACGTTCTTTAAAACTTTGATGTTCATGACTCTGTCATCGAACCATTAAACAATGATGTCACCAGGACGGGATTCTAACAAGTTAATCGCCCCATTACATCTCGGGTGGAAGCGATTCGACCTGTCTGGCTGTAAAGACGGGGCCTTCTTTGCAGACGTAAATCGGGCCTACGTTACAGCGGCCGCATTTACCGAAACCGCATTTCATGCGGTTTTCCAGCGTGGTAAACACGTTCTCACTCTGAAAACCGAGTTTCTTCAGGCTCTGGAGCGTGAATTTTATCATGATGGGCGGGCCACAGAGCACTGCGATACGATTGGACGGCGACGGTTTGACCGCTTCCACAAGCTGCGGCACAAAACCGGTGTAACGGCGATGACTAGGATCCAGAACGCTATCGCCGGGAGATTCCATGTTCAATGGCCGCCAATTTTCTTCCGCCGCAGCCTCAGCCAAACCCGTCCCGTCAGCGAGCGGCTTCCAGTCTACGCATAGCCACAACTGCACGTCGGGCCGCTTTTCCCATTCCGCGAGTTCGTCTTTGTAAACGTGGTCGGCCCACGTCTTCGCGCCGTAAATAATTATGATATCACCGTAGTCCTGACGTTTGTCGAGGCAGTATTGGATGACACTGCGCATCGGCGGCAGCGCAATGCCGCCGGCGATAAACAGCAGGTCTTTGCCTTTCCATGATTCGACAGGAAAACTGTTGCCGTATGGGCCGCGGAGACCCATGAGGTCGCCGACCTCGAGCCGACGCAATGCTCGCGTAACCCGCCCAGCCTGGCGGAACGTGCATTCGATGTAACCACGACGGGTCGAGCCGTTTGCGATGCAGAAGGTGGACTCACCCTCGCCAAGCGCGTTGTAGAGACCGAATTGTCCCACGCGGAAATCAAAGGTCTCGCCTTCCTTCGGATCGAGGAATTCCAATTTCAAGGTGCGCACATCCGGCGTCTCGTCCCGCACAGCCGCAACGCGCATCAGATAAGGCCGGTAAATATTGGACGACGAGCCAGCCGTCGCGGCCTGAATTCCGTGAACGGGACCGTGTTCGCAACCGCACGGTTGCGCCACGGCGGTCTCCGTCGTTTGTTTACGCGACAATTCCTGCAGGTCGGCCAGCATGTCCATTCCCGCCGGGCAGAGCCGCAGACACCGGCCGCACCCAGTGCAGAGCACACGGCCGAATTTTTCGGGGTAATAGCGGAACTTGTGCGACAACCTCTGTCGCCAACGACTGGGCTGGTCGGGGCGCGGATTGTGACCGGAGGTGTGCAAGGTAAACAACGGGAAGGCGCACGCATCCCAGTTCTTCTGGCGAACGCCATCGCAGCCCACCATTTCGTCCTGAATATCGAAGCAATGACAGGTCGGACAAACAAATGCACAGGTCCCACACGCCAGACATGATTGCGCAGCCTTTTCCCAAAGCGGATCATTAAACCCCTGTCGCAAAGCCGCTTCGACAGTTTTGGGATTGAACATCACTGGCACGCTTTGGCGGATCTTTTCGCGAAGCGCGGCCAACTCAGAAGGCTCGGAGACCGGCGTTTGAGACATCGATGCCAAAAGCTGTTGGCCGGTTTCCGTGCGCGCCTCGGCAAGAAACGAGCCATTTGCCAATTCCGTCAGCACGACGTCACCGGTGTTCTGACCAGCCGGGTCAACTCCGACCGACGTGCAAAAACAGGCGTTATCAACCGGCTTCTGACAGGCGAGAACGATAAACGCCAGTTTTTTCAGCCGTTGCTCAAAGAACGGATCGTGGAAATCCCATCCGAACAGCGGCGCCAAAATCTCCGGTGCAATCGCATCGCACGGTCGTGCGCCAAACACCACCACAGGCGGGAACTCCAGTTTTGGATCGTCGAGCGACCACTCACGTCCGTTACGATGGAACTCCAAGATCGGCTCGCTGCGCGGGAACCAACTGCTTTTCGGGCTTTGACGTGCAAGCCCTTTCCCAAAACCGGTCGGCTTGGCCGCGCTGGAAGTCAGCTCGCGGTATTCGACGTGGCCATCCAGCGCCACTGGCGCCAGAACGCGCCAGCCAGCGTTGAGCAAGCTCGCTGGCCACTGCTCGATTGTTTCCCGCGTGAGTATCACCCGTGTCACAGAATGAAATCCTCCTGATCGTCCGGCTTGAAATCTGATTGGAGCGGCACACCCTTTGGATCCATGCCCGCGCGATGACTAAAATGTTTCAGGGCCGAACGCGCCATGGCCGCGTTCAGCAGATTTAACGGAATCTCAGACGGACACGCTTCCTGACACGCCCCGCAACCGACACAGCGGCCCGCCAGATGGAATGCGCGGAGCAGATGCCATGCAAAATTACCGGGGCCATCGGCCGCCGTTGGAAACCATTGCGGCTGGTTCTTGTCGGCGAAACACTGTTCGCAACCGCACATCGGACACGAACCACGGCAGGCGTAGCACTTGATGCATTTGGAGGATTGCTCAACCCAGAACGCCCAACGTTCTGACGAAGATTTGGCCATCAACTCGTCCAGCGCCTTGAAAACTGCATCGGAGAAGCCCACCGGCCGGTCCGACGGCAGATCCCGTAGCATCGTTTCCGATGCCGCTGTTAAATCCATCGTTCCCAAAAACTTCCCATCATTTGCCACGGCAAAGACGAGAATCGACGCGGGATCCACCTGCGTTTCCTGCGCAAGCACATTCAACGACAACACCTCGCTGGAACGCGCGACGATTCCAAGAGGCAGAATTGCCCTGATTTTCGGGTTCTTCAACAGACGCGTCAGATTCCCAGAACCGTTTGGCGCAACCAATCCGCGCGCTGCCTCCGGTGTGGTGATCCACGATGGCCGGGGCCGGGATAGCGTCGCGCTGCGCGCCCAGCCAACTACCACCTTGACCTTCCCGTCGCTGAGCGCTTCTCCGACGGCAGCAACAAGCTGCGGGTCGGCAGGTGCGGCCTGGCGATCGCTATTTGAAAACTGAATTGATGGCAGCGATGATCCGGCCAGCGGCGCGATGACCGGCGCGCGATCCGCTGTCAACTTGTGCATTGATTCGTAAGACCCAAGAACCTTTATTTTGTCGGTGAACGCCTGAATTGTTTTGACCCACTTGGCCCCTTCTGCCGCGGATATCCACGCCAAGTCCAGACGTTGCAGATCAACACCCAGTGTATCGAGCAAATCCCGAAACAGAATCCATCGCCGACGGGCGCGATAGTTGCCGGCGGTGTAGTGGCAGTCGCCCGGATGACAACCGCTGACAATGACGCCGTCGGCTCCCTGTAAAAACGCGCGCAGGACGAAACTGACATCGATGCGGCCCGTGCACGGCAGCATTATTGTCCGCACATTGGGCGCATAGGTCATCCGGCTGGTCCCGGCCAGATCGGCGCCGGCATACGTACACCATTTGCAGACAAACGCCACGATGCGCGGCTCGAATCCGACCGTGCTGGCTGTCGTCTGTTCCGGTTTTGTCACTGGGGTAACGCTCATTCGTTCAATCTCTCACCTACTCCGCCAACGCCTCCAGCGCGGCGAATACTTCTTCCTCGGTGAACCCGTCCAAATCAATCGACTTACTGCGGCACAGCGTGACGCACGTGCCGCAACCCTGACAAAGGCCGCTGTTCACCCGTGCCACCACTTTAATGACATTGCCTTTGCGGTCGCGTATCTCCTCGCGCTCGATCGCCTTGTACGGACAGGCCGCGGCGCAGGTGAAACAACCGATGCACGTTGAGTACAGTGGTGGCAGCGTTCGGTGCACACGAGCCACGACGGGATCCCGCTGGAGTTCCTTGGCGGCAAACAATGCCATCACCTTTGCCGCCGCTGCCGAGGCTTGCGACACCGACTCGGGAATGTCTTTTGGCCCCTGACAGGCCCCGGCGAGGAAAACACCGGCTGTGTTGGTTTCGACTGGACGCAGTTTCGGGTGCGCTTCGCTGAGCCAGCCGTCGGCATCGTAACCGATGCCCAGTTTCTGGGCCATCGTCTGCACGTCTGATTGCGGAATCGCGGCGCTGGCCAAAACGATCATGTCGGCCTTGATGTCGATGCGCTCGCCGCCATTGAGGGTATCGGCTGCCTGCACGATCAAGTGGCCGTTGTCGGCGTAGACGCGTGCGGCGCGGGAACGCAAATACACAACGCCGTCCTGCTCGGTTGCCCGCCGGTAGAATTCATCGTAACCCTTGCCAGGGGTACGCACATCCATGCAAAGGATGATCGCCCGCCCGCTATGGACTTTGTGACGATAAAGCATCGCGTGCTTGGCTGTGTACATGCAGCAAATCTTGCTGCAATAGGCTCGGCCCTTTTCGCGGTCGCGCGAGCCGGCGCACTGGAGAAACACGACGGTTTGCGGCTTCTTGCCGTCGGACGGCCGGCGGATTTCGCCGCCGGTCGGACCGGAAGCCGAGGCAAGCCGCTCAAATTGCAGTCCGGTGACGACATCAGGATGATCGCCGTCGGCGTAGGCCGGTAGATGTTTCTTGCCGAGCACTTGAAAACCTGTCGCCACGACGATTGCGCCGATTTTTTCAGTGATAAGTTCATCCTGCTGTTCAAAATCTATCGCGCCGGTGGGACAAAGTTTTTGGCATGCGCCGCACTTGCCGTTCTTGAACTTCGTGCAATTGGCGCGATCAATCACCGGCTTGTTTGGCACAGCCTGCGGGAATGGAATCCCGATGGCCGTCCGCATCCCAAGCCCTTCGTCAAACTCGCTCGGCAGTTTCTTAACGGGGCATTTTTGCCAGCAAGTGCCGCAACCGGTGCATTTCTTGATGTCCACGCTGCGGGCCTTGCGTCGGATCGTCACCTCGAAATTACCAACGTAGCCTTCGACCTTCTCCACTTCGCTGTATGTTTCCAATCGGATATTGGGATGCGATGCCGCCTCGACCATGCGCGGTGTAAGGATGCACTGCGAACAGTCCAGCGTCGGGAATGTCTCTGAAAGCTGCGACATATGTCCGCCCAGCGATGGCGAACGCTCGACCAAAATCACCTCGGTGCCGCCATCCGCGATGTCCAATGCCGCTTGAATACCGGCGATCCCTCCGCCGATGACCAGCGCTCGGCGCGTCAACGGCACACGGATCGGTGACAACGGCGTGTTGCGTTGGACGCGCGCCACAGTAGACCGCACAATATCGATCGCCTTGCGGGTTGCCTGTTCCCGGTCAGTATGCACCCAGGAGCATTGCTCGCGCAGGTTGGCGATTTCGCACATATATGGATTCAACCCCGCCGAGGCGCAGGTTTTGCGGAAAGTTTTCTCGTGCATTCTCGGCGAGCAAGCGCCAACTACAACGCCGGTCAGTTTGTGTTCCGCAATGGCGTTGCGGATCTGCGCCTGCCCCGGTTCGGAGCATGTGTAGCGATAGTCAACAGCGTACACCACGCCCGGCAGCGTACGGACCACCTCGGCGAGACGGGCACAGTCCACCGTTTTGCCGATGTTCTCACCGCAATGACAAATAAATACGCCGATCCTGGACACGTCAGCCCTCTTTCTTCGTAGCATTGCTGGCAATCCGCATGATCATGGGTTCCACCGACACGAAGTGTGAGTTAAGCCCCAGTGACTGCGCGTCCATTCCCATTGCCAGTCCCGCGAGTTGCGTCAGATAAACCACCGGCAACTGGTCCTGTTTTCCAATCCCCATTTCCGTCTGCCGCATGTCGAGGTTTGCATGACACATCGGGCAGGCCAGGCAAATAACGTCCGCGCCGGTCTTTTTGGCGGCGCTGTAAATCGTGTGCCCCTGCCGCAGCACCGTTTCCTTGCGGGAAAGCGCAAACGATGCCCCGCAGCACTCCATTGCCATCGACCATCTGACAGTTTGCGCACCCAGCAACTGCACAATCCTCTCCATGCTGCGTGGGGCTTCCACCTGCTCGACCCCGGTGATCTTCGGCGGCCGCACCAGCAGACAGCCGTAATAACAGGCCACCTTCAACCCCGCCAGCGGTCGCGTGACCTGTGCTTTGAGCGCATCGGCCGTCCCGTTGCCAAGCCAGCCCAACAAGCTCACTGGCCTGACCTTTTCGGGACCGAGGTCTGCTTTTTCACCCAACGCCTCTGCCAGTTTCGCCGCCAGGCCGGGCTGCTCGCGCAACTCGTGCGCGGCAACGGCGAGCCGCTGGTAACACATCGCGCACGGTGCCAGCACTTCATTCAGCCCGGCACGCCGCGCCTTGACCAGAGTGTCCACTGCCAAACATAGCGCCGCCTCGTGATCCACGGCGTGCGCGGATGTCGCCCCGCAACAGACCCAGTCCGGGATTTCTTTGAGTTCCACTCCCAATCGGCCTGCCACGGCCCGCAACGAACGGTCGTATTCGTTCGCGGTACCGCGCAGACTGCATCCGGGATAATATCCGATGGTTGTCATGGCTTCTTGAGTTTGGTGATCGCCTGGCGCACGCGTTTTGTGTTGGGCGATTTACACGGCAACACGTGCAGCTTTCCTTTCATGAACATGACCGGCCCCAGCATTGCGTCCTGTAAAAATTGCCCTGTGCGCAACTTGTAGCCAATCACAAGAAACAGCTCATGAATTCGCCCGTGTCGCAGCGCGCTGCTGAGAAAAACGCTGTGCAACGCCTGGATATTCCGTACTCGTTTGGTGCGCGCCGTGGTTCTGCGACGGAGTCCTTCCTGCCGCAGCACATCCATCGTGCCCGCAATGTCCACGCCCTGCGGACAGCGCGTGGTGCATGCCTGACAACCCACGCACAACCACGGTGTTTCCGCCGTCAACGCCTGCGCGGCGTACCGTGCTGCCAATTCCGGCCTCTCTGAAAACGCTGCTTCAAGTTGCAGCAGATGCATGATCCATGTCGGGCTGATGTCCATTTCACCTGGAACATTCTGCAGACAACCCGCCGCGCAACGTCCGCACTGGTAGCAATTCGACGGCGAAGCACCGGTTTCTTCCTGAACCAATTCAGAAAGCGTACCGGACCGGTCGTCTCCACCGTTGTTTTTGACAACAGCGTTGCCTTGACCCATCGGCTTCAATTAGCACTCCAGTTCTTCAAATGTACGTCCATCGGTTGTCCAAAGAGGCGCAATAACATAACCCACTTGCGGCTTATGTACAGTGCTGTTCCTCTAATTCGATGCTGGTCAGGTCTAATTCCTGGCCTGTGAGCAGTTCCGCGCCGACCGAACGGCAGCACGGACATTCGAACCAGTTATCTTCCACTGGAAACTCAGCGCGGCAAGCACGGCAACGCGCCGTGGCAGGCACCACCTCGATCTCCAGTTGTGAGCCGGCCAAATGCGTGTCACGAACACTGGCGTTGTAGCAAAAGCGCAGTGTTTCGGGCTCAACCTGTCGTAATTTGCCGACCCGAACACGCACCGCCACCACTCCAGCGTCGGCATGGGATCGCCGTTCGCGCCGCATGGCGTCGACGCAGGCGCGCTCCACGGCGTCCATCAAGGCCTCAACAATGGACATCTCATGCACAAGCCACCTCGCATGATTGAAGATCATGAATCAACCGCGCGATTCGCTCCACCGTTTCCGTGGCGGCGGCGGCTGTCTCCGGTGAAAACTCCGTGCCGAAATTGAAATCGTGTCCGCGAATGCTGAAAAGAATTCCTCGCGGCTGCCGGTCATACAACATCCTGCACAAGGCCAGGACGTCACCCGGCGTGAGGTAATGGGCCACAGCATGACTTCGCATACATGGCGTGACATCGGCCTGCGCTATTGCTTCGGGACTTTCGGTAGTGGCAGCGTCCACGAAGATTACAGCTTCAAAACTACTGACCGTCTCGGCGTGATCCACCTCCAGTTGATGGGCGGTCAGCAACTCGATTCCCGTCAATTGCCGGCGCGCCAATTCCTCAACAACGTGCCAGCCGACGCCATCATCGCATCGGCTGCGGTTGCCGTAACCCAGCACCAGAATTCGAATCGGTTGCATCACAAATCTTCCGACACGCAACGACGGCTTTGTCCGTCGCGCCTGTCTTTTGGGAGGTTCACTCCCGACCTCGTTCGGCTGAAGTCAAAGCCGTGCGTTTGCCGCGATTGGTTAATCACGGCGCAGCGTCTGAAGTAATTCACCTTGCGCGTCGATAACTTCAACAATCATTGGCATCTGGCCGATGGCGTGCGTCGCACAGCTCAGGCACGGGTCGTAACAACGGATGGCTGCTTCGACGCGGTTTAGCATGCCTTCCTGAAGCTTCTTCGCTTTGACGTATTTCTTTGCCACGGCATATACGGCGCGGTTCATCGCGAGGTTGTTATGTCCCGTAGCCACGATCAAGTTGGCCTTCTCAACCCGGCCATTCTGGTCCACCCAGTAATGATGTATCAGTGTGCCGCGCGGGGCTTCGATGATGCCTATGCCCTCGGGTTGCGTCGGCGCGTTGGACACGAGGAGGTCTGTGCTGGTGATCGCCGGATCTTTCAGCAACTGCTCCGCGCGTTCCAAACCGTAAAGCACCTCGATGAGTCTCGCCCAATGATAATAAAATGTGCTGGACTGCACCCGTCTCTTGGCCCGCCAGATTTTCAGTTCCTCGTTGGCCTTTGGCGCCGAGATATGACTGCAAATATTCAACCGCGCCAGCGGGCCGACGCGATACATGCCCTGTGGGTAACCAAGCTTTGTGATGAATGGAAACTTCATATACGACCACGCCTCGACCGCCTCGCCGATGTAGTCGAGGTATTTCGACGGCGGAATCTGGTCGTGCACGATGTCGCCTTTGGCGTCGCAAAAGCGCAGGTTGCCATCGTACAATTCCAATGCGCCGTCCGGCTGAACCAAGCCCATGTAATTCGAGTCGAAATTGGCAAAGCTCTCGACCTCATCGAGGTGCTGCTGGTGGTACCCATTGAGCACGTCGAGTGCGAACCGGGCATGCTCAAAGGCTTCGGGCAGACTATGCAACAACTCATCACGCTGTTGCGACGTCAGGGCCTTGTTGACGCCGCCCGGCACGGCAAAATCAGCATGAATCTTGCGGCCGCCGACGGCCTTGATCATTTCCTGTCCGCACTTACGCAATCGCACGCCTTTGACGGCGACGTCCGGCATCTGCTGGATGAGACCTACTATGTTGCGGACAGCGGGATCGGCGTCAAAGCCCAGGAGCAGGTCGGGCGCGCTCAGATGGAAAAAGCTCAATGCATGCGATTGAATTATCTGACCCATGTGCATCAGCTCGCGCAGCATCTTCGCTGTACGCGGGATCTCCGTGCCGATAACGGCATCACACGCCTTGGCGCTGGTCAGCAGATGGCTCACAGGGCAGATGCCGCACACACGCGGCGTGATCTGCGGCATCTCACTAAAGTGGCGGCCTTCGCAGAACTTCTCGAACCCGCGAAACTCCACGACGTGGAACCGCGCATCGTCCACTTCGCCATTGGAGCCAAGGTGGATTGTGATCTTCGCGTGCCCCTCGATGCGGGTCACGGGGCTGATCGTAATTGTCCTGTTCGTCATATCAGTCATACCTCAAATTCTTCTCATTCCACTTTGGCATCCGGCCGGCCAGTAGTTCCGTCAACGCATACCAAATTATGTCGGCGTCCGGCGGACATCCGGGAATGGACAAATCCACTTTCACCACTTCCTGTAACGGCCGCGCCTTCGGCAATAACTTCGGCACCACCGGATCGTTGGGGATGCAACTGATTTTCGTGCTCTCAGTCTGCTCGTACGCGCGCAGCAGCACGTCCCACAATGCGAACCGATTGCGTATCGATGGAATATTACCGGTGACGGCGCAATCGCCCAACGCAATCAGCACCTTGCAACGGGACCGGAGTTTTTGCAGTTCGTGCTCTTGCTCGTTGTTGTTGACGCAGCCTTCTACGATGCCCACGTCCACTTCGGGAATCTCCTTCACGTCCACAATCGGGCTGTGCAAGATATCCACCAATTTGACCAGTTCCACCAGCCGTTCGTCGAGGTCGAGAAACGACATGTGGCAGCCCGAACAGCCGCTGAGCCACATCGTCGCCACCCGCACCTTGCGTGGAGCAGCGGGCTGTGCCGTGGCTTTTACTGCGGGTTGCCGACCTGATTTTTTTGCCGTTTTCTTGCGAGGTGTTTTGTTCATGCGAATACAGTCTCCAAAATCGCTCCATCTTCCCGGGCCTCGCCGCTCATCGGCAACACCGGTCGCAGGGACAACTGGCGTCCTTCAAAATTGGTAATCGTCCCGGATTTCTCACTCCAGATCGCTGCTGGCAGCACCACATGCGCGGCTTCCGCCAGCCGCGACGTGTAGGCGGCCTGCACCACTACGCAGTCAATCTGTCGCAGCAGTTCAGGAACATGTTTTTCCTGCAGGATCTCCGCCCCGCCGTCGGGCGCGCTACTGGCCACGATGTGCAAAAACTTGATCGGCTTGGCGTCGAGCCATGGCGCGACGTCTTCTATGGCCTCGATGCCGGCGCCCGCCAATGCGACACTGTTGGGGCTGATCGGCAGGCCAATGAGGAGCGGTTCACGACCGCTCGGGTTCTTCTCGAGAATCTTGATCAGACGCTCCATCACGGTCACGCCGATCGACGTCATGGCGTTCGGGCCATACACCACTGCGGGCCGCTGCGCGCCTTTGAGCACGACCGCCACCTGATCCCAAAACTTGTGTTCCAAGCTGACGATGTTGGCACAGATGTCGGCGAATCGATCGAGGTCGCTCTTGTGAGCGTGGAAAACCAACAGCTTGACACCGCGTTGGCGCACGCTGGTTCGAATGCGGGCTGCCACCACGCCATTGTCGCGGGTTGGTTGGGCCCCGATGACGATGATCGCATCGGCATCCTGCAGTTTCTGCAGCGCGTCGGCGGTGTATGACGGCTCTGTGCAGAACGCGGCTTCGTTGGCCGGCACGAACATGCCAACCCGGTCAACCTTGCCGGAAACGATCGTGATGATTTTTGCGGTCTCATTGGTCACCCGCGGCGCCACGAGCATGGCCTTCTCGGTTTTCTTTGCAGACTTGGCGACTTTGCGGATGACCGCGATCGCCTCATCCCAAGTGGCTTTCTCAAGCTTCCCATTCTTGCGGACCAGCGGCGTGAGAACGCGCTCGCGCGGTTCCGCCCATGTTTGATAGCGACCTTTGACGCAAAGATGGCCTCGGTTGACGGGTGAATCGGGGTCGCCCCAGACGTTAACGACACGATTCTCCTTGATGTACACTTTCAGGCCGCACCCGACCGGACACTCGGTGCAGGTTGTCATGACCTGCTGGCAACTGGCCAATTGTCCGCGGAACGCCGCCGCCTTGTCAAACAGCGCGCCCGTCGGGCAGTTGGCAACGCAAGCACCGCAGGAAGTGCAACTTGTGGACTCGCCAAATTTCTGGTTCATGTCCACGACGATCAGGTTTTTAATGCCGCGGTTGGAGACGTCGAGCGTGTGCACGCCTTCCACCTCGTCGCAGGTGCGAACGCAACGCGCACAAAGGATACAGCGGTTTTGGTCGATCCCGAAGTACTTGCCCGTCACGTCCACAGGTAACGCCGGGTACAGGTAAGGATACCGTATGCTATCCATCCCATGCATGTAGCCCTGGTGTTGCAGGCCACAATCGCCCTTATTATACTGGCACATCGGGCAAAGGTGGTTGCGCTCGCTGAAGAGCAATTCCAGCGTGGCGCGGCGCAATTGATATAAGCGGTCGCTCTTGGTAATGATCCTGCTGCCATCCATCGCGGGCGTGGCGCAGGACGGGGCGACTTTCGGACTGCCTTCGATCTCCACGATACACATTCGGCAACCGCCCCAAGGCGTCAGACCCTTAAGATAGCAGAGCGTCGGGATATCGATCTTGTTGGCGCGCGCGATCTCAAGGATGGTCTGACCTTGATCGCCTTCGCAAAGTTTGCCGTCGATATGCAGTGAGATTTTTTGGGGTGCAATCATGGTTTTGCCGTATTAATTCAGCGGGATTTCCCGTCCGTGCCGGTTTTGATGTCGCAACGCAAGCAGCGCAAACACTCCGCCTTGGCCTGCCACTCGGTAAACGTGGGCGACACGTCAATCCAAGTGCCCTTGCGTTTCTCCACAGGCAGCAACCGCGCCGGGTTGCGCCCGCCGCCCTGCCCGGAGGGCGGGACCGTCCAATCGTACTCAAATTTCGGCCACAACTCCTCGAAACGGTCCTGGCCGGTCAATGCCCGGTCAATCGTCTTCGCGGCCTTCTTGCCCGAGCACATTGCCGTGGCGACATTGGCGGAACCGCTTGTGTAATCACCACCGGCGTACACCTTCGGATTACTGGTTTGAAGCGTCCAAGGATCCACCTTGATCGTTTTCCACTGGGTGGTTTCGAGGCCGAGCGCCTTGGTTATCTGGCTATCAGGTCTCTCGCCGATGGCTTTGATAACCATGTCGCATGGAATTATACGCGTTTCCTTGGTAACAACCGGCGTTCGCCGGCCACGGGAATCGAACTTGCCGGGCACGGTCTTGGCAACCTCCAAACCGGTGACCTGTCCGCCCTTGCCGATGACCACACGGACCGGCGCGACCATGGTAATAAGATGGGCGCCTTCTTCAAGCGCTTGTTCGGTCTCGTCCGGAATCGCCGGCATGGCCTCGCGCGAACGGCGATAAACAATGGTGACATCGGCCCCCATCCGCATCGCGCTGCGAGCTGCGTCAATCGCCGAGTTGCCGCCGCCGATGACAGCGACCTTTTCGCCGAGACGCGGTTTTTTGTCATGCGCAATGGCGCTGAGGAATTCCAACGAGGTGTACAAGCCTTCGGCGTCTTCACCCGGAATCCCGAGCGCAGTTTCCTCCCAGGTGCCAATGGCCAGAAACACGGCATCATTGTCATGAGCGAGCTTGTCGAGTTTCAGCGTCTTACCGAGCACGGCATTGAACTTGAATTGTACGCCAACGCTGCGGATGAACGAAATTTCCTTGGCCACAACGTTTTTCGGCAACCGGTACTGCGGCAGCGCGTAACGAAGCATGCCGCCCGCGTCGGGCGCGCTCTCGTAAACCGTCACCTTGTGACCGAGAAGCGCCAGATAGAACGCCGCGCTCAATCCCGACGGGCCTGCGCCGATCACGGCAACTTTCCTGCCGGTGGCGTGTTTTTTGCGCTTGAGAATCCGTTTCAATACCTTCTTTGCGACGTGACTCTGATACGCGACGTCGCCGATGTAACGGTGCGTCTCGCGCATGTTCACCGAGGCGTCCATGCCAGCGCGACGGCAACGTATTTCACACGGGTGCTGACAAATGCGGCCCGTAGTGGATGGCAACGGATTGTCCATCACCACCTGCTCAAACGCGTCGTCCAATCGGCCCTCCTTGAGCAACTGGAGAAAGCCGGGGATGTTCATATTCAACGGACAAGTGTTCTCACAGGGCGAGAGTTGCAGAGCCGTGCACTCGCCCGCTACACAACGATGTTCGCGGATATGCTGCTCGTATTCATGACGGAAATACCTCAGCGTCGTCAGTACCGGGTTCGGCGCAGTCTGGCCCAGACCACAGAGGCTGGCGTCCCTGACGATGGTGCACAACTGCTCGAGTTTATCGAGGTCGGCGAGCGTGCCGTAGCCGTGGCTAATCTTGTCCAGCAGATTGAGCATCTGCTTTGTGCCAACACGGCACGGCGGACATTTGCCGCAGCTTTCATCACAGCAGAATTCGAGGAAGAACCGGGCCACGCCAACCATGCACGAGTCTTCATCCATCACGACCATGCCGCCCGAGCCCATGATTGAACCGAGCTTCTGCAACGTCTCGTACTCAACGGGCGTGTCGAGGTGCTGCCCGGGGATGACACCGCCCGACGGACCACCCGTCTGCACGGCCTTGAACTGCTTGCCATCGGGGACGCCGCCGCCGATTTCAAAGATGATGTCGCGCAACGGCGTGCCGAAAGGCACCTCAGCCAGACCGGTGTTCTTAATCTTGCCGGCCAGCGCGAAGACCTTCGTGCCTTTGGTCTTCTCGGTGCCGATTTTGTTGTACCATCCGGCGCCGTTTCGGATGATGACCGGGACGGCAGCCCAGGTTTCGACGTTGTTGATGTTGGACGGCTTGCCCCACAGGCCGCGCTGCGCTGGGAACGGCGGTCGCGGTTGCGGCTGGCCACGGCGGCCTTCGATGGAGCGCATCAGCGCGGTTTCCTCGCCGCATACGAACGCGCCCGCGCCGATGCGAAGTTCGAGACCGAAGTTAAACCCTTTTTCGAAAAGGTTATTGCCGAGGAGGCCGTTCTTGTACGCCTGATCTATGGCAATTTGGAGACGTTTAATCGCCAGAGGATACTCGGCGCGGATGTAGATGAACCCACGATTTGCGCCCATCGCGTAGGCACCGATGGCCATGCCTTCCATGACGCGATGCGGATCGCCTTCGAGTACCGCGCGGTTCATAAACGCGCCGGGATCGCCTTCGTCGGCATTGCAAATGATGTACTTTGGCGCGTCGGGCGACCGACGCATCAATTCCCATTTCACGCCCGTCGGAAACCCGGCGCCACCACGACCACGCAGGCCGCTGGCTTTGATCTCCGCGATGACTTGTTCAGGGGTCATCTCGGTCAAGACCTTGCCCAGCGCGGCGTAACCGTCGCGGGCGATGTACTCATCGATATTCTCCGCGTCAATCAGGCCGCAGTTTTCGAGAATGATCTTCGTCTGCTTCGCCAGGAAGGCGAAATCGCGCACGGTGTTGAAGACGTTGTCGCCAACTTCGTCCTTGGGCAGAAGTTTTTTGTATGGCCGGCCTTTGACAAAATGTTCCTCCACCAACGCCGGCACATCCAGCGCGGTGACACGTTGATAGAACGTGCCGTCAGGGTGAATAAGTATGACCGGACCGAGATCGCACGGCCCCATGCAACCGGTCACGATCATTTGGACTTCACTGTCCAGACCGTGCTTCTTCAATTCGGATGCGAGCGTCTCTTGAACAGCATGGCAACCGGAACTGAGACAGCCCGCCCCGCCGCAAACTAACACGTGTGATCGAATCATGCGGGGTTACTCCGTCTTCCTTGCTTTGCCAACCGCGAGGTTGTCTACTTTCTTTCCCTTCTGCAGGTGCTCGGAAACGATCTTTTTGGCCTTCTCCGCGTCGAGTTGTGCATATGTCGTTCGCTCACCGCTCGCTTCCTCGACGGTGATAACCGGCTCGATGTTCTCCAGCCCGTGTTCGCCCGTCACGCGCACTTCGACATCATCGATGCCGCGTTTCTCAATCTCATCCAGCATGCTCTTCATCACTTCACGGGCGCCGGCCGCGATGCCGCTGGTGCCCATACTGATCACCACGCGATATTTCTTGCCGCCTTCACGCAACGAGACCTGCCGTTGGGCTTTATCTTTGAGCGCTTTCAATTGTTCCAGGTTCATACACGCACCTTTCCTTTCGGGGTCAACTCCTGTGAGCTGAATTGAAATTCCTGCTCATCGGAGCGATAGTTTAATCGGATATCCACATTCGGACCGGCGGCACACAGTGCCAGGATCGTCGAGTCCATGTCGCCCAACGGCGGCCGGTCCACATGACTCAGTTGCATCGAGGCCGTCACCGAAGTGCCCCGGCGCGGCGCGGACCGCACGCAAAACCGTCCACCGCACATCTCCGAGGTCTGACGCAGCAGGGCCAGACCCAGCCCAATCGGCTTTTTGCGCTGGCTCTTGCCACTCCAATGGCTCGTGAGCACCCGCTTCAAGATCGCGGGACTCATGCCGTGCCCGTCATCGCGCACGCGCAAGACAAGCCGATCGCGCTTCTGGCTTTCCAGAACGTTGATCTCCACTCTACTGGCGTTGGCGGTGATTGAATTCATCGCTATGTCCAAAATGTGCAAAGACAACTCCTCAAACATACTTTTTCAATTCGGTCTTGCAGAACTGCGGTATCTTGTCGGCAGTCAGTCTCCCATGCACGTCGTCGCCCACGGATATCGCGGGCGCCAACGCGCAAGCGCCAATGCAGCGGGCGGTGGTCAGGCTGAACAGGCCGTCCTTGGTCGTCTCGCCTTCCTTGATACCCAACTCCTTCTCCAGCGCGGAGAGAATCGTTTCCGAGCCGCGCACGTGACAGCCTGTGCCGCGACAAACCATGATCTGGTGTTTGCCTCGCGGCACCATCGTGAAGAAGTGGTAAAACGTCACCACGCCATAAACATGCGACAACGGCAGCTTCAACGCGCCAGCCACGTATTTCAACACGTCGGCGCTGAGATAACCGAACATCTGCTGCGCGGCGTGCAACACCTGGATCAACGACGTTGGTTCGCGGTTATAGCTTTCGATCGTTTGATCGAGCGCCGCGAACCGCGGATCGCCGCTAGGATGCGTCGTTTCCATGGCCGCAACTCGCGCGGATTCGCTGATGGTTTTCTCACTCATCGCAGTCCTGCCTCCCAAAGTTTGCCGGCCACTTCATAAGCCGTCAGCGGGGTCACCAACAGCACAACGCCTTCCTTTTCGGCCTCTGCGATTGTCGCGGCATCCGGTTTGCGGTTGCAGGTGATCAACACAGCCGCGATATCCTTCATAGTGGCGACGGACACCACGTTCCGATGCGTCTGAACGGTCACCCACAATATGCCGGGATGCGCATGAGCCAGCACGTCGCTGAGCAAATCGCTGATGTAACAGCCGGTAACGTCAACCGCACTTGCGTCTGTCAACGGCTTAGCCTGCGTCATCGCCAACAATGATTGTAGCTTCATGCTTTGATGAACCTTTATGTTTTGCTTCTTGTTTTGGGGCCGACGGCTTCGCAAGCAGAACCTCCGCCCGCACCCGCGTGCCACTGCCCAGTTTCGATTTGATATCAAGATGGTCCGACAACTTCTTCATGTTCGGCAATCCAAGCCCCGCGCCGAAACCAAGTTCACGCGCCATCGCGCCGGCGGTGGACCAGCCTTCCTGCATCGCCAGGTTAACGTCCTCAATGCCCGGTCCGGCATCCTCGGCTTCGATGAGCACACGGTCCGGTGAAACTGTCGCTGTAATGTGGCCGCCAAGCGAATGAATGATAATGTTGGTCTCGGTTTCATACGCCACGATCGCCGCCCGACGACGGATCTCAGGGTCAATCCCGCGGGTCCGCAGGATCTGGCGCAACTGTTGTGACAGTTTCCCGGCGCTCTCGAAATCCCCGGACTTGACTCGCGCGCGCACGACCTGTGGCCGCTCTGATTTGCCTTCCCCAGCCCGTGACGCCACTAGGACCGCTTCATGCGCGAGAGCTTCTTCCGCCCGTTTCTCAAGACGGTGCATCAGACAGGCCGTAATATCTCCCTGCGTGATGATACCGACCAACGAACCTTTGGCGTCGAGCACGGGGAACCGGCCGAACTGATTCCGATCAAACTCCGCCACCGCGCGCACCAGTGAGTAATCGTCCCGCAACGTAATCACATTGCGCGTCATCCACTTATCCACAGCATCGTTAATGTGCCCCTGATCGAGCGCGTTGATGATGTCCTCGATGGTGACAACGCCGAGAAGTTTCCCATTATCGGTGATTGGCACACCGGAAATGCGATGGGTCTTCATCAACCGCTGAATCGCTCGGAGAGTATCGTGCGGGCCTGCTGTGACCAGTTGCTTGGTCATCGCGTCGCGAACGCGAAGCTCATAAACCAAGACTTGGGCAAACGACACTTTACGCCCTTCGTCCACAACCCCAGGATTACCCTGTGCGTGTCCGCCGCCCTGCTGAAGTACCTCGCCATCAATCATCTCAAAGTTACGCTATCAGCGCTCCACCCTCGCTATACACCTCTTCCACAATCCTATTTATCATTGCTCGCTGCGCACCGAAGGCTGTCCAGTCGAGGGTTCAACATACTATGACAAATCCCGTCGGTTCGCAACCGTAATTTCGCTCGGCACTACGGCGCGCCGTTTGGAGGAAAAGCGAGCGATCCACCACAGCCACGGCTACCGGCCCGCACTGGCTTTTCCAGCCGTCGCAGGGCACAATGCGCCATGTGAACGAGCGTGTTGGCAAGCGAATCGTGAACTATGTCGCGGCGACCCTATGCCTCGGCGCGGCAGTTGTCTGTTTTCGCGGGGCGACTCTTCGTGGATTCGAGTATGATGAACTGTGGACGCTGTTCCACTTTGCCGGGGCCGACTCAGTCTGGCAAATCTTCCGCGAGCTGGCCGTGCCGAATAATCACCCGTTGCACAGCCTCTTCGTGCGACTGGTGGTTAACGAGACTGACGTTGCCGAATTATGGGTGCGATTGCCGTCGCTGATCGCCGGGATTTGTCTACTGGCGCTGGTGCCCATCGGAGCGTGGTTGGTCAGCCGGGACAGGAACACAACCGTGCTGACGGCAGTCTGGTGCGCCCTGAACGCGCCGCTATTGCATTTTGCGCAGGCTGCGCGTGGCTACACTATGCAATCGGCTCTGATTGTTGGTTTCGCGCTCTTGATTTATCTTGCGCGATTGAGTCCCCGGCGAGAATGGCACGCGCTCGTCGGCGCGGTATTGGTTGGCATGAGTGCAGTGTTGGTACTGCCCACTTCCGTGTTGTACCTCGCCGCAATTGGGATTTGCGATCTTGCCGACCGGATCTTTCAGTGGTGCCGCGCGGCAGCAGTCGAACGGCGTCCATTCCTTGTGGCTTTCGGACCGGTCTTGGCAGCGTATGGACTGCTGTCAGCGGTGGCTGCTGGATGGTTGATCTCGGTGGCCCCGGAGCTATTCCAGGCCCGCGCCGCTTTTGGGGAATCGATTGTATCCACGGGCGCGTGGTTGCAGTTTGCCGGTGGCGTGGTCGGGTTATTGTGGAACTGGCCGTTGGCGATCCTTGCGGTAGTGGGTTTACTGATCACACCTCGGCGGAGATTAGCGGCAAGCCTCGCCATTATATTGATCTTTCCGTTGGCAGCCGCAGTCCTGACGCGAGCGGGTCCTCCCCGGGCTTATCTGCCGTCGATCCCGTTTGGGGTATTCGCCGCGGCACTCGGTGCAACGCGGCTAATGGAACTGGCGGTCGCGCGATGGAGCCTGTCGCATTGGCGACCGGCCGTCCTGGTTCTGTTGATGCTGGCGCCCATGTGCTGGCTGCCGCGGATGCTGCGGCTGTGGACGCCGGTGGATTGGCTGCAGGTCGCGCCACAATTACAGGGACTGCCGACCGATACGTATATCAGTTACCCGGTGACCGCCGGATACGTGGTTCATCATTATTATCAGCCCGGTATCGTCAGTCAGACCGCTGATCGGGTGCCGACCGGAGACGCGTTTACGTTCGCACAAGTGGGAGAACGGCGACGGATCGAAGGGATGTGTCCTCCGCAATACCACACCGAACAGATTGCTGTCCCATCTGGGATTCCGTGCGTGACACGGCGGATTGGAGATGTGGACATCGCGCTGTATCGGGCCCGGCGCATCAGAGGTGAGACGGCGATCCACACTCATGACCACTCGCTTTATTTTGCTGCCATTGGCCCGGTCACCAAGACCGAGATGCTGGATATCGTGGATGATTTGGAAGGGAGAGACGGTCGATGTCGCTGGTTGATTCCGAACGGTTTTCTGTCGGGGATGTGGCCCACGACAGCCAACCCGCAAAGCCGCACGACGATTCTGCTTGTGACAACCAACCTGGAATTGCCCGCGTCGGAATTATTGGCCATCACCGAGCGATGGGACGGCAAGCTGCGCCTCTATCAATGCGGAGAGGCCGAGCTGTCTGGAAGAAACCCAGATTTGTGAGTACGCAGCAGAATCCACGGATTCCACGGATGTCACAGAGTGTGGACGCGGCATGTTTTGCTCCGAAGACCACTTCGACCTGAAGTAGTTCGCGGTTCCCGAGTTGGCCACACGCAAACCCTCGTGGGGTGCACCACGGGAAAGCCGCCTCTTGACGGGCAACCCGTGGACAAGTACGTTGCATGGGACGTTGTTGGGAGCACTAATCGGAAGCTCGTTCACGTGAATGATGATGGAGGACTCAGGATCATGACGACAGAACGTTACGTCCGGATGTTTGCCGGCACTTTCATTCTCACCAGTTTGCTGCTCGCGTACTTGCATAGTCGGCACTGGCTATGGTTGACCGCGCTCGTCGGTCTTGCTTTATTGCAGTCGTCATTGACGTGTTTCTGTCCTTTGGAGAGAATTTTGAAGAAACTGTGCGCAGGTGGTTTACCCCCGCAGCAGCGGGGCGCCGGAGGCGACCAAGGTTCGTGCTGCCAACATAAACCGGACTCGCCCCGCTCCGAGCGGGGTTGACTGGCAGAACGCAATACACTGTAGAACCACTGACAACCTGAAAGGGAAGAGTTCATGGACATTCTGATTCAAGCCGATGGCGTTATACTCACCGATTCACTGAAAGACATCGTGGATGAGAAGATTGGTCGTGTCGAACACTACATTCCCCGCGCACTGCGGGCGCGAGTGCATCTCCGCAAGGTCAGCGCTCATCCTTCGCCGCGACAGTTCGTCGTGCATGTCATTTGCGATCTGCCACATGCCACCATCAACACCGAAGAATCCGGGCCGAATGTGATCAGCGCGCTCGATCTCGTGGCGGAAAAACTTGAAGCCCGCGTCCGCAAATTGAAGACGGCGCGACTGGCTCGTCGAGAGAGGGAGAACATCCATTCCCGCGAGAAAAAGGATTGATAAAACCAGCGCGCCAGAATTTGTAGTCGCCGTGCGGGCTTGGCCGGCAACAATCGGAACTGGCGCGTCAGTGACGGTTCCTTTTTCTTCCGCCGAGTATCTCGCGGACTTTGCGCGCAAGAACACTCGGGACAAAAGGTTTCTGCAGGAAATCGGTGCCCGGGTCAAGTTCGCCCTGGCTAATGACTAATTCCCCCGTGTATCCGGAGATGAAGAGGATTTTTGTTTTTGGGTGTGATGCCTGCATGCGTGCCGCCAACTCCTTGCCTCCCATGCGGGGCATGACGAGATCCGTGATCAGCAAATCAATATTCTGCTTGCCGGTCTGCTCGATGACGAGCAATGCCTCTTCGCCATTGGCTGCTTCATGGACCGTATAGCCAAGCTCGCGCAACACCATGCCGACCATTTCCCGCACGACTGCCTCGTCCTCAACGAGAAGAATCGTCTCCGTGCCCCCAAGCAACTTGGGTGTAGTGGGTTCTGGCGTTTGTGTTTCGGCCCCTTCTTCAACGAGCGGCAAGTAGATCACGAACGTTGTACCCCTGCCCGCCTCGCTGTATGCGCTGATGTATCCCCCCGCCTGTTTAACGATACCGTAGGAAGTGGCCAGTCCCAACCCGGTCCCCATCCCGCTCGGTTTTGTGGTGAAGAATGGCTCGAACAGGTGCGCCTTGACTTCAGACGTCATTCCGTAGCCGGTGTCGCTGATCGATAGCGTGGCGTAGTTCCCGAGAACGGCTCCCGGATGCCGCTTCAAATACGTCTCATCCAGGACCGCTATGCCGGTCTGAATGATGAGTTTTCCGCCGTGCGGCATGGCATCCCGCGCGTTAACCGCGAGGTTCATGATGATTTGCTCAATCTGGCCAGGATCCACGCGCACCATGTCGGGTTCCGTGCCCGGCAGAATCTGCAACTCAATATCCTCGCCAATTAGATGCTGCAGCATTTTGCCTGTGTCACTCACCAATGTGTTAAGCGCCAAAAGCTGCGGCTGGGTAACCTGCTTCCGACTGAACGTCAACAGTTGTCGCGTCAGTAATTGGGTGTGCTTCGCGGCGCTGTTGATTTGTTCGACGTGGCGGCGAAGCGGGCTGTCGGCCGGGAGTTGTTGCAGCGTCAATTCGCTGAAGCCGAGAATGGCGGTCAGCATGTTATTGAAGTCATGGGCGATCCCGCCTGCGAGCCGTCCAACCGCCTCCATCTTCTGGGCTTGGCGCAATTCATCCTCCAACTGCTGCCGCTCTGTTATGTCCTCGTACGTCCCGAGAACACCAATGACCTTGCCGTCGCGATCATGCAGCGGCGCCTTGCTGGTGCGCAGCCACAGCGCCAGCCCACCCGGCCGGCTCTGCGGTTCTTCGTAACCGATCTTGGGTGTGCCGGTCTCCATGACTTCCTTGTCGTCGGCCCGGTACAATTGCGCGGTTTCCTTCCACGACAGTTCGAAATCGTTCTTGCCAATGATCGCTTCGGGGGATGTCAGCCCGGCGTCCAAAGCGAGCAGTTTATTGCAGCCAAGGTAAACGGAATCCCGATCCTTCCAAAAAACCCGCTGGGGAATGTTATTGAGTATGTACTGCAGCATCTCGCGCGAGCGGTACAATTCTTCATCCGCGCGGACGTGAGCCGTGATATCTTCGACCGTGAGCACAACGCCATCAACTTCGCCATCCTGATCAAGGAGCGGGGCGCCGTTCGCCGACAGCAACACCCGTTGCCCGTCGGACCGTTCGATGGCGTACCGTACATCCGTAACGGGCTGTCGTGTCGCCACCACACGCGCGAACGGCAGCTTCTCTTCAGGGAACGGACGGCCCTCGTGATCGGTGATTTGCCATTCGGGCGCGTTGTAGGCCCGCTGCAATATCTCGTCCTTTGTGAGACCCAGAACCTGTTCAGCCCGCGCATTGGCATAGGTGATCCGTCCTTGGGGATCCGCCATGATGACACCCTCTGGACTGGTCTCCATGATTCGCATGATCAGGTCGCGTTCCCGTCGCAATGCTTCCGCAGCCTGTTTGCGCGCGGTGATGTCACGACTGATCCCGACCAACCCCGTGATGTTGCCATTCGCATCCCGAATGGGGACTTTCGTGGTCAAGTACCACCCCGCGGGACCCCCACAACTCGTGTAATGTTCCTCCCTGTCCTTAAGCGGTGTTCCCGACGTGAGTACCTGCCTATCGTCGGCATAAAAGCGGTCAGCCAGTTCTTTCGGATAATAGTCGAAGTCGGTCTTCCCGATTAACTCGTCCGGCGAGACGGCAGCCATCACGCGGGCGACGGCCTCATTGCCAAGGAGAAACCGCCCTTCGGTATCCTTCACGTAAATGAGGTCCGGGAAAGTGTCGATTAGCAGCCGGAGCAGGTTCCGTTCGCTGGCGAGGGTGGCTTGGGTTTGTTGGCTTTCAATCCGCCGTTTCTCCAACGCTTCCGCCATCTCGTCAAACGCCCCGGCCAGTTGCCCCAGCTCACCACGCCGACCCCGCACAGCAGCGCGTGCACTGAGGTCTCCGCCAGCCAGACGTCTTGTCGCCTTAGCCAGGGCTTGAATCGGTTGCAGAACAAACTTGTCGGCCACCACTCGCGCTACAAATATTGCCAACAAAGCGATGATTGCGAGACAAAGCATGTTCTGCTTTGTAATCTTGTTCGGCTCGGCAAACGCCAGCGTCGTTGGAATGCCGACGGCTACGTATATTCTAGTCGCCTTGCTACCCATCGACAGCGGGATAAACCCATAAAGGCGCTGCACGCCATCCACGCCGAAACCAATGTCCGTGTCCTCCGTTGTGGAGGACAGGATCGTTTTGACGACGGATTTATCGGGCATTGCCCGACCAACCCATTTTTCGGGTTCCGGATGCCGCACCAGGATCATCCCCTTGGCGTCGAAAAGGGTCAGCGTGGAGTTTTCCGGCAGTCGTACCTCGGCCAGCAGCCGCCCCAGCCAATCCAGTTCCACCGCACAGAATGCAACCGCTTGCACGCCGCCGGTCGCGTCGGGCACGGGATAACCAAAATGGAGTTGCCCTTTGTGCGTGATCCGTCCGATCTGGTAATTGCCCGTCGAAAAATCCCGGGTCTCCAGTACCTGTTGGAAATACAAACGGTCGGAAACGTTTACGGAGCGGGGCGCTCCCAAGGCCGTGAACAGTATTGAACCATCGAGGCCAAGGACTCCGATGTTATTGTATTCCGGGTGCGACTTCAGCAGATTCGTGCATAGCGTGGTACCCGTGGCTGCATCTCCCCGGATTTCAGGACGTTGCACCAAATCCACGAGGAACCCGCGGCTGTGCTCCACCAGAAACTTATATTGCCGCGCCGTTCCTTGCGCAAGTTGCAGCGCCAGTTGCTTCGCGTTATCCTCGGCCATCCTGCGCTGCATCAAGCCCGTGTAGAACACCAAGCCCAATGCCGGCACAATACCCAGCGCCACCACCAGTAGAACGCGAATGCGCAGGCTATAAAAGAAACTAAGCATAAGGCTGTGTCCTCTGCGGTGGAATCAGCGCTCGCCACCGCCCGCCACTCTCAGACCGTGTAGGAACCGGAAGAACATCCATCGTAATCCCTCTCTTCGCGAACGCGGTCGCTCGGTTACTCCGTCATCTCCCACGCCGCGAAGAACATCTCACCATTCGGGGGAGAAAAGGATACGCGATTCTTCATCTGCTGGCAAGTAAGCAGTACACTTTAAAAGCGAAGTTTTACACGTTGGGCGTGATGCACCGCTGCGCCGTTTGGCTAGCTGGATATTATGGATCGCGTTCTGGTCCCATTTCTGCTAGGATTTTTTTAGGGAAGAGTAGGGGCGATTTCTTGTCGCGACCGGTTTGATCAGATTGCGGCAGGTGCCGCGCGAACGTGAATCACCCCACAACGGAGGGAACGATGAAACAACCCATCAAGCTATTCGAGCTATGGCAGGAAACAATCGATGTCTTGACGCACGACGGGCTGTTGCTGTGCAGTGTCAACTCCAAAGGCGTCTCGAATGTAATGACCATTGGATGGATGACGGGCGGCGAGATTTGGAGCAAGCCAATCATCATTGTGCTCGTGAGACCGAGCCGGTGGACCTACAGCCGGTTGGCAGAGGTGCCTGAGTTCACTGTCAATGTGTTACCGCCCAACCTTATGGATGCCGTACAGTACTGCGGGACGGCATCTGGCCGGAACGGTGAAAAATTCACCCATACGAAGCTGAAGCCTGTCGCCGCGCAGAACGTGAGGGCACCCATCATCGAACAGGGCGTGGTGCATTACGAGTGCCGCATCGTGCACACCAATGAGGTCATTCCCACCCATCTCGCCGACGACATCAAGGAATCGGCGTACAAGAAGGGCGATTATCACCGCATCTATTTCGGTGAAATCCTGGCGGCCTACGCTGCGTCGGATGCACGAGAACAATTGCGCCGCGCTTAGCTCTGGGATCCGACGGAGAAACGATTCATAGTGGTACGTCGCGGCCATGCCGATAAACCGATTGCCGGTCGCGCATCGAACGCGATAAGATAAAAGAGTCGAAGAATCAGGAAAGGATGGTGGCTATGGCATTCACACTGCAAATTGGAGACAAGGCGCCCGATTTCAAATTGCCAGCTACGGATGGCAAGACCTACCGGCTCGCGGATTTCAGCGACGCCAAAGTACTGGTGATCTTTTTCTCCTGCAACCATTGTCCATACGTGATCGGGTCGGACGAAGTGACACGACGAACGGCTGAACAGTTCAGCTCGCAGGGAGTCAAGTTCGTGGCCATCAATTCCAACAGCAAGAACACCTATCCCGAGGACGATTTTCCGCACATGGTCGCGCGGATGAAGGAAAAGAAATTCCCGTGGATATATTTGTACGATGAACCGCAGAAGGTGGCGCTGGCCTATGGCGCGTTGCGGACCCCGCATTTCTATGTGTTCGATCAGTCCCGAAAACTCGTCTACACCGGTCGCGGCGTGGACAGTCCGCGCGACACCAGCAAGATGACTGTGAACGATCTTGAGAACGCGTTGCGCGAACATCTGGCCGGTAAACTCGTGAGCAAACCAGTGACCAATCCCATCGGCTGCAACGTCAAGTGGGAAGGTCAAGATCAGCACTGGATGCCGGCTGATGCCTGCGATCTCGTGTAGCAAATAGGACGGGTGGCCCACGTGAAACGTGGCAAGCCTCAAATGCGAATCCGAATTTCATGGGAGAACGGCGAGGTGTTTGGCGTCCTGAACGACTCGCCAAATGTCAAAAAATTGCTCGCCGCTCTTCCGTGTTCATCCAGCGCGAACACCTGGGGTGAGGAAGTTTATTTCAGTGTGCCGGTAGATGCAGGACTGGAACCGGATGCACAGCAAGTTGTGCCGCCGGGCACGATCTGTTTCTGGGTCCAGGGCAAATCGCTGGCACTCCCGTTCGGCCCGACGCCGGTGTCGCAGGGCAACGAATGCCGCCTCGTCACCAAGGTAAACCTCTTGGGCGAGCTTGAAGGTGATCCTCGCGTGCTGGAATCCGTCCGCGATGGTGATGATATCCGGGTCGAGCTGGCGAAATGACCATCGATTCCGCACAAAAAGGAGATCCAATGAGAGTGACCACTCGGCAGGCATCTCCAGTTTTGATTCTAGTGATGGGTATTTTGACAACTGTTCTGGCGACGCACGCCTACGCCCAACCCGCTCTCAAGGACGCATACAAAGATTACTTCCTGGTCGGCGCCGCACTCAATGAAGCGCAGGTTTCCGGAACGGACAGTTGTGAAGTTGCACTGATCAAAAAGCAGTTCAACACCATCAGTCCCGAAAATCTTTTGAAGTGGGGCCTTGTTCATCCCGAACCAAACAAATACGACTTTGGACCAAGCGATCGCTATGTTGAGTTTGGCAGGGAAAATAGGATGTTCATCGTTGGTCATAATCTGGTTTGGCATTATGAGACGCCGACGTGGGTTTTCCAGGACGACAAAGGCAATCCCGTGGATCGCGACACGCTGCTTGCACGTATGCGCGAGCATATTCTTACCGTCGTTGGTCGTTACAAGGGAAAGATTGGCGGCTGGGATGTGGTGAACGAGGCATTAGACGAAGATGGCACGTTGCGTAAATCACCGTGGTTACGGATTATTGGCGAAGATTACCTGCTCAAGGCCTATCAGTTCGCGCATGAAGCCGATCCGCAAGCGCAGTTGTACTACAACGATTATCTGTTGGAAAACCCGGGAAAACGCGAAGGCGCGATCGCGTTGATCAAGAAACTTCAATCACAAGGCATCCACATCGCTGCCATCGGTTTGCAGGGGCATTACAACCTGAATTGGCCGACAACAGAAGATGTCGGCAAAACCATCCAGGCCTTCTCCAGTCTCGGCCTGAAAGTGATGATTACAGAATTAGATATTGACGTGCTGCCACCAGCTTCACATTCACAGGCCGCGGAAATCGGAATGAATTTTGAGCTGCAAGCAAAATTGAATCCTTACACGAACGGGTTGCCCGATTCTGTACAGCAGACACTGGCGAAACGGTATGCCGACCTGTTTGCGGTGTTTCTCAAACATCGCGATAGTATCACCCGTGTCACGTTCTGGGGCGTGACCGATGCCAACTCGTGCTTGAACTACTGGCCTGTCAAAGGCAGAACCAGCTATCCCCTGCTCTTCGACCGCCATTGTCAGCCCAAACCGGCATTCGACGCTGTCGTCCAAGCCGCGCGACATCCATAGGATAACGATCTGGGTTCAGAGATGGCTTAATGATTGCAACAACAAAGAGAGCCGAGCAACGAACCCCTCTAACTACCCTCGCTCGACTCTCTGCTGCAATATACGCCTGATTTTGCAAATTGCATCCTGTTGTTTTGCCGCGGCGAAACCGGCTCCGGCTTGACTTGATTTCGGTTTAGCGGGACAAGTGTGCACATGATTACACGCAAAGATATCGTTGTTGCCACGGTTTCAATCCTCGCTACGGCAGCAGTCGTGGCATTGGCGCAATCCACACTCAAGCCGACGCATTCATGTGTATTCAACTGGAACGACCTAAAGCCCGTCCAAACGCCGACAGGCGAGCGGCGGCAGGTGTGCGACATGCCCACGGCCACGCTCGACCGTTTTGAGTGTCATATCACCACGCTCGATCCGGGCAAAGTGCCGCATCCTGCGCACCGGCATCCAGAAGAAGAGGTAATGATCCTGAAGGAAGGCACGCTCGAATCGGTGCATAACGGCGAGACGAATCGCGTGGAGGCGGGCGGTATCATCTTTCAGGCATCGAATGAATTGCACGGCCTGCGAAACATCGGCACAAACCGCGCGACCTACTTTGTGGTGAAGTTCTTTCCGCCCGGTGTAGTAAAAGCCAAGCCATAGGCCGCAACGTTTTTCGAAAATGCTTGAGTACATCAAGTGATCGACCGAAAATGTTTACCGTGAAAACACGAATCCCCTGCTCCATTCTTGTCGCGTTCGGTTCACTGGTTCTGGTCGGCTGCGCGAGCTACACGATTCGACCGTTCTCGGCCAAAAGTCCGGATGATCATTGGGGATCGGACTGCAATCTGAAAAAGGATGGCTACATTTTCTATCAGCCAGAACTGTATTTTCTGGTGACTTCTGCGTCCTCAGAAACAAGCAATAGCAGCGATAAGAGCACAGCGCTGAATGTAACCCCGATATATCTGCCGAATCCGAAGAAACCTTACCGTGTTACGACATTCAACTTCCTGGCCAAAAGTGATTTTGCATTCAACTTCAAAGACGGCTGGCAACTCACATCCATAGCGGACAAGGCTGACAGCAGCACCATCGCGAGCACGGTTGCTGGAAAACTAAACACGATTCTCAGTACGACTGTGGCAGGAGTGCTAGGTTCGACTACAAATCAACCGCCACCCAAGACGATGTTCCTGCTGCATCCTGTGTTCAGCACGAAGACCGGTGTCATCGAGAGTTTCGATGTCATCTCTTTGCCTGATCTACGGCAATAAAAACCCGAATCGAAATTTGATGTTCTATCGTTAAGTCGCGAATTGGCTTCGCAGCGCCCACAGGCCGAGGGCGGGATTGCTGATGTAGAAGACCTCCTCGCCATCGGGCAGGCGGTTGGGACCGTCCTTGAGCTTGTCGGGCTGGTAGCGATGGATCATAGCCCCGAGGTCATCGGCTTCGAATCCGGCTGAGCGGATGGTCTCGGGTTTCATTTGATGACCGGGACAATATGTGATGCGAAACCGGCCTTCACTTGAGCCGTGAATGAGGTGCGCCGCGGCGCTGAGGTTGTTGCGCAGTTCGTCGTTAGCCTTGACCGCTGCCAGCGTCGTGGGCGTGCCGTGATAACCGTACTTGCGAATGAGCCGGTCGATCTCCGGGTCTTCGCCAAACTCTTTCAAACCGGGCGCGAGAATAATGAGGTCACCGCCATCCGCCAGCACCATGCGGGTGCGGTAGATAGCCTTGTTACCAAGCCATGTGCTATTGAATTCGTGCGGGTCGAGATAAACCAACACCTTTTTCAGCGGCTTGTCGAGCAGGTCGAGGTTCACCTTTTGGGAAAGCTGCGCGCCGCGCGTAAACGTCTCCACGTCATCACCGACGTATAATCCGCGCATGACCATGCCGTTGCCGGTCCTATTTTTCTCCATGACGGTGAGCACGTAGATGATTGGCAGGTCGCGCAGAAAGGTTTCTACGCCGTAATTGAACAGGCGGCGGACGGGGGTATCGATGCGGCCCATGATGCGTTCCATGCCGTAGGCCGCGCCGAGGAAATGCGATTTGTTGATCGTGTCCGCGCCACCCGCACCGGTCATGATGTTTTTGGTGTAGTTCGCAATGCCGGCCACCTCGTGCGGGACAAGCTGGCCAACCGACAGGATCAGGTCGTATCCGCCAAACAACAGATTGCTCACTTCGACGCGCACATCGTAGTCCACGCGGCCTTCCGACCATTCCTTTAGCAGCCGCCCCGGCACGTCGCCGACATGCCGGACGCCCTTCCGCCAGTCATGCACCTTGAACCGATCCAATGGGATGTTATCGCCGAACATCATCCGCAACTTTTCGGCGGACATGGGCGTATGCGTGCCGAGCGTCGGCATGATGTCCACCTCAACCTTCGGTGCCAGCATCTCGTAGAGCAGACGGGTGAGTTCGCCAGCATCGGAATTCAATCGCGTATGGTCAGGTGGCAGTACCAGCACCTTGCGCAGGGGCCGGCCAATGACCTTCAACGCTTGCGCCAGTGCCTCGCGCTTGTCAGAGGTGGTAATGTTGTCGTCGACTCCACCGCGTGCAAAGTATGTCGCCATGATTTACCTCGTCTGCCGCTCATTTCGTGGCTGCGCGACCGTGTCGCCAACCACCTATGACATTATCGCGTAGTTCTCATCAAAAATCCAGCCGGCGACCCACGAGACGAATGTTCGCCGTGTTCCACGCGTTTGCTTCCGCGAACCGCAGACAATTGTTTCGAGGTTATGCCGGACACTTTTAGAAGTGGTGGACATAACGGAGATTGACACGTTCGCCTTCCGGACGGTTTTCCGCCGCCATCTCGAAATACACGTTAAGAAACAGATGGTCGTTCTGCGAGAAATGCCACACGGCGCCGGGGCCAATCCCGAGCACCTGCTCGCGGCGGCCGCTGACGTCGTGCCCGTTTATTTCCGTGTCGGTGACCTGCTTTAGATAGTAGCCGTTCAAGCCGACCTGCAATTTTTTGAGCAACACTTCATAAGACGTGGAGAAGTTCAGATGAACCGCTTGACCTGCTTGCAATGTCTTCGCCACACCACCCGGTGCATCGTTCTGATCGTTCCACAAGTAATGGATACGCCAGTCCACCGTCAGGCGCGGCATCACGAATAGTGTCGCCGCCCAATACGGGTCGAACGAGAAGAAATTACTGCCGGGATTAAGGGCGTCATTCCGGTTGTAACGTCCGGTGGGCGTGATACATTGCAACTCGATGCGATGCATGAAGACCGGTCCGTTCTTGCCCATGATCGGGCCCCACTGTAAGAACGGGCCAACGAGTACATCCCCAAGGCCCGCGCCATTCTTGCTGAGCGGACTGGAATCAATATCAAAACCCGCGACGGGAATGATGACATCCATGCCCCATTTCCCGCCAAAAAGCAGCGGTTGATTTGACTGGTAGATCAATTGTGAAAGACTGACGTATGCGTCCATCCTGCCGGGTGGCGCATGGTTGCCACCGGCGTCGGTGAACTTGTCGGCGTGATAATACTGGAAGTACTGCTGGAAATAGAACCCCGGTCCCGCAGGTGGCCCGCCGTCCATGAAGCTGGTGAACCCGAGATTCACTGACGGCAAGTCGTACGCCATCGTTGCGCCTGTGCCGCACAAACCCACCAACAAGCCGCAAACCAATACAGCAACATTCAGTCGTTTCATTGTAAAGCCTCCATGGCAGGTTATTCTAGCAAATCGTCCCGGCAAAAGAAAATAACAGAAATGTGCCCGCCGTCGGTGGCCTGCGGGGAAGCTTGCCCTGCGGCAACTCTATCCTTATCCTGTTATCAATGAAGTTCACGTGTAAGGATTTACACCGCCACAGGCGGGGTCAACCCTGCTCCAAGCGGGATAAACGTTTTATGCGGCGGGCACTGGCGCTGGCCCGGCGCGGACTGGGAAAAACCAGTCCGAATCCAGCAGTCGGCGCGGTATTGGTCCTTGCCCCGCTCGGAGCGGGGAGCAGCGGGCGCATTATTGGTGAAGGTTGGCACAAAAAGGCGGGCGGGCCGCATGCGGAGGTGTTGGCGCTGAGGAATATGAAAGGACGCGCCAAGCATAAGCAGCTTCACGTTTACCCGCCTTTGGCGGCGCCGAAGGCGACCAGGGCTTCACGCTCCACGTTGTACGTGACCCTCGAGCCATGCTGCACGCACGGACGAACGCCACCGTGCACAGACGCGATTATCGCAGCGGGCATAAAACGCGTCGTCGTCGCGGCGAAAGACCCAAATCCGAAGCATAGCGGGCGTGGTTTGGCCATACTGCGGCGCGCGGGGATTCGCGTCGAATCGGGCTTGCTGGCAGACGAAGCGGCTCGCATGAACGAGGCATTCAACAAGTGGATCACGACGGGGATACCGCTGGTGATCGCGAAAGCAGCGATGAGTCTGGACGGCAAGATCGCAACGCGCACGGGCGACTCGAAATGGATCACCAGTGACGTAGCGCGGCGGTACACCCACAAGCTGCGAGCGCAGGTTGACGCGATCATGGTCGGGGCGAACACGGTCATCCACGACGATCCACGACTGACTGTACGTCACGGAGTGCGGTGCACAAAGCAGCCATGGCGCGTCGTGGTGAATGCACGAGGACGCTGTCCGAAGAACGCCAAGCTGTTTACCGACGCGCACCGGAACCGCACGATTGTCATTACCAGCAAAAAATCGCCAGCGCATTGGCGACGACACCTTCCACTGGAAGGTGTCACCGTCATCACATTGCCATGGAAGAGAGGAGGCGTGGATTTACGCGCTGCTCTGCGCGCGCTGGGACGGATGAACATAACAAGTGTCCTTGTGGAGGGCGGAGGCGAAATGCTGGGCGCGATGTTCGATGCGCAACTTGTGGATCGTGTGGCGTTGTTCCACGCGCCGATCATCATTGGCGGACGCCTGGCGGTACCGGCAGTCGGTGGCAAAGGCGTGGCGCGGGTAAGGCAGGCAGTGCGGTTGCGTGATTGCCAATGGCAGCGCATCGGCAAGAATGAGATGCTGCTTAAAGCCGCAGTGGCATCATGATTCCGGTTGTGGGTCGGCTGGGACGTGACTCAGGTCAAGAGCACGCTCGACAGCGCGTGGGCGGCTCGTTATGGTTTAATCGCCATGTTTACGGGAATTGTTGAGGAAGCGGGACGCGTCGAGAGTATTCGATTGGGGCGAAAATCTACTGAATTCGTCGTGCGCCCGAGAAAGCTCGGCAGCAAGTTGCACGTCGGTAACAGTGTCGCGGTCAACGGCGCCTGTCTTACGGTCGTCGGCGCGCGAAATGGTTCGCTGCGGTTCGACGTTCTGAACGAGACGCTGCGGTGCACGAATTTCCGCACGGTCGAACCCGGAGACTTGGTGAACCTGGAGCGACCGCTACGACCGAACGCGGGGTTGGACGGTCATTTTGTGCTCGGTCATGTGGATGGAACGGGTCGCGTGCGTCGCTATGAGAAGTCGGGGAAGGATTACGTGTTGGAGGTCGAAGCGCCGCCATCGGTGGCGCGGTACATCATCGAAAAAGGATCAATCGCCGTGGACGGGATCAGTTTGACGGTGGCAGCCACGTGGCCCCGTTGCCACGGGCACGTGGCTCACGGGGCGCACGGGTGGAATTGGTTCCGGGTCTGGATCATTCCGCACACGCACAAAGTGACCAACCTGCGGATACGGCGCACGGGCGATTTGGTGAACCTGGAGGCTGACATCATCGGCAAATACGTGGATAAACTGCTTGCAGGCCGCAGCGGCATACCAAAACGCCAACGGGCGCGGAAGATTGACACAACCTGACGACAGGTTTTACACTGCATACAGACCAAACCAGATCATGCTTGCGATTATTGAACAACTTTTGGTCATCCAGGACCGGGACCGGCGCATCGCGCAGTTGAATACGGAGAAAGCGCGCATCCCCGTCGAGATCGCAGCGGTGGATCAGCGGCTCAGCGAAACCTCGCAGAACCTGGACTCGTTGCGGCTGCAACAGAAACATCTCGAGTCGGAACGCAAGAAGCTGGAAATCGAAGCGGAAACGGATCGCGGACAGATCATCAAGTACCGGATGCAGTTGAACCTGATCAAGTCGAACACAGAATATCAGGCGTTGCTGAAGGAGATTGCGAAGGTCGAAGAAGAAATTATGCATGTGGAAGATCATGAGCTGGAGTTCATGGAGAAGTTTGAGCAATTTCAGCTCGCGATCAAGGAAGAGCAAGCCACGATCAAGGAGTTGACGGCAAAAGCTGATACTAGGAAACAAGAATTGAAGAAGCGCGCTGAGAATATCGAGAAGGAATTGGCGCAGTTGCAGGCGGAGCGCGAGAAATTGGTGCAGAATACCGACCCCAGCGCACTCGCGCGGTACGAACGACTGCTACGGAGCAAAGGCGACCTGGCGATTGTGCCGATCCAACACGGCAATTGTGGCGGGTGCCATCTGCACCTGACGCCGCAAATCATGCACAACGCCAAGCACGCCGACACGCTGACCAGTTGCGACTTTTGCGGACGTGTTCTATACTGTCAGACCAACTGACGCCAATGGGTGCGGTCGGCCGACGTTATTTGATTTCCGAATTTGGAAGAGTGGATAGCCGCTGCCCCGTTCTTTGCAAGCAAAGAACGGGGTGGAGGAAAGTCCAGACTCCATAGGGCGCGATGCCCCACGTAAGTGGGGGACTTCGATCCCGCATTCGCGGGACCGGGGGACGGATAGTGCCACAGAAAACAAACCGCCGCGCCGAAGCGCTACAGCGCGAAGGCGGGGTAAGGGTGAAAAGGCGAGGTAAAAGCTCACCGCTCCGAGAGCAATCGAGGAGGCACGGCAAACCCCATCGGGAGCAAGACCAAATAGGCGGCGAGACGCGGCCCGCGTCATTTGAGCTGCGGGTACCGGTCGCATAGATAAATGGCTATCGAACACAAAATCTGGCTTACAGCTCTTCCAAGTACGAAGCCGGGGCGGCGCAGCCGCCGCCCCGGCGCCAATTTCATGCGCCCCCCACTTCTCTCAACTGGCGCGACGACGAACGGCGAGCAAATGAAAATCATCGGAGCGAAGTTCAACCCTGATGGCAGGGATTTCAGCAGGACCGGGCAATACCGGCCTCCAGTTCACTGAAACATGTAGGCAGGCAGAAAGTAGAGCTTGCCGCTTTGCAGTTTGAGTTGGTTGGGTGTGAGTTCGAGTTGGATCTTCGCATGGTCGTTCTGACCGAGCAGACGGAAAACATTGCGCCACGAGAACGGGGTGACGTAACGCACAGCCCTCGCCTTCTTGATCTTGGCCAGTTCCTTTGCCTTTTCGACGGCGTCCTCGAAGTAACCAATCCCGTCCACAAACCCGGCGGCCAACGCTTGTTTGCCAGACATAATCCGTCCATCGGCCATGCCATCTTTCAATTCCTCAACGCACATGTCGCGTTCTTCAGCAACGATGCCGACGAATTTGTCATATACCTCCATGATCAGCGTCTGCACCAGTTGTTTCTCGTCTTCGGTAGGTTCGCGGGTCGGGTTGAGCACGTCTTTGTACTTGCCCGACTTGAACGTGTAGGACTTTATGCCAACCTTGCCCATCAAGTCGGTAAACGTGAAGCTTTCAAGAATCACGCCGATGCTTCCTGTAATTGTCATGTCCGTGGCGAAAATGTAGTCGGCTCCCACTGCGATATAGTACGCACCGGACGCCGCGACCGAATCCATGCTCACGACAATGGGTTTCACTTCGCGCGCGTCCGCCACTGCCTTGTAAATCGCATCGGAGGCCACAACCTCGCCGCCCGGGGAATTGATGCGTAGCACAATCGCTTTGACGTGCTCGTCATCGAGCGCAGCCCGCAATTGTTCCTTGATATTATCGACCATGTTCTCCTCACCGAACGAACTCTCCGGGTCAGACGTGATGATGCCGGTCAAATAGATAACTGCAACCTTGTCACGGGCATCGGGGTCGCCGTCCACGAATTGTTCCAAATAGCCCGTGCGCCGCTCGGCATGCTTCGGCATGCTGCCGTGGAAGCAAAAGACCAGCAGGGCGCAATTCGCCAGCACGCTGACAAGAAAGAAGAACGATACGATGACGGAGTACACGATCCAGCCCGTGCGGCGAGGCGGTTGGTTGGGCATCGGATATGCAAAAGCAACTGGTGGTTGATCCATGCGCGTAACATGCCCTCGCCCCCGCGCCGCCGCAAGCGGAAACTGTCCTGTCGCCATCCAACACAAGCCGAAACAACCAGCCGCTTGTCAAAGCAGCGTGCCTCCGCTAAGGTAGCGCGTGATGGCGAAAGAGAAGACAAAGTCGTTGCTGCTCAAAGCCAAATCCTTCGGATTCTCCGACAGGCAGATTGCGGCGTTGGTTGGAAGCACCGAAGACAAGGTACGCGCGTTGCGCAAGAAGCTTGGCATACTCCCGTCGTTCCGTCTCGTGGACACGTGTGCGGCGGAGTTCGAGGCATATACGCCGTACTATTATTCGACCTACGACACGATGGACGACGAGGTCCGCAAGACAGCGACGCGCAAGGTGATGATCCTTGGCGGCGGGCCGAACCGGATCGGTCAGGGCATCGAGTTCGACTACTGCTGCGTCCACGCGGCGTTCGCATTGAAGGAATTATCCTATGAGACGATCATGGTCAATTCCAACCCGGAAACGGTTTCGACCGATTACGACACGTCGGATAAACTTTATTTCGAGCCGCTGACGCTGGAGGACGTGCTGCACATTTACGAGCGTGAACAATGCTGGGGTGCGATCGTGCAGTTCGGCGGACAGACGCCGCTTAATCTGGCGCTTGGCCTCCAGAAAAACGGCGTCAACATCATCGGCACCACGCCACAGAGCATTGAGATCGCCGAAGACCGCAAGCTGTTTGCGGCGATGCTGGACAAGCTAGGCATTCCGCAGCCGCCGAACGGCCTCGCCACCAACGAGGAAGAAGCGCTCGCCGTGGCGGGCAAGCTTGGCTATCCGGTACTATTGCGGCCATCGTTCGTACTTGGTGGACGAGCGATGCAGATCGTTTATGACGACGACGAGATCCGCCATTACATGCGGTTTGCAGTGGAAGCATCGCCGGAACGACCGGTGCTGGTGGACAAGTTTTTGGAGGAAGCCTTTGAGGTTGACGTGGATTGCATAGCGGACATCGGTGTGGGCGGCGACACGGTAGTGGTCGGCGCTTTTATGGAACAC
>Ga0187885_10000369_pt1 | contig 54015 bp, 54 predicted proteins | sample June2016WEW_20_1_3_FD_132970 | JGI IMG/M metagenome (GOLD analysis project Ga0187885, IMG submission 132970) | Peatland microbial communities from SPRUCE experiment site at the Marcell Experimental Forest, Minnesota, USA - June2016WEW_20_100 | ecosystem: Environmental > Terrestrial > Soil >...
CGGGAAGCCCGTCTGCGGCAAATTCAGCGTGTCTTTGTAGTTGATTTGACTCATTTTCCCGCCAAAGGCGGGCAAACGTATCACGCTGACTTTGGAGTGTCAACGCTCACGGACATGCGCACCACGAAGAACACGAAGCTCACGAAGTTCTTTGTGTCCTTCGTGCACTTCGTGGTAAAAAAAGTAGACCTTTACCGAACCGTCACTCGCACCTTGCGCGTGCAAAAACTCATCTTGTCGCCTTTGCGAGCGCCTTGATGGAGTCTGCCAATTCCGCTTCCACCGGGACGCGCGCGCCGATCGCTCCGGGCCCATCGGTTTTCACATTGTTAAGCGTCCAGTTGTCTTCCTCTTTCCCGTTGTTCTGGACAGCCCAGATATAATCGTGGCCGATCACGAACCATCGTCCGCCACCAGAGGCGTCTTGTCCCGTACCAATGGGAACAGTTTCGCCGTCTGGCCTATTCTTTCCCCCAGGTCTTTCCCCTTCAATCATGATTCTGTCGAAGAGTTTCCTGAGTTGTTCACGCGCGGCACGACGCTGCGGTTCTTGCTCTGCCTGGGCACGCGCAGCCATATGGTTGAGCCGATACGCCAGAACCAGAAGAACCAGTAGGATCCCGCCACCGATAGCGAGTCCCTTCCAGTTCCTGACAATCCACGGCTTTGGCATAACAGGAACTGGCTGTGAGCTGACTGAAGTGACGGGTTGTGGACTGACGGTAGGTTGTGCTACCTGAGCGGGTCTTGGCATTGGAGGAGGCGGTTGTGCCTGCAACTTTGCGACAGCAATTCGGTTTTCGTACTCTGTTTGGGCAATCTTCCGCCTGGCATCATTGATCGAATTATCCAAAGCAGCCAATTGTTGCCGTCCTTGATTCACTTGAGATTGATAGAAGGCCATATCGTTCTGGGCCTTCTGTACCGCTGCTGGATCAGCGACCAATTGGTCTCCGATTTTTACCTGATGAGAAGGAGCCTCAGTTCTTCCCCCAACACCACGGTATACGCCTCCGCCGCTGGGGGAAGTCTGGTAAACAGGAACCATTATCTTCGGTGGATTAGCCAACACGGCCTGGGCGTTCTGCACAGATTGTTCAGCCTGAGCAATTGGCTCGACCAGCTTCTGTCGCTGGTATCCCAGATGATCGAGTTTATCTCTCAAAGATTGCAGCGTGTCGGCTGTTGCCTGAACCTGCTGCTGTTTGAGAAACCTGTCCATGAACGGCTTCTTTTCATCAGGGGTCATCCACTGATTATCGAACTTGGCCTCGCCCTTTTCGACATGTGATAGCTCGGATTTCCAGAGAACACTCCTCTGCCGAATGTCGTCCGCGAACTTTGATTCGGTATACACTGCAAGGAATTTATTGAAGGCTTCAATCCCGCGATCGTACTCTGTCTTGCTGAACTCGCGATTCGGGTCAAGCTGCAACGGAACGAGTGCTTCATAGGCCTGCCGCTCCTGTTTTTGTTGGACCGATTCCCGCTGAACAGTTTTAATATCAGACTTGGAGATCAACCTGCGGCTGGTGATTGTTTTATTAGAGTTGGACACCTCAACGACAATTTGCGTGTCTGTCTCGGAAATGATTTCACATTGAATGACTTCACCGTCATTCAGCGTGACCGAGTCTGAAAAAGCACAAGATATGGTTAGAAACAGAATCGCTAAAACAAGAACTGAGATTTTCATCATTCCTCCCACTGATAGAGCTTTCCATCCCACCACGGCGTGCCTCAGAGCCTCGCCCAGACAAGGTGATTACCATCCAAGCACGGCTATTGAATCATGACAACCCAAACTTTTCTTGTCCTCGGCCCGTCAAACTCGCACAGATAGATTGCCTGCCAGGTGCCGAGTTGCAGTTGGCCATCGTGCACCAATACTTGCACGCTGCTACCCATCAAGCTGGCTTTCACGTGCGCGGCGCTGTTGCCTTCGTTATGCCGGTAGTACGGCGCATCCCACGGCACTACGCGCTCCAACGCCGTGATGATGTCCGCTGTTACATCCGGATCGGCATTCTCATTGATCGTGATCCCACAGGTGGTGTGCGGGACGAATACGGTGCACATGCCATGTTTTATTCCTGACTCCGCCACGACCCGCTGCACTTGAGCGGTGATATCCACGAACTCCGCGTGCTGGCCGGTTCTGACCGTCAACTCGGTCATGTGCCCCCCTTGCCGTTTTTCTTCACCGGTTCCGTGTGGATGACAACGCGGCCCAACTGTGGAAACTCGCGCCGCAATCGGGTCTCCATTTCCTCCGCGATGCGATGCACTTCGGCAATGGGAAGATTGGCGTCAACCAGCAGATGAAACGCGAGATAGATCCGGCCATCAACCTGCTGTACTTGCACGTCCTGACAATGGTGGGTATGCGGGATATCGCGCCGGTTGGCTTCGATTCGCGCGATGTACTCAGCAGCGTCTCGCCGCTGCAACTCCTTGCCTTCGACTACGCTATCGGTGCGCGGTTCGATGTGAACATTGATGTCCATCACTTTGCGCATACCGGTGAACGACAAACACTGACTGAGTTCGGCGCGCAACTGCGTTTCCAAGTTGGTGGCAAGAGCGTGCGCTTCCTCGAATGAAAGATCCATCGCCACTTCGAGATCCAGATCAATCCACAAGCCGCGCTTCGTCTGATGCGTCGAAACATTGTGCACCGCGAAATGCCCACGGGCCGCCACGGTGTGGATTCTTTCCAGAATGCCTTCATCATCGTCGTCGGTTGGCACGGCCTTAGCGGTGACATCCGCGTTCGGTGCGACCGTGCGGATGGCATCCCGGATCTGGTGCGTCACGGCGTGGCTTTCCTCGAACGAAAGATATCGCGGCACCGCCACGCGCAAATCAACGAAGATTTGGTTTCCGGAGTCGCGTACGCGAATCTGCTTCACTCTGCGCACGTTCCCAACGCGAGCAGCGGCTTCCAAAATCTGCGCGGCCAAACCGCTCGGCGCACGATCCAGCAGCGCGTCAACCGTACGCCGACCAAGTCGCACGCACACATGAATCACGATTACCGCCACGACCAATGCAGCCACTGCATCTGCGCTCATGAATGCAGTTTTATGCCCAGTCGTCGCGCCCAAGCGCACGAAGCCGAGTCCGACGATAACCACCACTGAACTCCAGACGTCCGTGCTGAAATGCAACGCGTCGGCTTCCAGCGCCTGACTGTGGTACTTCCTGGCTGCGCGCGACAACATTCGCGACCGAGAAACGTCCACGACAATCGAGATTCCCATCGTAATAAACGCCCACAAGCTCGGGTCAACATTAACCAGATCAATACCTAGCAGCCGTCGACCGGCCTCATAAATGATCCATGCGCAGGTAGCCAGCAACAGCAACGTTTCGACCAGTGCGCTAAGGTTCTCGACTTTGCCGTGGCCAAACATGTGTTGTTCATCGGCGGGCCGATCGCTCACACGTACGGCGAGCAGTGTGATCACTGCGGCCACAAGATCCAAGCCCGAGTGCGCCGCTTCGGCCAGAATGCCCAAGCTGCCGGTCATCAGACCGACGACAATCTTCAAGCCGGTTAGAAACAATGCGGCGACCACCGAAGTGGCTGCCGCCCATTGCTTCTGCCGCGCGGGCGTTGACATGGAGGTTTCTGCCATCGTATTGGCATGGATACTGACTCGAAAACCGTACACTTGGCCAGCAAAAAAGGAATCGTCAGCATCCGAAACGGTACTCAGCGCGACGATGCCAGAATGCGAACGACCTCCTCGTCGCTCACCTGCCTGAAATCCTCGTAGAACTGACCGACGCCCTGGAACCAAGACGGAGTATCTAGGCAAACCACTTCATTGACCTGCGGCATCGCTTCGAGTTTAGCCTCCGTATCTGGCGGACTCACGGGCACAGCTACAACAAGTTGCCGCGGTCGTAAGAGCGCCGTAGCCTGTACGGCGGCGATCATTGTCGCGCCTGTGGCCAAACCGTCGTCAACCAAAATGGCGACGCGGTCGGTGGGAGAAATGTAATTCTTGACCTTGCGGTACACGCGCCGCTGCTCTGCAATCTCTGCCAGACGCGCTCGAATCTCATCATCCAGGTACTTCTGCGTCGCAACGGCGAGTGCACGTACTTCCTCGTTGACGAATGCCTTGCCTCCCTCGCAAATCGCGCCCAATGCCAGTTCCGGATTGCCCGGCGCGCGCAGTTTTTTCACCAGCAAAACATCCCAATCGCATTGCAGAGTCCGAGCAACTTCAGCGCCTACAACAACTCCACCACGAGGAAGACTGAGAATCAACGGACGATCCGCCGCAAACCGCTGGAGTGTCGCTGCCAGCCGCTGCCCAGCTTCGGCTCGATCCTGGAATTTCATGCCGCACCTTCACTGCGCGTCAACGCGGCTCGATTGTCTTCTTGTACGTTAAGATACCTTCGCCGATGGCTTTTGCCAATGTGTCGCGATACGCGCCGGTAAGGATTTTTCGTTCCTCGGCTGGGTTGGAGAGAAATCCGCCTTCGACAAGAATCGCCGGGCAACTGGCGTCGCGCAATACGACAAACCGCGCCCGTCGCACACCGCGATCCGCCGTCCCGGTGGCGCGCAGCAACGATTTCTGAACGCAGTGCGCCAGCCAGACGTTGCACAGGTCGTATCGGTTTCCCGGCGTGCGGTCGGAGTCGCCATTCTTGGACGACGGCTTCGACGTCGCGGCCGCGCCCGCTGGCGGCATGCAGTATGTTTCGATCCCCTCGGCGTTGCCGCCGGAGTTGAAATGCAGGCTAACGAACAGCGCGGCGTGCTGCGCCCGACAAAACTCCACGCGATCATCCAAGTCCACTGTGCGATCCGCGGTACGCGTCAACACCACGCGCACGCCGCTGTCGGCGAGGAATTGCTGGACCCGCTTGGCGAGATCGAGTGTCAACTCCTTCTCCGTATAACCCGAGACGCTGTGCGTGCCGTGGTCGCTGCCGCCATGGCCCGGGTCGAGCACCACGGTGCGGATCGGTTGGCCGAAACGGATCGTCCCGGATCGCAGCACGGGGTCGATCACCTTCAACACGTCCACGTCCGACACCCACAGTCGATCATGCTCGCTCTGCACAGGCCAGCTCAACCAGTGATTGACGCCATTGAGCACCACGTCGCGTCGCTCGGCCTCCAAGTATAACAGTGCCGTGCTCGTCCGATACTCTGCGCGTTCCGAACTGTCGATTCGGCTGCGGCCCAAATTGTAGAACTTTGCCAGATCGGTCACTGCGATGTAGTTGCCACCGTTGATGCGGTAGGATTTCAGAGCTGGCTGTTGCGCCAAAGCCGTTGCTGCCAGCATACAGAATACTGAAATCGCAACAGCACAACGCTTCCACCCACAAAATATCATTACAACCTCATCCTCCTTAGCGCGGCAAAATGACGAAAACCACGGCGGATTGCAAGGTAAACCGTTTCCTGTTGACGCTCGCTGCGCCCCAACCTAGAGTTGCCGCCAATGATGAAGCTGTACCTCTACTACGAAAACGTAGGTCACCCGCTGATCATCGACATCCCGGACAACGAAGTGGACGGTTTCATGCAGGAATACGAGGAAGCGCTCCATGATACATCCGTGGAGACATTCCAGTGGCGCGGCTCCAGCTTCCGCATCGGCGGCCTCATGGCCATCGTTCACGAAAACCACGTGAACAATTAGTCCGCACTTTCCAATCTGGAAACGGACCGTACCACGGCAGTGCGTCGTCTCTGCACGAGACGGCCCAAAGATCTTCGTCGAACCGTGAACAATCGGCGAAAGACCAGGTCGGAAGCTTGACGCTCCCTCGCGCGTGCGGCACTATGACGTGGCCATGTGGCAATGGACGGAAAACGTCGAGCAGTATGTATTGGATGTCATCTTCGAGCGGCGCCGGGACTTTGGTGCGCGCTTGACCAGCGCGCTTCTGCTGGCGTTGTCGAAACTTTTTGAGATTGGCATTCAAGTGCGGCTGTTCCTGTGGCGTACGCGCATCTTTCGCGATCACACGCTCGGCTGCCAGGTGGTCAGCATCGGCAATCTCACTGTCGGCGGCACGGGAAAGACGCCCGTGGTCGAGGTATTTGCGCGGGCGTTGGCGCAACGCGGTCGGCGTGTTGCGATTTTGTCGCGCGGCTACAAGAGCATGCCGCGACCGCTCTGGCAACGCATTCTTACCAAGATCACGTTTCAGGAAAGTCAGATCCCGCCGAAAGTCGTATCCGACGGACGCTCGCTGTTGCTCGATAGCGAGCAGGCGGGCGACGAACCGTACATGCTCGCGTCGAACCTCAAGGATGTAGTCGTGTTGGTTGACAAAGACCGCGTGAAGAGTGGACGCTATGCCATCTCGCGGTTCGGCTGCGACACGCTGCTGCTTGATGATGGGTTCCAGTACCTCGCTCTGAAGAGTCGGCTCGACGTCTGTCTTGTGGACCGCAACAATCCGTTCGGCAACCACTATCTGCTTCCGCGCGGGACGTTACGCGAACCGATCAGCAACCTCAAACGCGCCCACTACCTTTTCATCACCAAGTCCGCCGCCCATGGAGCGAACACGCTCCGCAAAGCCATTCGTCAGTTCAACAAGAAAGCGGAGATCATCGAGTGCGCACACCAACCGCTTTATCTGCGGGATGTGTTCACGGGCGAGCAGCGCGAACTTGATTACCTGAAGGAGCTGGATGTGGCTACGCTGTCAGGCATAGCCGCCCCCGAGGGTTTTGAAGACGGGTTGCGCGCGCTCGGCGCCAACGTCGTTTACGTGAAACGCTACGCAGATCATCACCGGTACTCCCAGCAGGAAATCCTCAACATGATCAACCGCAGCGTTCGACGCGGCGCCGCGGTGATCATCACCACCGAGAAGGACTCGGTTCGTTTCCCAAAAATCGATCGCCGCGATATTCCGGTTTATTACCTGCGGGTTGAAGTCCGCATTCTCGCGGGCGCAAAGGATTTCGATGACGCCATTGCCAGAATCTGCCATAAGTAGCCCGGCAACGCGCATTCTTGTCCGCGCCACCAACTGGCTCGGCGACTCGGTAATGATGATGCCTGCCGTCCAGAGGCTGCGCGAACTCTATCCATCCCCGGCGCACATTGCGCTGCTTTGCCCCTCGAAATTGTACGATCTCTGGCGGCACAATGCCTTCGTGGACGAAGTCCTCGCCTTTGATGGCACCGTGGACATTCGGGTGTTGTGCGAACGCCGGTTCGATCTGGCCGTGTTGTTCCCGAACTCTTTGCGGTCGGCTTGGGAAGCGTGGCGAGCCGGCATCCCGCGGCGGGTAGGTTTTACCGGACACGCCCGGCGATTCCTGCTGACGGACGTCGTTCGAGAGCCGCGCGGTGATCGTCCCGTGTACAAGACGCTGGTCGTCGACGGAAAACAATTTCGCGTTAAACACTTCGAGCCAATCCGACACCAAGTTTATCGCCACCTTGACCTCGTTGGTCATCTCGGCGGCAACCGCGCGAGTTGTCCGCCGCGCATCTGGCTTGGCTCAGATGCGACGGCGCTGCTGGATAAGTTTCTCGGCCACGATCCGCGGCCAGTCATCGGCTTGAACGCAGGTGCGGAGTATGGCCCCGCCAAACGTTGGTTCCCTGATCGATTCGCTGCTGTCGCGCGGCGCGTGTCCGACAAGATCGCGTCCCGCTGGTTGTTGCTCGGCGGGCCGTGCGATGTGGAGATTGCCGGCACGATCGAGGCCACACTGCGCACGCAGGCGACGGACCAAAGTTCCATCATCAATGTTGCGGGCAAAACGACGTTGCTAGAACTGTGCGCACTGCTTCAGTCGTGCAAGGTCTTGTTGACGAACGATACAGGGTCGATGCATCTCGCCGGGGCGCTCGACGTGCCACAGGTCGCCATTTTCGGCTCCACATCACCGGAGCTGACGGGACCGTTAAGTGACCGGGCGACCGTCATCCGACATCCGGTTGAATGCAGCCCGTGTTTTCGGCGCGAATGCCCGATTGATTTCCGCTGCATGACCCAAGTGACCGTGGACGAGGTGGCCAACACTGTAGCCGCGAAGCTTCTTCGCGTCGACAAATCATGACCGACAACTCATCAACCAGCGTTGCCCGTTCGGCGCGTACTGTGAGCCTTGCCGTGCTCGGCAGCCGCGTGCTTGGATTGATCCGAGAGCAGGTGATGGCAGCGCTGTTTGGCGCGAGCAGGGAATTTGACGCGTTCGTAACGGCGTTTCGCATCCCGAACCTATTGCGCGATTTGTTTGCCGAAGGCGCATTGTCGGCGGCGTTCGTCACGACGTTCACGCACAAACTGACCAAGGAAGGTGATCGCTCTGCATGGCGGCTGGCTAATTTGGTACTGAACGCTTTGCTCGTGGTGTTGAGCGCATTCACCTTGCTGGGAATTTTCGCCGCGCCGTGGCTGGTCAATGTTATCGCGCCGGGATTCCGCTCCATCGAAGGCAAGACAGAGCTGACCGTCATGCTGACGCGGATCATGTTCCCGTTCGTCCTGATGATCGCGCTGGCCTCGCTGGCGATGGGGATACTGAATGCCAAGAAACGGTTCGGCATTCCCGCCAGCGCGTCGATGCTGTTTAACCTCGGTTCGATCATCGGTGGCGTTGCTTTTGCGTTCCTACTTGCGCCCGGTTTCCTTCACGACCACAGTCAAGCGGGGCGCGCGATGATTGGGATGGCGATTGGCACGCTCATTGGGGGCGCGGCGCAATGGTTGATCCAACTGCCGAGCCTGCGGCGTGTCGGCTATCGCTACGAACCGATTCTCGACTGGCACGACCCCGGCCTGCGGCACGTCATGAACCTGCTCGGGCCGTCGGTGATCGGCGCGGCGGCGGTGCAGATTAACGTCTTTGTGAACAACTGGTTTGCGTCGTATTTCGAAAACGGCGCGGTGACGTGGCTGAATTGCGCGTTCCGGTTGATGCAGTTTCCCATCGGCCTGTTCGGCGTAGCCATTGCCACGGCCACCCTGCCGACGGTCAGCGCACACGTGGCGCGAGGCGACATTGCTCAATTCCGTACGACGCTGAGCCGCGCGATGCGCCTGGCGATTTTCCTCTGTGTCCCCGCAGCCTGCGGGTTGACGGTGCTGGCACACCCGATCATCGCGGTGATTTATCAGCACGGACGGTTCACGCCGGGCGCAACGGAGCAAACCGCGCTCTGTCTGCAAGCCTATGCCATCGGGCTGGCTGGCTACGCCGCCGTCAAGGTGCTCGCGCCGGCGTTCTACGCGTTCGGCGACTCGCGCACGCCGATGTACGTGGCGTTGTTCTCGGTCGTGGTGAACGCGACGTTGAATCCCATCTTTGCGTGGAAATTGAACTGGGGCGCGCCGGGACTCGCTTTCGCCACATCCACGGTCGCTCTCACGAACTTCGTGTTGCTGTTGTTTTTCATGCGACGGAAGATTCAGCGGCTCGAACTCGCTGTGCTATTGCGGTCACTTGTCAAGATTGTCGCAGCCTCTGCCACGATGAGCGTAGCGGCGCTATTGACGCATCATGCGCTGGCTACGCACCGCTACCTTGATCTCGCCATCTCCATCGGCGTGGCCGTGGTGGTGTTCGGGGTGACATGCCGGCTGTTGAAGGTCGAGGAACTTGACGAACTTCTAGCCGCGCTGCAGTTGGGAACAAAACAAATCGAGCCGTGACGCACCGAATGCCGCACCTCAACCCCGCGACAGTGGCGTAGTGGAATTTGTGATAGACGGCGGTTATGATGGGCGTGGTGAACCTCAAATCCAAAGTCCGTGACTTGCCGAACAAGCCGGGCGTGTACCTGATGCGCGACCAGTTGGGGCGCGTCATCTATGTCGGAAAGGCGCGGTCGTTGCGGAAACGGGTAGGCCAGTATTTCCATCCGTCACGGCAAATGCGCTGGGATCCAAAGACGCGGGCACTGATTGAGTCCATCGCCGATTTCGATACGTTCGTTGTCAAAAGCGAGCCGGAAGCGCTGTTGCTCGAAGGCAAGCTCATCAAGGATTACAGGCCCCGGTACAACGCGATGCTCAAGGACGACAAACGGTTTCTTCTCGTAAAAGTCAACCTGACCGAGCCGTATCCGCGCTTCAAGTTTGCGCGGCTGAAGAAGGACGATGGAGCGCGATATTTCGGACCGTTCGCGCACGCCGATGCGATTCGTCGTGCAATGCAGTTCATGCGAAAAACGTACGGCGTGCTCGTAGCGGGCACTGGACAACCCACCGAGAAGGAGTTGAAGTACTCGACCTACCTAGTTCCTGTGCCGCTGGCGGGAATGTCGCGCGAAGAGTATCTGCGACACGTCGAGGTGGCGTGTGAGTTCCTCGAAGGGCACAACAAAGAAGGTTTGGCGGCACTCGAAGAGCAAATGCGCGCCGCGGCGAGGGAAATGCAGTTCGAAAAAGCCGCAGAACTGCGCGACGTATCGCGGAGCCTGCACGAGATTGCACGCGTGACTTGCGAACGGAAGTTCGCCCGTGACCTGAAATCGAAGATTGATGTGCAATCGGAAATGGCGGAGCTGCAACGGGTATTATACCTGCCGATCCTGCCCCGACATATTGAAGGGTTCGATATATCGAATATCAGCGGGACGTTGTCGGTCGCTTCTGCAGTCTGTTTCCGCGACGGCAAACCGCATAAGGACCATTACCGGCATTACCGCATCAAGACCGTCGAAGGCAGTGACGATTCCGCTTCGATTGCCGAAGTGGTGGAACGACGTTACGCGCCTGCGCGCCGACACGCCTTCGCGAAGCCCGATTCGGCTGGCGAAGGAAGGAGCGCTACGGCGCGCGAAGGTGCGCGGTTGTGGGTTGAGGGGGGCGAGTTACCCGATTTGGTGATGGTGGACGGCGGTTCGGGACAACTGACAGCCGCGTTGCGGGCGCTGGATGCGTTGGAGTTGCGCAAAGTGCCGGTCATCGGGCTGGCGAAACGGCAGGAAGAAATTTACCTGCCATCGCAGCCGCAGCCGATACGGCTAGACCGCGCGTCTCCGGCCCTGCACTTGATTCAACGATTGCGCGACGAGGCGCACCGATTCGCCAACGCTTATCATCAGAAACTGAGGAAACGACGGATTCAGGAATCGGTGCTAGATGAGTTCCCCGGTCTCGGCGAAAAACGGAAACAAGCGCTTTTGCGTCACTTCGGTTCAATACAACGATTGCGCGTTGCAACCACTGAAGAAATCGATACTGTGCCGGGAATCGGCCCGAAGATGGCGGTAGCTCTAAGGGGATTTCTTGCAGGCAGATGAATGATGCAGTCCGATAGCTTTTGACAGCGTGAGCACGGCTGGATATGATGCGCTGCAATCGAGCTTATTATTGCCAATGGCAGTGGAGAGGGGCGTGAAATCAATTGTCTGAAGTTAAACTGAAAAAGGGTGAGCCTGTAGAGAAAGCGTTGCGGCGGCTGAAGAAAAAGCTGGATCGCGAAGGCACGTTGCGCGAAGCGCGGGCACACCGTCATTACGAGAAGCCGAGCGAAAAACGTCGGCGTAAGATGAAGACGCCGAAGCGGCTCTACGGTTTTTCATCGAGTCGAGATTGAAACATTCCACGGAGGCCAACGCTGCGGTGCAACGCGACATTGGCCTCTTTTTTTCAAGCAGTGGACGCAGCTCGCCTCGAATCTTGACCTCGAATCTGATTCGAGGCGAGTTCGAGGTAAACTGAGCGGAACACCCCACGTGAGAAAGTGGAGCGCATGAAGAAGAAACTTGGCGCACTGGTGCGGGTACTGGTGAGCGTCGGCATCCTCGTCTATCTGTTTAACTCCATCTTTCGCGACGAAGCGAGTCGTATCGCAGACCGCATCGTCCAAGCGCCGCCAGCGACCGTTGCCGCGCTCGCTCGGGAACTCGGCCTGAACGCCGAACAGGTGAAGTTGATCCTGACCCAGTGCGCGGACCCACAGGAGAATAAGGCAGATCTCAACAAGCTGGATTGGCGGGAACGCGAGCGGTTCGTCTGGAATGTCGGACCGCCACACCTCGGAGAGGTATTTCGGAAAGTCAAGATTCTGTGGCTTGAGCTGGGAATCGCTTGCATGGGGTTGGTCTGTTACTTCGGCATCGTGCGCTGGCAATGGATCCTGCAGGTGCAGGGGCTGGAACTGAGATTCTGGCGGGCATGCTCGATTTTCTTCATCGGCCTGTTTTTTAATGCATTCATGCTCGGATCTACGGGCGGGGACGTGATCAAAGCGTTGTATGTCGCCCACGAAACACACCACAAAAAGGCCGAGGCAGTGGCCACCGTGGTCGTGGACCGCGTCATCGGTCTGCTGGTATTGTTCGTGATTGCGCTGGTGATGATGGCGTTCAACTACAATCGTGTGTTCGGCGACGTGCGGTTGCGCAGCTTTGCCATCGTGACGCTGGTGGTGGTGATCGCGACAGTCGGAGGCACAGCTTTGACCTTCTGGCGCGGGTTTGCCGACAAGTTCTTCGGCTTGCGCGGCTGGCTGCAACGGTTCCCAAAATATGAAACCTTGCGTCGCATGGTCGGAGCCTGCCGCGTTTATGCGTCCCATCCCGTCGTGCTAGGTAAGACCACGCTGATCACCGTCGGCGTACACGTCTTCTCAATGCTCGGCATCGCCTGCATCGGGAAAGGTTTGGGCATTATCACGAACAACGGGATGGTGGACTATTTCCTTTATCTGCCGATAATCAATTCCGTCACTGCGATCCCCATCAGCATCTCCGGCTTTGGGGTTCGCGAAGGAATGTACGTGAAAATGTTTGACGAAGTCGGTGTGGCGAGTTCTTCTGCGCTGGCCTTGTCGTTGCTCGGCTACATCGCTGGCCTGTTCTGGAGTCTGCTCGGCGCCATCTTCTACCTTACTCACCGCCAAGAAGTTACCGCCGTCGAACAAGATGCGACTGCCCCGGAATAAGTCCGCCACTCTCTTCATGGCCATTCTTCCGTCCCTCGGAATCCTGACGTTTTGTTGATTGGCGAGGTTGGTTTCGCTAGTGTGTGGGCGTATGAGACGTGTGGCGATGGGCATAGTGCGACGGCTGACGGAGGCGGGATATACCGCCCTCTTCGCTGGCGGCTGCGTGCGCGACATGGTGCGCGGAGTGGAACCGCGCGACTATGACATCGCCACCACGGCGACGCCAGAGCAGGTTCAACGGCTCTTTCCAAGGACCATTCCCGTGGGCGCACAGTTTGGCGTCGTGCTTGTACAGGAAGGCGATCACCAGTTCGAGGTTGCCACGTTTAGGACCGATGAGGCGTACCTTGACGGGCGACGCCCCACAGCCGTGCAATACGGCACACCCGAACAGGACGCGCAACGGCGCGACTTCACGATCAACGGCTTGTTTTATGACCCGTTCACGGACAAAATTCTGGATTACGTCGGCGGTCAAGCCGACATAGCGAGGAAGTTGATACGAACAATTGGCGAGCCGCGGCAACGATTTGCCGAAGACAAGCTGCGGTTGCTGCGATGCGTTCGATTCGCCAGCAATTTGGAGTTTGAAATCGAGCCGGCCACGGCCACCGCTGTGCGAGAGATGTCGGCACAGATTGATGTGGTCAGCGCGGAACGGATTCGGGACGAACTAATCAAGATCTTCACGAGACCGAATGCGGGATGCGGGTTTGAATTGCTCGACGAAAGCGGTTTGCTCCGGCAGATCCTGCCAGAAGTCGCGGCAATGAAGGGCATCGAGCAGCCACCGGAGTTCCATCCCGAAGGCGACGTGTTTCAACACACGAAATTGATGCTGGATTTGATGCCAGAGGCGAGGATTGTCCTGGCACTGGCGGTGCTGCTGCACGACGTGGGCAAGCCGCCTACGTTCGAACGCGCGCCCGACCGTATACGGTTCCACGAGCACGACAAAATCGGCGCGGAGATGGCGGAGAAGATCCTGCGGAGGCTCCGGTTCCCAAACGATATTATCGATAAGGTTTGTATCTGCGTCGGGGAACACATGCGGATTCGCAACGTGCAGGTGATGCGGCCCGCGAAACTGAAACGGATTCTCGCGCGGGAAACGTTTGCCGATGAATTGGAGTTGCACCGCCTCGATTGTCTTACGAGCCACGGCAACATCGCGAACTACGAGTTTCTTCGCGCCAAGGCAGCCGAACTACCGCCCGAAGTCCTCAAGCCCGCTCCGTTGGTGACGGGCCACGATCTGTTGGCGCTTGGGTTCGCGCCAGGACCGCTGCTGGGCCAGGTACTGCGCGAACTGGAGGAACTGCAACTGGAGGAACGCATGCAATCTCGGGAGGAGGCGCTGGCATATGCGCGAGCGCAGCTTGCAAGACATGCCAGTTGACCATATGATGCGCATGCCATGGACAAGATTCTAATTGTTGATGACGACGCCGGTATTCGGCGCGCTTTCCGACGTAATCTCGAATCATCCGAACTGAGAATCGCGGAAGCGGGCGATGGTGCCGAAGCCATTCGCCAGGTGGCGGCGGAGCGACCCGACCTCGTCGTCATGGATATTCGCATGGGCGCCAGCAACGGATTGGAAGTGCTGCGCAAGCTGCGCGGACTCGATCCAAAGCTGTTGGTCATCATGATGACCGCCTACGGCACGACGCAGACGGCCATTGAAGCGATGAAACTCGGCGCGTACGACTACCTGTCGAAACCGCTCGACGTGCCGAAGCTTAAAGCGCTCATAGCATCGGCACTCAAAACCGCCCACGACATGCGGCGCGTCGTCAGCTACCAGCCTTTGCTGTCGCAGGAGGAGTATGCCGAAGGCATCGTCGGCAAGAGCGAGGCGATGCAGCAGGTTTTCAAGCTCATCGGGCAGGTTGCACAGTCAGACGCCACGGTGTTGATCACAGGTGAGAGTGGCACCGGCAAGGAACTGGTTGCGCGGGCGATCTACCACCACAGCCGCCGTGCCGAACAGCCGTTCATGGCAATCAACTGCGCCGCCATCCCAGAAAACCTGCTCGAAAGTGAGTTATTCGGCCACGAACGCGGGTCGTTCACGGGTGCGGCAGAGCGGAGGATTGGCAAATTCGAGCAGGGACATGAGGGCACGATCTTTCTCGACGAAATCGGCGATATGCCCTTAGCCACGCAGACGAAAATCCTCCGGGTGCTTCAGAACGGGGAATTCCAACGAGTGGGCGGCAACCAGACCATTCGAGTGGATGTGCGCGTGCTCGCTGCAACGAACAAGGAACTCGAGAAGTTGGTCGCGGAAAAGAAGTTCCGGGAAGACCTGTACTACCGGCTTAACGTGGTGCGCATCCACCTGCCTCCGTTGCGGGAACGGCGTGAGGACATTCCCGTGCTGTTGGATTACTTCCTGCAGCGGCTGATCAATGAGGACGACGCGTTGAACAAGGTCAAACGCGTCGCACCACAAGCGTTTGAGGTGTTGGAAAAGTACAATTGGCCCGGCAATGTCCGCGAATTGGAGAATGCGATTTCGCGGGCGGCGGTTATGGCGCATGGTGACTCAATTTTTCTCGACGATCTGCCTTTGGACATTCGTGAGCCAAAACCCGCCTCCGTGCCACCGGAACAAGTAGGGCAGACGGTTGACACTGCTGTGGCCGCGCTGTTTGCGATTGCGCGCAAAGATCCGCAGCTGAAGATCATCGCAGCGGTGGAGCGTGAGCTGATTGTCCGGGCACTGGGGGAGACTGGCGGCAACCAGCTTCAAGCGGCGAAGTTGCTCGGTATGACGCGCGCTACGTTGCGGAAACGCATCGAGAAGCTCGGGATCAAGCGGCGGCTGGAATTGAGTTAATCCGCGGTGTCGAAGAGGGATCAACGATGAGCGGTAGTCATTAACGTGTAGATAATGATTCCAAGAAGCACGATAGCGACGAATGCGAGAATTTTGAAAACAACTGTCGGGACCCCCTGTTTTCCTGTCTGTTCCTTTTCCACTGCGCCTTGAAGGTTCCAAGACACAGGAGTATACCCGCAAAACTTGCACTTCTCGGCCTCTTGGCCCATCGGTTTGGCGCAAAACGGGCACAGCTTCGTTTGTGAGGCACTGGGGGATGCCCCTCCGCTCGGAGTTAGTGTAGCTGGGTTCGCGGTTACCGTCTGCGGCGGCTTGGTTGGGATTGACAAGGGAGGAACCATCAGTGACTTTGCGCATTTCGGACATTTGACGATAACCGCATCCGCCCTTTTGTCTACCGCGATTTTCTGTCCACACCAATCACAGGTAAAGGTACCGTCCATGATCGCCCTTCTTATCTGCCCGGGAAACTGGCCACCAACAGCAGCGGCCTCACCGTGACCGGCAAGATGTAACGGCTGTATCTCAATTTGCGATACAGCACACCGTCAGCGTGAACCATACCGGCAACCATTTTAGGGAACGCAAACATCTGGCACATAGAATAACACCGGCTGTAGTGCGCTGGCAATACCAGACCGGGGCGGAGGCACGATCGCGCCGCAACTGCCTGTGTGGGCCGGAGGATATGGGAGGCAGGTCGGGGTCTTCTACTGAGCGAGCAAGCCGTTTTTTTCCATTTCGTCGATTTGCTCGGGCGTGGGCAGGCTTGCGGTCTTGGAATGCTTGGCTACTAATTGGCGAAAATACTCTGCTTGCTTATGGACAGACTCCATATGAATAACCTTCTGTTGCGCCGCATCCGGTGTTTCAGCGCTCTGTGAGAATACGGGGGCAGTGGGAGCCTGTTGTGCCGGATACAATACCGGCTCGACGGCGGGCGGACGTTGTGCTGGTGTTGGTCGTACCGAGTCGTCCACTTTCCGAAGTGGAGAGACAGGCTCGATAAAACTGCGAACAATGATCACAACGGAGATGACTATTGCCGCGGCTAAAGCCGCCAAAGACCATTTTGAAGACGAATCAAGTGGCACTTTGGTCGCGCTCACTGTTTGGGTCCCTCCTGCCAGTTGGCGAAGTAGACCAAGCCGACGGCGTAGGGGAAATACGGTGGAGGATGGGTCAAGAACCGGGTATCGTAGGCGTAGTGCTTTGAATATCCCGTGGCTATGTTACCGTGGCTGTCCAAGGTACCAACTGCCCCACGGGTTTCTTGCACGATGCCTCCAAACACGGTCAGGATGCCGCGGGGTGATCCTGAACTGTAATTTACAACTCCGAAGCTACCGAGGCTGCCATCACCTGAAGAGCCGGTACACAACATTTCCGCATCAATCTCCAGATTGTTTGGCGCACTGGTGGCCACGTTGATATCGTCCTGCGCAATCAATCCCAATGCACAGATGGAGTTGGTGTCAACTCGCGGGTCATCGATATAAGTGATATTACCCTGGATGTACATGTCGTTTTCCGTCACGATTGTCAGCTGCCCGGTGACGCTACCTCCGTTGAGGTACACAATGCCCGCATTCGTGCCACTGGTAGCGCCACCATAGTTCGCGACGTAGATGATTCCATTCGTAAGCGTCGGCGTGTAAAGGTGGTTTGTCCAACTCTGCCTGCCATTGGTGATCTTCACTGTGCCAGTGCTGCAGCCACCGTTGAATGTAATGGTGGTATTGCCGTACAATACCAAGTTAGGATCATTGGCTTGCGCGATGCTTTTAAGCGAGTCTGAGGACGTGGAATTGTAGTCCACATTCGTCATGGCTGCGGTGGCGTTAAAGTAATTCAAAAGAAACCCCTTGTCGAACTCGACGCCGGAAATATTACCAGTGAGGGTTGCATTCTGTGTGTACCATATATTGGTAAGCGTTGAGCATTTATTAGAAAAAATCGGACCACCACTCAGAGTGGAGAAATACATCGGGGTGTCGGAATGAACGTGCCCGTTGAACACGTCGCCGGCGGCAAAGTAGATGGCCCCGTTCGTGCAACTGAGCAACGCAAATTCCGCAAAACTCGGCTCGTAAACCCGCATGATACTAACGACACGGTTCACACCGTTGACAGTTCCTGTGGAAACGATACTCCACACGCCAAAACTGACTTTGGTGACTGAATACGCGTAGGTGCCAGCGCCGACACTCCCACTCCCGTTCGCTCCGCCCGTAGATGAGTAGACAAGGGTAAAGATGTTGGACTGAACAAACTGGGCGCCCCGTTCGAGGCCAGCTTCGGCCACGTACATGGCACTCTCCAGGTTCACCTGCTGCTGCGCTATTTTTCGATGATTGCTACTAAGGGGTAAAATCGACTCCACCATTATCACAGTCAGGAAAAGAAAACCTAGCACGTATAGAAGCGAGAAACCCTCCTGGCGACGATGGATTGGCCTGATTCCTTTCATACACGTCCTCCTTCCCACCTATTTGGACTATGATTCGTAATCCTCGTCACCCTCCTATGGATTCCTAAATTGAATGAAAGTGGTCATGACGTTGGTTGAGATATGCTTGCCGGAACTCTCGGAGACGGTCACGCTGATTCCGCAGCCGTTCGTCGCACCCCCAACGGCACTGGTCGTGAAGACCAAACTGGACGCGATGACATTCGAACAAATGATCTTACCACTCTCGTTGGTGATGAGCCCGGAGGCCGACGCGTACTGGAAGAACAGGGGGTTCGGTGACGCGGAGAACAAATTGGTATATGCAATGCGCCAGTTGTTGTTCGTGCTCACCGTCATCCCGGTGACTTGCGCTTCGAGCAGTCCGGCATTGGTGCCAATACCATGTACCATGCGCTCCAACGCGAGGCTGGCGCGCGAGGAGGTATTGCGCAACATCGTTGTATCGGAATACGACCACAGAAACTCCACGTATAGCACCATCACGCCCATGATCACAAAGCTGCCAATGGTCGCGGCCACCAGCGTCTCCGCGAGCGTGAACCCATTCGATGACCTTCGCGGACTAAGTTTCATAAAAGCATTCATGGGTGCAAGGCACTGGACAGCGACGTGGTCAAGATATTGGTCGAAACGCCTCCCCGGAGGCGGTTTCGATAGCAGATGCCAACTGTGACATCTTTAATGCCCGCGTACGCATTGGCGGTCACGATGTAGTAGCCCCAGTAATTCGTGTAGTAGCCCGAGTACCAATTGTTCGTGTTAATCTGATTGGTGCCGACATTCAGAGTGGCACTGTAGTAACTATTGGTGCGCAAACATTCCAGTTGGTAACGGGCGGCATGCAGCGCGAACATCTGATTCCGCGACGTGTCGGCCGCCTTCATGGCCATGCTGAAGCTCAGCACACACCCTCCCAAGGCGATTCCCAACACCATCACTGCGAAGACCGCCTCGACGAGGGTAGCGCCAAGGGAACCGCGAGATAAACCATTAACACGGATTGTAGGCAACATCAGCATAACAACCCCCTATAAATAAAGCACTTCGTGTGCCGTTTCTACGAAACCCCCAGAATGCGCGGTATTCCCACAGCCTGCAACCCCCCGGGCGGACCAGACCTAACTCATACCGGCCAAACGTGAGAAGATCACTCTCACGATTGTCCCACCAATATCCCTCTTCACCTCTTAGGAGCCACTTTGGGATCCGTCCTTCGGTCAGAAGTTCTATTTGGTTTATGGCGATGAAGGCGAGCCGTTGCCCTTGAATAAGGGCCGAGCTTTCGCGTTATCTTTAGGCATCCACTTGTCGTTCGCGTAAACTTCTTCTGAAGGCAGGCCGCCAGAGTATTTCTCATATCCCGTTTGCGCTTCTGGGCCGACGATTGTCGGAGTCAGGAAGATCAACAAGTCGCGCTTCTTCTTGCTCAAGCTCTTGCTGCGGAAAAACGATCCCAAGCCCGGGATGTCGCCCATCAGCGGCACCTTGGTGTAAGTATCGCTGACGTCCTGCCTCATCAGCCCACCGATCGCCAACGTGTTACCGCTCTTAATCAGGACGGTAGTGGTTGCCGTACGTGTATCGATGATGGGGATTTGCACGGAGCTACTACCGCTGGCCAGCGTCGCCACACCACTCCGGCTACTCGCTTCGGGCGCCACCTCCAATGTGACAAACTCATCCTTGTTGATTCGCGGCGTCACATTCAAAATGATTCCGATATCCCTATACTGGAAACCGCTGATTTGAAACGCCCCCGTTTGTTCGCTGAACTGAAACTCCGGGATCGGATACTGCTCCGCAATCGCAATCTTCGCCTTCCCGTTATCGATCGTCACCACGCGCGGATTGGCGAGCAATTCCGTATCGGTGTCTTGATTTAGGTATGAGAGGATAACCTGAGCCTGCCCTGCATCGAGCAGGGCGGTCGAAGAAACCCATGGAGCGGACGTCCCCAGTTTCTTGCTCCATTGGAAGCCGGCCTGGGGCTTGCCCGTGATCGGATCAACTGTTCCCGCAGTGCTGCCCGCGATGAATTCATGATTGAGCAACGTGCCGCTCCAGTTGATGCCCAAATCCTTTAATGGATTCTTTGTGGTCTCGATGAATTTCGCCTCGATCAGCACCTGCGGCGCCTGGGCATCCAGTGCCTCGACCAATGGCATGATCTTCGTCAAGTTCGACGGTGTATCAGAAATTATCAACGTATTGCTGCGCGCGTCCACTTGTATCTTCCCTTGTTTTGTCAGGAACCGTTCGATTGTCTTCGCCAAGTCGTCGGCCTTCGCATATCGCAGCACGTACATCCGCACCTCGACCGGTTCTAAGTCGAGCGATTCCTTGGATTTGACCTTCACCAGGTTCTTGCCGGTCTTGTCCTGAATAAACGCGTAGCCTTTCGATTCCGCAATAAGCTGCATCGCCTCTACGTATGGCACATCTTCCAGGTGCACTGTGACCTTCCCGGTGACCTCTTCGCCGAGAATCAAATTGATCCCAGCCTTCGCCGCCAGCCTCCGTAAAGCGCCCTGAAGATCATAATCCACGAAGTCGATCGTGATCTGAGGCGATCCTTCGATGGCAGGGGTGGCGTTCGTGTTGGGAGGCGTCGCAGTCGTCGCAAGCGCAGGAGCCGGCGACGGCTCCGACGCTGCGGAAACAGAGTTGGTATCGGCCATGCCATTGGTTGCGACGGCAGGGACCGGCACCGATTCGGCCGGCTTCATACCCACTGTGGGCGCCATGTTCGTGACCGTTCCCGCGACTGCTGCTGACGGCGCGGGAGCTTCGGTCTTATTCTCCGAAGGCCCTGTCGCACTGTCGGCCCAAACTGACATGGCCGTCAATCCTGCGGTCAGAATGCAGGCACACGCAATATTGCGCACGTTCATCGTCGCCGTCCCTCCTATTGTGAGCCGTTCTCCATCTGTTTTGGATCTCATTCTTGCCGACAACAACAATCGGGCTCCCAACGCTGCTCGGTTCATTCCGGTGGTCCACCCATTGGTTGCTCAGGGTTCAGCTTTAATTCCACCCGCTGCCCTGCAACATCTAATACTACTCGATCCCGGCCAATCTCAACAGCTTTGACTTCCACATTCCCGCTTGCCGTGCTGAGAATGACACTTTTGGCCAGGCTAAGAAATTGATCATTGACGACCGCCGAAGGATTCGTTGGCGACCACAGAATGGCTTGCAGGCGAAAAGTTCCATGGCTGGTCATTGCCAGTCTGGACGCACCGCTGCCGTCGGTGAGACCGGGTTTCAGGAAGGGGTCGCGCGACACGCGGGGTTTGTATACAGAACGTATCAGTTGCGGGTTAAATTCGACACTCTCCGAGACTTCATTCCGATTGGTCTTGGTTGTCAAAACTGGCGCTGAGTTTGTTGGCGCCGCTAGCGCTGCTCGCGTGAGCAAAACCATAACCACATCAATAGCGAATCGACTCATTCGACGGCGCCAGTTGATCGGCGGAAATATTCCACTCCTCGAACTCTGCCTGCTCATGTTTTTTCCTTCGGCTCGGTTGTCGGTTTGGCCGCCGTCTTTTCCCACTCCATTTCGGGGCGCATAAGCAACATTAGATCTAGAGCCGCCCGATGTCTCCCCGTCACCCCGGAGGCTGCGATATCCAGCATGCGAATCTCCGCCTCTGGAAACCTATTTTCCAACTTCTCCACAAACGCTCCAATCTGCCGATAGCTGCCGATAAACTCGATGTGAGTCACGTAGCACTCATAGCGATCCTTGCGCGGGTGGCGGACCACGGTGCCTGTCCGCGGAGCAACGTCACGCACCGGCTGGTTCTCCGCCAACAGCGCTATTTCGCGTACGATCCACGCGAACGGATCACCGCTCACCATCGTTGCCCGCTGCGTGTCCACAAACGCCTGCATTTTCTCTCGCAACGGCGCAGTCCGCGTTATGGCTTGGGCCGATTGCTTTGCATCGTCGACGTCCTTTTGGAGCTTCGCCACCTCCTCCTTCCGTTTCTTGAGCGTGGTCCATTGGTTACTTCCGTAAAACATCCAGACTCCCGAGATGCCGGTCAGCGCAATCATGCCGACCAGCACAATCTTCTGCAACTTCTCCTTAGAAATCGCCCGTAACGCGTTCATTTGCGTTCCTTGTACTGGCACACAATGACAAACTGATCGGCAGATGGTTCGCCTGCGACCCCGCCGTCACCCGTTGTCGCGCCACGACTGATCGAGCGCAGTTCGACCTTATTGACGTACACTTGGAATGCCGCGTTGGTTTCCAGCATTTGTCTAAATGCCGTTGCTTCCAACTCCGGCCGCATACCGACCGCCTGGCCTTCCAAACATAAGATCATATGCTCCACCATCTTTGGGCGCGACGGACGCTTCGGTTTCCCCCCACCCGATTCATCAGAGGGCGTCCCGGTCTGTTCTTGTATTTCAACCGTTGCTGCAAGATTCAAATGCGTCAACTGGATGGAATCCGGCATCAAATCCTGAATCAACGCCAACTGCGGAGCGTACAGCGGTCGTGATCGGTTAAGCTCGATCAAATCGTCTGCCATCGCCTTGACGACAAGGAACGACCCGCTTTCACCCTTGGTTTGCTGTGCTTCCACTTGTTGCCATTCCCTGTACAGCTTTCCGGTTTCAGCCTTGTAATTAACAGCGAGCACCCAGAGCATTGTGCTCACCGCCGTCACCAGCGTCAAGGCGCTCATCCCGATGGCGATGGCTATCTTGACCGGATCTCGGGCCCGCTCCTGCTCGGCCTGCTGCTCTTCCAACAGGAAGTTAATGATGATGAAGTTCATCGGTTAAAGAGCATATTCATAAACGGGCCACAGCAGCGCCCACGACCGCCGCCAGCGCCGGAGACTTGGCCGCTAGTTGGGTGGCGTCGCCGCGGAAACGTGTGGTTCCAAGCCGTCGTACAGGATCCCACATCTCAATGTTGATACCGGCTTCCCGCCCGATGATTTCCAGCATCTTTGGCGATCCAGCCGAACCACCGCAGCCAAACACACGACTTACCCGGCACTCGTATTGTCGCTCGAAAAAGTCGATTGACGACCGCAGTTCGTGCGCCAGCGGTGAGATCGCCGTCCTAACCAGAGGCTGAACCGTTTCCATCATTTTGATCTTCTCCGCCTCCGCGTGTGCCGGCTCAAGGGTCAACATCTGGCCGATGTACTCTGTTACCTGTTGCCCACCGAAGCGCATGATCCGCGTAAACAATGGAAGGCCTCGACGCAGGAAACTCATCGCGGTAGAACGCGTCCCAATGTCAACCAACAGCACAATCTCCTTTTGGCAGATCTCCGGCTCTATTGCCTGTAAGGCATTTACGACGGAGATCGCCGTCGGTTCGATCACTTCCGGTCGCGCCTTGGCCGCTACCAGCACGTCGCGGTACCACAACACATCTACTTTGCTCGCTCCACCAACAAGAAGCTGCATCTTCGCGGTCTTTGGAGACTTCGCATCCGGATTCGGCTCCACAAGTTCCACCACATCCAGGTAACAGTTGGAAAAATCACGGTGTAGATAGCGGGAACTATTCAGCTTCAGTGCGCTTTTGACTTCCTCCAAAGGTATTCGCGGGAGTTCGGTCTGGCACACCACAGTCGACGGACCGCTGATTGCGGCAAATACACGACGATCCTGGACTTTCAAACCATCCAGCAGCTCGGCGACCTGTACTCCAGCGAGCAGCCCGTCATCCGGCTTGCCGACTGTCACTGCCAACGGTCGCTCGCCATACGCTTCGACCTCGAGCGCAGAACCACATCGACGGATGACGATCCCCCTCACCTCGCTGGCGCCAAAATCTAGCCCGATCGCCCACTCGCGCTTCTTTTTACCCTTGTCCCGTTTAAAAAGCATTCCTGCGTTCCTGCGGACGACATGACAAGTCGCCCGGCAATTGGTAAACCGAATGCCGTGTCACGTCAAGCGGACAACGCAATCATATTCGATCTACGCCAAAGGACAGAACATGGCGGGCACGACACTGTTCGGCTCAGTAAGAACCCCAGTCGATACCCACGCCATGCTCACCGCCTCTCGCCAAGCCATTGACTCACGGTTCGGAGAAGCAAGAAAGGCAGGAGGACTGACCCCCTGCCTATCTTGTGCCTGGGCAAAAGTTGCCCCAGTTACGTTCGTTTCTGGTTTAGTAATTACCCCAGTCGATGCCCACGCCGTCCAACGCGGACTTCGTGGTTGCGGCGATCTTGATCTGATTCGTTCCCACGCCGGGCGTGATGACGAAGGTGCCACCGAGCAAGTCGGTGTCCTTCCATCCCGCCTTCAGATACCCGCTGATTTCCGACGTGACAAGCGCAGCACCATCCGTCTTGCCCTTCTCGAGCGCCCACTGGTCAATAGCCGCGTCCTGCTGGCGCGCGTCATTGATTATGCGGCGACCTTGCGACTGCTTGCGGGCTTTCACGAACCCAGGGACTGCCAGTGCGGCGAGCAACCCAATGATTGCAACTACAATCATAATCTCAACTAGGGTGAACGCCGACCGTGTCCTATGTATATTTGTCATCATCTATCTCACCTCCTTTCTCCTTAACAGGCTGAACCTCATATTCACGCCTCTAAACAGCAGGCTATATGCCAATTGCCTCTATCCACTCTAAAATGACCACACTCCGTCCTTTGATGGTGTCTTCTATGCTGATACCCCATTGGTTTCAGCCTTAAATCCTCCTTGTTTGGAACCTATGCGAGCACGGAACTGCTGTCAAGAACCTTAAAACTCTCAGAAATGAAAGCACGCGTCTTGCTTGTCACATGCAGACCCTACCGCGATGATTCATTTCAGCGTATGCCCTTAACCGAACGGTGTATGGACTTTTTTGCACATAACGCCCCAAGTGCTGAACTGCTTTCGAGAGACCCCATAGCTGACTTTCACGAAACACCTGTCCGCATGCTGCTCCTGACCAGTGACCGTTCGTTTCCGGCTTAGTACGGTCCCCAGTCGATACCCACGCCGTCCAAAGCGGACTTCGTGGAGGCATTGATTTGAACTTGAGTCGGTCCCACTACCGTGATCGAGTATGCGTTACCCAGCACGTCGTTGTCCGGCCATGCTGCCTTCAAATACGAGGCGGCTTCCGTCGTTACGATCTCATCGCCCTCAACTTTACCCTTCTCCATCACCCACTGGCCAACAGCCATATCCATCAGGCGCACATCATTCAAAATGCGGCGGCCTTGCGCCAGTTTGCGGGATTTAATGAAGCCAGGAATCGCCAGCGCGGCAAGCAATCCAATAATTGCACTCACTAACGCGATCTCAACCAAGGTGAACGCCGACCGTGTCCTATGGATATTCGCCATCGTTGTCCCACCCCGTCCCCATTCACCAAAAAACAATCATACACCACCATCTCAGGTCGCGACGCCGCTGGTCATCTGCGCTCAACATCAGCCCCGAGATCGTTGGAGCCGATTCCATCCGTTTCGCCCGCCGTGTCCGGAGAAAGTTTCCGATAGAGCGTAGCCATGCTGATACCGAGCATCTCTGCTGCTTTCTCCTTGCTGCCGCCCGTCATGCGGATGGCTTGCTCGATATATTGCACTTCCTGACGGCGAAGAAACTCTTTCAACTGTACCTGCGGAAAACCCCTCCCACACTGAGCCGCACCCGCCGATTTGTCAGCCAACTCTGACATGGGCGTCTGGGACAACGCAGAAGGTGACATGCCGACCCCGGCTTCAGATATCGGGGTCGTCTTCCTACCCGTCCCCATCCCCTGCATGCGTTCGGGCAGGTCCTTCAACTCGATAACGCCTGCATCGCACAACGCACAGGCGCGTTCGAGGGCGTTCTGTAACTCGCGCACGTTACCGGGCCAAGGGCAGGCTTTCAACGCCTCCAACACCATGTCCGGCATGGCCGGTGGCTTGCGGCCTTGCGCTTCGGAAATCGTCTGCAAGAAATGCGCCACCAAAAGTGGAATGTCTTCCGCACGGTCGCGCAATGGTGGCAACTCGATTGGAATCACGCTGATCCGGTAATACAGGTCCTCTCGAAACGTCTTCTCCCGCAGTCGCTGTTGCAGCGGTTCGTTCGTCGCCGCCACCACACGCACATCCACTTTAATCAACTCGGTGTCGCCGACGCGACGCAGCTGCCTGTCCTGCAAGAACCGCAGCAGCTTGCTCTGCAACCCGGTCGCCATCGTACCGATTTCATCCAGAAAAATCGTTCCGCCATCGGCATGCTGGAATAGACCCACTTTGTCGAACGCTGCGCCCGTGAACGCGCCCCTGCGATGGCCGAACAACTCCGACTCCAGGAGATGTTCAGGCAGCGCGCTGCAACTGACGGCGACAAAGGGCATCGCCGCCCGGCGGCTGTTGTAGTGCAATGCCCGCGCCACCAATTCCTTGCCCGTGCCGCTCTCTCCCAGGATCAGCACTGTCGCGTCGGTATCGGCCACCCGCTCAATCATGCGGTAAACCGACTGCATAACCGGGCTCTGACCGATCAGATTGTCGAACGAGAATCTGTCCCGTAATTGTTTCTTGAGCTGGACGTTTTCCTGCAGCGCCTGGACGGCTCTCTGCTGGAATAACGCGGTCTCGATCCGCTTGGTCAACTCATCGAGACGGAAGGGTTTTTCAATAAAATCTTGCGCACCGGCCCGCAATGCCGTTACCACTCGTTGTTTGGTGGCATAGCCGGTGATCATCAGCACCGGCAGGTTCCGGTTGTACTCTTTTATTTGCTGCAGTAATTCCAGCCCTGTGGGCTTTCCCTCGGGCATTTCAATGTCGACAATGGCCAGATCTGGAGACTGCTCCTTGACCAGTTCGAACCCACGATCTGCGCTGCCGGCGGGAATCACCTGATGACCACTTTGGGTCAACATCTCCGACAGCACCGCCACCATCGCGGGATCGTCGTCGGTTACCAGAATTTTCGCCATCGTTTTCCTGTACCGCCGGTGCCTCAGCTATTGCGGCCTGGACCAGCGTTATCTGCACGCACCAGAGCCTAAACGCACTGCTGCACCGGTGTCAAGCCACCGTGCAGAATGCGCCCCGTTTGCTTTACGCAATGACGCGTCAGAACTGAACGACCTCGTTCAGTTTGAAGATCGGCAGGAACATACAGACAACAATGCTGCCAACCACAACACCCAAAAAGACAATCAGCAACGGTTCGATCAGCGCGGTCAGTCCCGTCAACGTTGTCTCGATTTCTTCGTCGTAAAAATCCGAAATCTTCTCCAGCATCACGTCCACCTTGCCGGTCTGCTCGCCTGCGGCGACCATGCGCACGAGCATCGGCGGAAACACCACATGCTGCCCCATGGCCGTCGCAATGCTGCCTCCCTTCTCAATCCCTTCGGCCGTACCCATTACCGCAGACTCGATCAATTTGTTGTCCGCCGACTGGCCGACGATCCGCAGTGTCTCCAAGATCGGCACGCCGCTACGAATCAATGCCGCAAACGTGCGCGCGAACCGCGCCAAGGCAATTTTATGGATCAATTTGCCGAACACCGGCAGCCGCAGCTTCAAGCGATCCCAAGCCCAAGAGCCCGACTCCGTCCTTTTCAGTCGCACCAGCCCATAGACGGACGCGGCCCCGCCGATGACAACGAATATGAAATAGTGCCGCAAGACATCGCTGATGTTGATCAGCACCTGCGTCGGAGCCGGCAGTTTACCGCCGAAATCCTTATAGATGTCGGCAAAAATCGGGATGATCTTCATGACAAGGAAGAGCGCGATGCAAAGCGCGATGCAGCACACGATCACCGGGTATGCCATCGCCGCTTTTACCTTCTTCTTCAACCGCGCCGTCGCCTCCTGATATGTCGCCACGCGCTCCAGAATCTCGGCGAGCAACCCGCCGGTCTCGCCCGCCTGCACCATGCTGACGTAGAGCCGATTGAACACCTTTGGATGCTCAGCCAACGCCTCCGAGAATGACCCGCCCCGCTCTACTCGCTCGGTGACCTGGTGCAACACGGGCTTGAACGCTTTGCTGGTCGTCTGCTCCTCCAGCACCGTCAACGTTTGCACCAACGGCAGACCTGCATCCATCATCGTGGCCAATTGCCGTGTAAATACCACCAAGTCCTGCGTCTTGACCTTGCCCTGTTGACGCTTGACCCGCATCTTGCGTATGCTGCTGGCCCGTAACGACACTACCATCAGACTGCGATCCATCAACGATGCCGACGCCGCTTGCTCATCCGCAGCATCCACTTGACCACTGACCAGCTTTCCGCTGGCATTGCGCGCTTGATAATCAAACACTGGCATGATGTTTCCGTCCCTGTTTGGGTCGAGTTTTACCGATCTAACGGCCCTGAAACTAGCAGCTAATATGCCACGAATCAACGCATCCGTCACCTTCGAAGCAAAGAAGCGGCCTGCTTGTGAGATGGTTTCTATTCATTTGCATGGCGCCGTATCAGTCCTCAATCTAACCGGCTTTCTTGCTCTTCCCGTTCCCTGCAGCCCTGCTGCGACGTTCCGCGTGCCACCAATCTTTCACTGTTGGCGCAATTTTACCGTGGCGTCGTACAAAGTCGATCAATGCCTGTCGCGTTTGAAAATCGCATTCGACCAGTTTTGTTTCAGGCCGGTTTGCCAATGCCCGCAGTTTGTTCCATCGCATTCCACCGCTGGCCAACTCGTAGCTGTTGAACGCCACAGCAAGCCGCTGCTTCTCATCCAGCGGGGAACCGTCCGCCCACGTGAGCGTCACCACTCGATGCCCTTCGTCTGCTTTGGGCGCTAATGTCCATTTCAATCCCCATATTCCACGGAAATACATACCCGAATACATTCCAGCGTCTTCATCCAAGATCTCGCGCAACTCTGCCGGGGTCAGTTGCGCCACTCCGATCGTGTTATCGTACGGCACCAGCTTCCAGAGATCGCCAATAGTGACAGGCCTGGGTGCCAGGACAGCTTTGGGATTCAGCAGCCCGTGTACGATTGCATCCACCTTCACGCCCCGTTCCCGCAGAGCCTCCGCAATCGCATCGAACAACAGGTTGTGGACCGGTGTCTCCGCTTGCGGCGCGCCGCGTACCCAAAACTCTCCCGTCGCTTCGCCAACCACAGTGTGCAACATCTGCGTAGCGCGAGCCAAATCAGTTTGCGCGGTTTTCATTACATCAGGATCGAGCGGCACATGCTCGTCCATTAATAATGTGGTCGACCGCCGCTCTGTAATCTGCTGCTTGTCGGTGTCGAACATCAAATCCACGCGGCCCAGCCATACGCCATGGTATCCCGCCTGTGTGTACAGGATGCCGCCAAACTTCAACTCCGGACAATTCCGGTGTGAATGAGCGCCGATGATCACGGAGAGTTCGGGAAAGTTACGCACGATGGCATCGACTTGGTTCGCATGGTCATCGCCCCACTCGCGGTACCCTTGGTGGCAAACCAGCACCAATATCTGCGCGCCCGCCGCCTTCACCACGGGCAACAGTTGCCGCAACGTCTCGACCGAATCCCGGAATTGTAGACCGGAAATCAACCGCGGACGGCTCCAATTCGGGATACCCGGTGTCGTCAGGCCGATGATTCCCACCTTCACACCATCTACTTCACGCACAATAAATGGCTTGTTCTCCCGTGCTATTTGCATCGCCGGGGTGTTGGTGGACCCGGTGCCCGGCGCGGCGAGCAGGTTTGCATTGAGAATCGGCATTTCCGCCTGCACCGCACAAGCTTGCAGCTTGTCCAGCCCCCAATCGAACTCGTGATTGCCCCAGACCCAGGCGTCATAGCGCAGAAGATTCAGCAATTTCACCATCAACTGGCCGTTGCTGAGATAAGCCGCGGCGCTCCCCTGGATCGTGTCGCCCGCATCGACCAGCAATACGTTCTTCTCATGTACTCGCACCTGACGGATGACGGTGGCGCAACGCGCAAACCCACCGACATTTGTATGTCCATCGTAATCTTCCGTTGGCAGGATATGCCCGTGCAAATCGCAGGTGTGCAGGATCGTGATCGGAACTTCCCGTGCGAATGCCAATAACGCCCACAGCCAGACCAGCATCGCAGCAAGTATCCGGAGCCAACTCCCTCGCCTGTGTTCGTTCCTCATTTTCTAGTTCGCCCACCAATTCAATGTGGTTTTGTCTTTCTCCCAGCCGGGGCCGTCGCTCTGTTTCGTTTCGCACCGCCACTCCCCATGACCATCGACGAACAGCACGTTCGCCCCACCATTGTGCCGCCGCGCCACATATACTTCCCAACCGTCAAAAAGCTCCTTGCTGATCTTGTCTTTTGGCTCTGCATCCTCGCACCGTCCGTCAAACAATAAAACCGTCGTGCACCATGGATTCGCGATTGTGACAACCTTCCGGTATGATGGAATAGCGGTGGTCACAGCGATAGAGGCACCTTCCTTTTTTATGCCCACAAGTTTTCGGTTCATCTTGATTGTCCGCCAGTTCGTTCTCGCGTTTGCATCAAGCGAGGCCCAGACCGGATCCTGTTTGACCAAGGCAAGCTTCCGTCTAGGACTAATCGCGTCGGATGAGGCGATGTTTAACAAGTAGGGGTCAATCGCATAAAACCAGCATGCATCTTCGCCAAAATCCTTTGTGGGACACGGCAGGGTGCCATTCCAGTCGGACGTGTACATGTGGATGGCATGTCCCAACTGCCGCATGTTGCTCATGCAACCCACCTGCCGCGCCTTGGCTCTGGCCGTACCGAGCACGGGCAACAACAACCCTGCCAAGATCGCAATGATCGCTATCACCACCAGAAGCTCGATGAGCGTGAATGTCTGCCGACCGGCTCGACTGGCCATGGCAAGCACGGTGGTCACTTGCTTTTCAGAGCATCGGCCCGTGTGGTGATGGTCACCTTCATATCAACCTTCTCCGACGGATTGTCCCGCCCATCGCGTGGCACAGCAACTATCTTGTCCGCCACATCCATGCCAGCAATCACATTGCCGAATACCGTGTAGCCGCCGTTAAGGGAACCGTTGTCCTTCACGTTGATGAAGAACTGGCTGCCGCTGGACGCTCTTGTAGGATTCGCCGCGTCGCCCAGCCGTGCCGTTGCCACCGTACCGCGTTTGTGATCGCGCTTGATTTCCGCCGGCACCGTGTAACCGGGACCGCCGCTGCCGTGATTTTGTCGATCCGCGGTCTTGCTCAACGGATCGCCCCCCTGAATCATAAATCCCGGAATCACCCGGTGAAACGTGGTGCCGTTGTAGAAACCTTCTTTCGCAAGCTTGATGAAGTTCGCCACCGTTTTGGGCGCGTCCTTCTCGTAAAACTCAACTACGATCTTACCGAACTTCGTTTCGATCACCGCTACTTGATCTGTGTCCGCTGCCATGAGATATGCTCCTTTTCCAAATACGAGCAGCACCGTTGCCAGCACCGCGAGTTTGATAGCTTTCCACATATTGACTCCTTTCACTGTGGATACAGAATAGGCAACGACAAGCGGTTTGCCAAGCGACTTTGTCGGCGCACTAGTGCTGTAACGTTTCCAATCCACGAAGCGCCATGTGCAGATTACGGCGCGCATTCGACAAATCCGGCTCGATCCGCAACGCCTGGAAAAAACACTCAATTGCCTCGTTCGTCCGCCCCTGGCTGTACAACGCCACGCCCAAATTATCGTACGCTTTCGCATACGAAGGGTTAACCCGAATCGCCATCGAATAACTTTTGATCGCCTCCGCGCGTTGTTCCTGTCTGATTAAAACGTTTCCTAGATCAAAGTGTGCTTCTGAGTAATCCGGCCTGAGACTGATGGCTTGCCGAAATTCCGCGCTCGCCGCTTCCAAGTCGCCTGCTGAAGCCAGAGCCTGTCCCAGCGCATAATGGGCGCGCGGATTTTCAGGACGTTTTGCGATGGTGTCGCGCCAGATGGATTCCACCGTGCGATAATCCACATTGCGACGCATCGTCAACGCCATCAATTCCACTACACCCACAACCAGAAGAATTGCGCTGATAAAGCGTCTCCATTCAGGACGTGGGATGCACCGCCGAAGGAAACCGTTCACCATTATCACAATGGCTGCAACCACTGCTGCCGCCGCCAGGTACATGCGATGTTCGACTGCAACGTCGGTAATTGGAATGAAACTCGATGTAGGCGCCAAGATAATGAAAAAACATGCCACCAGAAACCCCAGCCATGATCGACGCATCAATGCCCACGCCGTCAGCCCAAGCAGCCCGGCGATGATGATCGCAAATGGCAAGATTTCGCGCGCTGTCGTCGCAATTGGCCAGGCGTAATCGAAACAAAGCCGCTCCGGCCAAACGACGAGCCGTAAGTAATGCACCAATACACCGGCCTGCGTGGCCGCGTATTCGAGTGGAAAAGCAGCGTTCACTCCCATACCCGCACTGCCCTTCCAGTCTTTTGGTCCCTGCGCCAGCATTACCGGCAACAACAACCATGTGGCAGCCAGGCCCAGATATAACCACCGACGCAGACGAATCGCTTCGCGCACCGACCGCGCCAGGAAAGTCCGGTCAAACATCAAAACCAACACCGGCGCAGACACCATTACCGGTTTACTCACCATTCCAAGGCCGCAGCACGCAACGGAAAGCGCATACCATCGACCGCTTGCGTTCGATTCAGCGCCGCGAATAAGGCAATACAGCGTCAGGAGGCATAACAACCCCACTAGCAACTCACCTCGCTGGATGATATAGTTCACGCTTTGCGTCAACAATGGGTGAACCTCCCAAATCAACGCAACTGCCAATGCCAGCCATGGCGCATCACGACCGCAAAGCAACAACGTGCGTCGGGCCACCCCAAACAACGTCAATGCCGCAAGAATATGAATCGCCACGTTGACTGCATGGTAACCGCTGACATTCGGCCCGCCAAACGCGCGGTTCACAGCCAGCGAGAACTGCACCAGTGGGCGCGATGTCCCGGCTACAACTTCTGGTAGTAACCAGAAATGCTGAACGTGTTGGATTCCATCAAGGCCGCGTATATCATCGAGCACAAATGCGCCACGCAAGCTGTTGTGGTATGCGCCCAGCCCTGCAAAAATCAGGATCAACGGAATTGCCTTGCGCCAGCGCATTATGGGTTCATTCATACCAAAGTGCATGACGGAACCCAACACAATCTCCACGCCGCGCCGCCACGATAGACTTTATGTCCGACTTGCACCTGCTCCATATTGTTTATTCATTACTGGTGCGCAACGTGATGCAATACCTTCTCGTAAACGATTCAGCCGCGCAATTGATGCAGGCGAACCAGACCATCACGCGCCTTGGTGAAGTAAGGATCAATCTGCAACGCTGATTGGTACTGGATCGCGGCTTGTTGTGGGTGGCCCTGTTTTTCCAGAACAAGCCCAAGATTGAAACGGGCAAAAGCCGAAGCAGGGTTCCGCTGCACAGCTTCGAGCAGCTTTCCAATTGCTTCATCCAATCTACCTTGCATAGCCAGCGCCACGCCCCAATTCGAATACGCCATTGCATAATCCGGTTGGATCCTCGTCGCCCGCTCGAAATAACCAATGGCCTCCGGGAACCGACCCAATTCCACCAATGCCGTTCCGGTTTCTGTGAGAGCGCGGGCGTTATTCGGACGCTTGGCGGCGGTATCGCTCCAAATCGCCAAGCCGCTACGGTAGTCTTCGTTGCGCTGCACTGTGAATGCGCCGAGAATGGCGACTACCAGCCCGGCAAAAATAGCCGGCATCCAGCGGCTCGTCACAGCCTCCAACGCCTTCCAAACCACGATCACCACCAATACCACCACGGTCGCCAGCGGTAAATACATGCGGCGCTCCGTGGCCACTTCGCCAAGTAACGGCAAAAAGCTGGATGTCGGCGCCAGAATCAGAAAAAAACAAGCGCCCAAGAACCCTATTGGCCGCCGCGACAGCACCGCCTCGACCGTCGCGGTCAGCAATCCCAACACGACTACCAGCGACGCCACCAGTGCAAGCGACAGATGCGCGACAGTCCAGTCATAATAATCCAAGACCAACGGGCGCGGCCATAAACTCAGACGCAAGTATTGCATGATCACCTCGCTCTGCGTCCGGGCGTATTCCCACACCGTGAACGGCGCGCCGCCGCCTCGTTTCACATTGAAAGCAATCCCTGCCAACAGTGCCATTAACACCGCCCAGGTCGCCGCCAACCCAACATACAAGCCCCAGCGACGCCGCAAGGCTTCGCGAAACGATCCCGCAAGAAAGATCCGGTCGTACAGCAGCACGATCAACGGCGCCGACACCATCACCTCCTTAGACGCCATGCCGAGAGCGCATGCAACGACGGCCGCTACCGTCCAGTTTTTGCCGCGTGGTGAATCTACTCCACGAATGACACAGTAAAGCGTCAACACGTAAAACAGACTCATCAGGATTTCGCTGCGCGCGGCAATATAGCTGACACTGCCGGTGGTCAACGGATGCACGGACCAGATTAATGCTGCGGTCATCGCCAGCCCGGTCGCATGATACCCATATGTTGCTCGGAACCGCTCACCAGCTAGCGTCCGCCGCACGACGCCATACAACACCAGCGCCACCAGAATGTGCAGGAACAGATTGCCGGCATGATAGCCGCGCGCATCTAATCCACCGAATGCATAATTGATCGCATAAGAGAGGTTGACCACCGGTCGCCCATGTGTCCCACCTTCATGTGGCGGCGACAATGGCGTCGTAAGCGGCCAGAGACAACGTATGCTGCGGTTGTCATGAACCATTATGAAATCATCAAAGATGAATGGCCCGGAAAAGCTGTTCAGGTAAACAACAAAGACGAGGCCCGCAATCAGCAGCGGCGCCAAACTCTCCAAAACGCAACCTGTCTTGAGGTGTGTTTTTAGGCAGGGCATCTCCACACTCTCGCCAGCCTAACGAAGCGCAACGATCTTGTCACGCGGCAAACTGCGCGCTACCGTGTCGTCCATGACTTCGCCAACGCAACAGATAGACCTGACCAGCAACGATTATTTCATGAACGAAGCATTGCGGCAGGCGCGTTTGGCATATGATGCCGGCGAAGTGCCCATAGGCGCGGTCATTGTCCATAATGCAAAGATTATCGCCCGCGCCTGCAATCAAGTCGAACTCCTCAAGGACGCTACGGCACACGCCGAAATGCTCGCGCTGACACAGGCCGCTGCTGCACTTGGTGATTGGCGGTTGGAAGGCTGCACACTGTTTGTCACCAAGGAACCGTGTCCGATGTGCGCCGGAGCCATCGTCTTGGCGCGGGTCACTCGCCTCGTCTTCGGCGTCCGCGACCCACGAGCGGGCGGCGCCGGTTCTGTGTTCCCCATTGCCACATTTGGCGGACTCAATCACACGGTCGAAGTTGTCGCCGGTGTCCAAGAGACCGCAACCCGCGATCTGCTGCAAAATTTCTTCCGCGAAAAACGCCGAGAAGAGTGAACTCAACGTGGCGGGCCGTGCCGCATCAGCGAATCCAGCAACCGTAATGTCGTCTGCCCAACAATCTCCAGGCTTTGCGGACTGATTTTGTCCAGCGTGTCCTGGTCGGTATGCCAGTAGTCGTTCAGCCCCGGCCTGCTGCCATACGTAAAATCAATGAGATCCACGGCGGGAATGCCAGCCTCCAGAAATGGCTCGTGATCGTCCAGCAGCGCCCCACCGCGATATTCAAAGTGATCCCTGGTCCCCGCAGCGCGCGCCGCGTCGAAGACCTGTTGAATGAGCGCGCCGTCGCCGTTGCTAGGCATCCCGATATTCAGGCGCGTAGCGCCAACCATGTCCAGCAACACCATCGCTTTGATCTGTTCCGCCTGTCCCGTGCGTTTCAACTCCGCGACGAAATGTTTGCTGCCCCATAGGCCGTCACCGGCGCTGTACTCGACCATCGCTTCCTCGCCATCGAAAAAAACAAACCAGAAGTTCGTCCCGCAACTGAGGGACCGCGCCAACTCCAGCAACACGCCCGTGCTTGACCCGCCATCGTTCGCGCCGACAAATCGAAACCTATCAAACCATTTCGTGTCGTAGTGCGAGCCAATTATAATCACGTCCGCGCCTCCGCCGCGTTGCATCCGCGTCCTGCCGATGATGTTACGGAACTTGATTGGCCCGTGTGGCGTCTGCGCGGTAAACGTTTGTTCTTCCACTGTCAATCCGGACTTCCGCAACAGTGCCGCGATGTAGTCTCCGCTCTTCGTCAACTCGGCGCTGCCACTTGGCCGCGGCCCGAACGCAACGAGTTGCTCGACCTGCGCATACGCGTTTGTTCCACTGAAGTTATCCGGGTACAAAGCCGGAGCGCGTTTCGACTCGCATCCGACAAGTATCAGGCAGATTCCGACGACGAAGAGAATGTCGTAGATAGCTTCGTGGCGTTTGGGGCGCGCTTGCTGGTCAATGTCGATCATCGTACTGGAGCGCCATTGTAATCTTGTGCGTTACAGATCGTCCACACCAAGCAAGCCAAGCAGCCTCGCCAGTTCGTCGTTGCCGACGTATTCCACAACGATGCGTCCCTTTTTCCTGCCGTGGTGCACATTGACCTGCGTGTGGAGTTTCTGTCGCAACTTCTCTTCGATGGCGAGGATGTGCGTCGGTTTTGACCTGCCGCCCAGTACTTGCGCGCGTACCTTCGCGTCGCCCTTGAGTTGTTCGACCAGCTGTTCCGTCTCGCGCACTGTCAGGTTTTGCCGTAACACGCGCTCGGCCACCAACCGCCGCTCCTCGGCGATGCTCAGACCTAAAATCGCTTTCGCATGACCAACGCTGAGCTGACCGCCCGCCACCCACGCCTGCACTTCAGGTGAAAGCTCCAGCAGCCGCATCACATTGGCCACAGTCACGCGGTTACGTCCGACCTTCTCGGCGATCGCTTCCTGCGTCAGCCCAAACTTTGTCGTCAACTGTTTGTATGCCTGAGCTTGTTCAATTGGATTGAGGTCGTCGCGCTGCAGGTTCTCGATCAGCGCGATCTCCAGCGCTTCTTCATCGTTGACCGCGTGCACGATGGCGGGAATCGTGGTAAGCCCCGCCTCCTTCGCAGCACGCCAACGCCGTTCCCCGGCGATCAACTCATATTTATCGGGCCCGGCTGTGCGTACCAGCACGGGTTGTATCACGCCGCGCTGCTTGATCGAATCGGCCAACTCGCGCAGTTGCTCGGCATCGAACCTCTTCCGCGGCTGAAACCGGCTCGGCGCGATGCTGGCAACCGGCACGTGTCGGATATCTTCACCACTGGGAAGCTCGCCTCGCGGCGAAGCCGAGGGCTTCACGGTTTTCGCACCGATTACCACGGAAGGGGATATTGCCGTGGCCGCGACCCCAATATCAGATGTCGGGGCGGTTGGTGCGGACACTTCCATATGTGGTGCTTCGACCGCCACACTGCGCACAAAACCGCTGCCAATCAGCGAATCCAGTCCCCGACCCAAAGCCTTTTTTGTCATGGAAACGCCCACCTCCACATGGCGGTTATCTACTCCCAAACCCGTATCTCGTCGAGCAAAATCAGCACGCGGATACGCTGAACAGAAGCTGGAGTGTCTTCGCTTTGACACGCGAAGAAAGAATGTCAGCTAACGCATTCATGTTGTATGCTTTGACCATACAATCGTACGGTTATACAATACATTTTTACGCCGATCTTAAAATTAACATTTAGCCGGTCATGTGACCACCCAAGTACGTGGCCGCAGATACTAGCGCAGCTAGGATGTCGAGATGTTCACAGGACAAAGAATTGGCCGACAAACTGACGCGACTAAAGGAGGTAATTTACCAACTACGGAGTCAACCCTAATGAATCACATTGCTTTTTGGGGAGAGGGGTTGAAAGAATGCTGTCATGTGGCGAAATGAGTTTCCACAGCTCTACAAGTTGTACGAAGCGAGTGACCGATCGCATGCGGACAACTATTTCACAAAGGGCTTCGACCGTATCTACGCTAATGACCGTGACGGGACCCGAAGGTCATTCGGACCACTTGAGAGGGCATTGGAACGCGTTGACAATGAGGCATGGAAGCAATTGGTGGGAAAAGCGTTGGGTTTTGTCACTCAGAAAGACCACCGGCGCGGATGGAGTCAACTATTTGACCACTTGTATGAAGCTTTTGGCTACGAGCTACTCGCCAACCGTGGATACACAAGCATTCAGTTTGTTGACCGCGGGGATGAACAAACTCCTGATCTTTTGGGTAAATCCCAAACCTCTACGGCGATATTGGAAGTTAAATCTATCGGCTGCTCGGATAACGAAATCGACAGGCGTACGGTTTGGCCGCCGCCACTGTTAGATTTGGCACCAGCGTTATCCGACAAATTCGAAAACAAACTTCTTGTCACGCTAAAGAAAGCGCGAGACCAATTGGAAAAGTACAACGGGCCGACCGACAAGAAGATTGTTCTGCTTGTTGTTTATATGGATGTGGACAAGTGGGGTAACGACAACATCGAGGCAGTTTGTAAATTCGCCAAACTCCAACAGACTGCAGGTATAGAAGTAGTGGTGCGTCCATTGGTCATTTTGTAATAAATCATCCAACGCAGCCCGTCGTGCTTTGGCAATCCGCTACTGGCGCGACCACGGGTGCGCTCAGGATGCCCGAAAGCGTGCCGGATCGAATTATTGCTGTTTGAGTTCGGCGTATAGCCTGTCGGCTTCGTCAAGCGCCGCCGATGCTTTCCGCTGGGATTCGCCGACCACTCTCTCAGCCATGAGGTCGTTAACCTTTGAAAATCTCTCGACGTTCTCGCATTCCATTCGGAAGTCTTCAAGCCGGTAGCCGACGCTCCACGCTCCAGTCTTGACGTTCTGGATGCTGCATGAGGTCGCCCGGCTATCCAATTTGTCATTCACCTCTTTCAGACGACCGAGCATCTCGGAGTCGTATATTTCGTGCACCTTGATCCAATGCGCGAGGTCAACTGCATCCTTTGCGGCAGCGACAACGGCGGCCACCTTGGCTCTGGCTCTCGCTGCCTCTTCTTCTGCCACAGCTTTGGCTCTGGCTGCCTGTTGGTCTTTCAAAAAGTTGTAGGCGAAGAAACCGCCAACCATCACGGCAATAAGCACCAGTATGGTGAGAATTTTCGGGAGCGAGCTGGATGCTCCGGCAGTTTTGTCCGGGGGCGGAGAAGGGGTAACAGCCTTATCTAAAGGTTTGAACTTGTAGGGCACCTCAAGTGATGCCCCGCATTTCGGACAGCCAACGAGTTGTCCCGCTGCCGCATCGTTGATCACGATGCTTTGCCCGCAAGATTCACACGCAAAGGTGATGTCCATGCTGACTCCTCTCGTTGCAGCGCATCCTACGCCGTGCGGGGTGCGCTGGCAATGCTTCAGAACCGGCCATGGATGCGTTCAGATTGGCCGTGTCGTTCAACCAATTTTTACGCTTCGTACTCGCGCAGCCGTTCTTCCAGTTGGCGGCGTGCTGTCGTCGAGGCCGACGGACAAACGATGACACGGGCGTGATTACCCGGGCCATTATTTCCGCGTTCTGTCCTTTTTCAGATTGATTTCGCGGTAGGGCGCTCCCAGAATCCGCGGCATGAAGTTCCTCACGGAATACTTGTGGTTCAATACGAAGAATCACCGCGAGTATATCCGCATCACCGACAAGGTCGAGGAGGCCGTGCGGAAAAGCGGCATTCGCGAGGGGATGGTACTTGTGTCGGCCATGCACATCACGGCGGGTGTGGTGGTCAATGACAACGAGCCGGGTATCTGGCACGACATCGACAAGTGGCTTGAGAACCTAGCGCCGCAACGCGCCGATTATGAGCATCATCATACGGGCGAATCGAATGCCGATAGTCACCTGAAGAACATCGCTGTCCATCACCAAGTCATCGTGCCGGTGACCGACGGCAAGCTCGACCTCGGCCCATGGCAACAGGTATTTTACTGTGAGTTTGACGGCCAACGCCGCAAACGCGCGATTATAAAAGTGATGGGTGAATGAAATCGAAATGCCACGATTGACGAAAATTTATACCAAGAGCGGCGACACCGGAAAAACCGGACTGATCGGTGGACGTCGCGTGAGCAAGGACACGGTACGAATTTGGGCGTGCGGCACCGTGGACGAGTTTAACTCGGTGATTGGATTGGCTCGAGCGGTCGGCGCATCCGAACCGTGCCAGCACAAGACCGCTGGTCGACGGCTCGACGCGGTGCTGGCCGTCATTCAAAACGATCTGCTGAGTCTGGGCGCGGAGTTGGCGACGCTGCAAAAGGATTTCCGAAAAAGCACGCCACGGATCGGCTCGAAACAGGTCGTGGCCTTGGAGAAGTTGATTGACGAGTTGAACGCCAAACTTGGGCCGCTGGAGGAATTCATTTTACCGGCTGGTTGCAGGACTGCCGGAGCGCTGCATCTTGCCCGCACCGTTTGCCGACGCGCGGAACGTTGTTGTGTGCGATTGGCCTGCTCGGAGAAAACCGGCGATGGTGTGCTGCCGTATCTGAATCGGTTGGGCGACGCCTTGTTCGTGTTGGCGCGCTGGGCCAATCATATCCGAGGTATTAGCGAAATCTATTGGGAGAAACGCTAAACGGCGGCCCGGTCATGCACAGACTAAATGGTCACCTAGGCGTTGCCGTAACGCCAAACAGATAATCTCGGCGATCTGGATGGTATTGAACCGTGAGCGGTCAATGATCAAATCGTGGTAGTGCGAACGCGTGGGATCGTGGACGCAGACGGTCCGAAGATAATGTTCCCGCTCTTTCTCTCCCTTAGTGACCTGTTGCGTCGCCTCTTGGGGCGAAAGATTGGATCGAAGAGCGAAAGCGTGAATCCTGAAATCGCGCGGCGCGATTAGGCGTATATGAATGCCGGTCTTCAAATCCTGCGTCAATAGATAGCTCCCGCGCCCGATGAGCACAGAATGTCCATACACCGCCAGCGAACGAATGACTTCCGCCAGTTTTCGATACACCAGCGCATCGTCCATTTTGCGGTTTAGAATCGTGTCGAACAACTCGCTCATTTCGTCGCGGCGGTGGCCGTCGAGCGCATCCACCAGGTCGCGGCGCAGATGCAATTCAGAGGCCACTTTGTCGAGCAGTTCACGGTCATAGGCGACCCAAAGATGCACTGGTTTGCAGCGTTCGTTGAGGAGCTTGACAAGTTGCTGGCCGACATCGGCGGCGTCACAACCGAACTCGCGGGAGATCGTGATGAACGGCAGCGTCTCCGGCGGACGCGGCTTGCCAGACTGTCGGGTTTGTTCCCACGCATGAACGTGGGCGGCAATGCGTGCTTCGAGGCTCATCGTTTTTCACTCCTGGAATAGTTCACCGATGTTTTACCTTGAGAGTGCTCGGCGACTTTCAACCGCGCAAGCGCCCGTTGGAAAGCCGACTGCGCTCGCGCTACGTCAATCTCCGACGCCCGTAGCCGCAGCCGTTCTTCCGCGCGCTCCTTCGCCTGCCGCGCGCGCTCCGCGTCGATATCCTCGGGCCGCTCCGCGCTACGCGCAAGCACTGTCGTCCGTTCCTTCTGCACGATGAGAAACCCGGTGCCAATAGCGACATAGCTGTCCTTGCCATCGGGCGTGTGAATCCGCAACACGCCGGGTTTTAGCGCGAACACGAACGGCGCGTGGTCGGGCAGAATCTCGAATACACCCTCCTGTCCCGGCGCGACGACAAATCGCACTGCCTGCTGCAGAAATGATTTCTGCAATGTCAGGATTTCGAACAGAAAAGTCTTCTCAGACATGACTAGTCTCAGCTCAAGCCGTTTTCATCTTCTCGGCCTTCTCACGCGCTTCCTCGATCGCGCCGACCATATAAAACGCCTGCTCGGGCAGGTCATCACACTTGCCGTCCAGGATTTCCTTGAAACTGCGCACGGTGTCGGCGGTGCGGACGTATTTGCCGGGGATGCCGGTGAACTGTTCGGCCACGAAGTTCGGCTGCGACAGGAACCGCTGAATTTTGCGCGCCCGAGCCACGGTCAGTTTGTCTCCCTCGCTCAATTCCTCCATTCCGAGGATGGCAATGATATCCTGCAGGTCCTTGTACCGCTGCAACACCTGCTGAACGCCGCGCGCCACGCGATAATGTTCCTCACCAACCACCAGCGGGTCGAGAATCCGCGACGTGGACGCCAGCGGATCTACCGCCGGATAGATGCCGAGCTCCATGATCTGACGCGAGAGCACGATCGAACCGTCGAGGTGCGTAAATGTTGTCGCCGGCGCAGGATCTGTAATGTCGTCGGCCGGCACGTACACGGCCTGGACCGAAGTGATCGAACCGTGCTTCGTCGAAGTGATGCGCTCCTGCAGCTCGCCCATTTCCGTGCCCAATGTCGGCTGATAGCCGACTGCGCTGGGCATCCGGCCCAGCAGTGCCGAGACTTCCGAACCTGCCTGCACGAAACGAAAAATGTTGTCGATGAACAGCAGCACGTCACGACCCTCGAAATCGCGGAAGTATTCGGCGTTCGTCAACGCGCTCAGCCCCACGCGCAGGCGCGCGCCCGGCGGCTCGTTCATCTGGCCAAAAACCAGCACGGTATTATTGATCACGCCGGACTCGGTCATCTCCAGGTACAGGTCGTTGCCTTCCCGTGTTCGTTCACCAACGCCTCCGAAGACAGAGTAACCGCTGTGTTCCTTGGCGATGTTACGAATCAATTCCATTATAAGCACCGTCTTGCCCACGCCTGCGCCGCCGAAGAAGCCGATCTTGCCTCCCTTGGCGAACGGCGCCATGAGATCAACGGACTTCAAACCGGTCTCAAACTGCTTCGTCGCCGGCACTTGCTCTTCGAACGCCGGCGCCGACCGATGGATCGGCAACCGTTGCTTGGCGGCGACTGCGCCTTTGCCGTCGATTGGATTACCGAGCAAATCGAACACGCGCCCCAAGGCCGCCGGTCCCACGGGCACCGTGATCGGGCCACCCGTGTCCAACGCCTCCATCCCGCGTACCAAACCCTGTGTAGCCGACATCGCCACCGTGCGGACGACGCGTTCGCCGAGGTGCTCGGCCACTTCGCATGTCAGATCGATGTGGCGCACAGGGTCTTTGATCTCGATAGCGGTGTTGATGGGCGGCAGTTCCTCGGTGAAAAACTCGATGTCCACCACCGGCCCGATCACCTGCACGACCTTGCCCTTGCGATGTCCGTTTGTTGTCATAATTCCTCACTCATCTCTCACCACGAAGTTCACCCCGTTTCACGGGGCGCACGAAGTCTTCGCAGGCTCCGTGTTTGCCGCGGACGACAGCGGCGTCTCGTCCGACTCGGCTTTCGTGGTGAATCCAAATCCTCAATGTTTCCCTTCCAACGTCACGGCACCGGAGATGACCTCCAGAATCTGCGTCGTGATTGATGCCTGCCGCGCACGGTTGTATTTGCGGGTCAACGTTCCAATCATTTCATCGGCGCCTTCGGCGGCCGTATTCATGGCAACCACTCGCGCGGCCTGTTCGCTCGCCTGCGATTCCACCAGCGCCCGGTACAACAGCACCTCGATGTACTGCGGCAACAATACCTTCAGCAGTTCATCGGCCGACGGCTCAAATTGGTAGAACGCCTGTGCACGCTTCTCCATCGCCGTCGGCTTCTCCAGCGGCAGCAACTGCTTCACCACGGGCGTGGATTTGAGCACGCTGACAAACTGCGTATAGGCCAGATAGATGCGATTGTATTTTCGCTCGATGTAGCTTGTCATCACCGCCTTGCTGATCGCGCTGAATTCTCCCAGCGCCACTTCGTGTGACGGTTGTGGGAAGTGTAAGTCAATTGCCACGCCACGCCGCTCAAAATGCTCGCGTCCCTTCCGTCCGACCGTGATCAAGCTGGCTTGCGCGGTCTGTTTCCCTAAAAACTCTTCCACCTCGCGGATGAGAACGGCATTGAACGAGCCACACAGCCCCCGATCAGAAGTGATCGTCACCAGGCCAATCCGCGTAACCGGTCGCTGCACCAGCAAAGGATGCTGACCGTTCGCACAACACGCCTGTACATCTTGCAGAATCTCGCTGATCCGTTCCGCATAAGGCCGCGCCGATTCGGCTTTGGCCTGCGCGCGCCGCAGGCGGGCAGTAGCGATCATGTTCATCGCGCGGGTGATCTGCTTGATGTTTCTCACACCTCGAATGCGGCGACGAATATCGCGTGTGCTAGGCATGGAGGATTACTTTGTTGAGAACAGGTCTTTGAATTCGTCCGAGGCTTTCTTCAAGCCCGATACCACTTCGTCGTTGAGTTCCTCCCGTTCGCGAAGCGTCTTGACGACTTGCGGGTATTTGTTGCGAATGAACGCGATGAACTCGCTCTCATACCGACGAATCGCGTCCACGGGTATCTCATCGAGGTAACCGTTCGTAGCAACCCAGATCACCATCGTTTGTTCTTCGATAGGCATCGGCGTGTACTGCGGTTGCTTTAGCAACTCGACCATGCGCTGGCCGCGCTCGATCTGCGCCTTCGTCACCTTGTCGAGGTCGCTCGACAACTGGGCGAACGCCGCCAACTCGCGGTACTGCGCCAAGTCCACACGCAACCGTCCCGCGATCTTCTTCATTGCCTTGGTTTGCGCGTTACCGCCAACACGGCTCACCGACAAGCCAACCGATACCGCCGGACGAATGCCCGCGTAGAACAGATCGCTTTCCAGATAAATCTGCCCGTCGGTAATCGAGATGACGTTGGTCGGAATGTACGCGGCGTAGTCGCCTTCCTGCGTCTCGATGATCGGCAACGCCGTGAGCGAGCCGCCGCCTTTGGCGTAAACCGGGTTCATTTCAGGCGCTTTGTCGTGAAGCTTGGCCGCGCGCTCCAATAGCCGCGAGTGAAGATTGAAAATGTCGCCCGGGAATGCTTCCCGGCCCGGCGGACGACGCAACAGCAGCGAAATCTGCCGGTACGCCTGGGCGTGCTTGGAAAGGTCGTCGTAGATCACCAGCGCATGTCTGCCATTGTCTCGGAAGTATTCGCCCATGGCGCATCCTGCGTACGGAGCGATGAACTGGATCGGCGCGGAATCGCCCGCTGTGGCGCTGATAACGATGGTGTAATCCATCGCGCCATACTTTTCCAATGTCTCCACCACGCTGACCACTGTGGACTTCTTCTGACCGACCGCGACGTAGATACAGATGACGTCGCCACCCTTCTGATTAATGATCGTGTCCACGCAAATGGCGGTCTTACCCGTCTGACGATCGCCGATGATCAGCTCGCGTTGTCCGCGACCGATGGGAATCATTGAATCAATCGCCTTCAACCCAGTCTGCATGGGTTCCTTGACGGGTTGACGCTCAATGACGTTCGGCGCGCGGCCTTCGATCGGGCGGAATAGCTTTGTATTGACCGGCCCCTTGCCATCAATTGGCTGGCCGAGCGCGTTGACCACGCGACCGCATAATTCCTCTCCGACGGGCACGGAAAGCACGTGTCCAGTCCGCTTCACCAAATCTCCCTCGCCAACCTGCGTGAAATCGCCAAGAATCATCGCGCCGACTTCTTCGCGGTCGAGGTTCATCGCCACGCCGAAAATGCCGCCGGGGAACTCCAGCATCTCCTCGGCCATGCAATTCGGCAGCCCTTTCATGCGGGCAATGCCATCGCCCGCCTCGACGACCTCGCCGACTTCCTCGATACCAACCTCGGCATGGTAATCGCGGACGCTGCGCTGCAGCGCGTCGGCAATCTGTTTCGAATTCAACGAAAGAATCTCTGGCATAACTATCACCTTTGCTTATTGCACTAACCGGTCGCGAATTTGGTAGAGTTTGTGGCGCAAACTGCCGTCGATAACCTGTTCACCGATCTTGATAACCACGCCGCCAAGAATGGATGGGTCAACCTTTTGGAAAAGCTGCACGCTCTTGCCCGTCACGCGGTTCAATTCGGTCACAAGCCGTCCTTCGACTTCGGCGTCGAGCGGCCGTGCCGTGATCACCTCGCCGCTGACCTTCTGGCGCGACGCCGATGCCACGATGTCGAATTCCTCAATGACAGCGAGCACGCGCCCGCCCCGGTCCTGGTCGCTCAGCGTAAGCAAAACGTTTAGCACCAGCGGATGGACGCGGCCCTGTAAGAGGTCGGCCAACGCCTGTCGGCGGCCTTCGCGTTTGACGCTAGTGTCTTTGAGGAACTGGAGTAGTCCGGGGTTGCCATTGAGCAACTCGCGCAGCCGAAACAACTCCTCCTCTACACGGCCAACGACTCCTTCGGCCTGCGCCATTTCGAAGAGGGCGCGGGCGTAACCTACGTTGATGGGATCATGGGGCATGGCCGACTACGTTTTACGGATCTTGCCGAGATCCTTAATGAGGTTCTCGACCAACTGACGATGCGTGGCTTCGTTGACTTCTTTCTCCAACACGCGGGACGCAATTTGCACCGACAGGTTGGCCACGGTGTCCTTGAGTTCCTGCACCCCTTTTTCCTTCTGTCGCTCGATTTCTTCCTGTGCACGCTGCACGACGGCGGACGCCTCGGTGTTGGCTTTGTCGACTACTTCATTGCGGACCTTCTCGCCAACCGCACGGGCTTCCTCAAGCAGCTTGTTGGCCTCAGTTCGGGCTTCGGCGATCTGTGTCTGGTAGCCCTCCATCAACTTTTTCGCCTCGGCGCGCGACTTCTCCGCTTCCTCGATGGATTTCCTGATTGTCTCGCCGCGACGGTCAAGCGCTTCGGCAATGGGTTTGAATGCGAACTTGCCCAACAACGCCAACAGCACCAGAAAAGCGGCCAGTGTCCAAATCTGAAGGCCCCAGTCTGTCGGCGGAATCTGGCTGCCACCGCCGGGTGGTGGCGCGGCTTCTTCCGCCCAGGCCACAACGCCAGTGACGGCGACGCAGCCCAACATGGCGATGAGCATGTGGATGATACTAATAATTGTTTTCATTGGGCCGTTACTTCGCGGCTAGCAGGATGAACGTGATGAGCAGGGCGTAAAGCGCCTGCGCTTCGACAAGCGCGAACCCGGTGAACATCAGGCGTTGCACCAGCGGCAACGCCTCCGGCTGGCGAGCTGATGATTCGATGCTCTTGCCGAAGATGATGCCGATGCCGATGCCGGACCCAAGCGTGCCGAGGCCGACGGCCAGACCCGCGCCCAGCTTGGCCAGCGCCGCCGTGCTGATCAGTTGTGTTGCAGTTTCAGGATCCATATTTGTTTCCTCCTCAAGTTAGTGTGATTCTTCCATCGCCTCGCCGAGATACAACGCCGTCAGCAAGGCGAAAATGAAGGCCTGAATAAAGGCCATAAAAATCGCAAACGCATCCATCGCGATAACACCGAGCAAAGACAGGGGCATAAAAAGTTTCCAAAACCCATGACTGAGCAGCCAGGTAATTCCGATCAAATCACCCGTCAATAACACCAGTATGATCTGGTGACCAGCCGTCATGTTGGCAAAAAGACGGATGGCCAGCGAAAACGGTCTTGCAAAAATGCCAATTAACTCGATGAACGGCATCAATGTAAAACGGAGCCAGGCAGGCGCACTCTTTGGAAAGAGCAGTCCCAGATAATATTTCAACCCGTGCTCCTTGACGGCGACCACCTGCACCACGAGAAAAACAAGGACCGCCATTGTCGCCGTGACGTTCAGATTGCTCGTCCCCGAATGGAAATAGCCGGGAATCGGCACCAAGCCAAGCAGGTTGCTGAACAGGATGAAGAAAAAGATCGTCACGACGAATGGAAACCATTTCACCCCGTGCTCACCCATGAATGCCTCGGCGACGTTCTCCCGCACAAATTCCAGAAGCGCCTCGACAAAATTTGAGAACCGCCCCTCGCCCGTCACACGCACCGCGCGCGCCGCGCCGGCCAGAAATAGAAAAGTCAGCCCCGCCGCCAACCACAGCATCACGACATAGTTGGTAAGGCTCAGGTTAAGGCCGAATAACTGGATCGGCACATGAACAATAGGATAAGACTCACCCATAAGTACTTATTTCTTTGGAAAAATCATCTGCTTCAACTGCCACAAGAACAACACACCATAGGAAACAAGTAAACTGCCCGTCAACCAGTATTTGTCCGCGTCCGTGAGCCGAAACACCAACAACAAGGCCACAACCACAAACGCCAGACGCGCCACCGCGCCCGGCACCAGCGCGAGTACACCGCGCGGCTGCGTTATGCGGTTCTTTCGTTGCAGTTCCCAGCGCTGTAGCGCGATGTAAACCAAGCCAATCGCAACCCCGAATACCAACCCCAGAACAGCAGGGCGATCCATCATCATCTACGGTCCTCCACATTGCCTTTGAATCGGCGGTAAACCATCAACATGCCCGCGCCCGATCCAAGCAAAAAGAACAGCACCAGCAACCACGGCGACGTACCGAACCGATTGTCCAACCACCAGCCAATCCCAGCGCCGACAAATGTCGCCGCCACCATGTCCGTGCCGACAGCGGCGCAACGCCACACCCTAAGTTTGCTGTTCGAATCCGCCCCCAAAGTGTTGCGACCATATCACAAAACCTACTGACCGCCAACCTTGCGTTTGCGCCGCGCCGTCCGCCATGCTATCAACTCCCTGATGCGCCGCGCTATCATTGATATCGGAACGAACACGGTCAAGTTGCTCGTGGCTGAGGTGCGCGACGGCCGGGTCACGCCGATCGCCGCCAAAGACGCGACCACGCGTCTCGGCGAACGCGTCCACGAAACGCAGCAGCTTTCTTCCGCTGCCATCTCGCGAACGGTCGAAGCGATTGCGCGTTTTGTCGCCGAAGCGCGCGCTCTTGGAACCACCGACATCACGGCCATCACTACCAGCGCCGCGCGCGATGCGATTAATCGCGATAATTTTTTTGAAGCTGTGCGTCGCCAATCCGGTCTTGCCGTGCAAATGATCTCGGGCGAACGCGAGGCCGAGTTGATTTTCCGCGGCGTCTGTAGCGACCCCGCATGGGCTGGTGAACCACTCCTCGTCATGGACATCGGTGGCGGTAGCACGGAGTTCATTCAGGGCACAGCGGGGAGGATCGAGCGACATTGCAGTCTCCAACTAGGCGCAGTCCGTATGACCGAGCAGTTCGGTGAAACGCAGTTCACTGAGCTTTGCGCGTTTCTCCGCGATACGTTGCGACGTGAGTTGGCCGACTATAAATTATCAGGCCGACGCCTCATCGGCACCGGCGGCACCATTCTAACGCTGGCGGCTGTAGGCCGACTCTACGAGTCGGCGCTTGTCCCGCCGCCGCTTCATTCACCCCGAAAGCTTTCGGGGCAGGGAAGCGGCCTACAACAAATTATTGACCACACAACACTTACTTGCGACGAAGCGCGCTCGCTTGTCGAGCGGTTGCGCGCAATGTCGGTCTCGGAACGAAGGAACGTTCCCGGCCTGCCGCCCGAGCGCGCCGACATCATCGTCGCCGGCGGCGCAGTTGCCGTGGCTGCGATGGAAGTGCTCGGCACAACAGGATTGACCCCGCTCGGAGCGGGGTTGACTGTGAGCGTACGAAGCTTGCGGTTCGGCGCACTGGTTGAGGAGTTCTAGGATCGAGAAAGCGGCGGTGATATCACGCCCGAGATTTAACAAGGAGATCAGCAACCCATGAATTTTACGAAGTTAACTCTGCTACTCGCGTTTGCACTCTGTGGTAACCACCCACTCACGGCAGCAATCATCGGCACCAACGTGTCCGCTCAATCGCTGACGGCTAGGCGCATTGCTGCCCTTCCTGCCGCACAGCAACCCGCATGGAATAAATATCTTGAGCACTCCGTTCGGCAGATGCAGATGGACCGGGCTTTTCTCCGGGCAGAACTGAAAGCCCACGGCCTCAAGGAGTCAACTGCGGCTCCAGGTGGAAAATCGGCAAGCAGTGTGCCCGTGAACGAACCGGATGCTTGGTACGGACAGGATGAGGGACGGTGCATTGCCGACGTCATTGTGTCTTATCAGACCCCGGCCGGCGGATGGAGCAAGAATCTCGACATGGCGCGCGAGGTGCGCCCGCCGGGCGGACATTTCGCACCTAACAACAGCTCGCGCTTCCTTAACTCGTCCGACTACGACCTGCCTCACGACATTGGCTGGAGCTACGTTGGCACATTCGACAATGACGCCACCAGCACCGAGTTGCGCTATCTTGCCAAGACTATTACGGCAGTCGGTGCTGACCACGACGCCACTTATCGCGCAGCGTTCTTGCGTGGGCTTGACTACATTTTTGCCGCACAGTACCCCAACGGTGGTTGGCCCCAGGTCTGGCCGCTGGAAGGTGGTTACCACGATGCCATCACTCACAATGACAATGCCATGCTCAACGTGCTCGAGTTTTTATATGACCTTGCCGATGGTCGCAATGAATTCAGCTTTGTACCCGCTGACAAACGTACCGCAGCGGCCGCAAGCTGCAAGCGCGGGCTCGACTGTATCATCGCCACCCAAATTGTCGTTGATGGTCGTCGTACTGTCTGGTGTCAGCAACACGATCCGCTCACACTCAAGCCCGAATCCGGCCGCAATTACGAAATGCCAGCCCTGACCAGTGCGGAAAGCGCGGACATCATGATGTTCTTGATGAAACTGCCCAATCCAGGTCCGGAGGTCGTCACCGCGGTTCATGCCGCCGCCGCATGGTTCGAGAAGACCCAGATTCGCGATGTCGCCTTCAAAAATCTTGGCGATGAGGGGCGCAAACTTGTCCCCGCTCCCGGCAACGGACCGATTTGGGCGCGCTATTATGAAATTGACACTGACCGTCCGATCTTTGGCGACAGAGACAAGACTATTCATGATGATGTTAACGAGATTTCGCTGGAACGCCGCCGTGGTTATGCCTGGTACAGAGACACACCTGAGTTGGCTCTCCAGCAATACGCTCGCTGGAGCCAGGAGCACCCCGAAGTCGAAGCAACATCCACCGAGCGGCGCTAAACGAACAATGCTGCTCATGGCGGGTCATCTCCTCCGGGGGTTGCCGGTGATGTTCACGCTGCAGTTGTTCGAAGTTCTTCACTACCGGCAGTCTTCGTCTCTTGACTTCCAGAATTGGAAGAAGCATAGTTTAGTGCTTAGTAGAGGAAAGAAACGAACACAAATTTCGCACGAGCGATGGAAAACATTTTCAACGGATCAACCCAGAACAGCAAGCCTCTGCAAGGTAACGCCAAGCCGGATCCGTTGGCGGTTTTGGGGCGTTTCGGTTCCGCAATTAAAGCTGCTACAACGCGTTCAAATAGCGGCCGACAAATCATGCGACACAATCGCGGTTTCACCCTGATTGAACTATTGGTGGTAATCGCGATCATTGGCATTCTAGCGGGGCTGCTGATGCCCGTGCTGGGCAAGGCGAAGGCGAGAGGCCAAGAAATCGCCTGCATCAATCGACTGAAGCAATGGGGAACCGCCATCCAAATGTACGCTGACGAAAACCAAGGCTGGCTCGATGATATAAAGAGGTGGCAATCTGCCACCTATGCGGATCCTTCGACGGGTGGTCGAAGAACCAACAGCTACGTGCAGTACTTTGGTCCTTGTTCGAACACGGACGATAAGATGCGCCTGATGAGGACCTGCCCGGCTGTGGCGGCCAGGCTTAGTCCGGCGGAGATCCAGGCCGGCTTGCATAAAGACTACGGAATGAACCATCCGAACCTATTGACCAATGGGGTCTGGCTAGCAGTACCAGCAGTTAAAGGACAGGTTTTTTATAACTTGGCGAAAATAGTTCATCCCTCCGAGTTCCTGTTGCTGGTTGATGCGAATCAAACTACCACAGTGACGGAAGGCAGTTTGAAGACCAAGGTGTTGCCCGTACTTGATCGGCATTACGACGGCGCGAATGTGCTGTGGGCGGATCAGCACGCGTCCTATGTCACGCGCGCGACCATCTTCGCTCAGTCCAAACTACCTCCCGGTCAACGACCGTGGTTCCAAGCTTATTAGTGTAAGAGAAATGCATTGACCGGGTACGTGGAAGGCAGTGTCGTCGTTCCGAAGACAATATGGATTCATTGCTGAACAGTCCGAGAGCCGCTCCGGAAGGTTTCTTGAAGAAACCTCTGGTGCAAGGAGTAATGTTTGCGCTTGGCCTGGCATTTCTGGTCTTCATCGGCTGGCGGGTTGCATTGCTGATATATCCCGTTCGTATTGTGACGGGTTTTGAAGGTTCACCTGCCACAAAGGTGATGAAGATTTCGAACACACATTGGGTAATCTACCCAAAGGATAAGAGTTGGGAGAAGCCGCACTTTTTCCTGTTCCGTGTCGAAGGCGCAGGCGGTCGGACGGTCACCTTTGATATCCACAACGCCCCGGACAAATGGGGCACGCTCAACCCGGTTTATTCCTACGCATCCAGTCTGGATGATCCATCCGCGTTTTCCTCGGAGCCTGTGACTTCAGCAGAATACCGCAAGGCTCCCAATGGATCGAAGTTGCCAGACACTAGAGGACAAGGTTGGCAATTCATTGGAAACGCCAAATGGGTGAACCAGACGTTTTCGTTCAGTCAGAAGTTTGACAAGGATGCTTACGTCTGCATGAGCTATCCGTACACACCGGGTTACAATCAGCGTTATCTCGACAGCCTGACCAACAATCCCGCTGTCCAAGTCATCACGGTCGGCATTTCCGGAAAACTGCGGCCGCTGCAGGTGGTCAAGATTGGCGAGGGTGGTGAAACGGGGGAGAGATATAAACCGTGCGTGTTGATTTACGCGAGGGAGTACGGCGACGAGCAAAGTTCGAGTTGGGTGGCACAAGGTGCCATCGAATTTCTGGCCTCGGACACCCCCGAAGCGAGAGAGATTCGAAGGCAATTCACGTTTCTGGTGATACCCGTTCTCGATCCAGATGGTGCAGCAATGGGTGTATATGACCATATCGCGGGTAATTTCTCCCGTGAGCGAGAGACACTCGAATCCACGGCCTACGGTGGGTTTTTCAAGAGTTGGGTGGATAAGGGCAATCCGCTCCAATTGGTGCTGAATCTCCACAGCTTGGAAGCCTTGGAAACACAACATTTAGGGCCGATCATGGTCGAATTGGAAACCGAGCGTATGAAGTATGTGGCAATGTTCCTTAGTCAGTTTCTGCAGCCTTTGACCGAAACTGACGGGTTCCAAGTGCAATTCACGACAGCTCTGATTCCGGATGCTGGAGGGTATCATCGTGCGCAATGGCGCGGCATGGAGAAAATGGCGCATGACCGCCTGGAGAATTGGCTCCGGTGTTATGGGGTTCTTGGTATCCCGTTTGAACTGAACACGCAGCTGCAAATCCGGCACCTGACGATTTCGGACCTGCGTCGGATTGGCCAGTTGCTGGTGTTGGCTTCGGCCCGTTACTTGTCCTCACAGGAAGCCAATCCATTAATGGCGAGCGTGGACGCGGTTCGGCGATACCGGGCAGCATGGTGGCAGAAGTATGGAACGGCATTGGGGGAGTACAACGTTTTGTGGGCCGAGTGGAAATGCAAAGCGCGCGCTGATGTGGATGCCGACATAGCGAAGTGGGAAGCACTACAGGCGCAGCATTGATATGGTGGCGTGCAGTGGACCAAGAAAGAGGGCTTGTGACGTACAAGATGGTTTTCACCCTGCCGAGGCGCGGTAAATATCCTGATATCCGCGCATTGACATGGTAGCCGCCTTGCTTTTACGGCCCGGTTCGCAGTCCGGCGCCGTGTAAAACTTCATTTGATGGATTGTTGGAAGGCAATCCCGCGACGGCGGGATCATGTGGCCGCCCGGGTCCGAGCGGTGTTTTTCAACGGCTTCAGAAGACCTGACCTAATCTCTCCTGGCCAGACCTCCCCGTTGTTCCAACCTCTTAATCGACTCCAGAGCAACACGAGCAACCC
>Ga0187885_10000379_pt1 | contig 53126 bp, 48 predicted proteins | sample June2016WEW_20_1_3_FD_132970 | JGI IMG/M metagenome (GOLD analysis project Ga0187885, IMG submission 132970) | Peatland microbial communities from SPRUCE experiment site at the Marcell Experimental Forest, Minnesota, USA - June2016WEW_20_100 | ecosystem: Environmental > Terrestrial > Soil >...
GCGCGGCCCCTTCCGCAGAGCACCTGGTCATGGAGATGCGATTCTCCGGCCCGCTGGCCCGCGCCCTTGCCCGGATCCCCGAGCGGCAGCGTAACGCCCTGCTGCTGGCCGAAGTCGGCGATTTGACGGGCCTGGAACTGGCGGACGCCCTGGGCGTCAGTCACGTCGCCGCGCGAGCCCTGCTCACTCGGGCCCGCGAGAGCCTGCGCCAGGCCCTGGCCGATGAGAAGCTCCAGGAGAAAGAACGTGAGGCCGCGCTTGACGCGGCGTTCGCGACCAAGGCTCGTGCCGGCGATCCCCGCCACCGCGCCGACGATTCGCACGGGCCGGGCCGATGAGCGACATCGATCCTGCGGCGCTGCGCGCCGCCGAGCAGGCCCACGAGAAGGCCCGCATGCTGGCCTCCGAGGCAATCGACGTCGAGCTGACTCCTGCCGACGCCACCTGGCTGGCTGAGCACCAGGGTGGCTGTGAGGAGTGCGCTCGCGTGGCGGATGAGTATCGCGCTCTCCACGACGAGCTGCGCGCCCTGCCGCGCCCGGAGCCGCCGCGCGACCTGTGGCCCCGCACGTCGGCCGCCCTCGACCGCGTGGACCGTGCGAGAACTCGGGGACACGCATTCGGCTGGCGCCTCAGCCTGTCGGGGAATCGATCGCTCCTCGGGTCGGCCGTGGCCGTGGGTATCACGGTCGTGGTCGTCGGCCTGTCGCTGCTCTCGCAGGGTCCGATCGTCAACCAGGGCCAGAGTCCCAGCGCCACGGGCCAGATCGCCGCCGTCTCGCCATCTTCGGGCAGCGTCGCGCAGGCACCCCTCGCGGTCATGGATGGCACGAGCTACTGGGTCGCGCCCGAGAACGGCGGGTACCAGATCAGGGGCGGCTCCGCGACATGCACGGGCATGGCCGAGAGCTGCGCCGTGACCAGCAGCAATGGCACCGTGCTGGGCTCGATCGCCAGCAAATCGGCGGTGTCCGTCGTGATCGCCCCGGATGCCAGCCAGGCGGCCGTCTGGACGTCGGACAAGATCGTCATCCTGCCGCTGGCCCAGTCGGCGCCCCAGACCGTTTCGATCGATCTGCTTACGCCGCGTCCGACTGCCGCCTCGCCTTCCCCGGCAGTCGCCACGAACCTCCCAACCCCAGGGGCCAGCTCTGCGGTTGAGCCGAGTGCCACGCCCGCAACCCCGGGAGCCAGCTCTGCGGTTGAGCCGAGTGCTACGCCCGCAACCCCGGCCGGGCCGGCCGAGACCCAGGCGGCGGCGGCCTCACAGAGTGCCAGCCCCGTCAATTCCATCAGCCGGCCCACGGCGATACTCGACGGCTACCAGATTGTCGGACGTGCACCCGAGTTCTCGGCCGACGGCCTTTGGGTGGCCTTCTCGGCGCGACCGGCCGATCTCAGCTCCGGGTCGGACGTGTATGTCTGGCGCGCCGGGTGGGATAGGGCCGTGGCGGTCACGACCAGCCATGCCGATCTCTTCGCCGGCTGGTTCGGCGCGCAGATCCTGATCAGCGAGTTCTCGACGGTCCAGCCGGGAACGGACGGGACCGCGGTGCCGACGGCCCAGCCGGGTTCGAGCGGTGCCCCGGCGAGCGATGTCCCCGCGACGGCTGGTCCGGGTGCCGGCAGCGGCGCCGACGTCGTGGCCATCTCGTACGTGTACGACCCGCTCACCGGCAGCGCGAGCCGGATCGACCGGCCGATGCTTTTGCCGGTTGCGGATCCCACCGGTCGCTACCTCGTCTACTGGTCCGGGACCCTCCAGTTCAACCAGTCCACGGGCCTGTGGGGCCCGGGAGAGGGCGACCTCTACTTCGACGCCTGGTCCGACATTCAGCTCGTCCCGACGCAGATGGGCGGGGGAGCCGTCCCGACGCCGACGCCCGGGCCCAGCGTGTCTCCGACCGAGCCCGGCCAGGGCAGCCCCTCGCCGATCGACACCGCCAGCCCTGCCGCCGCGACCGATGGCGGTCAGAGCCCGGACGTGGCCGGCTCCGGCGGCCCGCCCACGGCGGGCCCGGGCGCGGCCGGGTTGCCGCAGCTGCTGCCGGTCACTCCGACGCCGGACACCGTTGAAAGCTGGGTGGTGCAGTGGGACGACACGGGACAGTACGTGGCGATCTGGGTGGCGAATCCGGGCGCGACGGACGCTGGCACCGTGACGCTGCTGAACGTGGTTCCGGGCGCCCAGATGGTGAACACCGGCGGTGCGCTGCTGTCGAAGCCCGCCCAATCGAACATTCAGTTCGACGCCGACAACTTCGTCTACACCTCCCCGGGGCCAGGCGGCACCGGCACGACCTATCTCTTCGCGCTGCCGCAGGTAGCGCCGTCGCCCCCCGCGACGCCCCAGGCCGGCGCCTCGGGCAGTCCCAGCCCGGACCAGTCGGGCACGGACCAGACCGGCGCGGACCAGACCGGCGCGGGCACGACCGCCCCGGTCTCGACAGACCGCCCGGGTAGTTAGCCTCGACGCCCCCGGCCGGGGCGCCGTGCGCCCGGCACGGCCCACCAGCCAGGCGTGGCGCCGCCAGGCGCGGTATCCTTCGCACGACCTTTAAGGACCGGCACGGTGAGGCCGAGAAGGAGTGCGCCTGATGCGGGGCAGCGAGAATCGATGACCGACCGGCAGATCATGACCGGGGACGAGATCCGGCGAGCAATCGTCCGGATCTCCCACGAGATCGTCGAAAAGCAGGCCGGCACGCAGGGCCTCGCGTTGGTCGGCATCCAGCGCCGCGGCGTCCCCCTTGCCCAGCGACTCGCGGCGGCGATCGAGGAGCACGAAGGGGTTCGACTCCCCGTGGGCGCGCTCGACATCACCTTCTACCGCGACGACCTGTCGCTCGTCGCCCAGCAGCCGATCGTCAAGGCCACCGCCCTGCCGTTCGATCTCAACGGCATGACGGTGGTGCTGGTCGACGACGTGCTCTACACGGGCCGGACGATCCGCTGCGCCATGGACGCGCTGATCGACTTCGGGCGGCCGCGGGCGATCCGGCTGGCGGTGCTCATCGACCGCGGCCACCGCGAGCTGCCGATCCGAGCCGACCACGTCGGCAAGAACGTGCCGACCTCGCGTGAGGAGATCGTCATGGTCCACGTCGAGGAGATCGACGGCGCTGACGAAGTCACCATCGGCCGCCAGGACCGCTCCGCCGAGCCCGCAGCGGCAGGTCGTCAATGAGCGTCGAGACGGCGGCCACGGGAGCGACTCCTGCCCGGCGCATGGCCCCCGCTGCCCCGACTTCGTGGCGGCATCGCCACCTGATCGACGTCGACGTCGTCACCTGGCCTGAGATCGAGCTGATCATGCGGACCACGGACGAGATGAAAGGGGTCCTCGCCCGCCCGATCCGAAAGGTCCCCGCCCTCAACGGCCGCCGCGTGACGACTCTCTTCTACGAAGCCTCAACGCGCACCCGCGTGTCGTTCGAGACGGCGGCCCGGAACCTCTCCGCGGACGTCGTGAGCATCGCCACCGCGACGTCCTCGGTGACCAAGGGCGAGTCGCTCGTGGACACGATCCGGACCCTGGAGGCCCTTGGCGCCGAGATCCTGGTGATGCGCCATTCCGTCTCCGGGGCGCCCTATCTCGCGGCCGAAGTCTTCGGCGGCCACGTCCTGAACGGCGGCGACGGCTGGCACGCTCACCCGACGCAGGCCCTCCTGGACCTCTACACCATGCGTCAGCATCTGCCCGACGGCGATCTGCGCGGCCGCAAGGTCGCGATCGTGGGCGACATCCTCCACTCGAGAGTGGCCCGCTCGAACGTCTGGTCGCTGACCGCTGCCGGGGCCGATCTGTGGCTGTGCGGCCCGGCCACTCTCTTGCGGGGAATGGATCGCTGGGCCACGGCCTGGAGCGGCGGAACGATCCCCGGCCACGGTCGGTTCAACGTGACCAGCGACGTCCGGGCGGCGCTGCGGGACGCGGACGTGGTGATGGCCCTGCGGATCCAGCGCGAGCGAATGCAGGGCGGCCTGCTGCCGTCGCTGCGCGAGTACGCGGCGCGGTTCGGGTTGAACGCGGAGCGCGTCAGCCTGGCCAGGCCCGAGGCGATCGTGATGCACCCCGGGCCCATGAACGAGGGCGTCGAGATCGCGCCGGACGTGGCGAACAGCGGTCGAGCGGTGATCACGGAGCAGGTCGCCAACGGCGTCGCCGTCCGGATGGCGCTGCTCTACCTGCTCGCGGGTGCTCACGAGGCCGCTCGTGGTCACGAAGCGCCCCGCACCTCCGAGGCAGCCGGCACCTCCGAGGCGGCCCGATGAGCCCGCAGCCGCAACGGGCCCGTGGCGCGACGGCGCCAGGACCCGGGGTCGGCCAGGTCGTCGAGCGCTTCGAGCTCGAGAAGGCCTGGCTGGTCGACCCGGTTTCCGGTCGCGAAGGCCCGGGCGAGATCGTCGTGACCGACGGCGTCCTGGAATCGGTAGTCTGGCTCGAGGGGGACGAGGCGAAGGGCGTCAGCGCCGACGGCGTGGTCGTCACGCCGGGCTTCCTGGACCTCCATGCCCACTTCCGCGAACCCGGCTTCGAGGACGCGGAGACCATGGCCTCGGGCACTGCCGCGGCCGCTCACGGCGGCTATACCACCGTCGCGGTCATGCCGAGCACCTCGCCCGCCCTCGACGAGCCGGGCGTGCTGGAGCGCATCCGAGCCGCCGCCAGGGCCGGCGGCTCGCCCGTGGAAGTCCTGGCGTACGGCGCCGTCTCGGCCGACCGGGCGGGCGAGCAGCTGTCCGCCATGGGCGAGCTGGCCGATGCGGGCGTGATCGGCTATTCGGACGATGGCTTGCCGGTGCGGGCCCCCAAGCTGATGCGCAGCGCGCTGCTGTACGCCGGGATGCTGGGCCTGCCGATCGTGGAGCATGCCGAGGACCTCGAGCTGACCGCTGGCGCCGAGGCGAACGAGGGTTACGTCGCCTCGATCCTGGGGTTGGCGGGCTGGCCGACTGCGGCCGAGGTAAATGCCGTTGCGCGCGACCTCGCCGTGTTCGCGGATGCGCTGCACGACGAGCCCCGCGCTCGGCTCCATCTGACGCACCTCTCCACGGCCGCCTCGCTCGACCTGGTCCGACGGGCGAACGCCGCCGGGCTGCCGGTGACCTGCGACGTGACACCTCACCATCTGGCCTTCACCGACGAGTGGATCGCCGGCGCGCGGCGCTGGTCGTGGGAGGCGCTCGGCGCCGACGGCACGTCCCGCGACCCGTGGGCGGACGCCGCGCTCACCGCCTGGCCGTACAACACCTCGCTGCGGGTCAACCCGCCGCTCCGCACCCCCGCCGACGCCGCCGCATGCCTGGCCGCGCTGCTGGACGGGACCGCCTCCGCGGTGGTCACAGACCACGCCCCGCACACGGCGGTGGACAAGGAGGTGGAGTTCGGCCAGGCGGTGAACGGCATAAGCGGCATCGAGACGGCGCTGGGAGTGCTGCTCGCGCTCGTCGACGCCGGCAAGCTGCCCCTGGCCCGGGCCATCGCGGTGCTGACGACGGGACCAGCCGCGATAGCGGCCGGCTGGCCGGCCGTCGCCGCGACCGCCGCCGCCCGCCAAAGAGGGCTCACGGAGGGCGCTCCCGCGGACCTGGTCGTCTTCGACCGCGCCGATACCTGGACCGTCACCGCCGGGTCGCTGCTCTCGAAGGGCAAGAACTCGCCGCTCATCGGCCGCGAGCTCTCCGGCCGCGTGCTGCTCACGATCGCCGCCGGTCGGCTGGCCTATGAGGATCCCGCGGCCGGCGACGAATAGACACCGGCCGACGAAGCGGCCCGCGGTCCCCGGCTGTCAACTGGGCTCGCGACCACGGCGCCGGCCGAGGTTCATCTCGTGCGAGAATAGGAGGCCGCGCGGCGGCGAGGCCGGCAGGCCCGGCATCCATCGGCGCGCTGCAGTTAGGAGAACGCAGAGCCAGTGCCAGTCCTTGCGACCTTCTTCTCAGTCCGAAGAGGACGCGACCCCTTCTTCAAGTTCTACATGCGCACGATCATGCCGCGCCAGATGAAAGAGTACGAGGAGAAGTTCGGGATCAAGTTCCTGGGCTGGTACAACGTGGCTTACGGCTGGGATTTCGACAACGTTATCCTCCTTCAGCTGCCCGACTACGCCACGCTGGACAAGCTCGAACGCGACGAGGCAGCCCGCGCCCTGGGCCACCGCGGCGCGGAGTGGATCATGTCGCGCGCTCATTCGATGTTCCTCCGGGAGCGCATCGGCCCGGATCTCGAATTCAAGGGATAGGGAGACGACCGCGATGGATACGAGCCGCAACGATCTGCTCGGCGAACTCGCCGCGGACGCCGCCCTGGAGCGGACCGACTACCTGGCATCGGCATCGGCACAGCTGAGCCGCTTTCTCGACGCGAACGAGGCCCGTATCCGGGAGCTTGGCGGAGTGGTCTTGATCGATGACGAGGTGGACTACCTGGCCATCGCCGAGGACATGAGCTTCCGCAGCCGCAGCCGCTACCTGGACGACGCCACCGGCAAGTGGGTGAGCGAGACCGAGACGATCGACACCGCTGCCGAGCTCGTCGAGCTGTACAACCTGGCGGATGTCTTCGCGTCGTTCAGCGAGGCGACGAAGCTCCAGGCCGGGCTGGAGGCCGAGCCGACGGCCACCAACGAACTGCTGCGCGCCGCGGACATCGCCCCCGAGGACACCGTTCCGCTCGGCGCCGAGAACCCTTACGCCGCCGCGGCCGACGATTGGGCGGCGGCGCACGAATTCGAGGAAGCTCCCGAGACGGAGGAGGAGGCGGCCGAGCGCTTGTATGACCTGGCCCTCGCCTTCCAGGAGCGCAGCCAGCAGTCCGAGGCTCACCTGCTCGAGCAGTTCGAGAGCGCGGCCTCCGCCCTGACGGCCGTCCTGGGCGACTTGATCGTCGTCGACGACGAGGACGAGCGCCTCACGCTGCGAGCCTCCGGTGCGTTCACCGCGGAGGTGGTCCCGGAGGAAGAGGTCGCGTCCGGCCGGTGGCAGAAGCTGGACGGCCCCGATGAGATCGTCAAGTTCTACGACCCCACCGATGTCTTCGGCGACCTTGCCGATGCCCTGGCCGAGGCCTTCCCCGAGCTGGAAGGTCGCGACGCGGAGGCTGAGGACAACAGGGGCGACGAAGAGGAAGGCGACGAAGAGGAAGGCGACGAAGAGGAAGGCGACGAAGAGGAAGGCGACGGCGACGAGGGCGGCAAGGGCGACGAGGAGCACGGCGCGCGGGGCGCCGGAGGTGGCGAGGAGGACAGCGAGCGCCGGTGACGATGCGCCTGGTTTCGGCCGAGCTCGTCGATAGCCGGCAGATTCTGCCGGGCCAGTGGATCCAGTCGTTTCATGCACCTGAGCTGGCCGCCGGTTCGCGGGCGGGCCAGTTCGTCCACGTTCGCACCGGCGACTACTCCGGCCTGGTGCTGCGGCGGCCCTTCTCGATCAACACCGCGGACGCGGCCACGGGGATCGTCACGCTCCACTTTCGAACGGTCGGTCGGGGCACCGAATGGCTGGCACGCGCCCGTGAGGGCGACCGCCTCGACATGCTCGGGCCGCTCGGCCGCCCCTTCGAGGTGGATCCGCGCAGCCGCCACCTGCTGCTCATCGCCGGCGGCCTGGGGATGGCCGGGCTCCGGATGCTCGCCGACGAGGCGGTCCGGGACGGCCGGCAGGTGGTGATCCTGTTCGGGGCGCAGAGCGCGTCGCACGTCTACCCCTCCAGCCTGCTCCCCGACGAAGTCGAGTACGTCGTCGCCACGGACGATGGGTCGTTGGGCCAGCGCGGCTTCGTGACCGAGCTGGTGGCCGACTACGAAGCCTGGGCCGATCAGGCTTTCGCCTGCGGTCCTCACCCGATGCTCAAGCGGCTCGCCGCTCTCGCCGCGGGCCGCCGTGACCGCCTGGGTGTCGCCAGGCTGGGTCGCAAGAGAGGCACCGGCAAGCCGGAGCCGCTCGGGTCGGTGACCGCGCGGCGCAAGGCCTTCCTGCAGGTCTCGATGGAGCAGACGATGGGCTGCGCCGTGGGCGCCTGCCTGGGTTGCGCCGTCCTTGGGGTCGAGGGACCGCTGCGTGTCTGCCGCGAGGGGCCGGTCTTCGCCGCCGAGGAGATCGCCTGGGAGTCGATTGCGTGAAGGCCAGGAAGAAGGTCGTCACGGCCGCCGAGGTTCGGCCGGGGGCGAAGGCCGCCTGGGCTGTGAAGGGCACCGGCAAGCCGAAGCGAACGCCCACCGTTCGAGCGATCAAGAGCGCCATCGTGCCCATAGACCGGACGAAGTCCGCGCCGGACGGCAGAATCGCCGGCTCGCTCGACGGGCGGCCGCGAGTCGAGGCCGGGCGCGCTGCCATCGCCGGCCTCGGTGCGCCGGCTGCCGCCAGGCCGTCGCTGGCGGAGCGCGAGGCGCTCGATCGCATCGATCTGTCGGTCGACCTGGCGCCGCGACGAGGTCTGCGGCTGTCGAACCCGATCCTGGTCGCCTCGGGCACCTTCGGCTACGGCGTCGAATACGGCGAGGTCGTGGACGTCCAGCGCCTCGGCGCCATCTGCTGCAAGGGCACGACCCTGAGACCGCGGGCCGGCAACCCACCGCCTCGCGTCACCGAAACGCCCGGCGGGATGCTCAACTCGATCGGCCTCCAGAACCCCGGTGTGGACGCCGTCATCGAGAAGTACGGCCCCGTCTGGCAGGACTGGACAGTTCCGGTCATCGTCAACGTCGCCGGTGAATCGATCGAGGACTACGTCGAGGTGGCGCGCCGTCTGGACGGCGTTCCCGGCGTGGCCGGCATCGAGCTGAACATCAGCTGTCCCAACGTCGGCAAGGGCGGCCTGCAGTTCGCGATCGACCGCGACGGCGCTCGAGCCGTGACCGCCGCGGTCCGGCGGGCGACCGGGCTGCCGCTCCTGGTCAAGCTCTCGCCCAACGTGGCGGACGTCCGGCCCATCGCCAAGGCGATCGAGGAGGCCGGCGCGGACGCAATCACGGCGATCAACACCCTGTCGGGCCTGGCCGTCTCGCCCGATCGAACGCGGCCCTTCCTCGGCAACACCTACGGCGGCCTGTCCGGCCCGGCCATCAAGCCGGTGGCGCTGCGCATCGTGTACGAAGTTGCCCAGGTGGTTTCCATCCCGATCGTCGGGATCGGCGGCGTGACCTCGCTCGGAGACGTCCTGGACTTTCTTGCCTGTGGCGCCGTCGCGGTTCAGATCGGCACCGCCATCTTCGCCGACCCGGAGCTGCCCGTCCGCCTCGGCGATGAGCTGCGGGCCGAGTGCCTGCGGCGCGGGCTGTCGTCCTACGGGCCGCTCGTCGGCACGGCACTGCCGAAGCGGGCCGGGGTGCCGTCGGCCAAAGGCGCCGAGTACCGCCCGTGAGGAGGCGCCGATGACCACGATTCGACCCGCGGCGGAGCTGGCCGCGGCCAGGGCCATCGCGGCCCGGACGGAGGACCTCTTCCGCCGTTCGGGCGCGCTCAAGGAAGGCCACTTCCTGCTCAAGAGCGGCAAGCACTCGGATCGGTATCTCGAGAAGTTTCTGGTCCTGCAGGATCCCGCCGCCACGAGCGAGCTGTGCGGCTTCTGGGCGGCGCGGCATCGGGACGCGGAGGGAGCGCCTGTCGTGGACGTCGTTGCCGGGCCCACGACCGGTGGCATCGTGCTGGCCTTCGAAACGGCCCGTCAGCTGGGAGTGCGGAGCATCTTCGCCGAGGAGGTGCGGGACGCGGACGGCACCACGCGGCGCGAGTTCAGACGCGGCTTCACCATCTCCCCGGGCGAGCGGGTGCTGCTCGTGGACGACATCCTGACCACCGGCGGCTCGCTGCTGGCGATGCTTCCCGCGGTCGAGGCCCTCGGCGGCGAGATCGTCACCTGCGCCGTCCTCGCCGATCGATCCGGCGGGCTGGCGTCGCTCAGTTCGCCGCTGACGGGGCGGAGCTACCCGCTCCGGGCGCTGTGGCAGCTCGCACTGCCCACCTACGATCCGGGCCCCGGGACCTGCCCGGCCTGCCAGGCCGGAGTGACGCTCTATGCCCCGGGCAGCACGGGAGCGGCCGGCGGCGCCGCGAGCTAGGGAGGGCAGAACCGACCCGCTCGGCGCCCGTCCTAAGAGGGATGTGCGCTGGGCGAGGCACTCGGCGCGGCTGAGGCGCTCGACGCGGGCGAGGCGCTCGACGCGGGTGAGGCGAGCGCGGCGTCGATGGCGGCCTTGATCTGGGCGTAGCCGGGCCAGGAATTGGCGGTCGGCCCGGTGACGAACTTGCCGTTCACGAAGACCGAGGGGGTGCCAGTGGCCTGTGCCGGCGTGCTGGCAGCCTCGGCGGCGATGGCGGCGTCGTGAGTGCCCTGGTCCAGGCACGGCTGGAACTGCGACATGTCGAGGCCGGCCGCTTTGCCGATGGCGGAAAGTCTGGCTTCGGTGAAGGCGGAAGCGTCTTCGGTGGGCGACTGGTTGGCATACAGCCAGTCGTGCATGACCCAGAACTGGCCCTGGTCGGCCGCGCACCAGGCGGCGTTCGCGGCATCGCGCGAGGCGGTCGAGCCGTCGATCGAGTCGATCGAAAGGAGGTCGTGCCAGACCAGCTTGGCCTTGCCGGTGGCGATGTAGTTGTCAACGACCTCCGTCTCGGTCCCTTCGGTCGCAAAGACGAAGCAGGCGGAGCAGCGGAAATCGCCGTAGAGATCGATCGTGACGGGCGCATCCGGATTGCCCAGCGTTCGATCGTTCGATGGGATGTTCGCCGGCGTGACCACAGTGGGAGGGACAGGGGAGCCGGAGCTGCTGCTGCCGGCGCTGAATCGCGAGGTGACGAAGGCGGCGGCTATGACGGCCACCGCGATCACGACGAAGGTCACGCTCCAGGTCATGAGCGGGCCGGCGCCGTTGCCACTGGACCCGCGCGTGCCGGCTCGCGCCGGGTCGCGATTGGCCTCCCTATTCGCCGGGCGCTGCTGCCTGGCCGACTGGCGCGCCGGCATGCTGCCGCTCGAAGATGGGCGTCTGCTCGCGCGTTTCGGTGTCATCGCGTTATCGCCCGCAGGTCGTCGCCGTTGCCGTCGCCGTAAGCGTCTTCGTGTCTGGGCCCGCCGGATGGGCCGGTCAGGGGGCAGTCGAGCTCCAGCTCGTCTCGGATGGGGATGCCGTGGTTCCCCCTGAGCGGGATCTCAGGCTTGAGCAACTTGCGGGCCTGCGTCACCGCGTCGGGCCAAAGGCGTACGAGGCGCAAGCCGCGGCCCTGGTAGAAGCGCAGCGCATCGACGTTGTCGTTCGTGGTCACGAGCCACAGGCGGCGAGCGCCCGCCGCACGAGCCTGCTCCATGCCCGCGTTCAGAAGCGCCGTCCCCGTTCCGTGGCCCCGCTCGAACGCTTCCAGGAGCACGAGCTCGCAGGCGCCCGCGGCGTGGCGGTAGACGGCCACGCCCAACCAGCGGTCGCCGTCCGTGGCCAGAAGGCAGGGCAGCTCCGAGACGCGATGAAGCGAACCGCGGCTGACCACGTAGGGCGAGCCCCAGTTCTTCACGATCACGCGGTCGAGCTCGCCGCGCTCCTCGAGCCGGATCGAGCGGATCGCCCGGACGACCGTCGGGACTTCAGGGGTGGCGTCGGGCATGGCTGGCGGAGGCTCCGGGCGGGCTTAGTCGAGCTTGACGTGCTCGTGCCAGTGCGGCGCGATCGCCGGCAGGCCCAGCGCCGCGATCTTCGGCTCGATCGCCTGCTGCGCCTCCGGGTCGCCGTGGACGATGAAAACTCGCCGCGGCACGCCCGGGCCGCCGGCCTTTCGACCCTCGATGAAATGGCTCAGCCAGGCCAGGATCTGCGGCTCGTCGGCGTGGGCGGAGAAGCCGCTGATGGAGCGCACAGCGCAGCGGACCTGGTATTCCTGGCCGTCGATGCGGGCCGTCTTGAGGCCCGCCTGCAGGTGCGCCCCTAGTGTTCCCTCGCCCTGGTAGCCCACGAACAGGATCATCGCCTTCGTGTCGCCGATCAGTGTGCGCAGGTGACCCAGGACGCGGCCGCCGGTGAGCATGCCGTTCGAGGCGACCAGGACGTAGGGCCGGCGCGAACGATCGATCTTCTCGGACTGGGCCGCCAGGGGCGTCTCCTGTTGGTTCGGGAAGTCGATCGGGCCTTCGCCGCGGTCCAGCAGGGCCAGCGTCTCGGCGTCGTAGTAATCGTGGTGCTCGCGGTAGATCGTCGATGCCTTCGACGCCATCGGCGAGTCCAGGTAGAGCTTGACCTTCGGGATCCGGCCGGCGTCGAGGAGGTGCTGGAGGGCCCACACGACTTCCTGCGTTCGGCCGATGGCGAAGGACGGGATCAGGAGCACGCCGCTCTGCGCGATGACGTCGTTCACGGCCTGCGCGAGCTGATCGAGAGACTCATCTTCCGGCTCGTGGGTGCGGCCGCCGTACGTCGACTCGACGAAGACGTAGTCGGCTTGCCTTATAACGGTGGGATCGCGCAGGATCGGGGCATCGATGCGGCCCAGGTCGCCGGAGAAGACGAGGGTTCGGGCCGGGATGCTCCCCTGCGCCGCGACGCGCAACTCCACGATCGAGGAGCCGAGGATGTGGCCGGCGTCGTGGAAGACGGCGCTGATCCCGGGCGCGACCGCGACCTGGCGCTCGTAGTCCACGGGCCTGAACCGCGCCAGAGAGCCCTGGGCCTGCGCCTGGTCGTAGAGCGGCTCCTCGAGGACCAGGTTGGGTCGAGCGGGGTTGCCGGCCATGGCGGCCGCGTAGTTCGGGTGGCCGATCGGTGGGTAGCCGAGGCGCGTGCCCATGCCCTGCTCGTCGCGGAGAGCCAGCTCGTCGATGCCCGAAGCCACGATGTGGCCTTCCGGCGTCACATCGCCCGGGTGAAGGGCGCCGACGGCGGTCGCCTCGTCCTCCTGCTCGGCGATCTGCTCCTGTTCCTGGATCTCGGTCAGTTCCTTCTGCTCCTCGCGCGCCGCCCTGTCCGGGTTCTTCGCCGCCCAGTGGCGATGACGCTTGGCGTACTCCTCCTGAAGCTTGCCCGAATCGAGCAGCACCAGCGCCGCCAGCTCGATCGTGCCGCGCGTGGCATAGATGGGCCCCTTGAAGCCCTCGACCACGATGTGCGGAATCAGGCCGCAGTGGTCGAGGTGAGCGTGGGTCAGGACGATCGCGTCCAGGCTGGCAGGGTCGTAGGCAAGCGGCACGCGGTTGCGGACGACCTCGTGCGGTCCGCCCTGGAACATGCCGCAGTCGATCAGCACGTGGGCTCGATCGGTGATGAGGAGGAACTGGGAGCCGGTTACGGTGTTGGCAGCGCCGAGGAAGCGGATTTCCATACGCGCATACTGCCACCCGGCGGCGTCGGATGCGCGGCGAGCCGCACAGTGAGCGCCGGTTTCGGCCGCGTCGCGCGTGGGGAACGTACCTGATTCGCATCTGGCGTTGTTCGGGTCGCCCTACGCCTGCTGGGCGTATCTGACGCGCATCCGGCCCGTTTCCGTCATCTACGCCTGGTACGCGTATTTGCCAGAAACCGAGGCGACGAGCGCTCGATCGAGGCGACGAGCGCTCGATCGAGGCGACGAACGTTCGCAGGTGACGATTTACCCCACGCGTGGCCGCGAACGGCGGGCAGCGCGCCCGCGGTCCGACCCGCACCGGCACACCGGCGGCTAAAGTCACGAGTGACCTGATGTAGTTGTGGCACTATCCGGGCGAGGGAGGTGAACTTTGGGCAGGACCAGGCTGGCCAACGCCGCCGCGGTCTTCATCACGCCCGACGTGCGCCGGACCGCCGCGTACTACCGCGAGATCTTCGGCTTCACGGTGGTCGAGCACTACGATGCCGAGGAGGCCTTCGCCACGATCTACCGCGATGATGTCGAGATCATCCTGGTGCAGGCCAGGCACGGCGATGTCCAGTCCAACGCCGCCCGTCACGGCGCCGGCTTCGACATCTACCTCGACCCGGACACCGTGGAGGGCGTCGATTCGATGTGCGCGGAGCTTAAGGCGAAGGGCGCCCGCATCCTCCGCGAGCCGGCAATGACGACCTACGGCAGCTACGAGTTCGTCGTCGAGGACGTGGACGGCCGGCTCATCGGGATCGGCCGCATCCGCGATCGTGAAACCTTCTTCCGAGGCGCCTTCGACCGAGGGCCTCAGTCGGACAGGTCGATGTAGACCGGCGCATGGTCGGAGGGGAGCTGGCCCTTGCGGGCGTCGCGGTCGATCTCGGCGGCGGTGCAGCGGCCGGCCACGCCGCGGGTCACGTACAGGTGGTCGATGCGCATGCCCAGCCCCTTGTGGAAGTTGCCGGCGCGGTAGTCCCACCACGAGAACTTGCCGGGCTCGGGGTGGTGGAGCCGATAGGCGTCGACCAGGCCCCAGTCGCGCAGAGTCGCGACGGCTTCGCGTTCGGGCCCGGAGACGTGCGTGGCGCCGGTGAAGTCGGCCGGGTCGTAGACGTCGATGTCCTCGGGCGCAACGTTGAAGTCGCCGCCGATGACCAGCGACGCTGCCGGATCCTGGGTTTCGCGCAGCCAGCGGGCCAGGCGGTCGAACCAGGCCAGCTTGGCCCGATAGAACGGCGTGTCGAGGGCTCGACCGTTGGGGGCGTAGATGCTGACGACGCGGACGCCGCCGCAGACCGCGGAGATCATTCGAGCCTCGTCACCGGGCGCGACCGAAGCCTCCGCCTCGATGACATCGGCGATCGCTGCCGTCGCGGACTCGGGCCCGGGTGAGCGGCGCACCGGCCCGTCGCCGAAGTTGGTGACGACGTCCTCGATCCCGACGCGGCTCGCTATGGCGACGCCGTTCCAGCGCCCCTCGCCGTGGTGGGCCAGCTCGTAGCCCGCCATTCGGAACGGCATGTCCGGAGCCGCCTCGTCGGCGAGCTTCGTCTCCTGCATCAGCAGCACGTCGGGGGCGCGCTGCGCCAGCCACTCCTCGACCCGCGGCAGGCGGGCCTTGAGCGAGTTGACGTTCCAGGTCGCGATGCGCATCGGTGCCTCCGATTGCCGCCGGACCGGTTTCCGGCCGTTCGGCCCCGCCGGTTCGGCCGCCCCGCTTTCGTCTAGTAGCGCCGGCCCTTCTGCCGGGCGAAGTCGAACTTGGCCGTGTCGGCGATGCCCATGACCGCCATCGTGCCGGCCTGGACCGGGTCGGTGACCACCAGGTCCGCCACGTCCGTTACGGTGCCGACCATGTTCAGGGAGATGACCGGAATCCCGACCGCCTGTAGCTCCTGAACGGCCCTGGTGATGTCGCCGCCCATGATCGAGCCGGCGAGCAGCAGCGCACGGGCCCGGTCGAGGTCGGCCACGGCGCGGACCGCCGCGGCCAGGTTCGCCTCGCCGACGAGCGGGATGGTGTCGACGCTGATCTTCTCGCCGCGGAGGTTGTGGCGATCCGCCTCGCTCACCGCTCCGAGAACGGCCTGCGCGATCTGCGCTCCGCCGCCGATCACGATCAGCCGCTTTCCGAAGACCTCGTCCAGCGACCTGGTCTGGCGGCAGGCCCGCAGGCCCGGCAGCTGGTCGAGTGTCTCGGTCAGGCGCTCGTGGGGCAGCCCTTCCACCTCCAGCTCGATCTCGACCAGAGCTCCGGCCTCCACCTCCGTCCAGCGACGGACGGTGCTCAAAGTCCTGACGGTGCCGCCGGCCGCGGCCACGCGAGTGGCGATCTCCGCGATCGCGGCCGGGCGATCGGCGTAGTCGAGGCGAACGGCGACGGTCTGGCCGGCGTGCTCCGGACGTGCCATTATCGGCTCCCGCCGCCCATGCCGCGGTCGGCCAGGCCGGTCGCGCGCGACATCTCGTCCAGGCTGAGTCCGGCCTCGGGATCGTGCTCCTCGAAGGCGAGCTTCAGGGACTTGAAGGCCTCGCGCGTCCCGCCGGCGTCGCTGGTGGCCAGCATCAGCGCGCCGTCAGTATCCTCGGCGATGCCCACGATGGCGGTGATGTTGATGCCTCGCTCGCCCAGGGCGGCCGCCATTCTCGCCAGTGCCCCGGGCTTGTCGTCCAGCTGAACGGTGAACCAGATCACGCCGCACCTCCTGCGTGGATGGTACCCGCCGGGCCGCGCCACCGGGAGGGGCGGCAACAGCCGAATCGCGTCCCGGTAGCCTCGCTAATCTTCTCGCCATGCCGGCCCCCGCAGGTCCCACCGTCCAGCTCTTCGGGCTGGCCGACTCGCGCCCGACGCAGGCCGCGCTGCGCTTCTTCAAGGAGCGCCGCGTCAACATCACGTACGTGGACCTGCGCCGCAAGCCGATCGCGCCCGGTGAGCTGCGCCGCTTCGTGGAGCGGCTCGGAGCCGCCGCCCTGCTGGACACGGATGGCCGTCGCTACAGGGACCTGGGCCTGGGCTACATGCGCCTTGGCGACGACGAGATCGTGGAGCGGCTGCTCGCCGACAACGGCCTGCTTCGGCTGCCCCTCGTCCGTTTCGGCAACGCTTTCACGGCCGGCCCCGCCGACGCCACGTGGAAGGGCTGGCTGGCGCCCGATAGGGGCTGATCGAGAGATGCCCGGCACACGCCCTCCGCAACACTGGACCCGTGGCGACCGGCTTTCAGAATTCCTTGAGGTGGTTCCATAAGATAAGGACATGCCCGAAATATCAAGGCCTGCCGTCACGTTCGACGACATCGACGCTGACGTCCAGGCTCTGGTCCGGCTGATGCCCAAGGGGCCGCCGGGCTGGGCCCATCACGACCTCACGTTCGGTCAGCTGCGGCTGCTCTTCATCCTTGGACAGTCCGGGCCGGTTTCGATCGGACAGCTCGCCGAGCTGCTGGGCGTCACCGCCGCCACTTCCTCCGAGTTCGTCGATCGCGTGGAGCGCCATGGCCTGGCCATCCGCAGTCACCGCGCCGACGACCGGCGCGTGGTCCATTGCGCGTTGAGCGACGACGGGGCTCGCCTGCTGGCCGAGATCGCCGGGGCCCGGCGAGATGCCATGCGCCGCGTGCTTGCCGTCCTGACGCCGGCGGAGCTCGCGGACTTCGATCGCCTGCTTCGAATCATGGCCGAGCGTTTGCCCGCCGCGTTACCAGCGGCGGCTTCAACCGAAGGAGATACTCTCGTGAATCCTGAAACGCCAGCCGCTGGCGCGACACAGGCTGCCGGCGGAGGGCCGGCATGAGCGGCGCGGGCGGCCTGGCCCTGGCGACCCGTGGCCTGCGCAAGAGCTACGGCTCCAGGCTCGCGCTCAACGGCCTCGACCTGGCAGTCCCGGCGGGCGTGGTCTACGGCTTCCTCGGCCCCAACGGCGCCGGCAAGACGACGACCATGCGAGTCCTGACGGGGCTGATCCACGCCGACGGCGGCACGGTCGAGATGCTTGGCAGGCCGTTCAAGCGCGGAGACCGGCGCCGCCTGTTCGAGGTTGGGGCGCTCGTGGAGTCGCCGACCTTCTACCCGTACCTGTCGGGCCGCGCCAACCTGCGCGAGCTGGCCGCGTCCGGTGCCCCGGTGTCTTCGAAGCGGATCGAGGAGCTGCTCGATCTATCCGGCCTGTGCGACCGCGCCAAGGACAAGGTCCAGGACTACTCCATGGGCATGAAGCAGCGGCTCGGGATAGCCGCCGCGCTGCTGAGCGATCCGAAGCTGCTGCTGCTCGACGAGCCTGCCAACGGTCTCGACCCGGCGGGCATCGTGGCCATGCGCGACACGCTCAAGGCGCTGGCGTCCCAGGGCAAGACCGTCTTCGTCTCAAGCCATTTGCTGGCCGAAGTGCAGGTCATGGCCGACGTGGTGGGCATCATCGCGGCCGGGAAGCTGGTCCGCGAGGGGCCGCTCAAGGAGCTCCTGGCGATGCAGGATGTGGTCAAGGTCCGCGTCCGGCCGAACCTGACGGACGCGGCGATCAAGACGCTGGCGCCGCTCGGCACCGCGGAGCGGCTGACCGAGACGGATCGGGACGAGGGCTGGCTGGCCGTTCACGTTGCCGCCGAGCAGGCGGAGGCGGTCAACCAGGTGCTGGCCGGTGCGGGCATCTTCGCCTCCGGCCTCGAGTCGGGCAACGACCTCGAGATGCTCTTCCTCGAGTTGACGGGAGGTCAGGGACCCTCGGGAGGTGAAGGAACGTTCGTCGGCCTGGGCGGGCTCAACGGCGGGCAAGATGACGGCGCTCCCGCCGGAAAGGGGACCGCGGCATGAGGCTCTTCGTCTCGGGACTTCGAAAGCTCGTCCGCCGACCCGCGAGCTGGGTCACCGTCGGGCTGCTGATGGGGCTGCTGGCCGTGATCGTCATCGCGGTCGGCGCCACGGCTAACGAACGCGCCAACGCAGCGAGGGAAGCCGCGGCTCGGGATCTCGTCACCTTTCCCGGTGCCTACGACCGGATCCTTGAGTTCATCACCGGGCTGGGCGGCCTCTTTGCGGTCATCTACGGGGCCGCCATCGCCGGCTCCGAATGGGGTTGGGGCACGCTCAAGTCGGCCGTGGCGCGAGGCGAGAGCCGCGTCCGCTATATGCTGATCTCGTACGTATCGGTCGCGGCCATGATCGCCGTGGGCCTCCTGGCGACCTTCGCCGTCGGCGTGGCCGCGGCGATCGTGGGTGCCCACCTGGCGAACGTGTCGACCAGCGGCCTGGGGGATTCGGCGACCCTGAACGGCCTGCCCGAACGGCTTCTGAAGGGCTGGTTCGCGGTCGTCGAGGAAGGAGCACTCGGCTTCACCATCGCAACCCTGGCGCGTAGCCAGCTGGCCGGGATCGGGGTTGGCATCGCCTTCTACTTTGGCGAGGGCTTTGCCAGCATCTTCCTGCCGGACATCGTGCAGTACATGCCCTTCAGCGTCGCCAACGCAGCCCTGGCCACGACCTCGAGCGGCGCGACCGCGGGCGGCGGCTTCGGCGCAGCGACGAGCGCGCTGCCGGCCGACCAGGCGCTGGTGCTCGTTGGCGTCTGGCTAGTCGGATCCCTGGTGGTCGCGGCGCTGTTCTCGGATCGAGCCGAGATAACCGGCTAGGGGCGGCCCGCGCCGACCCCTTGCGGGGGTGATCAAACCGCCCGTCCGGCCGATCCCTAATGAGTCGCCCGTCACAACGATGTCGCCAGCGTGGCATGCTCTGACGGTACGACTAGGAGAGATAGATGCCTCATTCGCAGAAGAAGAGGGCCAGGGCCGGCGAGGCGCCGGCCGGTAAGGCACAGTCCGCGCCCTCGCCCGCCCGGGCGCCTTCGGGCCGCGCTGCGCCCACGCCCGCGACGCCCACGTACGCAGCGCACGCCAGCGCGAATCACAACGGCAACGGCAGTCACAACGGCAACCACAACCGCCGCAGCGGGCGCGTGACTTACCGCCCCAAGGCGACGGAGATGCTCACCGTGCACGCCCGGACCGAGGACGAGCGACTGCTCTCGCCGCGCCAGCGGCCGGCCTTCCTAGACTCCGACCCGTGGCGCTCGCTGCGCATCATGTCCGAGTTCGTGGAGGGGTTCGACGCCCTGGCGGCGGTCGGCAAGGCGATCACGGTTTTCGGCTCGGCCCGGGTTGTCGAGGGCGATCCCTACTACGCCAAGGCGCGGCAGCTGGCCGGGCTGCTCGCCGGCCAGGGGTTCGCCGTCATCACCGGCGGCGGGCCGGGCATCATGGAGGCCGCCAACCGCGGCTGCCACGAAGCGGGCGGGCTCTCGATCGGCTGCAACATCGAGCTGCCGCACGAGCAGGCGGTGAACGCTTACGTCGATCTCGGCGTCGAGTTCCGCTACTTCTTCGCCCGCAAGGTTATGTTCGTGAAGTACGCCGACGGCTTCGCCATCTTCCCCGGTGGCTTCGGCACGCTCGACGAGCTGTTCGAGTCGCTGACGCTCATCCAGACGGGCAAGATCCGCCACTTCCCGGTGGTCTTGATCGGGACCGATTACTGGGCCGGCCTGCTGGAATGGATGCGCCGCGAAGCGATCGCTCGCGGTGCCATCTCGCCGCAGGACCTGGACATTCTCGACTGCACCGACGACATGGAAGAGGCCTGCAGGATGCTGACTGCCAGCTCGACACGTCGCGCCGAGGAAGCGGCCAGGGCAGCCAAGGCCGCAGGCAGGACCGTCGGGCACAAGCCGTAGCCTCGAGGGGAGGTCGGACGGCGGCGGCCGGCGCGCGCTACTCCGCCAGGATCGGCAGCTGGGCCTCCAGACGTCCGCCGCGGATGCGGGCCGGGTAGTAGCGCAGCCGATTGACCCGCGTCAGCCGCCGGGCCTCGAGCTTCCTGGACGGCGGCTCCGGCTTGAGCTCGGCCCCCGACGGCGACCACGCGGTATGGTAGCGGCCCTCGGCGTCGAGGCCGCCGGTCGTAGGCATCCGGACCGTTTCGCCCGTGGACAGGTCGAAGCGACCTTCGTGCAGGGGACAGGCCACGACGCATCCGTCCAGGACACCGATCGAGAGTGGCGCCGACATGTGAGGGCAGCGGTCGTCCGTGACGACGATCCCATCCGGTGTCCACGCCACCAGCAGGTCCAGATCCGCAAGGGTGACCCGGCGCATCGATCCCGGCGTCAGGCTCTCGATCGAAGCGACCTCGACGAATGGCGCCGCCCGCGTGCCGGGAGCGCGCAGCTCGCGCGGCACGGCGGCGATCCGTGGAGCGGGCTCGGCCGTCGGGGCCAGGTCTGCCAGCTCGTCGGGCGTCATGACGAACATGACCACGTCGAGCGGGTTGTCATCCCTGCCCAGCGCCCAGTTGCGGACCAGGCCCTCGTATCTGAAGCCGCACTTCTCCGCCACGGCCTGCGACGCGATGTTGCCGGGAAGAGTCCACAACTCCAGCCGCTGCGTGTCGAACCGCTCGAATGCCCAGCGCGCCAGGAGGCGTACCGCACGGCTCGCGATCCCCCGGCGTCGCATCCCGGGTGCGACCCAATAGCCGATGGCCCGGCGGCGGCGATTCGGGCCCAGATGCAGCCCTGCCGCTCCCAAGAGGCCGTCGTCGTGCGCGTCGACGACGGCGAACTCGCAGCCCGTGCCGTCGTGCCAGGCCTGCAGCGTCATCAGGATGAAGGCGCGGGCATCGGCCTCGGTGTAGGGAACCGGGAGCATCGGCACCCAGCGCCGGATCTCGCCGTCCTGGCAGGCGGCGGCGATGGCCGGCGCGTCCCCTGCCCGGAAGGCTCGCAGGCAGATCACGCCGTCGCCAAGCGGCGGGTTCGGTGGGTTGATCGGCTCAGGCATGGCCCAAGTATGCGGCGTCGCCGGTGCCGAGGGCCTGACTCGCCAGGCCGGCATCCCGTCGGAGAAAATGAAGGCGGGCCGGTGAGGGGGAGCCGGCCCGCCTGAGGTGAATGCACAGCTATCGCCGCAATAGTCATGCCCGATACGGGATCCGCTCCCCATAACGGACGGCCGAAGTCTAGCCGGTGGGGGAACTTTCTGCAGCGCCCGTGCGGCAGCGCCTTGCGGAGCGCATGATCCGCTGGGCGGTCTTGCCGTCGTTGTTGGCCGGTTCCCGGGCGAGCAGGAGGATGGGGATGCGCTTCGCGCTGATGACTGAGCCCCAGCAGGGTCTGTCGTATCTCGAGCAGCTCGACCTCGCCAGATCGGCCGAAAGGCTCGGCTTCGAGGCCTTCTTTCGATCGGACCACTACCGCAGCTTCCCGGGACCCTCGGATAAGCCCACGACAGACGCCTGGGCGGTGCTGGCAGGGCTCGCCCGCGAGACGGAGAGCATCCGCCTCGGCGCGCTCGTCTCGCCGGTCACCTTTCGGCACCCGGGGTCGTTCGCCAAGCTGGTGACCACGATCGACGAGATGAGCGGCGGCCGAATCGAGGTCGGGGTGGGGGCCGGCTGGAACGAGCTCGAGCACGACCAGCTCGGCCTTGCGTTTCCGGAAATCTCCAGGCGAGCCGACCTGATGGAGGACGAGCTGCAGATCCTGCACGGCCTGTGGGAGGAACCGGACGGCTGGTCGTTCGAGGGGAAGCAGGTTTCGATAAAGGACGCAGCGTTCCATCCCAAGCCAGTCCAGCGACCGAGGCCGCCGATCATCGTAGGTGGCGAAGGCAGTCCCCGATCGCTGCGCCTGGCCGCGCGGTACGCGGACGAATACAACATGTCCGGCTCCGCCCCGGCTCGATGCGCGGAGGCTTTCGAGAAGCTCGACGCCGAGTGCCGGCTCATCGGGCGAGACCCGGCGACCGTGAAGCGATCGGCGATGGTGGGACTTCTGATCGGCGCGGACGAGGCCGAGCTGACGCGGCGGGTGAAGGCGCAGCTGGCCATGGTCGGGGAAGCGGGCGCGGATGCGGCGGCGTGGCTGACGGAGCGCCGCCAACGCTGGATCGTCGGCACCCCCGCTCAGGCGCGCGACGTGGTCCGCGCCTTCGCGGCCGCCGGAGTGGAACGGATCATGCTCCAGGACATGCTGCCGCGCGACCGCGAGATGATCGTCCTGGCCGCGCGCGAGTTGATCGGTCGGGCCTGACGGTCGGCCGGGCCTGACGGTCGGCCGGGCCGCCCGTCGCATCCGCGCGCACGGACCCGGCCCGCAGCGCGCCGAACGCATCCCGCCGAGCGCGTTACTTGCGCCGCAGCTTGCCCTTGGAGGCGACGCTGGAGCGCGCTCGCGAGCTGGTGGACCGGCGCCTCGGGATCAGCCCGATCCGGCGCGGAGGCCAGTAGCGGAACCACGCGCGTCCAACCAGCGCCTCGATATTCACCGGCCCGTAGTGCCGCGAGTCGATCGAGTGCCCACCTCCGTCACCGAGCAGCCAGGCCTCGTTGCCCAGTCGCACGTACTCCGTGCCCGCCAGGACGACGTCGCCGGGGCCGGCTGCCACGCGCTTGATGGCGAGCAGGCCGGTCCCGGGCTGATGGATGACGACCACGTTGCCCCGCTTGGGCCAGCGTCGCGGCACCGGATCGAGGAGCAGCCAATCACCCGGCAGCAGCGCCGGAGTCATGCTCTCCTCCGCGACGACCGCGCGCCAGGGTCCGCGACGTGCGCGGCGCCACGCTTCGGCGAGGGGCATGGGAGAGGGCTCGGTGACTGTCTTTGGGCCTCGGCTTCGGGCTGGCTACTTCTTGGTCGACCAGAAGATGTCGGCGAATTCCTTCACGGCCGCCTCGAGCTCGGCCGCGGCCTGAGCGTCGATGGTCTGCTTGTTCTTGCCGGCCAGCTTGAGGATCTTCCAGGTTCGATCGTGGATGTCGGGGTAGCGCTCCAGGTGCTCGGGCTTGAAGTAGTCGCTCCAGATGACCTGGATCTCACGCTTCACGATCTCGGCGTGCTGCTCCTTGATGGCGATGCAGCGCACGAACTTGGCGCGGTCTGCCTCGGTCTGGTTCTCCTTGGGCAACTGCCCGATCAGCTCGACCATGCGGGCGACGGTTCGGGCGGCCAGCTCCGCCTGGTGCGGGTCGTAGATGCCGCACGGAATGTCGCAGTGCGCATGCACGGTGGTGGTGGGCTTCAGCCAGCGGGTCACAAGGGACATCGGTTTCCTCCCAGGATGGGACGGCAGGCGAGGGGACCAGCAGGCAGCTTCGCTGGGACCTCGGCCATGTGCAAGTGTTGGGGCCCCCAAGCGCCGTGTCAATCCAGCCGCCATCCCGATCCGGCCGTCGCGCCTGGCTTGGTCGTCGCCGGGTCCAGCCGACCCAGCGGTCGGATTCGAGCGTCCGGTCCCCACGAGAAATCCATATCTGCCCCATATAGTTTTCAGTCTGGCTACAGGTTACGGAGACAAGATGCGGTCCAGTCCGGCCTCGCGTACTCCGTGGCCCGGCGTCAGATCACCGAGCAGCAGCATATGGGAGCCACCGACTACTCGATGAATGGTCCAACATCCGTCCCCAACTCGCCTCTCTCGGCGGCGGGCGCCGCCCCGGGATGACGAATCCCGCCGCCGGAACCTCCCACGCGGCTCCTGTTCAGAAGGCCCGTCGCGTCCCCGCGCCTCGTATCTGGCCGATCAACGCTTCCGACGTCTACGCTCTCCTGGGCGGAAACGCGCTCGTCATTCTGGCCATGTGGATCCGCCACGGTGGCCTCAACGAACTGGACACGCCGGCCGGCATCGTGACGGTCATGGGCGAGATCGCCGCGCTGTACGGGACCTATCTCGTCCTGATCCAGCTGGTCCTGATGTCGCGCAGCCCCTGGCTCGACCAGGTCTTCGGCCAGGACCGCATCATTGCCGCGCACCGCTGGGTCGGCTTCGGGGCGATCTGGCTGCTTCTCTGTCACTTCATCTTCACGACCGTCGGCTACGGCATGGCCGACGGCAGCGGCCCGATCAACGAGCTCCTGACCCTTCTGACCACCTACCCCTACGTGCTGTGGTCCGCCATCGGTCTGGCCCTCTTCGTGGTCGTGGGCATCACGTCCGTCCGGGCCGTCCGGCGGATGGCCTCGTACGAAACCTGGTACGTGATCCACCTCTACACGTACATCGCCATTGCCCTCAGCTTCATGCACCAGCTGGTCGTCGGGGCCGACTTCGCTGCGGATCGAGTGGCCCAGATCTACTGGATCGGGCTGTACGCGGCGGCCTTCGGGTTGCTGGCGGTCTTTCGTTTCGGCCAGCCGGTCGCGGTCTCGTGGCGGCACCGCCTGCGCGTCGCGAACGTCGTCCAGGAGGGCCCCGGCATCGTCTCGATCTACCTGACCGGCAAGGACCTGGACCGCCTTCCCGTTCGCGCGGGCCAGTGGTTCCGGCTTCGCTTGATGACCTCGAATGGCTGGTGGCGGGCCCATCCGTTCTCGATCTCGGCGGCGCCCAACGGCCGATACCTGCGCTTCACGATCAAGAACCTCGGCGACTACACGCGAATGCTGCAGCGGGTCCACGTGGGCACGCCGGTCTTCGTCGAGGGTCCGTACGGTGTCTTCACCGGCGCCAGCCGGACCAGGGCGCGGGTCCTCTTCATCGCCGGCGGGATCGGTATCACACCGCTCCGGGCGCTGCTCGAGGAGCTGCCGGCCGCGCGCGGCAATCTGACCCTGGTGTACCGCGCCAGCGGCGAGAACGAGGTCGTGTTCAAGAACGAGCTGGATGAGCTGGCCAGCCTGCGGGGAGCCACGGTGCACTACCTGATCGGCCGCCGCGGCTCGCGGGAGATGCCGTCGGATCCGCTGGACCCGCGGGCCCTGCGCCGCCTCGTCCCCGACCTGGGCGAGCGTGACATCTACGTCTGTGGGCCGGCCGGCATGATGGAGCGCGTCTTGAGCGGGCTCCACTGGCTCCGCATCCCCGAGACTCAGATCCACTACGAACGCTTCGCGTTCTGAGGACCGAAGGAATGAACATAGTGCCAAAGCGCGGAATCGTCGGCGGGGCGCTGACTGTTGCGGCCCTGGCCCTCATCCTCAGTTTCAAGACACCCGACATGACCGGCCTGGCAACCGGTGGTCAGTCCCGGCCGGTCACGGGGGCCACGAGCGGGCAGGGGGGCACCGCCACCTATCAATCTCAGCCGAGCCCGAGCTCAGGCGCGAACTCGGGCGCGACCTCAGGAGCGAACTCGGGCGCGACTTCGAGCCCGGGTTCGGGAGCCGGACAGAAGGCAGGCTTCAGCGGCCAGCTGACCGGATCGGCCGTGCAGACGCCGTATGGGACCGTTCAGGTCCAGGTGACGCTGCAGAACGGCAAGATCACCGACGTGCAAGCCTTGCAGATGCCGGGCGACTTCTTCCGCTCGCAGCAGATCAGCCAGTACGCCGCGCCGCAGCTGCGCAGCGAGGTGCTGTCGGCCCAGAGCGCCCAGGTGAACACCATCTCCGGCGCCACCTACACGAGCATGGGCTACCTGCAGTCGCTCCAGTCGGCTCTCGATCAGGCCGGCGCCTAACTCGATCAGGCCGGCGCCCGGCGGCTACCCATGGGCTACGGCGCCCACGAGGTCATCACGATGTCGCCCGATGGCACGCTGTTGTCGCCGTTGCAGGGCGGAATGCCGCCCATGTCGGTCGGCGATGCGGGAGCCGCATAGACCAGGCCAGTACCGGGCATGACGAAGGCGACCTGTATCGGAGCCAGCAGCGGCGGAGGGGCGCACAGGTTGCCCGTCTGGACCGAGCTCCGCAGCGTCCCGTTGGGGGGCACCAGGAGGGCCGCGGGGGAACCCGGATTGGGTCCCGAGATCAGGATGGAGCCATCGCCGTTGAGGAGGAGAGGCTGACTCCGAGAACTCACCAGGCACGCAACCGAGCCGGTGTTCGTGAGCAGGAAGCTCGCTATCTCGTGACCGGCGCTACTCTGCCAGGCCTGTCCGCCCTGGAGCGTGAGGGTGATCGTCAGGCTGGCACCGTTGCACGGCCCGGTCGTCGGCGTGGGCTTGGGCGTGGGCACCGGAGTCGGAGTCGGCGACGGGGTGACCACGGGAGTGGGCGTCGGCACGGGTGTCGGCAGCGGCGTCGGGGTCACGAAGATGACCTTCGGCGTCTTCGTCGCGCCGGCGCAGCCGACGAGCGCGGCGCCGAGCACCAGCATGGCGATCAGGCCGAGCGCCAGCGGACGCACTGGCCTGCGTTCGCTGGGTCGGCGGGCTGGTTGGTCGACGTGCATCGTGTCCTCCTCGAAGGTTGTCGGCGCACAGGGTAACGCAAAGCCGCTGCGGGCCACCGAGAATCGCTCCCGCGGGTGCGCCCCAGCGGGTGACGTGGAGCTTCGAGGCGCGCAGGAGCTGGATCGTTTGTGTCGCCGGCCCGGCGGCCGCGAGGTCCCAGATCTTGCCGCTGCAGTAGTCGCCGAAGAAGTAGCGGCCGGCAGGGTCGATCTCCGGCTGGGGTGGAAAGTCGTGCGGATTATCGGGCGCCACCCTCGAGCGCGCACGACGGTGGCCGGGCGACTTCATTCGATGGCCGCGTGGAGGTCCATCCGCAACCTGTCCAGACCGCACCAAAACGCTCCGCACCGCTCACCCCGGCGCTGGATATGCTCCGACGAGACATGCGCCCCCCGGCCCGGGTATCATCTGTCGGATGAGCGACGAAACTGTCACGTCGTTCCGAGAAGGGCGCGCGGCCTGTCCGTTTATCGCCTTCGAGGACGACCGAGATCACCGGGCCGATCACCCCGACTACCGTCACCGCTGCTTCGCCGCCGCCGACGCAGCCGGCGAGCCGCGGGCCCTGCCGCACCAGGAGCGGTTCTGCCTCTCGGCCGCATTCGCGCAGTGCCCGATCTTCCTCGACTGGGCGCGCCAGGAAGCGGCGGGCGTCGCGGACAAGAACGCCGCCACCGCCTCCACGGACGAACCGGCCGCGGCTCCCGTCACGGCGTCGGCCGGCGCGCCGGCCTTCCTCGCGAGCCGCGGGCGGACCACTCCCGCGGAGGCAACGAGCGCGGGCACGCACTCCTCGGATCCGGGTTCGGGTCTGTGGGGTTTCGAAGGGGCCCCGAAGCGGACGATAACGCCGGTCACGGCGCCGGCCAGCTCCCCCGAATCGACAGCACCGGCCGTGGCCATGGCCCGACGCCAGCCGAGTCGACCGGCCTGGGAGAACCCGCCGCGCATGGACAACTACCCGCGGCTGCGGTCCCGCGACGATCGGAACAACAACCAGCCACTCCTGCTGGCGGCGGTGGGCGTTGCTGTGCTGTTCGCCGCCCTGATCCTGTACCCGCTGCTGGGCGGGAACAACGGCGGGGGCGCCAAATCTACGGCCAGCTCATCAGCCGTCGCCGCCGACGGATCGGCGGCGACGGCTGCGATCACCGACTCGCCGACGCCCGAGGCTACCCCCACGTTCCAGATCTACCACGTCAAGAGCGGCGACAACATGCAGGTCATCGCGAACAAGTATGGCATCACGCTGGAGCAGCTCCTGGCGGCCAATCCCCAGATCAAGAACGCCAACTACATCCAGGTTGGCCAGACGATCTACATCCCGTGGCAGACCTGGGTCCCCCCGACGGCGCCTCCGACTCCGACTCCGACCCCGAGCCCGACGCCGACGCCGCCACCAACCCCGAAGCCGACGCCTACCCCCAAGGCCACGCCGTCGTCCACTCCGATCTTCTAGTCGCGCCGGGTCACTCGTTCACCGCCCTGGTACGAACCTGCCGGGTGTGCGCGCCCCGCGCAGCCGGGCCGTGGCCCCGCGTGTCTGGGCCGTGTCAGCGTGGCATGAGGTTGATGGCGGTGATCTTGCCCGTCTCCACGCGGAAGCTCGCGTCCAGCCGCTGGCTGGGCGCTCCGGGGCGGACGATCAACAGGTTCGCCTGGTAGGTGTTGCCCATGTCGCGCACGTCGCCCGGGATCATGCGGAAGCCGGGCTCGGCGCGCAGGAACCAGCCGCCGACCTCGCGCAGACCCCGCAGGGTTCGGGCGTTGCCGCCGACGTGGACTCGCATCTCCGCCTTCTCGTCCATGAGCGCGACCGCGCCCTCGCGATCGCCGCTGTTCAGCAGCTCGAAGAACAGTTCCATCGTGTCGACGGCGCCCATGGCGCGAGTGTATCGCTACTCGGGCCGCCCATGCCGTCCGAGTTCGAGGATCTGTTCGGCCGTGCGCACGGAAACAACGCCGGGGCCGTGAGCCAAGGCCGCCTTCTAGAAACCGCCACCGGCCCCCCCGCCGCCGCCACCACCGCCACCACCGAAGCCGCTGCCCCCGCGGGACGCGGACGAGCCGATCGAGCCGAGCGCGGCAACCATCGATCCGACGTCCGGGATCGCGCTCGCAGAGAAGAGGCCGCCCGACCCGCCGGCTCCGCCTTCGCCGCCCCCGAAGATGCCTCCGCCGTGCGGAGTGGACCACCAGACCGGATACCAGCCTGTGGCCCGACCGGCGCGCTGAGTATCGTCCACGGTACGGTGCATGACGGCGTCGATCTCCGCGTTCAGCCCGAACGCCACTCCCCAGGCCATCGTCGCGTCCGGCGTGTCCACCCAGGGCAGCGGCTTGCGCCGGGCCACCTCGTCCATCGACGCCGACATGGCCATGGTGGCGGCGAGCGTTCGCCTGTACGCGGCCAGCATCGCCCGCAGCATCGAGCCGAGCTGAGTCCGCGAAGGCATCAGCCAGGCCATGGCGATAGTGAACGCGCCCACGATGGCCAGGGCGGCTCCTCCCAGGAGCCCGCCGCTCGCGTCCAGCCTGAGGGTCCACCAGAAGAGCACGCCCGCTCCTGCGAGCTCCGCGGACGCGACCGCGAGCCACCGCCCGATGACGCTCGAAGGCCTGGCCGTCAGCCAGCCTTTGTAGACTGCCAACGTTTCGAGGTCGCTCTTCAGCTGCTTGATCGCCGGCGCCAGCTCGTGCATGGAGCTCCGGTCGATGTAGCCGCCGTCACCGGACCAGGTTGCGACGGCGGACCACAGCCCGCCTTCCGGGGTGGAGATGGTTTCGCGCTTCCCGGTCGCACCGATCTCCGTGTTCTTGCTCACGAGCGACGACTCCTGCCGGAAGTGGACCAGGCCGCGCGCCGCCAGGTCGACCATGGCCGCGGAGACGGTCTGGTTAGAAGTCTTGTCGTTCATGACCAGCGTGGCCATGGCCGGGGTGAGGCCATCGGGCGGCGCCGGCATCAGCACGGAGTTGTCGTCGATGTAGATCGGGTCGCGGCCGTGGCTGTACCAGCGGAGCAGGACGAAGACGAGCAGCGCGATCGAGAGCGCCAGCGCGCCGAGCCCGACGGCAGCGTTGATGAAGCGCGCCTGGTTGAGCTGGGCCGCGTGTTCCGGCGTGGCGGCCGCGTCGATGGCCGCCAGGGCGGCCGCCAGGGCGCCGTCGAAGTCGCCGTCGACCAGCTTGGGCTTCATGTCCTCGTCGAAGATGGCCTGGCGGTCCGCGTCGGTCAGGAAGGCAGCCCGAAAACCGCTGCCCGCGTGAAGCGAGACCTCGCCGTGAACCAGGTTGGCCTGCATGTCGAACAGGATCACCAGGCCGTCGTCGAAGCCAGCCCGGCCCACGCCCCACTGGTTGATCAGCGCCAGGGCGTCGGCGTTGGCCATATCCAGGCTGTCGCTCTGCGGCTTGACCTGGGTGTAGACGGCGACCTGGGCGCCCGTCCTGGTCTCGATTGCCTTGATCGTCGATTTGGCCGAGACGATCGCGTCGGGCGAGAAGATGCCGGCATAGTCGTAGACCCGCTGGCCGTTGGCCGGCTCCGGGTAGGGCGGCCCGGCGGCGGGTGTGCCGATGTTGGCGCTAAAGGCGAGTGAGGTCAGGGCGAAGAACGACCACAGGCCGCTGCCGCGATTCCAAGGGCAGCCCGGTGACGGTTGAGCCGCATGGCGTTCCTCCCTATCGCTGGTCCGCGGACCTCTCGGCCATGCGAGCTCGAAGTCGCCGGACGAGCTCGGCCGTGAGCTCGTAACGACCGAAGCTGGGCATGATGTAGGTGCCCTGTATCGCTCCCTCGGTTCGCTCCAGCAGGTCCAGCGCCATCTCGAAGCCGACTTCCGTGCCGCGGGCTCCGGCTGCACGCATCGCGGCCCGCTGCTCATCGGGGATCGTGATGCCGGGTACCTCGTTGTGCAGGAACTCGGCGTGGCGGGAGCTGTGGAGGGGCAGCACGCCGAGCAGCACTGGAACCGGGAACCCGCCCTGGCCGAAGGCGATGCGCGCCCGATCCAGCATGGCTTCCACCTGGGCCGGCGCGTAAAGGGGCTGCGTCATGATCAAGTGCGCTCCGGCTGCCAGCTTGCGCTCGAGGCGCCCCCACTCCTTGTCCTGGTCCGCGGCCGTGGGATCGAGCGCACAGGCGACGGTGAAACCGGCGCGCTGGCCGATCGCCGAGCCGGCCTGGTCCTCGCCCTGGTTGAGGCGCCGAATGATCTCGATCAGGCCGATGGAGTCGACGTCCCAGACGGCCCTGGTCGAGATCAGGTCGGCGACGCGGGGCGGGTCGCCGGTGAGGGCCAGGATGTTCCTGATGCCCAGCGCATGGGCGCCCAACAGCTCCGCCTCCAGGGCCATCAGGTTCCGGTCGCGCGTCGTAAGGTGGACCAGGCACTCGAGGTCCAGATCGTGCTGGATGCCGAAGGCGACCGCCATGGCGCCCATTCGGACCCGGCCGGTGGCCGAGTCGCTGACGTTGACCAGGTCGACGCCTGCCCGCGCCAGAAGCCGGGCGGCTTCGAAGGTGCGGTCGATGCGGATCGACCGCGGCGGGTCGATCTCGACCGAGATGACGAACGTGCCGTCGGCCAGCTTGCGGGCCAGGCCGGTGGGCGGCGGAGCTTCGCCCTCGACGCCCAGCTCGCGCCGCGGAGTGCGCGGAGCGGCCGCTGCCGCGTTCTCCCGATCCGCGTCGTCCGGGCGGGGCGCAACGGCCACGCCGGGGTGGTCCTCGGTGGCGACGGCGGTCAGGGCATCGATCGCGGCCCGCATCGCGGCCGTGTGGACGGGGGTCGTGCCGCAGCATCCGCCCACGATTCTGGACCCCGCGGCGATCATGCGCGGCACCATCTCGCCGAAGTACTCGGGCTCGGCCGAGTAGACGAGCCGGCCCTCGACGCGCTGCGGCAGGCCGGCGTTCGGCTGGAGCGAGCGAGCAACGGCAGGAGTCGGCGGGCCGGTGCGCACGAGAGCCTCCAGGCAGGCCAGCGGACCGGCGCCGCAATTGACGCCGATCGCGTCCACGCCCGCCTCGGTGAGCGCCGCGGCCGCCGCGGCGGGAGTGGTTCCGTCGGCCAGGAGCAGGTCCTCGCCGAAGGTCATCTGCGCGATGAGGGGCAAATCGCTGGCCCGGCGCGCCTCCTCAATCGCGGCGAGCAGCGTTGCCAGATCGCCGAAGGTCTCGCACACCAGGAGATCCACTCCGCCTTCCAGGAGCCCCTCGATCTGCTCGCGGAAAGCGGCCCGGGCGAGCCCCGGGTGAAGCCTGTCCTGGACCCGCGGCGGCCCGAGCGGACCGATAGACCCGGCCACGAGCGCCTCCCTACCGGCCACGTCTCGGGCCTCGCGCGCGAGCTGCGCCGCCCGGCGGTTCATCTGCCCGGCCAGCTTCTCCAGACCGAACTCCGCGAGACGGATGCGGTTCGCCCCGAAGGTGTCCGTTTCGATCGCGTCGGCGCCGGCCTCAAGGTACTCGCGGTGGATCGTGGACACGACCTCGGGGTGGGTCAGGACGACCTCGTCCAGGCAGGCGCGCTGCGGAATACCCAGGCCGTAGAGCAGCGTGCCCATCGCCCCGTCGAAGAGCAGCGGGCGGCGCCGCAAGCGCATCCGAAAACGCTCGCGCTCGGTCAGAGCCCCGGGTGTGCGGTCGGCCAGACCGACGCCGCCGGCCGTGAAGGCGGCGTCCAGGTCGATCGGCGGCAGGGTGTGCGATACGGGCATGCCCGAAAGCGTAGCGGGTGGGCGCCGGTTCGGTGGTGTCTAGAAGCCGACGACCTTGCGGGGCACGAGAAGGAGGCTGAGGACCGTGGCCACGACGCTGATGACGATCGAGGCGACGACCGCGCATCCGATGGCCTCGTAGCCCCAGGTCGGCGGGTAGCCACCGAGCGTGAACGTGAAGCTAGTGGCCTTGGCCAGGTAGACGATCCAGGCGGTCCCGAGCAGCATCGCCGCGTTGATGACGAAGGCCACCAGGCCCATCGTCAGGAAGCCGATCGGGAGAGCGAGTGTCTTCACGATCGGCTTGATGTAGCTGTTTACGAGGGCGAACACGAGGGCGATGACCGCGATCTGCAGCCAGTCCTCGGGTTTGTCGGTATGGAAGCCGCCGAGCCTGAATTCGGGCACGACGTTGGCCGCCGCGAGCAGCGCCACGGCATTCACGGCGACCTTGACGAGCAGGTCGATCATGAGGAATTCCTCCGAGGCTGGGCGTCGCCGTGCGGCGAGCGCGTCGCATGGTCGGATGCTAACGCGCGCGTCGAGGCGGCGCCCGGGGTTCTCGCCGACGCAACGCAGCGGCGCTGTCGGCCTCGATTGTCAGGACCTGCCCGATTCACGGCGATGCCGCCCGCTACACTCAACACCAGTGCCTGGGAAGGGAGAGCCATGGCTGTGTTCGCGGAGCGTGTAGACGCGTTCCTGGGGGACTTCTTCCGTCTCTATCCTGTGGCCGCGACGGCCGTCGGCAACCACGCCTTCGACGGCGACTGGCCCGACCTGTCCGACTGGGGTCAGGCCGAGCGGCTGGCGTTCATCGACGACTGGAGCGCAGAGCTGCGCGCGATCCCGGACGGGTCGCTGACGCCGGACGAGCGCATCGACCGCGATCTTCTGGTCTCCGAGCTGGCGGCCCTCCGCTTCGACGAGGCCGACCTGCGCGAGGGCAGCTGGGATCCGCTCAGCTATGTCTACCTCATCGGCGGTGGCATCTTCCCGTTGCTGGCCCGGGACTTCGAGCCGCTCGCCACTCGCCTTGGCAGCGTCGCCTCGCGGCTGGAGCGCCTTCCCGCGGTCCTCACGGCTGCCCGAGGGCAGCTCGGCCGGATCAACAGCCGGCCGGTCTCGACGCTCCACCTGGAGATGGCGCTGCGCCAGCTGCCGGGGATCGGCTCGCTGGTGGACGACACCCTGGCTCGGGCGTCGGCTGCGGCGTCGGACCCGGCGGTAGCGGCCCTCCAGCCCCGCCTGGAGAAGGCCTCCGTCGCCGCCCGCAGGGCGCTGAACGGCTTCGCCCGGTACCTCAGGCGCGACCTGCGCCCAGGGTCGCACGGCGATGGCCGCCTGGGACGCGACCTGTTTGCCCGCAAGCTCCGGCGCACCTTCCGGAGCAACCTGACCGACGAACAGATCCTGACCCAGGCCCGCCTGGAGTACGACGCCGTTCGAGCGGAGATGATCCGGATCGCCCGCAGGATCTGGCGCCAATGGCTGCCGGGCCAGCCCCTGCCGTCCGCCGCGAGCGAGGGCAGCCAGGAGGCCGCCGATCAGAAGACCGTCAGCCGCGTGACCGCCGCGATCGGGCGAGCCCATCACCCCGCCGGAGAGCTGGTGCAGGCGTGTCGGGACTCGCACCTCGAGATCCTCGAGTTCGTCCGGCGCAAGAAGCTGATCGGGCTCCCGAACGAGCCGCTCGAGATCGACTGGACCCCGCCGTTCCTGCGCGAGTTCGCCGGCGCGATGCTCGACTCACCGGGCCCGCTCGATAAGGGACAGAAGAGCTTCTACTTCGTAACGCCGCCGCCGGCCGACTGGACCGCCGAGCAAGTGGAGTCGTATCTGGCCGAGGAGAACGATCGCCAGATCGCGCTGACCACGATTCACGAAGGGACGCCGGGCCACTACTTGCAGCTGGTCTACTCCAATCGGTGCCCGTCGGTCGTGCGCGCCGTCTTCGGAAGCGGCGTCTTCGTGGAGGGCTGGGCGGTCTACGTGACGCAGGTCATGATGGACATGGGCTTCCGCGCGGACGATCCGGCCCTGCTGCTCATCCACTGGAAGTTCTACCTGCGCGCCATCATCAATGCCCTGCTGGACGTCGGGATCCATGCCGGGTCCATGACCGAGGCCGAGGCGATGGAGCTGATGGTCGAGGGCGGGTTCCAGGAGGAGTCCGAGGCCCGCAAGAAGTGGGATCGGGCCCGGCTCACGTCGACGCAGCTGTCCACCTACTTCGTCGGTTCGATGGAGATGTGGAACCTGGAGAAGGAGCGGCGCCGCCGCCTGGCCGCCGCGTCGAACGATCCACGTGGAGCGTCCGCCGTACCCGAGCCGCGCATCGTGGGCGGCTTCGGCAAGACCCCGGGCTTCACCTACGGGGAGCACCTGGAAGCGGTCCTGGCGCACGGCTCGCCGCCGATCCCGCTGCTCCGAAAAGTCGTGCTGGGGGAGTAGCGACGCGGCCGGCGTTCACGGCTCCGGAGGCTGCGCCTCAGGTTCATCGCCGACCTCGGCTGCGGTGCGATTTCCGGCCGAGTCGTCGCCCCGGCGATAGTCGAACCTGGGTCTGCGGCGCGTCCGGCGGTCGTCCGGATCGGCCGTCGAAGACGCGATTACGTCGATCTCCTCGAACGACGACGGTGTCCACGATTCGCGGATCCGATCGGCCACCAGGTCCGCGTAGCCGGGGTTGACCTCGTAGCCCACGCCGCGCCGCCCGCACACGCGCGCGACCTTGAGCGTAGTGCCGCTTCCCAGGAACGGGTCCAGCACGAGATCGCCGGGGTCCGTGTGCGTGTAGACGAAGAAGTGGACCAGCTCTTCGGGAAACGCGGCAACGTGGTAGTTCATCTTCCGAACGGTGGGCGGACGATAGGCCGGGATCCTGAGGACGTCGCCCACTGACCTGCCCGCCGGATCGCGCTTGTGGTCCCGGGGATCGCGAACGCGGTACTTCTGCGGTACGCGCGGCTTGTTGAACTTGTAGTCGCGACCCTTGGCGAAGACCAGCACGTCCTCGAACTTGTGGTCGTGCAGCCGCCCGATGTACGACGACGGCTGGGGCAGGGCGTTGGGGATGTACCAGATCAAGTGCTGCAGCAACTCCCAGCCGCGCATCCGAGCGTAGAGGTCCATTGCGATCGGGTAAAGCTTGCCCGCGACCCGGCGGCTGTTGACGTTGACGACCAGCACGCCGTTCTGCCGGGCCACGCGGTAGCACTCGTCCCAGACCCGACCCAGGTCCTCCAGGTACTCCTCGTACGTGCCGCGGCCGATCTGGTCCGGGTGGTAGTTCTTGAGGTCCCAGTAAGGTGGGCTGGTGACGATCAGGTCGACGCTGCCGGCTTCGAGCTCGGGCATGGACTCGGACGAGTGGAAGAAGACGCGCTGGCCATCGACTTCGACGGTGGACTCGAACGCCGGCGCGTCGGCCTTGGTCAAGGGGCGTCTCCTGGCGGCTCGTGCCTATCCGCGGCCGACGGCGGCGGATAGCCCGTCGAGCCGGTAGCCGGAAACCTCGCCGGCCTGGGACAGGGCGCCGATCAGGCGGTCGGCTTCGCGCAACCGCGAGGCGAGGCGGGCCCTGGGGCCGGTCGGCGCGGCCTCGGCCCCGAGCGCGTCGAGGGCGTCGAGAGCGAGCATCCACCACAGGACCTGCTCGAAGGACTCGCGGTTGAACCAGCTGACGTCCTCCCAGACGTTGACCTGGATCAAGGGTCGAACGTCCTCGTCGGCGATGAGGGCGCGGGCCAGGGCGTGGGCCCGATCGGTGGCGGGAAGGTGGGCTACGGAGCCGGGCAGCGGGAGGCCGCCCAGAAGCCGGATCAGGGCCACCTGGCGCCAGGACTCTCCCTCGCTCGAGCCCACGTCGCGGAAGACGGCTGCCAGAACGGGGCCGAGTTGCAGGCTCTCGAAGGCGGCGTCGGAGCTACTCCCGTCCGGGTCGGCGACGGACACGACGGCCTCGTAGACCAGCCAGCCGAGGATGGTGGCCCAGGTCGCCGAACGCGACAGGCCCTCGCACAGCCGGCGGCTGGCCGAGACTTCGGGCAGGCGGAGCGCGGCGTCCGCGCCGGCGCGGAACGCTGCGGTTGCCGCCGCCACGTCGCCGGTGGCGCCGGCCACATCCACCAGGGCGCTGAGAATGCGCTCCACGGCCGCGGTCAGCTCGGCGACGAGTGCCTCGACCTCGGCCGGTGCAGCCGGAGCCGGCGCAGCGGCCTTCGCGGCGGCCTTCGCAGCTCGATCCGGCGCAGCGGCCTTCGCAGCGGCGGCCTTCCTGACCGGACCCAGCGCGCGACGGGCCGCCTCGCCCCGCCCCGCCCCGATCTCCGCCAATCGCCGAAGCGCGCCGCTGGTCGCGCCGCCAGGCCGGCCGCCCGCTTCCGGGCCGCCAGCGTCCGGTCCGCCCGCCGGGCCCGGCGCCCCGAGTTTGCGGACCGCCGCGTGCAGCGGCGCGAGCTGCATCTCCCGGAGCGCGCCGGCCACGCTCGGCACGCCCGCTCCGCGGAGCCGCTCCGCCAGCCGGCGAAGCTGCCCATCGGTCCCATCCTCAATCTCGTGGATGTCCAGGAAAACCTGGCAGCCGTATGCGTGTAGGTCGACGAAGAGCCCGTCGCGGCAGAGGTCCGCGCTCCGCCGCAGGAACTCCTGCCCAGAGCGCTGTTCGCGCAGGATCGCGTACCACTCGCCCTCGGCATGGAGGCCGAGCGCCTCACCCAGCGTCCGCTGCACGAGCCGCCGCCCGCCGCCCTCGTTCGGCACCGAGTATGCCGCCGACATCTTGATCCAGCCGTGGGCCTCGGCATAGCGGTTGTGATAGACGATCAGCGACCGTTCGTCTCCGGCCCGATTCGAGTACGCGAAGACATCCTCGTTCACCCAGCCGCCCGGGTCGTACACGTCGTAGAGCACGAAGTCGCGCACGTCGGCGAACAGGTGGCGGCGGTGGAACAGCGGGAAGATCTCGCGCTCGTGGCGCTCCACCAGCCAGCCTTCGGGCTGCTCGTCGCGGTATGCCCGTCGGTATTCCATGCCGTACTTCTCGGCGAAGCCCTCGATCTGGCCATGTCCGATCATCGGCAGCCCCGGCATCGTGGCCAGCAGCGTGGCCACGCCGAAGTACTTGTCGCCCTTGCCGAACTGGTCGACCGCCGTCCGTTCGTCGGGGTTGCTCATGAAGTTGACGAAGCGCTTCAGGACCTCCGGGTCGAACTCCAGGGTGTCCTTGATGACCCGCCGGTAGCTGGCGTTCTCCTCGTCGCGAAGCATGTTCATGAAGGCGCTGTTGTAGACACGATGCATGCCCAGCGTCCGGACGAAGTAGCCCTCCAGCAGCCAGAACGCCTCGGCGAGGAGCAGGGTGTCGGGCACCTCGGCCGCCACACGATCCACGACCTCCCGCCAGAACTCGTTGGGCATTCGCTCGTCGAAGACGGCGCGCGGCGTGGCGTGCTCCGCCCGCGAGGGGATGGCCCCGCCCTGGCCGGGCTCGGGGAACCATAGCCTCTGGATGTGCCGCCGGGCCAGCGTCATGGCCGCGTCGAAACGGATGATCGGGAACTGGCGGGCCACTTGGAGGATCGTCTGGATGACGGCCTCGCGGACCTCGGGCTTGAGGTAGTCGAGTTGCGCGGTGTCGTTCCAGGGCATGCTCGTGCCATCGTTGCCGTGGTAGATGTAGCTCGCGTCGCCGGTCCACGTGTCGGTGCGCTTGAAGACGACCGCGGCATCGGTGGCGTTCCAGTAGTGGTCCTCGATCTGGATCGTCACCCGCTCGTCGTCCGCGAGGTTCCCGCCCGTGAATGAGTAGGAGGGGTACGGCGAGTCGGGCAGCGACAGGAACCAGTCCGGGTGCTCGATGACCCAGCGCGAGTCGATGCCCATGTGGTTGGGCACCATGTCCGAGCTGAGCCTGATGCCGCGCGCCCAGCAGCGGTTGCGCAGGTTCTCGAAGGCCTCGTTGCCGCCCAGCTCCTGGGCGATGCTGTAGTCCATCAGCGAGTAGGCCGAGGCGGCGGCTTCGGGATTGCCGCGCCACTGCTTGATGCGTTGCGAAGCCCGGCTGCGCTCCCACAGGCCGATCAGCCACAGCCCGGTGAAGCCGCGCCGGGCCAGGCTGTCCAGCTCCTCGTCGGGGATCTCGTCCAGGCGGTGGATCCACCGCCCGTGGCGCTTGGAGAGCTGGTCCAGCCAGACGTAGGTCGTCTTCGCCATCAGCACGACCCGCGGCATCCAGTCGCGGTCCGCGCTGAAGCGCTCGTACTCGTTCTCGATCCCGCCCAGGCCGGGGCCGTGCGTCGCGGCCGCGGGTCCGGGCGTCGGATGCATCCGCATCCACAGCGCGACCTCCTCTTCGTGGAGGACGTCCAGGGTCACGATCAGGCGGTCGAGGAAGCTCGTCAGGATCAGGCCCCAGCGCGAGCGGATGAAACGCAGCTGGCCCGCCAGCGAATCCGGCTCGGCCAGAGCCGGCGCCCGAAGGAAGGAGATCAGCGACAGCCCTTCGGGCCCGAACTTCGGCTGGCTCTCGAAGAACTCCTGCAGCCCGGCGATCAGGTGCTCGTAGGCGGTCTTGGCGGACAAGCTCGTGTCGTCGAACAGCTCGTCGAAGGTCTCGAAGGCCGGGTTAACGTTCGCCAGCCAGAGCAGCAGCAGCTCTTCGAGCGCGATCTGGCGATTGGGGTGGCCCTCCGTCTCGCCGTCCAGGTAGCCGGCCGGGTCCTGGCCGTCGCGGTAGACGGCCAGGGGCGGGAACTGCTCGATGAAGCTGGCCAGGGCGTGGTCGAGTTGATCCGGCTGCACCCGTTCGGTGAGCGCCGCCACCGCGTCCGCCATCACGTTCGGGTTCACGGTGCGGCGGTAGATCTCGATGGCGTGGTGGAAGATCTCGTCGATCAGCCCCATCGCGTTGAGCTCGGCGGCGTGGACGACGCGATCGGGGTAGCCGGCCGTGTCTGCCCGCTCGTTCATTCGTTTGGCGAAGGCACGCGCCGCGGGAAAGTCCGGGATGATGACGTTCCCGCTCGTCTGGAACAGCGTCCGGTCGAAGTCGTAGCGGACGCGAGCCGCCTTCGATACGTGAAACTCGAATGCCACGGTGCGCTCCGAAGCTGTGAGCTGAGTCGGCGCCTGGGACTGATCGCTCTCGGTCGCTGCCGCGAGTCTATCAGCCGGGACTCCCTTGTCGGGGCTGTTGGGTTCAGATCGCCCATCCTGGTCGTTCGGGCGGTCGTACCCGGCGAGCCCCGGGCGGTCGTTTTTACCCGGATCCGGCGTCAGGTTCGACCGCGGCGCCCCCGGAGGTCTGCCGCCGGACTTCTGCGTGTCGAACTTGCTCGCCCCGTGGTCGAAATCGACGTGCCCGGCCGTCGGCAGGAGCCCGACCTGTCGTATGCGCTCACCGGATGAGCACGGACTGACCCGGAGGGCCGGGATGGCTAGATCTGCAGCGCCATCGGGGCAGGATGGGCCGTGGGAGAGGCGGGCCGCCGGCCGCCGGCGACCGCGTAGCCACGTGACGGTGCCGCCGCGTTGTCATTGGACCTTGCCGGACAGCCTAGGCAGGCGGCTGACCGGCGTCGGAGAGGGCTTCGTTGTAGATGGCGGAGCCGTCGATGCGACGCGACGGTGAGGTCAGCAGCGACAGGTCGCTGGCGAGGCGGCCCTCGAGGGCGGTCCCGGCGGCGCCGTCCACGAGGCGGACCGCCCTCGCCGCGCACAGCAGGACCTGCTTGGTCTCGGGCCGGATCGGATCGCCCCAGAACCAGCCGTCGCTGGCGAACATCGCCAGCCGCCAGCGTTGGGCCTCCATGAGCGTCAGGAAGCCAGCGCGCTGCTTGGGCGTGGCGAGAGGGAGCCAGCGGCAGGCGAACCCGTCGGCAATCTCCACGCCGAAGATCGCGTCCACGTACTCGTCGCGTGCCCGCCACAACGCCGCCGGCTCCATGAAGTCCGCCGCCAGCCCCTCGGCGACCGCGTCGATCGCCGAGGCGAGCCGCTCGAACGCAGCCCGCAGCGGTGCCTTCCAGCGCCCATCAGAGGCATCCGGGCATTCGGCCGTCCAGCGCAGCAGGCCGTGATGGCAGCTCCACGAGGTTCGCTCCGCGATTTGGGTTACCGGGAACGAGGACGCGGGTCTACCGCACACGAACTGGCCGAGGGTCGTGACGTCGAAGCCGCGGTCGGGAACGTCCGGCCCCGGGTTGACCAGGCGCGCCAGGAAGAGGTCGCGAAACTTCTGGTGGTGGCCGTACAGTTCGCCGTCCGTGGCGATGAGGGCCAGCGTGGGCGTTCCGTCCGAGAAGCCCGGACCGGTGAATCTGGGCAGGATCCGGTCGAGAGCGAACCAGTCGGCGTCCATGGTGGCATCCGGCTCGAACGAGGCCGCGGCCGAGAGCGCGGCGTCGTAGAAGACGACCACGATCGACCGGCGCTCGCCCAGCTCCACGCGGTACGGCCGGCCCGTGTCCAGCCGGCTGCTGGCCGCCTGCCAGGGCGCCAGGATCGTGTAGCGGACCTTCTCATCGGCCAGGATTCGAAGGGTCGGCAGGTCGACCGCGGTCTCTGGCAGCCAGATTCCGGTCGGCCGACGCCCGAATCGGAGCTCGAAGTCGCGCAGGCCCCAGCGGATCTCGGTCCGCCGGTCGGCCATCGAGGCGAGCGGCAGGATGGCGTGGTGGTATGCCTGGGCCATGGCGTTGCCGCAGTCGGGCTCGTCCGTCCCGTCCGGCAGGTCTGAGTCCACGAAGCCCTGGTGGGTGGCCGCGTCGTTGGCCGCCAGCCAGCTCGCGAGCGTCGGCCCGAGGTCGTAGGAGATGTGGCCCAGGTTGCCCCGCTCGGCGTTGGGCTTGTAGCACTCGGCGTCGATGCGGGCGTTCCAGTCGCGGTACGGGGCCGCCGCCGGCTGCGGCGCGACCTCGCCGCTGAAGGGGTCGCGGCGCTCCGGCTGATAGAAGTGGCCGTGGACGGCCAGCTTGGGGCGACTCACTGGGCGGATGGTAGCGGAGTGGCCGGCGTGAGGGAGGCCCCGGACGGGGACCAGGCTGGGGCCATTGCTTCTTGCGCCCTGAGACGGGGCTGTGGCGGTCGGGAGGGACGCGCCTGAGCGAGCCGCCGGGGTCAGCTGACCTCGGCCGCCGAACAGTCGATCGTCTGGGCCACGTCGAAACGCACGGCGACGGTTGCGCGCTCGCGCCGGGCCAACGAGACCGGCCAGCGGAAGAGCAGCGAGCTGCCCTGGTAGACGCGTTCGAAGCCGGCCTCGGAGTTGGACACGGTCTCGACCGGATACCAAGTCAGCCGGGCGGGTGGCTCTGGCCGGGCGATGATTCGGACGCCCAAGTAATCGTTGCCGAAGGCGATGGTCGATGCTGAGGCGACCGCGCCGCCGACATCGTGGGGCGACCGCACTCCGTCATCGGTTTCGTAGTAGGCCGCGGGGTTGTGGCCACCGCCGAGCATGTTGATGTTCCACTCGACAGCGAGCTCGAAGGTCAGCGGTGCGTCGCCGGGGTTCTCGAGGGTCGTCTCGAGCTCGAGCGTCGGGTCCGATCGATCGCCCCCGAACCGGTATGTCTTCTCGACGACGAGCGGTCGATCAGCTCCGTCGGCACGAACCGTCCCGCTCCTGCGGACGACGAGCCGATCCGCCTCGACGACCACCGGCTCGTAGGCGGCTTCGGTGAAATCGCCGAGCTCCTCGTAGCTCGACCTCACGAACGCCTCGACGTCGGTCTGCCCGCCGGCGGGGAGCAGGTGGACGAGCCCGCTCCGTCGCTCGTAGCGGTCGTAGTTCAGGAAGGCGGCCAGGCCGGGTTCCTTTGAAGCGACCATGTCGTGGATGGTCCTGGGCGCATCGCCCTCCACGCCCGCGCCCTCGCCAGTCCCCAGCACCTCTCCGGCAGCGGCCAGGTCGTAGGCGACGAGCCGCTCGTGGTATACCTCCGGCCGGCGCCGCAGCACAGACGCCACGGCGACCCGGCTTGCCCGCGAATCCCAGCTTGAGATGGCCGCGCCGTGCGCGGGGTCGACAACGATCGTCTGGCCAGGAGAGGTGACCAGGACCTCGTCGATCGCGTCCAGGTCCGTGTCGAGCAGGCGCGCGCCGTATGGATCGCCGCCGGAAGCCTCCGCTGCGGCATCCGCCAGGTCCTCGGCCGCTATCAGGTGGGCCAGAGTCGCCATCCGCATGTGGACGATGTAGATGCCGCCGAAGAGCCCGTGCCAGTAGCAGTCGTTCGACTGTCCCTGGTAGAGGTGGTCGAGTGCGAGCTGCCGGGACGGCCCGGGCACCATGGCATCCACCTTGGACGACACCCGCAGCATTTGCTTGTGCAGCTCGTTGATCTCGCGGTACCGGGCGGCGAAGTTGCGCCAGAAGCCGCCTCGGAGGAACCTCGCCTCGGGCAGACCCTGCTCGCGGGCCTTTTCCAGGAGACCGGAGAAGACCAGCGTCTCGTCGGGCGGCAGGACCCACTCCGTCATCTCCACGTACGAGGCCGTTGGAAAGTAGGCTCGCGTCGTGGGGGGCTGCCGCTCAAGCCATGCGGACGGAGTCACCGTAGCCAGCCAGTCGGCGTTGGCTTCGATCGCCTCGAAGAGCCGCTCGACCCATCGCTCGCGGCTCCAGCAGTACTCAAAGGTGCCCGGCCAAGAGCCGAACTTCTCGCCGTCGTCGCCCATCGTCCCGACGAAGCGTCCATCGGGCGTGACCCGGGCTCGCAGGTACGAGATCAGGTCATCGACCGGCTTGAAGGGGATTCGATAGCGCAGACCCTGCTCTGTGCCGAAGACGGTGAGGCGCATGCCTCGATCGTCGGTCGTGAAGGCGGTCCACATCGCGTCTTCTTTGATCGATGCGGCCCGCAGGTGATTGTCATCCAGGACGGTCCAGCGGTAGCCGGCTGCTGCCAGGTCGTAGGCGAGGGACGGCTCCCAGACCCGCTCAGCCAGCCATGCCCCAGCGGGCCGCCGTCCGAACAGGCCTTCGAGCTCGTCGGCCATGCGGACCAGCTGGCCGTGGCGGTCGCGGTCGGGCAGCGCGACCATGATCGGCTCGTAGTAACCGCCCCCGACGATCTCCACCTGGCCGCGGTTCACCAGCCGCCGGATCTGGTCGAGTGACTGGGGCCGGTTGGCAGCCATCCATTGCAGCAGCGGTCCTGAGTAGTGCAGGGCGAGGCGAACCCCCGGGTGGCGCTCGAGTGCTCCGAGCAGCGGCGAGTAAGCGTGCTCGTACACGTCCTCGATGACCCAGCCGAAGTTGCCCACCGGCTGGTGGTTGTGGATTACGAGGGACAAGGAAACGGTCGCTACCACGTGAAGGACTCACTCCCCAGCAGGTGTTGGCGCAAGAAGCCCGGAACCCCGTCCGGTGAATTAGCAGCGGCCGCCGCTCGCCGCGCGGACTTACAGGTGTCGCCTGGACCAGAGTGGCGGCACGGAGTTCGCCGCCGCGCCGCCACCGATGTCGAGGCAGAGGTGTCAGCCCTTCACGCCGCCTATCGCAAGGCCGCCGATGATCCACCGCTGGAAGATGAGATACACGACGGAGACAGGCAACGATACCAGGATCGCGAAGGCCGGTAGAGTGCTCCACGGTGTCGTGTTGGCGTAGGTTCCGACCATCCGTTCAGATGGCTGCGGAGCCCGTCGGGGGGCTCGTCTTCGCGAGGGGAGAGCGGCTCCACTGCGCCGTCAATCTCTCGGGCGCGGCGATGTCGCTTCCGGAGAACATCTCGGTCCTGCTCGCGAGCTCGCCGATCCGTGACGGGGCGCTCGCCCCCGATTCGGCGGCCTGGTTCGATATGCCCGGCTGATCCGGCGGCGAGGGCCGGCCACAGGAGCGGACGATGTTTCGCCAGAAGAGCACCGCCGGCCGCTACTCTACGGAGCACAGTCGCTCCGACGGCCGGTCGGACGTCCATCCGGAGAATCTATGTCGCCCAAGCTGATGCCCAAGATCATCCTCGAGGGGACGCGCCTCACCCACAAGACCGACATCGCCTTCGCGCTCAACGAGCATCCGCGGATAGTCGGACCACGCCGTTACGCCTACCACCCGCCGCTCATCTCGGCGGAGTGGTGTGCCTTCACGCCCTTTCCGTGGGGCCGCGGTCTGATCAACTTCGAGGCCGACGAGGAGGCTCGGGCGCTCGAGACATACGCTACCTGGGTCCACCTGTTCGAGCTGCTGCCGTACTTCTCGTGGATCGTCGACCGGTTCCATCTCTCGACCCGAGCCTGCCAGCGGGCCCGGCGGGGTGTCGACTACGACTTCGGCTGGCTCGAGGACCGCCTCCGGCCTCTCGGTTTCCACCTCGTCCTGTGCTTCCGGCGCCCGGAAACCTTCGAAGCCGCTCGGGCGAAGCGGCTCGAGGTGTCCGGCAACCCGCGCCAGTACGACGACCTGAGCCCGTTCATCCAGGAACAGGAGTTGCTGCGCGGGCTGGCGCGCGAGTCGAAACTGCCGCTCCTCGAGCTGGATGTTTCGGATGACGACGTCGCCGGCGCCTGCGACCGAGTGGCCGACTGGATGACGGATACGGGCGGGCTCTGGGCACCGGCCGGCCGGCAGTCCTGAGAGCGCCCTGATCAACCGGCGCCGCTCGGCGCCAGGGATTGCCTGGCGTGCCGTCGCTCGCGCCTTCTCTCCTCCGTGGGCGGTGTTTATCAGCCGATCTCGCTGAAGGTTCCGGTCTTCGGGTCGTAGAGTCCGGCCGTGGGGAGAGGGTCTCCAGCCCGTCCGCCGGCGATCAGGACGCGGCCGTCTGCGAGCAGGGTGGCTGTATGGCTGTCGCTCGCGATCGCCATCGAGCCGGTCTCGCTGAAGGTTCCGGTCTTTGGGTCATACAGCTCGGCCGAGGCGAGATCGACCGAGTTGGCCTCGCCTGCGGCGATGAGAACTCGACCGTCGGGCAGGAGCGTGGCTGTGTGGTTTTCGCGAGCGGTGCCCATCGAGCCGGTCGCGCTGAACCGGCCGGTGGCGGGTTCGTACAACTCGGCCGAGTCAAGGAAGCCCGAGTTGCCCTGCCCGCCGACGATGAGCACGCGGCCGCCCGGCAGGAGCGTGGCGGTGTGGCCCGTGCGGGCCGTTTCCATCGAGCCCGTGGCGCGGAACGTACCGCTGGCGGGGTCGAACAACTCGGCCGAGGCGAGAGGGCCGGAGCCGTTCTCTCCTCCGGCGATGAGCACGCGGCCGTCTGGGAGCAGAGTTGCGGTGTGGCCGACGCGAGCCGTACTCATCGGGCCGGTCACGGTGGCTGGGTAATGGAACTCACCCATCCACAGCGCCAGCAACTCGCCCGTGACGACGAGAACGCCGACAAGAATGAAGACTTTCAGGATCCCAAGCCAGGGACTGGCCTCGGGCCTCGGGATATGCGCGCGCGAGTTGCATCTGGGGCACGGAGAGCCGAGGAAGACCGCCTTTGCTGCGACGTATCCGCAATTCGCGCACCTGGTCCCGGCTCCGTGGCCGCATGCCGGGCAGACGAGGACGTCGCCGGTTACACGCGCTCCGCAGGCGCCACACTGGTAGTCGGCCATGGTGCCTCTCCTCTCGGCGCCGCCGAGCCCGGGGCATCCTGGATGCCCGGATAGGCTTGGGACTTTCGCGGACAGCGGAACAGCCCTCCCCTGGGCGCGCGCTTTAGACGCACGCCCTTCCGATCATACAGCCGCCGGAATCTGCGGCTGAGGACGCGATCCAGCCCGGGCTAGCCGAGGAGAAGACGTGCCAGCGGGCGAGAGCGGCTGCGGTCGCGGATGGCGAGAGCAGGCGAGATCCGACGCTCGGTCCGGCGTCAGACCGCTTCGGCAGCCGCTCGGCGGCTCGCTGGCTTCTTGACCGCGACACCGGCGGCGGGGAGGTACATCCGCTCGGCGTACTCGTGCAGCATCCGCAGGGTGGAGAACCGCCAGATCGTGCTGGCGATCGAGCGCCGCATCTCGGCCGTCCAGCCGGCCGGGATGTCGTCCTCGTCGCGCTGGTAGTAGAGCGGCACGACCTCCTGCTCGAGGAGCCGGTAGAGGTCCTGTGCGTCGGCGTGGTCCTGAGCTCCCTCGTCGGGGTTGGTCTCCCTTCCGCCAATCGCCCAACCGTTGTCGCCGACCCAGCCTTCGTCCCACCAGCCGTCCAGGACGGAGAGGTTCACGACGCCGTTGCAGGCGGCCTTCATGCCGCTCGTGCCGGAGGCCTCCAGCGGTCGCCGCGGGTTGTTGAGCCAGACGTCCACGCCCTGGACCATGAAGCGGGCGACTCGCAGGTCGTAGTCCTCGAGGATGAAGACTCGACCGCGCAGCTGGGGCGAGCGCGACCGGGCGAAGATCTCCTGGATGACGCCCTGGCCCGGGCGGTCGGCCGGGTGGGCCTTGCCCGCGAAGATGATCTGGACGGGGCGATCCTTGTTCCAAAGCAGTCGAGAGATGCGGTCCATGTCGGAGAAGATCAGGCCGGCCCGCTTGTAGGTCGCGAACCGGCGAGCGAAGCCGATGGTGAGCGCGCCGACGTCCAGGACCGACTCCAGCTCCTCCAGCACGCTGGGCGCCTCGCCGTGGCGGGCGAACTGGTGGCGCAGCCGGTTGCGGGCGAAGATCATCAGCTCGAGCTTCTGGCGCTGGTGCGCGCCCCAGACCTCCACGTCCGGGATCTTGTCGGTTCGCTCCCAGAACCGCTGGCTGCCGTCGCGCACATCCAGGCTGTCCAGCCGGGCCCCGAGATAGCGCTCGAACAGCTCGCCCATCGGTTGGCCGACCCAGGTTGGCACGTGCACGCCGTTGGTCACGGCCATGATCTGTTTGTTGCCCAGGCCCTGCCAGGTGCCGTTCGCGGTGACGCTGTGCAGCTTGCTGACCGCGTTCGCGGCGTTGGAGAGGCGCAGCGAGAGCGCCGTCATGTCGAACTGGCGGGGGTCTCCGTCCGCGCCGCGAGCCAGCTCCAGCACGCGCTCTATCGGGACGCCGCCGGTGTGTTTGCGGCCGTCGCCGTCGTAGAGCGGCCCCGCGACGCGCCGCACCAGATCCGCGTCGAAGCGTTCGTTACCGGCGGACACGGGGGTATGGATGGTGAAGACGCTGTTGACGCGCGTGCGCTCGAAGGCCTCGTCCAGCGCCACTCCCTTTTCCACGAGGGAGCGGGTCCGCTCGATGAGCAGGAATGCGGAGTGGCCCTCGTTGAGGTGCCAGACCGCCGGCTCGATGCCCAGGGCCTTGAGCGCCCGCACGCCCCCGGTGCCCAGGACGAGCTCCTGGTGGAGGCGCATCTCCCGGCCCCGGACGTACAGGATGTGGGTGATCGGCCGGTCGGACTCGTCGTTGTCCGGGATGTCCGTGTCGAGAAGCAGCACCGGCACGCGGCCGACCTGCACGGACCAGACCGCGGCGGCGAGCATCCGCTCCGGCAGCTCGATCTCGACCGTGAGGGGATCGCCGTCCGGGCCCACGACGCGCAGGATCGGCAGCCGTGTCAGGTCGTAGTCCGGGTAGGCGTGCTCCTGGTGACCGTCCGCGTCGATCGTCTGGCGGAAGTAGCCGTGCTTGTACAGCAGGCCCACGCCCACGAAGGGCAGGGCCATGTCGCTGGCCGACTTGATGTGGTCGCCGGCCAGGACGCCCAGGCCGCCCGAGTAGATGCCCAGGGTCTCGTGGAAGCCGTATTCGGCGCAGAAGTAGGCGATCGGGCCGCTCATGGCGGAGCCGTACTCGCGGTTGAACCAGTGATCCTTGCCGCCCGTGATGTAGCGGTCGAACTCCGCCAGGACCTGGCTGCATTCGGCCATGAACGCCGGGTCGTCGAGCAGCTCCGACCAGGCGATCGGTTGCGACAGGACCTCGATCGGGTTGCGATAGCGCGACCAGGACAGCCCATCTATGCGGCTGAAGAGCGCCCGCGCACGCGGGTTCCAGCTCCACCACATGTTGTAGGCCAGACGCCTCAAGCCTTCGAACTGCGGAGGCAGCCGGAAGGATGCGCCCGGTAGCGTAAGAACGCGGACAGGCTCCATCTGTGGCCATCATAGCCGACGGCGAAGTGACCCGACTCGCGGCGGCCGTCGGCTCAAAAGACCGGCTGACCGATGAACTTGTCCTCGTCTGCGACTACCATGACCGGAACGCGACTTCGATCTGCCGTCAGGGTCACGTCGCGCGTGTCGCCCCGTACATAGGGAGCAACCGGATGCGTGTCGTCTGCATCTCCGCCGAGTGTGAGCCCTGGGCCAAGACGGGCGGGCTGGGGGACGTCGTCGATGCGCTGGCTCGGGCCGTGGCTTCCGTGGGCGAGCAGGAACCGTCCGGCGAGCACGTGGTCCAGCCCCAGGTGTGGGTTGGCACGGGCGGCGTGATGGGGCAGGCGCCGGGCGGCGTTTTGCCGCACGTGGAGCGCCCCGTCGACGTATTCCTGCCCCGTTACCGGGGCGTGCCCGTTCCCGAGAATGCGACCGTAACCCCGCTCGCCGTTCCAGATCCCCACGCGCCGGATGGTGTGACGGAGGTCAAGCTCGTCGAGTTCGAGGCGCGCGGCTATCGCGTGCGCCTCGTGGACCACCCGCCGGCGTTCGATCGGGAGGGCTACTACGGCGACGACGACGGGGACTATGCCGACAATGGCTGGCGATTCGGGCTGCTCTGCCGGGCGGCGCTCGAGGCCCTGCTCGACGACGACCGTCCCGTGGACGTGCTTCATCTCCACGACTGGCAATCGATGCCGGCCGTGCTGATGCGCGACATCGCCTACGCCGGATACCCGCGCATCTTCGACGCGGCGGTCGTGGTCACGATCCACAATCTGGCCTATCAGGGCTGGCTGTCCCGCGAGCAGCTGGCGGGCCTGGCCACCGCCGACGAGATTGCCCAGTTGGTGGGCCGGCACGCCGACGGGCTGCTGCTGCTGCGCGAGGGGATCAGGCGGGCCGAGCTGGTCAACACCGTCAGCCCCGGCTTTGCGGCGGAAGTCCTGACCCAGGAACTCGGGATGGGAATGGACAAGGTCCTGACGGGGCTCGGCCACCGCTTCGGCGGGATACTCAACGGTCTCGACACGGTGGTCTGGAACCCGGCGACGGACGATGCCCTGCCGGCAAACTACTCCCGGGGCGACCTGGCCGGCAAGGCCGAATGCCGCCGGGCGCTTCTGACCGAGGTCGGCTTCGACCCGGACGACGACCGGGCAGTGCTGGGCATGATCAGCCGGCTCGATCCCCAGAAGGGCTTCGACCTGCTGGCCGGCGCCGCGAAGGATCTGCTGGTGGAAGGCGGACGGATCGTCGTTCTGGGCACGGGCGACCCCAAGCTCGTGGCGGATCTGCGCGCCCTCGCGAAGAAGCGGCCGGATGCGGTGGCGGTCATCGAAAGGTTCGATCGGGCGCTGGCGCGACGCATCTACGCGGGCGCGGACCTGTACCTGATGCCGTCGCGATTCGAGCCGTGCGGCCAAGGCCAGATGATCGCCCTTCGCTACGGGACCCCGGCGATCGTGCACCGGACGGGCGGCCTGGCCGACACGGTGGTCGACGCCGACGCCTTCCCGGAAGAGGGCACCGGCTTCGTCTTCGAAGCGCCCAGGACGGCCGCGTTCCTCGACGCCTGCCGGCGGGCCATGTCGCACTTCCATGCCGGTGGCATCGCCTGGGCCGAGCTGCAGGATCGCGGTATGGCGATCGACTGGTCGTGGGAGGCGGGCCCGGCGGAGCAGTACGCGGCAACGTATCGCCGGGCGATTTCGCTGCGAAGAGAGCGCTAGGCTCGGGCTGCCGGCAACGAGGCCACGTTCTCTCAACCGCGCCCCGGCGCCCCTTAGCTGGGGCGACCCAGTTCGAGCTCGACGGTGTCGAGCCGTTCCGTCTGGGCGAGCCGGGCGAACATATTATCCTGACGGTAGTGCTCGACCAGCCGCTCGTACTCGGTCGAGACCCAGGCGTAGTCCGGGTGGCCGGCCTGCCACCGGCGCAGGAATACCACGCCGCACAAACGGACCTGCATCAGCTCCTTGAGACAGTTGAAGCAGGGCTGCACCGTGGTGTAGAGGAAGGCCCCGTCGAGGGCCGTGCCAAAACGCGCGGCGGTGAGCATCGCGTTCTGCTCGGCATGGACGCACAGGCAGATGTCGTAGAGCTTGCCCGCGAGGCCCGCCTCGGGCTGCTCGCGCCGGATGGCGCACCGCCGGCAGCCACGATCGGCTTCGGTGCAGTTCGGGTAGCCGGCGGGCGTGCCGTTGTAGCCGCTGCCGAGGACGCGGTTGTCGCGGACGATCACCGCCCCCACCCGCGAGCCCAGGCACTTGGCGCCGGACTCGACGACCAGCGCCAGGCGCATGTAGAAGTCGTGGCGCGCCCACCCCGCGTCCGACAGCTCGATCACTTCCGCTGCCATGGGGATCCTCTCTCCTGCACCACTTTGTCCGGCCGCTCGGTTATCGAGACGGCACCGCGCCATCGAAGGTACACGAGCGGTGACTCGCACGTGGGCCGATGGCGCCGGTCATATTGCATTGGTCTTGTGCCTCTCGCCTGACGGCTGCAATGCCAGCGTCGGGGGTGGGAAACCATCGTCGGGGGAGCCGACATTGATAGTCCACCTGCTCGAGTTCCGGGCGGTCCCCGGCCACGAGGCCGAGGTCACGAGCTTCCTACGCCATCACGTGCTGGTTGACCCTCTGCCGCCGGGGTCATGATCAGTAGCGCCGGAACGCGTCTCAGCCGTCATCAGTCGGAACACATCGTCGTCACCTGCTGGCGGACCGACGCGGCTTTCGCCCGCGGCACCGATCCCCAGGGAGTGCCCGCCTACCTCTCCCCCAGGGCCGACCTCTTGAGCGCGCGACGACCGTCGACATTCCGCGTCACGGCATCGCTCGGGAGCAGCCTCGAGGGTGCGCGGATCCTGCGGGTCTATCGGGCCCAGGTCGCCGCCGCCTCCATTGCGGCCTGGGAGCGTCGCGCGGCAGAGCTGCTGACCTCGCTGTCCGCGACAGACGGCCTGGTCGCCATGCGGGCGGGCTCGAGCCCGGCAGGCGCGCACTCGGGCAGCGGGTTGCAGGTAGTCGCGGTGTCCGCCTGGCGCGACTGGGACGCCGTGCTGGCCGCCACAGGCGGCCACATCGACCGGTTGCTCCAGGAGACCGAGCTCGCCGACGTGGAGGAACCCATCGGCGTCGACCACTACGAGCTGCTCGGGCCGGACGCCTGATAGCCCGCGGTGCAGCCGGCCTGGCCCGAGCCCACCGATCGCCGCCCATTCGCGAGCCGTAGCATCCCCGCGTTGTCCCCGCGTGTCGTGCGCGCGGCTTCGGCCGCCTTGTTCGGCTCAGTCTGCGGTAGGTCCTTCGGCCGGCTCGGCCCTGCCGGCCTCGCTGGCTGGTTCGACCGGCGGTATCTCCCGGTCGTTGTGGGCCGTGTAGTCGGGCACCGTCCGCTCGTACGAGCCGGTCATCAGCGGCGAGGAGATCATGAAATCGGCCGAGGCCCGATCGCAGGCCACGGGTATGTTCCACACGACCGCGATGCGCAGCAGCGACTTGACGTCCGTGTCGTGAGGCTGGGGCTCGAGCGGGTCCCAGAAGAAGACCAGGAAATCGATGCTGCCGTCGGCGATCATCGCCCCGACCTGGAGATCTCCGCCAAGGGGCCCCGATTGGAGGCAGGTCACCGGCAGCTCCAGCTCGCGCTCGAGCATCGCCCCGGTGGTCCCGGTCGCGACGAGGTCATGCGCGGCGAGCATGCCGCGGTTGTAACGCGCCCACTCGATCAAGTCCTGCTTCTTGTTGTCGTGGGCGACGAGCCCGATCCGCTTGCGCGGTTTGAGATCGAGAGTCATGGGGCCGTCCTTGTCCGGCGACGGCACTCGTTTCGCCGTGCGCCTTCTCAGGATGACACGAAACCCGTGCGCCTTACGCGCCCGCCGTGACCTACCAGGCGCGGACGCGGGTGGGGTGGATCCGGATGGCGGCCGAGAAGTCGCGCGAGGTCTCGGTCTCGCCCAGGCTCCAGTGCTCCAGCGGCTCGCGGTACTTGGCGACCATGGCCGGGTTGGCGTTCCAGGGAGGCACGGCCGCGTCCAGCTCGGCCGTTCCTTCGAAGACCAGGACGTGGTCGCCGTAGACGTCCGAGTTCAGGTGGAACGAGACCTGCGGGTTGGCCGCGATGTTCCGGATCTTGGGCGTCTCCGGCTGGCTGTAGACCAGCACCGTCTCGCCGTCCCACAGGAATGAAACCACTGAGCTCTGGACCCGGCCGTCCGCGGCGACGGTCGTCAGCCAGCCGACGATGTCCTCGTCCAGGTGCTCGCGACCCCAGGCGGCCGGCTCGGCCGCCAGAGCCTTGCGAATGCGTTCCGCGGTGGGTTCCGTCATGTCTCGCTCCTATGCAGTGGCGTAGACGACGGCGACCGAAACCTTCGTCTCGTAGCCGCTGCCCTCGCGCCCAAGTAAGGCTCCGGCGTGTCGGACCGGCACGGCGGCAGTCGAGACGATTCGCCAGCCGCCGGCGGCGCGCTGCTCGGCGTCCTTCGCGATCGAGGCGTAGAAACCCACCGCGTTGATCTCGCTGCCCGTGTCATCCGACGTGTAGACCACGATCGACTGGCTGGGTCCGGCACTGAACTCGCTCTGGCTCATCCGGCACCCTCCTAATGTGGCGGCGTCTTCGGCGCGGCTGCGCTCAGAGGCTCGCCGTCGAACAGCTTGGCCCGATTTGGGAGGGCGTGCTCGGCCCGCGCGCAGGGAGGCCGGGGGAGCGCGCGGGTTCATATCCGTGGCGAATGAAGGCGGCTGCCGTCCACGAAAGCGGGGTAAGCCCAGGTTGGAGTTGCCCCGGTTTCGTGGACAGTGATGCCTCATCCGGCCGCGATGGCCGCAGTCGAACGATAACGCTCCTCGAATCGCTCCGGACTGAGGTTTCCGAGGCTGCTGTGCCGGCGGATCC